>Ga0180437_10000478_pt1 | contig 77599 bp, 57 predicted proteins | sample SS_ome_4_FD_132410 | JGI IMG/M metagenome (GOLD analysis project Ga0180437, IMG submission 132410) | Hypersaline lake sediment archaeal communities from the Salton Sea, California, USA - SS_3_D_1 metaG | ecosystem: Environmental > Aquatic > Non-marine Saline and Alkaline > Hypersaline >...
CCGCCTCCGTGAAGGGCCGTCGCCGCGGGGCGGCGACGCAGACTGTCGCGCCCCCAAAGCCTGTGGCGATCACACAGCCCGTGGCGGACACAGAGCCTGCCCAAGGTGAGCAAAGAACCGCGTCGCGGGCTGGCCGCTGAAAGCGATCTCGAAGCGGAGGTGAATCAATCGAGAGCTGCTTATCTTTCCGATTGGCCAGCCGAAGCAGGGCCACACCGCGGGTTCTTGGTAAGTCATTTCACATTAAATGGTTAAACGTCCAACAGGCTTTTCTTTTCTGGCGGTTTTTCCCGGAGATGAACAGCGTAACGGAGGCTGACGGGCGGATCGCTAGGCATTCAGGCGATTTCGTGACCGCAAGATTGGGGGTTTTCAACGGTGGTGTTTTGATCAAACTAGGAGCCACAGATGTTGTAGAAAAACACAACACTTGGGACGCAAGAGGAAACCTACCCGGCGAGAGGTTTCCGGTCGACAAGCTTGATCGGAAGCAATCGCCACACAAACCTACCTGCCGTTGAATCGCGGGGGACGTTGGGTCGCAGGGAAACGACTCACTCCCAGCACGCGGGGAGCCGAGACTCCACCGGAGTCGCCTGTCTTCTCGTCGCCAGATCGAGCAGCTACGACGATCGAACGACTCGCCCATCCGCGGCTTTCTGTGTTGGACTACATGGAATGCCGACGCGGACTGGCGCGGATCGTGGTTCGATTTTCGCGTTTGTAGCCGCCTCCTTGGCCGCCAACTGCCCCGTGGCGATTCTCCCATTTGCCGGTCGGTGTGACGCGCCCAGATTGTTGGCGGCGCAGTCGATGCAATGTTGTTTGGAGATGCGCGTTGTCACGAGCAACAATAATTGGAGTTCTTTGAATGAGTGTTAAACTTCTTGTCGCGGACGATCACGAAGTCGTTCGCGCTGGGTTGAGAAAAATATTCGCCGAGACCGATATCCAAGTCGTCGCGGAAGCCTCGACCGGATCCGCCGCGGTGGAGCTCGTAGGGAATCAACCGTTCGATGTGGTCCTGCTCGATGTCGTCATGCCCGACATGGATGGACTCTCGGCCTTGGGGCGACTCAAGATCGATCATCCCGAATTGCCGGTCTTGATGTTCTCGAGCCACGACAACCCCAGTAACGTGGCGCGGAGCGTTGCCCTGGGAGCGGCGGGATTCGTTTCCAAAGGATCTCCAGCCCACCGTTTGATCGCCGCGGTGTTGGCCGCGGCCAATCGCGATACGCTCTGGACCCGCGAAGAGCTGCGCCGCGTTACCGGAGCGCTTTCCACCCCCAGGCAAGCTGTCAACACGCAAGTTCCGCTCACCAAACGTGAAAACGAAGTGTTGGTACGCGTCGCCAAAGGCTTGACCAACAAAGAGATCGGGCAGTCGCTCGAGATCAGCTACGAGACGGTCAAGGAGCACGTCCAGCACATATTACGAAAGGTGGGCGTCGCCGATCGAACGCAGGCCGCGGTGTGGGCTGTGCGGAACGAGCTTGCCTGAACAGGGCGCCCGGCCATTGTGGCTGAGTTGCTGAGTACGCTTTTCCAACCGCTCGTTAATAGCGATCGCCTCGTCAATAGCGATCGCCTGTCGACGGCGTGGGCGATTCCGCGGCGAACCACACACGCGTGTAGTAGTTTGCCCAAAACGTGTACGAGTACCGCGGCGCGAAGTGCTGACCGAAGACAGTTCTCTGGGCATTAGGACGAGAGTTGGAAATGTCCATCGCCTTCTTGGCCGCGATTCGCTGACGTCGCTGCTTCGCCTTCAATTCCGCCGCTCGGCGCACCACCGCTTTGGGATCCTCACGACGAGCCCGTTCTTGTAGATAGAACCACATCTCGGGTGTCGCCTTGAGTTCCTGTTTCCACAGACGAGACGACTCGGACTCGGTTGCCTCCTCGCTATCGGGCGCAGGCTTCTCGGCGCTGGCGATGCCGGCCGACAACAACAGCATCAGGACGAATCCGGAAGTGACAAGAACTTTCATGATTTGGGATCCCAAAAAAGTTTCCAAGAATCGTCCAGGCAATGCGAATGTCAAGAAGGTCGCCGCCGAGAACGCCTTTATCTCGATTCGGTCCAAATTGGGGCTGGGGATTAACGAGAATCGAAGCTCGCCGATCAGCCGACGCGAAAAGAGATCGCAGAGTACCCAAACCTCCAGTCGGCAGCTTGCCGAAGGGATGAATGGGTGCCGAGAGCTGGGACCAAAGAGACTGGAAATTCGGCTGCGAATCAGGTGGCGAGCCAGGATTGGGGCTCTACTTTGTCGATGCGCGGCGAGATGGGGTGAACTATCGCAATGACCCGAATTATCACCAAAAATTGACCAAATCGCCGCTTTCTAAAAATCTTAGAAAGGTCCATTTTTCTGTGATAGCAGTCCTGGCATGCATCAGTCGGGATTGTTATTATGAATTTTCGCGGTAGTGAAGTGCGGGGGTTCGATGCGTCGGATTTTCGCCAAGCGTGAGGTTCGCCACCGATGTATGCGGCTATTGCCACAACCATGGCAGCGGGTAGTCGACGATCCATCGCGGTGGTGAATCACCATGACCGACCGTGGACGTGCTTCTCGATCGTGTGATTCGGGTTGCTGACCGTCGGATGGACCGGCGGATCAAGAATTATATTATTTCGTGCGTTTATCGAACTACTTGTTCTCTGGAGGGCTATCGATGAAGAAGTTTGGAATGTTCCTGATGCTGCTCAGCCTTGTCACTTTTAACATTGGCTGTGGCGACAAGCCGGCCGAAGAGGGGGCGGATGCGCCGGCCACCGACGGCACGGACGAAGTCGTTGAAGAGACAACTGAGACGGAAACCGATGCTCCGGCCGAATAGGTCGTCGCTTCTTCTCAGTATTACGGTCGCTGTAGAGTGACCGAAAAGCTTGAGAGTATTCGGGAGTGGCCTGCCAGCTGGCAGCCGCTCCCGTTTTTTTGCGCCCACGTCGATGAGCGAATCAGGCGTCAAGAGACATGGGTCATTCCCGTTGGGAGCGCTTTCGAGCCGGGCCGGGCAGTTCTCGCCGAGTAGTTGGGCGTCGCGGACCAATCCTCCGCTGCGCTGGCTGCCGAATTAAGCCCGCTTGGGGCGCGGGACCTTGCCGCCTTTTTTCTTTCCCTTGCGACGTTTGCCTCTCTGAGAGCGGGTGCCCGATTCGACCTGGACCTCATCGAGCGGCTCGCCAATCGCGTCCTGAAGCTGCACAATCCGATCTCGCAACGCGGCCGCCCGTTCAAAGTCGAGTCCGTCGGCCGCCTCCATCATCTCGCTTTCCAGCTCGGCGATGAACTCTTCGGTGACGTACTGCGTTTCGTCGGTGCGCCCAACGGCCGCGTTTGCCTGGGCGTGGGCGTTGGCGACCGCCTCGATGCCAGAGCGGACTTCCTTGCGGATCGTTTCCGGCGTGATGCCGTGCTTCTGGTTGTATTCCTCCTGCATGGCACGCCGCCTGGCAGTCTCGTCCATCGCCCGCTGCATCGAATCGGTCACTTTGTCGGCGTACAGTATCACCTTGGCGTTCACATTTCGCGCCGCCCGTCCAATGGTCTGCATCAGTGAGGTTTCGCTGCGCAAGAAGCCTTCCTTGTCGGCGTCCATGATGGCCACCAGCGAGACTTCGGGCAGATCGAGGCCCTCACGCAGCAAGTTGACGCCGACCAGCGCGTCGAAGCGACCTTCGCGGAGTTCCCGCAGTAATTCGACTCGCTCAAAGGCATCCAGTTCGCTATGCAGCCATTTGCAGTTCACACCCTGGTCGCGCAGATAGGCGGAAAGGTCTTCGGCCAAACGTTTGGTTAGGGTGGTGACCAATACCCGTTCGCTGGCGGCGGCTCGTTCTTTGATTTGTTCCAGAAGGTGGGGCACCTGGCCCCGCGCCGGCGAAATGAAGATCTCCGGGTCGAGCAATCCAGTGGGACGAACCACTTGCTCGACAATCTCGCCACCGGTCTTTTCGAGTTCGAATTCGCCAGGCGTTGCCGAGACCAGGATGGTCTGGCCCGCCCGCTCCTCCCACTCCTCAAACTTAAGAGGGCGATTGTCGAGCGCGCTGGGCAGCCGAAAGCCGTGTTCCACCAAGGTGGTCTTGCGACTCTGATCACCCGCGTACATGGCGCGGACCTGCGGAATCGTCGCGTGCGATTCGTCGACGAACAACAGATAGTCGTCCGGAAAAAAACTGTAGAGCGTGTCGGGGGCGCTGCCGGGCGCTCGGCCGCTGAGCGGGCGACTGTAATTCTCGATGCCCGGGCAGTAGCCGACCTCCAGCATCATTTCGATATCGAATCGTGTGCGGGCATTGAGTCGCTGGGCTTCAAGCAACTTGCCTTGTCCGCGAAGTTGTTCGAGCCGTTCGGCCAGTTCTTCCTTGATGGACGAGACGGCGCCCTTCACTCGTTCTTCGGGCAGCACGAAGTGTTTGGCCGGATAGATGAACATTTCTTCTTCCGTCGAGATCACCTCGCCACTGGTCGGGTTGATGATGGCGATCTGATCGACATCGTCTCCCCAGAATTCGACGCGCATGGCGAACTCTTCATAAGAAGGCCAGATTTCCACACAGTCGCCCCGCACCCGAAACTTGCCCGGCTTGAATTCGATGTCGTTTCGCTCGTATTGGACGTCAACCAGCTTCGAGAGGACTTCGTCGCGGTCGACCACTTCACCTCGGCTGAGATGAACCATCATCTCGCGGTAGTCGTCGGGGGAGCCGAGGCCGTAGATGCAGGAGACACTGGCGACCACGATCACATCGCGACGGCTCACAAGGGAGCTGGTGGAGGCCAATCGCAGACGATCGATCTGTGGGTTGATCGAGGCATCTTTCTCAATGTAGATGTCCCGCTGCGGAATGTACGCTTCCGGCTGATAGTAGTCGTAGTAGCTGACGAAATACTCCACCGCGTTGTGGGGGAAAAACTCCTTGAACTCGGTGTAGAGTTGGGCGGCCAGGGTCTTGTTGTGCGAGAGGATCAGTGCCGGGCGCTGCAGCTCGGCGATCACGTTCGCCATGGTGAACGTCTTGCCGGAACCAGTCACTCCCATGAGGACCTGGTCCTGTTTGCCGTTGGCGATTCCCTGTTTGAGAGCTTCAATGGCCTGGGGTTGATCCCCAGCGGGCTCGAACGGACTGACGAGTTGGAATTCCACGGCGGGCCTGACTCAAACAGAAGAGGCGGAGAGGGATGAGAGCAATCTCGCATTTTCCCACATCTTACCCGCGCGATTCAACCCAGGCGGATTACCACCCGCCAAGCTAACTTCCTCGCCGGAGGTGAGAGCCGCCCCCCTCGCCTTCGGCGACATTCGAGGTGTCCGCCATCGGTAGCAGGTACGGGCGCATGCGGTCGAGCGAGACAGCGCCGATTCCTCGCACGCGACGTTGCAGGTCGCGATGGTCGAGATAGGCCCCGTGCATTTGTCTTTCTTCCACGATGCGGCGGGCTAGCACTTCACCGATGCCAGGGAGTTGCACCAATTCGGGCCACTCGGCCTGGTTGATATCGAGTTGAAACTGGGCGTGCAACGGCTCGGCTCGATCGATGTCGATCAATCGCGAACCGGTTATGCCGCGATGCACCCAGTAGCCTAGCAGGGCCACGAGACCGACCGCCACACAAGTCGCCACGACCGCCTGATCCGCGCGGCGCAGCGGTCGTGCCGGTTGGCGAATCGGTTCTCTCTCGAGGGGTGCTGGCAAAGTCTTCTTGCTCCACATGGGCCCAGCGGGCAACCGTCGGGCAAGCGGGTCGCTTGCTCATCGCCGTGGCCCACTCGCTTAGGTCCTCCGCGAGATTCGCGAGGGATGCCTGATCTGACTCGATCGTGGTCCATACGATATTATGATGGGATTCAAGGCGATCTGCTACTGAAACGGCGTGCAGTCACCTCCCTTCGGTATCGGGACCGACATGAATCGCGAATTTGAACAACTCGAGTGGAACGATCGTTTGATCGACGATTGTCGCCAGATTCTGCGTCTGGCAGTGCGTGAGGATCTCGACCGCGGGCACGACTGGACGACGGTCGCCCTGGTTCCACAACCGTCCGAAGGCGCGGCCGATATCGTGGCCCGGCAGCGAGGAACGATTGCCGGTCTACCAGCGGTCGCTCTGTTGCTGGAAGAGACGAACGCCAGAATCGAACTCACGCGACACGTGGAAGATGGAGCAGGTGTCGACGCGGGCACCCGAATCGCCACCCTACGAGGCTCGACACGGGATTTGCTAACCTGTGAACGCATTATGCTCAACCTGCTCGGTCGACTATCGGGCATCGCCACTTTGGCAAGTGAATATGTGGCGGCGGTCGCCGACTATCCGGCCCGCATTTACGATACGCGAAAGACGACGCCCGGTTGGCGGCGACTAGAAAAGTATGCGACCAGCCGCGGCGGTGCGTGCAATCATCGCACCGGTCTGTTCGACGGAGTGTTGATTAAGGACAACCATCTGGCCTCCTACGATTCCGCCGGAACATCAAGGACCGTGGGCGATGCTGTGCTCCAGGCCCGCGAGTTCCTCCGCGATTCGCGAGGTTCCCAGGCCGATCCGGAGATGCTTGTCGAAGTCGAGGTCGATCGGCTGGAGCAGCTTCGTGAGGCGCTGCCGGCGGGACCCGACATCGTGTTGCTCGACAATATGTCGCTGGACGATCTACGCGCGGCGGTCGCGATTCGCAACGAGTTGGCCGCCGACGTTGAGTTGGAGGCCTCTGGTGGAGTCAACCTGACCACCGTCGCGTCGATCGCGGCGACAGGGGTCGACCGCATCAGCGTCGGTGGCTTGACGCATGCCGCGGTGTCGCTCGATGTGGCGCTCGACTGGGCGCTGGACTAAGCCCCCGACCGAGACATCTGTACCGGCGGCTCGTTGAAGCCGCCCGTTGAGCCGGATTCTGGTGATGATGATGCGAAAAAGCATCATTCCCCGACAGCTGGCCAGCACGGCTACCTGAGTGGTGTTAGGTGGCGTCAATAAAGCGGGTTGTATCAGCCGAGGCGATCATTTGACTCGCCGGACCTCCAAAGTAGGGTTTCAATGCATCGATCCTGCACGACTCCCTTCTTGCGAATGGAGTCGTAAGTCGGTTGGCAGCTTTATCGTAAGTGGCCCGAAACGCTAGTGAGGGAACCCAATCTTACTATAGCCCGAAACGTTAGTGAGGGAACCTGGAGATAACCGGAGTGTTCTCAGTCAAGCGACGCTTCGCACCGACTCATTTCGCCGACAACCTTTGAATTCGAACATGTTACACAGAGCAACAGACCGAGCGAGCAGCCGACGTCGTTTACGACGAGGCGGGCGAGGGCGCTCCGGCTTTACCTTGGCCGAATCGTTGATCGCCATTACTCTGGCGACGACCGCCGGCGCCGCGCTGATGTTGACGATGGGCACTTCCGTCGAAACGACCAAGTACACCCTCGACAAGATCATTGCCGCCGGGCTGGCGGAACAAGTCATGGACGAGATTATGGGCACACGCTACGCCGGGGCGGGTGTCGGACCCACACAATGGCCGCTGGGCCCCAATAGCGTGGAGGCAGCAGGCAACGGCCGAGAGCTGTTCGACGACACCGACGACTTCCATGACTTCACAGCAAGTCCGCCTCAAGATGAACGTGGACTCACGGTCGGACAAGCCGACTCCCGCGGCCTGGATCGTCACCCCAACTTTGTCGCGCCAACAGGATACTTCAACGGCTGGACGCAAGAGATCGATGTCTATTATGTCGACGAGTCCGATCCGACGATTCGCCTGGCCGACGGAGTCACCAGTCAGATACGCGCCGTCGAGGTGCGAATCCTTGAGCCCCTCGTCGACGGCGGAACACGACCCTTAGTCACTCTACGACGAGTTTACGCCTATGTACCCGGAATGTAGCCAGTTATCGAAGCTTTGCGCACAACAGAATCGACTCGGTTCTGACGGCGAAACTGCGCGCACTGGCCGAGTGATCCGGGCCGGCCGGCACGTCACTCACCGCGGTTTTACGGTCGTGGAAATGATCATCGCGGTCGGGCTGGTCTCGATGATCGGCGTGGCCATGGCCACCTTGAGCACGGCGGCCCATACGAGCAATGGGTACGTCGAAGAGACGGGGGAGGCCATTCAGCATGCCCGAGTTACCATCGAGCGTGTCCGTCGGGCCATTCAGAGTGCGCATGCCAGTGACGAATTTCCCGGGTTTGTGGTGGCCACGTCCTCGGTTTCGACCTGGACGTTCTACGACACGCTCGCCGTCTGGACGCCTTCGGGCGCGGCGGCCAATCCGGATGGCCTGCCGCAAGTTGGCGAGTTGGTGCTCTTCTCGTTCGACGTGAACGAGCCGAATCGATTGCTGCAAATTACGGTGCCGGGAAATACCACCACGGTTCCGGCTACCACGGATGCGATCGGCTGGTCCACTCTGGTGGCTTCGATGAAGGTCGATTCCGATGCGGTGGAAGTCGAGCTGACCGATCTATTGCACACGGCCGAGGCCAACGGAACGGGCACGGACCGCGGCGTGTTGCAATTCAATGCCGGTCATCACCCGAGCGAAACCGAGTGGAGCGGCTACGAAGCAGGCGACACCGCTTTCGAGGACCTTCCTTGGGCCTTGGATATTCACGGTGACAAGTCGGGCCTGCGACAGTCTCGTGTCAGCTTCGATTTTCAGTTGCAACCTGACCGCTCGACCGCCGCCACGACCGCTTCGGTGATTCCCTTCTTCGGCTCCGCGGCCATCTATTACGAATTGAAGCCATGATGAAGCACCCATCAAAGAGCATTCCGGTAGGGCTTCTCGCGGTCGGCAATTCGCCGCGTCGCGGCGTCGCGCTGATCATGGTTTTATCGGTGATCTCGGTGGCGCTTGCGCTCTCATACGCCATGCTTCGTTCGCAGACGACGCAACTCATTGTCGAGGAGAACGGCAGCCGCACGCTCGACGCCCGTCAGGCGGCCATGGCCGGCATGAATCTGGCGATTCAGAAGATGCACGATGCCTCTTGGGCGGGAGTCGATACGCAGCTGGCCGGCTCGCTCGATACGAACAAGAGCTACACCGTCACCTTCACAACAGGCGATCCTTCCCTGTCGCCGGGCGATGATGACTACGATGATTACCCGTGGCGGGTGACGCTGCTGGCCACTGGCACCGCCACCGACGCCCTCTCCGGGGTATCGGCGACCCATCAGATTCAGGCCGTAGTGCAGCTCGTGCCGCGGCAGTTATCGACCGCCCCGACCGGCTGGGAAAGCGTCAGCCAATACACGCTCTACCAGTGGGGCGAAGAGGATGTGCAGATCGAACTGCCTTGTCACATCGACGGGCCGACCTACTTGAGTGGACCGTTGAGCCTGGCCCAATCGTACCCGTTCGATGCCGCGCCGTTCGATGGCGCCATCGACGAAGTCGCCATCTACGAGGACAGTTACGACGCCAACGAGGTGAAGCATGTCTATCAAGCGGTCTCGGGAGCGGGCCCCTACTCCGGCTTGAGAGACGCCTACGAGGACAAGTCGCCGATCGCCTGGTGGCGATTGAACGACTCGGCCGGTAGCAGCGTCGCGGTTGACGAGATGGGTAACCATAACGGCAAGTATGTCGAGGCCGATCCGGGGGTTGCCGGCATCGACTCCACCAATGCCTCGCAGTTCGACGGGGTCGATGACTTTATTGACGTGGGCTCCATCGATATCACTTCGGGCGACAAGATGACCATCTTCGCCTGGATAAAGGCCGATAGCTTTCCGGGGGGAGAATCGACGATTGTTTCCAAGGCGGTTACGACCGGCGACACCGATCACTATTGGTCCCTGGGGACGCGCAGCGTTGTTAACAAGAATCGACTGACCGCCAGCGTAAAGACTCAATTTGGCACCTTTTCCGCTTTCGACATGACGGGCGATCTTGTCGCCGGGCAGTGGTACTTCGTGGCCATGGTGGTCGACGGCGGGCAACTCCGGCTCTACAAGAACGGCGATATCGCCGGCTTTACGAACATTCTCGGTAGCATCTCGCAGCAGCCTTACGCGACTGTCTTCATCGGAGAAGATGCCCCTGGCAGCTCTCGCGGACAGTTCCTGCGCGATCTGAATGCCATGCGTCTCGACGATCATGACGACGAGCGGCCACTCACGGGCCCGGTCGATTTGCAGGAATCGGAGGCCCTCGGCAACTCGCTTAGCCACTTGCAGGAAAACCTCGGCGCGACGACCAACAATATCACCCCGACTTACACCGCGCCGGGGAGCTTCCCCAGCGGAGTCACCAGCTACCAACTCTACACGGGGGGTAAGTCGTACTCGATCGAAAGCTTGTCGAACTCCCTCTCGTCGGTCACCAAGTCGGCCGATCCGGCGAGCAATCCCTTGGGTGTGTTCCGCACGACAGGCGATCTTACCACCTACGGAAATGTCGACATCGAGGGCACGATTTTGATCGCCATGTCGGGCTCGACCGGCGGATCGCTCAACGTTCAGGGAACGGAGAACAGCCTCGCGGCGGTCGATCTGCCGGCGCTCTACGGTTCTTCCGAACCGGTTCAGCTACCGGTCGTGATTGCCGAGAACGATGTTGTGTCGGAGACAGGGAACGAATCGACTCTGAACGGGATGATTTGGGCCGGCGACAAGTTTCAACAGAACCCGAAGCTGAATGCCGGGCAAATGGAAATCGAAGGTAGCGTCATCGCCAAAGAAGTTCAGCTACAGGGGAACTACTACTGGGCAGGCCTGGGGACGACCATCTGGCAGGATGCCGTGGGTTTGTTACGTCTCCAAGAGTTTGGGACCTTGGGTGTCGGCATGATGGGGATCGCCAACTGGACCTTTTACATGTTTCTTCCGGACGAGACATACGAGTATCTCCCGGAAATGATGGAGGCGGCCCTCAGCAACGGCACCGGCCTGATGGATCCGACCTTGACACTTCAGCCGGAATCGACTCCAGTCTCCTACCATTGGCATGATTGGTCTGGTCCGATTTTTGTGCCTCATCCGGATGATGGGGGTCTTCGTTGGGACCTGATCGAGTGGACCGACAGCCCTTAACTTCTTCGAGGAGTACAGACATGTTCCGTAGAATTCGGCCGATCGCACTTCTGGTCGCCGGCAACGTCCTATTCTTATGGGTGCTAAGCTTTTACGGTACCGGCCATGCGGCTCCTCGAGCCGCGACGGGTCAGTACGCCAACGCCATTGCACAGCGACAGGAGATGATCGACCAACTCAAGGCGATGAATGCCTTGTTGGCCGAACAGAACCGCTTGCTGCAAAGTGGCAAATTGAAAGTCACCCTCGCCACCAAGAAGAAAAAGAACTGAGCTTGAGCCGGTCGCAGCGCCACCCTCGATGTGGGTGAGACTCGCCGACGGTGAGAGTCTCGCACAACCGCATCATGTCTGCCACGCCACGACAACACGCCGGATTTACGATCATCGAATTGATGATCGTGGTTGTCTTCTTGAGCCTGGCGGCGGCGATGCTCCTGCCCCAGCTCAATGCCACGCTCGATCAACAGGCGCTCGCCTCGGCGCGGGCGCTGGTCTCCGAGTTCGAGTACGCCCGCAACCTGGCGGTAGCCAATAACACTTCTTATCAGTTGACAGTCGACGCGGATCGAGGACGCCTGATCCTCGAGCACTCGGGCGGCAATTCTTCGCTCGATACCTTACCGCTGGGACCCTTCCGCTCGGCCACCGATGCTTCGACCGAGCGCGTCACGCGACTCGATTCCCTGCCAGGCATCTCTTCGGTGGCCACGTTTGTCGCCATGTACGCCGACGGCGATAGCCCCAACGCGGTGAATACGGTCGAGTTCGACTCCCTGGGCGCGACCTCGCGCAGCGAACCGACTGTGCTAACCATCAGCGTGGGCGACGGCGACGCGTCCCGGTATGTCACACTCACGATCAATCCGGTGACGGGCCTGATTTCACTGGGCGATTCAGCAACTTCCGTGGGCGCAGGAGAAGGCCTCACGGTTCCTTCGCTAGCAGAAAGCCTTTGAGACCGAGAATCCCACATGATTCGACTCGCCAGAAAAAAATGTAGCCCGATCGGACTCGATCTGGGCGCCCACTCTCTGAAGCTCTTGCAGCTGAGCGGAGATCGTTCGCGATTGGTCGAGGCGGTCCGCTGGGACTTGCCCGAAGAGGCCAGTAGCGACGATCCCGAGGTTCGCGGCCCGGCGGTCACCGAGGCCTTGAAGCAGGCGATCGGCAGTCGCGATTTTCGAGGCTCCGAGGTGGTTCTCAGTCTGAGTGCCCGGGAGTTGTATGTACAGAACATTCGCGTTCCCAAGATGCCCGACGGCGACTTGTCCGGCGTCGTGCAGCAGGAGGCCGCTGGTCGGGTGCCACATGATATCGCCGAGACGGACGTCCGCTTTATTGAAGCCGCCGACATTCGCCACGGCGGGCAGATGCGCAGAGAAGTGATCTTGTTCGCCTGCCATCGCCCGGTCTTGGATCGGACACTCGACATGGTCACCGAGGCGGGATTGCAACCGGTCTCGGTCGATGTTGAACCATTGGCGCTGATGCGCTGTCACGCGGCTCAGTTCCGACGCGAAGAGGACCGTACCGGTCGCGCGATGTTCGTGCATGTTGGTGCCACGAAAACCGTGGTTATCATTGCCGCCGGGGCGGACATTTTGTTTATCAAGTATCTCGAGGTCGGCGGCATGCACTTCGACGAAGCGGTGGCTCGCCATCTGGGCATGGACCTGGCCGCGGCCTCATTGCTGCGTCGTCACAACGGCGATCGTCGCGCCGACCAACAAGACGCCGATGTGGCCAAGGGAGTCTCGCAATCGATTCGTCCCGTGATCGACCGTCTCGCCAATGAACTGTTGCTCTGTATCCGCTATCACAGCGTGACTTTTCGCGGAGCTCCGCTGGCGCGGACGATCGTGGGCGGCATCGAGGCCTCCGATTACCTTATCGAACAGCTTACCGGTCGCCATGACATTCCCTGTCAGGTCGCCCAGCCGTTGCGCGGAATCAAGTCCGACATCGAAATCGGTCGCGAGGTGCAGTGGGACGTGGCGGCGGGACTCGCTCTCCGCGAAATCCACTAGAGAAAATCACCAGGACGACCAGACGCACAGCAACTGAGAACGAATTCAAGAACAGCATCCTCGGCTCGGAATGCAAGATAGAATCCAGCCAGAACGCATTGCCAATCAACACAACGATTCCGCGTAGGACCGACGTCGACCATGTCTCATTCACCCACCCATCCTGAAACGCGCGAGATTGACTTCTTGCCTGCGCGATTTCGCGAGCAGAGCGTGCAGCGCTCCGTTCACTTGTGGCGGGTTGTGCTGTTGGCCTTTTTCGCGGCGCTCCTGCCCGCCCTGTCGATCTATCAGTACTATGCGGCGGGCAATGTGCGGGGACAGCTCTCGAACCTGCGGGTGCTCTACAACAAGGCCAAGATTGAAGAGTTGCGCCTGAACCAGCTCCAAGAGCAGTTGGCCGAGGCCTCCGCCGCCGCGGAACTCTATACATTTCTTGATCACCCCTGGCCGACGTCGCAGATTCTCGTGGCGGTGACGCGGGACATGCCGCCCGCGATAACGCTCAGCGAACTCGACGCCCATGCAGTGGCCGATGAGACGGTCACCAGCGCGGAGCGTCTCGCTGAAAGACAATCTCTGAACGGCCAAGCCACCCCGGGCGTGGTATTGGCGACGAGTCAACCGGCTCAGAGAGATCACCAGCTGCTGCGCGAAAAGTCCGAGAGCGTACGACTTGTTATCTCTCTGGTCGGAGAAACGCTCGACACGACCGCGCTCTACAGCTACATCGGAGAACTAACCGAGGAACCCCTCTTCGAGCGGGCGGAGCTCGAATCGGTCGAGGCCCCTCAAGACAAGAATCACTCGGCTGCCAAGTTTCGCGCCCGCATTTACGTTCGCCCCGGTTACGGATTGCCGGAGGGCCCCCGCGGCGGTGACGCGGAGTTGGCCCGCGCCTCGGCCCTGCCGTTTGAGGTCACGCAGGTTTCGCGACCCAGCGACAGCGGATCTCGCGGTGGAAACCCCCGTGATGAGAATTCAAGTAGAGAAGACGACCGCGTGGAACCGTCGCCCCATCCAGAACAACGCGGCACAGAGCGCGAAGCGGCCCAGAACTAGGGAGCGGAGTATCGGATGAAAAAATTGGCAGAACAAGGCAGCTGGATTGTGACGGTCCCGCTGATTCTGGCGAACGTCGCTTACCTGTACTTCTTCTTTCTGCCAGGAAAGCAGGAGGTGGAGGCGATGCGCGATGATATCGCTTCCACACAGGCTTATCTGGCGACCGCCGCTTCTCGGCCGATGGAGATTGAGCACACTCTGCAGAAGCTCGATCAGGCGAAGGCCTTCACCGACCAGTGGCAGCGATCCGCCCCTCGCACCGAGAGGGTGTCGCAATACTTCGGCGAGATCAATCGCCGTGCCGGCGCGGCTAGCGTCGCCGTCACGCGATTTGAACCGCGTGAGATTGAAGAGATGGAGCATCTCGATCGTATCTCTCTCTACCTGGGAACCGAAGGCACCTTTGAACAGACATTTCAACTACTAAAACAACTGGAGCAACTGCCGGGAACGGTGTGGGTCGACTCGCTTCGCTTTCGCTCACGCCGCGCGCCGCGCGGTCTCCCCAACTCGGTCGTGCGCGATGCCGCGAATGCTAGCGTGCAAAGCGAGATAAACCTGGCGATATTTGCCGCTAAAACCAAGGATTCCAATTAGGCTGAGACGACGGCCTGGCCGATATATGAGGAGCCGACTTGAAGCGCGCCCGTTGCGCATGCCAAGTTGGGCAAAACTGTGAATTTGCAAAAGCTAACCCAACAACTGAAATACGAGGCGACCGCTCATCCGGTAAAGGCCGGGGCCTTGGCGGTCGGCCTGTTGTTGGCCGTTTGGTTTTGGATTCCACTGGTGGCCAAGATGTTTGGCGGTGGGGAGCCGAGCCCGGCCCCAATGACCAGTCGGGCCCCCTTTACGTCCACGACAGTTACGACCACGACAGCAAGCAACCTTTCCTCGAACAGTACCGCCGTGAAGAACGCCTTATCTCCAAATTCAGCCGTCGCCGCCTCCGCCACCAAGTGGCAAGAGCTGCGCGAGTGGATGGAGATCGACCCACGCATGGCGGCCGCTCCCAAGCTGTTGAGCCAGCACGACCCGTTTCGACCGCTGCCTCGCTCAACGCCGCGACAGGCCGTTTTGAAAGATAGCGACGCCGAGCAAGCAACGATCGCCCCAGGGCCGGTCTTCACTCCCGAGATGGTCGGACTGGAGCTGACCAGCACCTTGGTTGGGTCGACCCGCTCGGTAGCCATGATCAACGATAAGACCTACCGGCTGACGCGGACCGATCGTGGAGTTGAATGCGAACCGGAGTTTGTGCAAGCACCCTGGAATGGACAAGAGATTCGCTTCACGCTGGTGTCGGTTCTCCCTAAGTCGGTGATTCTCGAGAGCAACGGACACCGTCATCGACTCAAGCTGGCAGACACGAACATCGACGAGGCGATCACGATCAGCTCCGTCACGTCGCAAGACTAACGACTTGCCGCGACCATCGCGGCTAACAACAACAAAACCGCCCCTGCTCGTCAAGGAAGACACATGCAGAGCTTTCTGCGATTGACGCTGTTCATTTTCTTCGGTGGCTGCGGTATCGCCGCCGCGGTCTGGTTTGCCATTTGGTCCGATCCGACCGCCGTGCCAACGGCCGAGTTGCAAGCCAACGCGGGTCCTTCCGCCGTCGCTGCAACCTCCGCGGTAGCCGAGCCGATTCAGATTGAGGCCGACCCGAACAGCGACTTTACCATGGCCCCGACCATGGCCAAGACGGGCCTGCCAGTGGCGCATCATGCCGATGCAAGAACGCCCACCGAGGATAATTCTCGACCCAAGCTGGAAATTTCCCGGAAGGGCCGGCCAAGCCTAGGGACCCCTGCCGGCCCCCAGATCGCTGCTGCCGAACCGATGGTCGGTCAGCAGGTTGGCGATGACGAAGCCCAACAAAACGGTCTGAAGCTCGACGAAATTGGCAAGATGCTGCAGACGCTGACTGGTAACTTGGCACCGGGTGGCGCAAATTCCCCGGCTGCGAAACAACCAGCGGCCGCGGTTCCTGTCCTTCAAGTGCCTCGTCCGGCGCCGGCCGTCGAACCAGGCTTGCAACCTAACGACTCCCCGTCAAACGGCGCCGCGGCGCCGAGGGTTGATGACATCTCGGCCTCGAACAGTTCACGCGCTTCGATCGACGCGGATGGTCGTTTTCAACTGAATACCAAGCCGGATGCCGATCTGCGCCATGTATTGGAGCTGTTGAGCAAAAAGTCGGGCCTCAATATTCTCGCCTCGACCAGCGTCCAAGGGACGGTCTCGGCCTCGCTCAACAATGTCGACACGATGACCGCCCTCGATGCGATTCTCAAATCGACCGGATACGTCGCCTATCAGGAAGGCGACATCATCTTCGTCGGCACCGCCGAAGAGTATCGTCAGCGCAAACATCGCATGCAGGGTATCGATACACGAATCTATCGTCCCAATTACGTCACCTCGACGGAGTTCCAGCAATTGATCACCCCGCTGCTAACGGCTGAGATTGGCGCCATCAGCATCAGCAGTGCCGCCGAGGCGGGGATCCAATCGGGAAGTACCGAGGTCGGGGGCGACTCCTACACCGGAAACGAAGTCGTGTTGGTTCGCGACTATGAGAACGTTCTGGAACATATTGATCAGGTCTTCCATGAAGTCGATCGACGGCCCGACCAGGTCGCCATCGAGGCCATGATCCTGAGCGTCTCGCTCAGTGACGAGACCGACTTGGGTGTCGACTTCGAGTTGCTCAAGAACAAGGCCAACTTGCGACTGATTTCCGGGTCGCCCCCTACCACGTTGGGAGCAATCGTCGCGGATGGAGGTCTCAAGGTCGGCTTTCTCGATAGCAGCACGACGATCTTCGTGGAGGCCTTGGAGACAATTGGCGATACCAACGTCATCGCCACACCGCGGTTGTTGGTGTTGAACAAGCAGCGGGCCGAGATTCTCATCGGTTCCGAGCTGGGTTATGTGAGCACGACTGTGACCGAGACAGCGGTGACCCAGGCGGTCGAATTTCTGGAAGTCGGAACCCAACTCCGGATCCGCCCGTTCATCGCCAGCGATGGCATGGTGCGGATGGAGATTCATCCCGAGTTGTCGACCGGTTCGGTGCGGGTCGAAAGCGGCTTCACTCTGCCGGACAAAGAAGTCACCGAGGTCACCACGAATATCATGGCTCGCGATGGCTCGACGGTTGTCATCGGCGGCTTGATGCGCGAGGACATCGGAAAGACCACGACGCAGATTCCCTTCCTGGGAAGCTTGCCGTTGGTCGGGCCGCTATTCCGACAGAAGAACGAGACGACCGATAAGAGCGAGATTATCGTGCTAATTACGCCTCGTATCCTGCGAGACAAAGATCTCGATCACGAGGCCGACCGGGGCGCCACTGAGTTTCACCATCGTCAGGCGATCGTGGCCGAGAAAATGACCTGGCTGTCGCGACTCTCGATGTCCCGTCGACAGCTTTTCATGGCTCGTGAGGCCTGGGCGGCTGGCAACCAGAATAAGGCCATGCGGCACGTCAATCGATCGCTCTACTACTATCCACAGAGCCGCGAAGCGATCGATCTACGAGCCGATATCTTCAATGGAGTTCAATTCGGCGATCACACCGGTCAGGGGCCCTATCTCCCACCACCGCCCCCGATGCCGCTGGACGGACAATTTATCGCGCCCTGGCTACTGGATGATCTCGAAGCCGAAGCGATGGGCCGAGGCGAACCGATTCCTCCAGGAACTCCGGCCGCTCCCCTGGAACTGCAGTCTCCGTAGACAGAGACCCATGATTCGACGTCACTCACCGATTCGAACGCTCGTTCTGCTGGCCACCGTCAGCTGGCTCTCGGGCTGCGCCTCGACTCGTGAGCAACTGGAGCGTCTGCCGGAACTGCCCGAGGATGTCACGCATGTTCGAAAACAACGAAAAGCTGAAATCGTTCACAGCTTCGAGCAAGAGCGAAATCGCGCTCAACTGTTAGCGGCCGAATCTCGCTGGCAACAGGGCGATCATCGAGGTGCGCGACAGCGGGTTGAGGATTTACTTCACCGCGATCCAGAAAACGCGGCGGCCCACCAGCTGTTGCAGCAGATCGACCACACGAGCGGCGCCGCGCCGCCCCCTGGTGCTATCGAAAACCCGTTTAACGCGGGTCCCGCCGCACCGATTCCCGCGTATCAACCTTCGACTCCTGGTCGTGTGGAGGCCGCTTCGTATCAATTGCAGGGGTCGTACGGGGTAGCCGGCAAAATTACCGAAATTAACAACCAGGCCATACAACTGCTGCGAGCTTCGCAACCCGACGCGGCAGTCGCTCTCCTGGACCAGGCCTTGTCCGGTCGCGAGGGTTCTGCGGATCTCTACCGCACTCTTGGGTTGGCCCACTACCGACGAGGGGACTACGACTCGTCCCAACTTGCTTTACAGCAAGCACTTTCGTTGGACAATTCCTCTCCCCTGTCGTACTTTTTGATGGGGTTTACGCTCACCAAGCTGGGTGATTCCGAGGGCGCGGAGTGGCATTTTCGCCAAGCCGCGGCGCGGAATCCCAAGTATGCGGTGATGCGTTAATTCTCTTGAGGTGTTGTGTGGAATGAATGGCGATGACCCGCGTGTCATCACGCTGCTTCTTTCATTCACGCGAATCTCTCACGAAACAACCGAAGCGTCTGACTTTGACTGCGCGGCTTTATTCCGCGGGCGGACAACAAGCGCGACAAGTATGTAGTGATGAAATCCATTTCACCAAAAAACTGGTTCGGCGTGGCGATGGCCTCCGCCGCGGCTGCGCTCCTTATGGGCTGGCTGTCGGGCGCATGGTCGGCGCTGCCCACCTGGCAATACGCCCTGCCTGGTGCGAGTGTCGGTTTGCTCGGACTATGCGGCTTCTCGGCTTATCGCCTGTTGCGCATCGCCCAACACGAGCGCCCGGCGCAGCGCTACTTGGAGAGCCTGGCCCGCATGGACGATGGGGAGCTGCGAGGCATGATGTCGGGCCGCACTGTAGCGGGACTCGAAAAGGACCGCGTCTGGAGCGGACTGTTCCAACAAATTCGCGACCGCCTGCTGGAGCAGAGCGAGCGGGTTGAAGTTCTGGAAATGAACCGCGCCGCCTTGGAAGTTCGCGCCAAGCGTAGCGCGACGGACCACGAACGGATCGCTTCCATCTTGAGTGGAATCAACGAGCCGGTGTTGGCCGTCGATGAGTACGACGAACTGGTACTCGCCAATTCGAGTGCCGAGGAGCTGTTTGAGTTCGAGCTTGAGCAGACCGAGGATCCGATGATTCGCGAGCTGGTTCGCTGTGAAGAGCTCCTGGAACTGCTCCAGGACACGCGCCGCCACACTTCCCGCGAAAGATCCCGTGAAATGCAGTTTGCCGCGGGCGAGGAAGAACCGCGCTGGTACAACGTCACGGCCAGTACCCTCAACGACGAACAGCTCGACGAGCAGCCCACCGAGGAGACGGCCAGTTCGGGAACCGTGCTGGTGTTCCGCGATATTAGTTCGCAGAAAGAGCTGCAGAAGCGAAATGCCGAATTCGTGGCCTCCGTGAGTCACGAGATGAAGACCCCGCTTTCGGGAATCAAGGCCTACGTCGAACTGCTGGCCGACGGCGACGCCGAGGATGAGAAGGCTCAGGAAGAATTTCTCCAGGTCATCAATTCTCAGGCCGATCGTCTACAGCGACTGATTGAGAACCTCCTGAACATTGCCCGCATCGAGGCGGGAGTGGTCGAGGTCAGTAAGAAGGCCCAATCGCTCAATGATCTCTTGGAAGAGGCGTTCCGTGTCGTATCGCCAGCGGCGGAGTTGAAGAATCTGCAGCTGAAGCGCGAGTTGAGTTCGTTGTACTTGGGCGTACTGGTTGACCGCGACTTGATGACCCAGGCGGCCATTAATCTGCTGTCGAACGCGATCAAGTACACGCCGGAAGGCCGTGAGGTCGTTCTGAGAAGTCGCGTCGTCGACAAGGAGATCGAATTCGAGGTCGAAGACCAGGGCGTGGGACTCTCGGAGGAGGATCAGCAGCGGGTGTTCGAAAAGTTCTATCGCGTCAAGAAAGACAAGACGATGGCCGCCGGAACCGGACTCGGACTTCCCCTGGCCAAGCACATCGTCGAAGACGTTCACCGCGGTCGATTGCTGGTTCGCAGTGAATTGGGTATCGGAAGTACGTTTGCGATTCGCCTGCCGAACGCGGGCCAGATGAGTTGAAGCCTCCAACAGGTAGAAAAGGCGTAGACATGAACAAGCGAATTTTGCTCTGCGATGACGAGTTCCATATCGTTCGGGCCGCTGAGATCAAATTCCAGCGTCGTGGGTTCGACGTTCGCACCGCGTCCGACGGCGAAGAAGCATGGGAGATCTTGCAAGAGTGGCTCCCCGACGTGTTGGTGACCGATTGCCAGATGCCCCGGCTCGACGGCCTAGGGCTCGTGCGGCGCCTCCGCGATCACGACGCCATGGACGATCTGCCGGTGTTGATGCTGACCGCCAAGAGTTTCGAGAAACAGTACCGTGACACGGCCGACGAGCTGGGCATTCTGGGTGTGATTCCCAAGCCGTTCAGTCCTCGGGAATTGTTGATTCGTGTGGAACAGATCGTCGAACTGCAACCTTCCAATTCCCAATCACAAGAGTCGATCGCCACGGACGCCCTGCCGGCGGAAGCGGCCGCCGCCTCCGAGACTTCTTCGGCTCAAACCGCGAAGGCATAACGATGCAACTCGCTACCGAAATTTTCGGCAATGTGATTGTGGTCCATTCCCCGGAAGACCTGGGGCGCGACCAGGCGGAGGCGTTCTGCACCTTCATCAGCGGCTTGGATCGACGGAATGTCGTTCTCGACCTGGATAATACCGAGTCGATCGATAGCTCCGGGCTCGAAGCCCTGCTCAAGAGCCAGGATCAGCTCCGAGAGAATCTTGGGGATCTGACCGTCGCCACGACCAACAAAGTAAACCGAAAAATTCTGGAAATTACCGCCCTCGATGAGAACATCGAAGTCTTTGAGAGCGTGATCGACGCGGTACGGAGTTTCGTTTAACTGCTCGGCGATCCTGGCAGGCAGCACGACGACAGCGAATCTGATATGCCCACGACCAAAACAAAAAGACGAATCGGCAACCTGCTGGTGGAGAAAGGCTATCTCTCCACCGAAATGCTGGAAGCTGCGCTGCAAGAGCAGAAGAAGCCGGTCAACGCGGGCAAGTTACTGGGCGAACTGCTGGTGTCGCTCGAGTATTGCACCGAAGACCAGGTGGTGGAGTGCCTGGCTGGCGAGTACGACGTCCCCTACGCCAAGCTGGAACAGCGGATGTACGACCCGGGCGTGACCGATGTCCTGACCCGAGAATACATCGAAGAAAACTTGGTCTTGCCGCTGTTCAAGGTCAATGGCGTGCTCACCATCGCCGTCACGGAACCGTCCAATCTGTTTCTGATCGACGAAGTGGCCACGCTAACCGGCCTGGAAGTGCGCATCGTCGCCACCAGCACCAAAGATATTCGGCGGATGATCACCAGTCTGCCGAACTCGACCGTCTTCGTCATCGACGACATCATCGAAGATTCCGATGCGGCCGATGTCACGCTCATCGAAGACGCCATCGATGACATTACCGATATCGAAGAAATCGCCGGGCAATCGCCCGTTATTCGATTGGTCAACTACATCATCTTCAACGCCGTTAAAGAGGGTGCCAGCGATATTCATATCGAACCGGCCGATCGCTGCATGCGGGTTCGCTATCGGGTCGATGGCACACTCTACAAATCGTTGGAAGTCCCGCAGCACCTGCTGGCTGCCGTGACGAGCCGTATCAAGATCATGGCGGGACTCGACATCAGCGAGCGGCGGTTGCCACAGGATGGTCGTGTCAATGTCATGCTCAACCGCCGCCGCATCGATCTGCGGGTGAGTACTTTTCCAGGCAGCCGAGGAGAAAAGACCGCCATGCGGGTGCTGGACACCGGCGCGGTTTCTCTGGTGCTCGAAGATCTCGGTTTCGCCGAGGATGTTCTGACCGCCTTTCGAGCCGGCATCGAATCGCCCAACGGCATCGTGTTGGTCACCGGGCCGACCGGAAGCGGAAAGTCGACCACGCTCTACGCCGCGCTGAACACCATCAGCTCGATGGAGAATAATATCTGCACGGTCGAAGACCCCATTGAATACAACTTGCCGCTGATCAATCAGTTTCAGGTTCAGGATCGTGTCGGGCTGACGTTTTCCGTCGCCCTGCGAACGCTGCTGCGGCAAGATCCCGACGCCGTGATGGTCGGTGAAATTCGAGATGAAGAGACGGGTCGCACGGCCATTCAAGCCGCCCTAACGGGCCACCTCGTCTTTAGCACCTTGCATACGAACGACGCCTGCGCCGCGGTCACTCGACTGGTGAACATGGGGGTCGAACCCTACCTGATCGGCGCGGCCCTCAACATGGTATTGGCCCAGCGCTTGGTTCGCCGCATTTGCAACAAGTGTCGCGAAACCTACGAGCCGCCGCGACAGTTGCGGAAGACGATGCAGCGGATGGGTTACGAAATGGACACATTCTACCGCGGCGTTGGCTGTCGCCAGTGTCGCAACACCGGCTATAGCGGGCGACTCGGTGTGCACGAAATCTTCGTGCTGACCGACGAGATTCGTGACGCGATTACCGCCGACAAACCGCTCTCACAGATTCGTCAGATGGCCGTTGAGAGCAACATGATTACGCTGCGACAAGATGGCCTGCGAAAAGTACGCGAAGGCATCACAACGATCGACGAGATTATCCACATCGTCGGCGAAGGAATCGATCAGAGTGTGACGACGAGCGTGCGAGGGTCGAATGTGGAAGAGAAGCCCTCGGCAACGGAGTCGGAAGATCAGAGCGACGAGTCGGCCACGATCGATGTCGAAGAGCCGGTCCTCAAGGCGACACCCTAGCAACGAGATTCACTAGCGAGAGATTCGAGCGAACAGCAGACGCGACGCGCAGGACGTCGTTATCGAGTCGGAGAGGCGTGACATGGAATTTGCCTATACAGTTCGAGATCCGCTCGCCAATATTCATCAAGGGTCGATTGAAGCGGCGACGCCCGACGAAGCCCGACAGCTGCTCCGCCAGGACGGATTCCATGTGCTGGAGCTGCTCGAAGCGGGTGGCGGCGCGATGGGCTCGCTATTCGCCAAACGCGTGAAGCGCGCCGAGATCATCTACGTCACGACGCAGCTGGCCCTGATGGTCGATACCGGCATCACCGTCTCCACGGCGTTGGAGTCGATCGCCAGCCAGGAGGACAACGCCACGCTCAAGCGGGTGTTGACCGAACTCAAGACCGACGTGGAAGGGGGTAGTGATTTCTCGTCAGCCCTCGCCAAGTTCCCTCGCTACTTCGATGCCACCTTCGTGGCTCTCGTGCATGCCAGCGAACAGTCCGGCACGCTCGCCGACATGCTCGACCGGATCGCTACCTACATGCGGAAGGACCTGGACACCCGCGGAAAGATTCGCTCGGCACTGGCCTACCCGGGGGTGATGTTGTTTATCGCCGTCGGTGTGACGATCTTTCTGTTGACGGTGATCCTGCCGAAGTTCGAGCCGATGTTCAGTCGGCCTGGCGTGTCGCTGCCGGCCATGACGGTCTTTCTCATGACAGCCTCCCATCTGCTACTTGGCTACTGGTATGTCTGGTTGCTGGGAATCGTCACTTTGTTGAGCGGTTTTCTCTATGCCCGGCGGACGGAGCCGGGTCGACAAGCGATCGATTACGTGAAGATTAACATCCCGCTACTGGGGCCGCTGTTTCGCAAGGCCGCGATCAGCCGCAGCGTGCGCACGCTGGGCACGATGGTCGCCAGCGGAGTTTCCATGCTCGAATCATTGCAGCTCTCTTCCGACGTGGCGGGCAACTACTACTACCAGAAGCTATGGCTCGATGTGATTAGTGATGTCACGGCTGGAAATCAAATCTGTGAATCGCTGGCCGGGAACCGGCTCGTCCCCAGCACCCTCGTGCAGATGATCGCGGCCGGGGAAAGCACCGGCAAGCTCGATCAAGTGCTCGATCGAGTCAGCGTCTATTTCGACAACGAAATTGACGCCACCATCAAGACGACGACCAGCATGCTCGAACCGATCATGATCACCGGCATGGGTGTGGTCGTGGGCGGAATCGGAATCGGCCTCTTGCTGCCGATCTTTTCACTCAGCAAACCGCCGTCGATGTAGCGCCGCGTCGCGGAAGCTACTTGTTGCCGATGCAATACAGGTGGTGATCGGTACGCAGATAGATGCCCCCGCCCACGATGACGGGCGTGGCAAAGCCGCCGTCGGCCAGGTCGTTCTCGGCCAATATCTCAAACTTGTCGCCGGTCTTCAGCACATACATCTTGCCCGCTTCGTTGGGAATGTAGAGCCGGTCGCCGACCAGAGTGGGTGAAGCACTGAAGTCACCCGGCAGGGTTGCCTTCCAGACTTCTTCTCCCGTGTCGGCAATGTAACAACTGGCGCGGCCCGTGTCGTTGATTCCGTAGAGTCGGTTTTCGTGTAGCATCATTGTCGGCACATAACAAATTCGCTTCTGCGTCTTCCACTCGATGTGTGTCTTCGTGACGTCGCCCCGCCCGTCGGCCCGAATCGCCAGCAACACCTTCTCAGGGTATCCGCCCGAAGCGTAAACTCGTTCGCTATCGGCCACCATCGTATTGGCGGCCGATAGCGATGGTCCGTCGCAGCGCCACAGCTCCTCTCCCGTCTGCGGATCGTAGCTGGTGACCAGTAACGTGCCGTGAATGAGCAACTGGTCGCGGCCCGCCACATGGGCGACCGTCGGCGTCGCGAAACTGTAATCCTTTTTGCGATCGACGCGCCAGCGAACCTTGCCCGTCTGGCGATCGAGCGCCGCCAGAAAACCGGTCTCACCGTTGTCGCCCGAGACGATCAGCAACTCTCCGTAGATGACCGGTGAAGCCCCGTAACCATGCAGACTGGTGAACTTGCCGGCCGGCTGTTGCCAGAGAATATTCCCTCCCATATCGACGGCGCTGACCCACACTCCATCCTGATCCTCGTGATGGACCACATGAGGCACATAGACCGCCGTCCCGTCGCAGGCCACGGTCGGAGATGCCTGGGAGTTCTTCTTGTGCGTCGTCAGGAAACCGCCGTTGTGCAGCGTCGTATTCCACTGCGGGGCGCCGTCGCTGCGACGATAACAAAGCAGGTGGATCGATTCCTTCTCTTCATTCGCCGTGGTCAGGAAGATCAGATCGCCCCAGATGCTTGGCGATGACAAACCACGTCCCGGGACGGCCGACTTCCAACGGATGTTGGTCCACTTCGGCTTCGCATCCAGATCTTTTTTCTCCCCTTCCTTAACTTCCGCGAACTCTTCACTCCAGGTGAGCGGAACATCTTGCGGCTCCGCTTTGTTATCGAGCTGAGGGCCGCGCCACCAGGGCCAATCGTCGGCGGCCGTCTCGGGAAGCATCTCCGAGAGGACCGTGCCGGAGGAGGTATTTGTCACAGCGGGACGGACAGCCTGCGAGGGACTGTCTCCGCCACAGCCAGACAGTCCGCTGGTCATCAAGAGGAGAATCACCCATGTCGCGGAAGATCGCATATGCGGGTACCCGTGTTCCAGGAGGATTGACTGCGAGGTCAACAAGAGTCTTGTAACGATTAGTTATATGGCGAAAGTCCATTGTCGGCGAATCGAACCAGGTTGCAAGCGTGTCGATCACGAGCTGGATGTTGAGGTAGCCTCCACTTCGTTCGGGGGGGGGCATGAACATTTATAGTGCCCTCCGGAAGAGGGGCATGAATTGTCCCTGAAAATATTTATGCTTACTCTAGCGAATACGTTTGAATTGATTTAGCTTGAGAGTCTTCATTCGAGCGGGAATGCAAACGGGCCAGTTTCTATCCCGCGCTCAATTGAAAAGAGTTCAATTGAATTGAGAACAGACGGATGTGTGCTCGTGTAACAACACGCCGAGCCGTAGGACGAGGCTCCGCGCCGACATCGACTCAAAGACTTCCGCAACCGAGAGGAAAAAGGGGTAAGGGAAATGGAGCATTACAAACACTCCGGTGCCGTTCCCATTTTGGGGGCACTGATGACAATCGTGGCCGGGCTACTGGCCGCCTCTCTGTTGGGGGTCGTTTACACCTATGTCCTCTACTACATTCCGATAGTCTATTTCAATGTCCTCCTCCCTGTCGGACTTGCCTTCGCGATAGGATTCGTCGTCAGTATGGCAGGCACTTGGGGTAAGATTCGCAATACACCGGTGCTGGCCATCATCGGATTTTTCTGCGGCCTTGTGTCGCTCTACGTGGCCTGGGCGGCGGACGCCTATGTCCGGACTTCCTTTGGTTTTTCTTGGGCCTTTGCCCCCGATGTGCTCATCGCCTATATCCAACTCTTCTATGAGCGTGGTGACTGGACGCTCTTCGGAGATGAGCCTATAGCGGGTATTTCGCTGGCCGCCATCTGGGTGATCGAGGCGGCCATCATAGTCGGCGGGGCCGCATTCACCGCCTTGGTGGCGAATTCCGAAGATCCCTTTTGCGAGCGGTGTGACGTCTGGGCCGATGTCGAGAAAGGTGTTCGCCGACTCAAACTCGAAAGAGGTAGTCAGGCTTCGGCAGCTCGCCTGTTACAGGGCGACTTAACCGCGCTGGCCGAATCGGAGCGGGCCGAGAAACGAGAATATCCCCATCTCCGTCTCGATCTGGCCACCTGTGGTTCCTGCCAGGACAGCAACTATCTCACCATTCAAAGCGTGACGGAGTCTGTCAACGACAAGGGCGAGACCTCGACATCTGAAGAGGCTCTGCTAACCAACCTGGTTATCACCCCCGAACAGGTTCAACTCGTCCGTGACGCGGGCACGCCCGCCGCACCTCAGGCTGAAGAAGGCAACTTCGATTTCTTAAAGACCGACGACTAGCTCCAACGGAATGCTCTTGATGTCCGATCAATCAAAACCAAAAGTCTTGTTTCTCTGCACCGGAAATTCTTGCCGCAGCCAAATGGCCGAAGGCTGGGCCCGGGCGCTCTGTTCCGACTCTCTTGAACCCTATTCGGCCGGAATCGAGAAACACGGCCTCAATCCTCGCGCCGTGACCGTAATGGGCGAAAACAATGTCGACATCGCCAAGCATCGCTCCAAGACGGTCGATGAGCTGAAAGGCGTCGAATTCGACTATGTGTTTACCGTGTGTGGGCATGCCGACGAGAGTTGCCCGACGTTTACGGGCGACACAAAAGTCGTGCACGTCCCCTTTGACGACCCTCCTCGGTTGGCAAAGACGGCCATCTCCGAAGACGAAGCCCTCGTGCACTATCGTCGCGTTCGCGATGAGATCCGCGCCTTCGTCGAGAAGCTGCCTCAACAGCTCAATGACTTCTCGCGTCAGACGGCCAGCTAAACCCGGTAATGCGCCCCAAGTCGAAATGACTTGGCGCACCGGTATCTCAGCGGCCCATGGGGGTTCCACGATTCGCCCCCCGGAAAAGAAACTCTGGGGAGGGCAACTTCGGAACCACAGAATAGAAGTCGATTCCGGCGGGACGCGGCTTAGCGTCCGCCGGCGGCAATCAGGCGGTTGCGGCGATTACGGCGCTCGGCGCGAAGACGGGCACGACGCTTCGTTTCACTCGGCTTCTCGTAATATTCTCGGCGTCGCATCTCTTTCTTGATTCCGCTTCGCTCCACCAACTTGCGAAAGCGGCGTACCGCCTCTTGAATCGATTCTCGATCCCGAACTGTCAGCTTAACCACGCTGTCTCCTTTGTTTGACGAAACCCAATTCCATCGGCAAGTACCTCCCTCGATAAGGGGCCCGAAGATATCGGAAAACACACATTCTAGTATCGGCTCTGGCAGTCTGTCTACCCAGAAACAAACCGCCAGTAGGGCGGAAAAAGGCCGCCGTCCGGGGCCAGTTATCCCCCTGCCCTGTGGAAAGCACACCGCCGAGGCTGCTGGTCTGAGGAGGCCGGTCCACGGCCCGTCAGCCTCGCCCCCCGTAGCGTTTCGTCAGCCACGCCGGTCGAGGTGCCCCGATTTGTTGATCGCTCGCAAGACGCGGAGGCCCAGCATGGCACTCAGCAGCACCCCGGTACCCCCCAGCACGGAGATTTCTCCTCCAAAGATGCTCAAGACGGGCCACACCTTCATGCTCAACATGACCGCCGAACCCAGGAATAGGGCACTGGTGAGCATGCCCAGCACCAGGCGATTGACCGACGGCTCCAGCCCACGGTGGTCGAGATGAACATCGAACTTGCCGCTCTGCATCTGCCCCAACAGATCGATCATGCGGCGAGGCAGAACTTCAGCCAAGTGCTCCAATTCGCCCGCGATACGGCGAATTTTCTTGAGGCGTCGCTTGGGTGACAGGCGTTGGCGAATCATCCGCCGCTGGTGGGGCCGCAGGGCCTCAATCAGGCTGAACGATGGGTCGGCCAACCTCGCCGTGCCGTCGAGCATGATTAGCGTCTTGAGCAACATCCCGATGCGGGCCGGCAGCATGATCCCATAGCGACGTACGATTTCGGTCATTTCGCGAAGCGCTTTGCCGAGATCGAATTCGGAGATCGGGACATTGCCGTGGTAAGAGACGAATTCGGCCACATCGGTACTGAGGCCTGCCATGTCCAAGTCGGGTGGCGTCTCGCCGATTCGCGTGATGATCGAGGTGAGTTGTGCCGGTTCTTGTTCGACAATCGCCAGCAGCAGCGACTGGATATCTTCGCGTAGCTGCTCGTCGATTCGGCCCACCATGCCGAAGTCGAGCAGGCCGATCGTGTTGCGCTCCAGGATGAGGATGTTCCCTGGGTGCGGATCGGCGTGGTAAAAGCCGTTGGTGAAGATCATCTTCAGATAGAGATCCGCGCCATGCAGCGCGATTTCCTCCATGTCGAACTGGCTGGCCGCCGGCTGTTCTCGCTGCGAGAGTTTCACCCCGTCGAGAAACTCCATGGTCAGCACTCGGGGCGTCGACAGCTCGGGATAGACCCGTGGAATCCTGACGGTCGGGTCGCCGGCAAAGTCGGAGGCGAACTGCTGCATGTTGCGCTCTTCGCGACCAAAGTCCATTTCGCGTCGCAGCGTGCGTTGAAATTCCGCCACGGTCGCCCGCGGTCGATAGTTCACCAGGTCAGGATGTTTTTCCGCCAGCTGGGCCAGGCCACTAAGGATTTCCAAGTCGACACGAATCGTGCGCTGGATGCCGGCGTGTTGAACCTTGACGACGACATCTTCCCCTGTCTTGAGTCGCGCGCGATGAACCTGCGCAATCGAGGCCGAGGCGAGCGGACGGTCGTCGAACTCAAGGAACAGCTCCCCAATCGGCTCGCCCAGTTCCGCTTCAATTGTTTTTCGCACCACTTCGGCCGGATCGGTCTTCACGTCGGCCTGCAAGTGGGTCAGCTCATGGGCCAGGTCGACCCCGACCAAATCGGGGCGCGTGCTGAGGATCTGTCCCAGTTTGATGAAGGTGGGCCCCAGCTCCATGAGCGCCATGCGGATGCGGGTCTCGCCCGACATCTGGGCCAGTGACTCGCCGTCGCTGTTCTTGAGCCAGCGCTTGGCGAAATCCAGGTCGAACCGGCTCAGCCAGCCGGCCAGACCGTACTTGCTGAGTACGGTGAGAATCTCGCCCCAGCGATTGACATTTCGATACACCGACGGAATGGTGGTGATCTTCATACTATTCGATTCTAGCTGCGGTTACGAAGCCGAACAATGGTCGCGGCCCGGCTCTCCGCGGGCGGCTGTTGCTTGACCTGAGTTGGGGCATCAGCGACACTTATTAGCGTGACCATCAGGCAACTTTCAGGCGAGTTGGCCCAACCTGCTAACCGCCGGTTACCGACCGCTCGGTGGTTCCCGCCTTGTTCCCGTCCGACGCTCCGCTGGTGTCCGCGACGGATTCCGATTCCGCTCGATCCATAACTGAGCTTCCGCTCGTCGCCTAAACAGCTTGAATTACCAACAGGAGGTTATCCGCATGGCTTCTCTGAGTACTCCGTCTGACAGGGAAAAGCGGACCGCCGCGCCGCGACCGACTCCTCGTGCGGAGCGCTTGTCGCTCTTGGTCGCCTGTCTCGTTCTCGCCATCACCGTGAATGTCACCGCCGGCGAGCGTTGGCCGCAGTGGCGTGGCCCGCAAGGAAACGGCATCAGCGACGAGAAGAATCCGCCGGTCAGCTGGAGCAAGACGGAAAACGTTCTCTGGCGACTGCCGCTTCCCGGCCCCGCTGGCTCCACTCCGGCGGTCTGGGACGATCGCATCTTTCTCACCTCCGTTGGCGAGGACAAAGACGAGTTGTTGCTTCTCTGCGTCGACACCTCCGGCGAAGAACTGTGGCGACGCGTGGTCGGCACCGGCAACAAGACGGTCCGCACCGACGAAGGCACCTATGCCTCGCCTTCGCCAACGACCGACGGCGAACATGTCTGGGCCTTCATGGCCAACGGCCTACTGGCCTGTTACGACATGGAAGGCAACAAGGTCTGGTCGAAGGACATGCAGAAGGAATACGGCGAGTTCGACATTCAGTTCGGGCTCTCCAGTACCCCGGTCCTGCACGACGACAAAATCATCGTGCAGCTGATCCACGGCACCTGGAACAAGGTTCCCTCCGAAGCGCACGTTGTGGCTTTGAACAAGAAGACCGGCGAAGAGGTGTGGGATCATGTCCGCAAGACACCGGCCGTCGACGAATGCAAACAGGCTTACACCTCGCCCATCATCTACCAAGATGACGAGCGGGAATTTCTGGTGACGCATGGCGCCGACTTTGCGATTGCCCACAACTTGGACAACGGCGAGGAGATCTGGCGCTATCGACTCCATCCGGAAGACAATCTCGATCCCACACTGCGGTTCGTGGCCTCCCCGGCCGCGGTGCCCGGCTTGCTCGTCCTGCCGACCGCCAAGAACCGACAGGTGGTCGCCATTCGACCCGACGGCGAAGGAGACATCACCAACGACGGCAAGTATACGGTCTGGACCACGCCTAATCGCACGCCCGACGTCCCTTCCCCGCTGATTCACGACGGCCTCGTCTATCTCTGTCGCGAAGCCCGTGGCATCGTGATGTGCTTCGATGCCGAGACCGGCGAGCGATATTACATGGAGCGCACGGTCGATAGCCGATATCGGGGCTCGCCCGTCTACGCCGATGGCAAGATCTACATCACCGCCCGCAAGGGAGTGGTGACCGTGTTGGAGGCGGGCCGCGAGTTCAAGGTGCTGGCCACCAACGACCTGGGCGAGATCATTACCGCCTCACCGGTGATCGTGGGGGGCAGAATCTACTTGCGAAGTTTCGATGCCCTGTATGCCATCGGCCCCAAGTAGCTTTCATCCCTCGTTCGGATACAACCAATCCGCCGTGTCATTTCGACGTTATATTTCCTATCTGCTGAGGCGGGCGCGCCCGTCCTAGGACCACCCCATCCATGACCGATTCCAGCATCTCTCGACGTCAATTTCACAAAGGCGCAGCCGCCGCGACCGCCGGCGTGGCACTGGCCAGTAGCCTGGCGCGGGCCGATGACGATAAACCCACCGCCACGCTTTCGGCCGGCGCGGCCGAAGTGGCCGCTGACATTCCCGAGAAGGGAACCTTCATCATCGGGCCGATGCAACCGAGCGATGGTCAGAACGATCCGCTTTACATCCGCGCCCTGGTTCTCGACGACGGCAAGCAAAGAATGGCCGTGGTGACCTGCGACCTGCTCGGCTTCGACTTTGCTTACAACGATCTGTTGGTCGACGCCATCCACCAGCGGACGGGCATTCCCAAGCCGCAGATCATGATCAATGTGAGCCACAATCACAGCGCTCCGTTGACCATTCCCTGGAGCACTCAGTGGGAATCGAAGAAAGACAAGCCGTGGCACAAGACCTTGCCTGGACAGTTTGCCGACGCCGTGGAACAGGCGGTCAGTAAGTTGGAGCCGGCCACCCTGCGATTCCATCGCGAACCAACGCAGATCGCCGTCAACCGTCGTATCGAGGCGGTGCATGGCATGACGATGGCGCCCAATCCCCAAGGCGATCATGTTCCCTGGGTCGATACCGTCTACATCAAGACGCAGGAGAAGGACCTACCGATCGGGGCTCTCTTCTCGTACGCCGCTCATCCGGTCATCGTCCATGCCGGTAGTCGCAAGATTACGGCCGATTATCCCGGCTTTGCCTGCAAGGTCGTCGAGAGGGCCATGAACAACGCCCTGCCTGAAGGGGAGAAGTCGCGACGCGCGATCGCCATGTTTGCGCAGGGCTGCTCGGGCGACATCAACGGTTTTCCGCTCGCCTCGGGCATCGACGCCGCGCGAGGTGCCGGCCGCGATCTGGGGTACGCCGTCACTCGCGGGCTGCAACGCAAGTCGCGGAATTTTGTCACCGGCCAACTGCGAGTTCTGAATAAAGAACTTGCGCTGCCGCTGCAGGCACCTCCTTCGGTGGCCGAGTGCGAGCGCCGTGTGAAGAACGCACCGCATCACTATCCGAACAAAGAGCTGCTGGAAATCGCCAAGGCGGGCAAGCCGCGATTCCTGCGCTTTCCGATGCAGGCCTTTGCTGTCGGCGAGGATCTATGCATGTTGGGCATGCCGCACGAACTGTTTGCCGACTACCAGCTCTTTACTGACGGGGTTTCCCCGTTCAAGCACACCATGGTGTTCGCTTACACCAATGGCTGCGAGCACTACATCGCTCGCGAGCAGGACTACCAGATGGGCCATCGCGGCGGCTACGAGGCGAGCCCCTTCGGCGCGGCGTTCACCTACTTCCATCGCCTGGCCTGCAAGGGCGAGGTCGAAGGTCAGATCAAGCAGGGCATCGTCGAGATCCTGCAAGAACTGAAATCGGCGTAGAGAACCTTAAAGAGCGAGGTAGGCGGCTTCTCTTCAATAGACGACGCTGCTCACACCGTACTGATCAACTCTTCGCTCAGGCAGATCGCCTGGGCGCGGAGCGTGTCCATCTCGTCCATCAGCGCTTCGAGTTTGGCCTGGTCGGTGCCGCTACGGCACATCTTGGCGGCTAGCTTCTCGTAGGTGCTGTTCCAACTCAGCCAGAGCATCACCGCCTCCTGCCAGGCCGCCGATTTGTCGGCGGCGTTCTTAGCCGAGGCGGCCGGGTGTGCCAGATCGACGCGGTGCTGGCTCTCTTCGGTGTCCACCGTTTCGTGATCGTCTTCGTCGATCACCACCCGCGCCTTGGCCATCGGAAAGCGTTTGTCGCGGCGATTGTGGATGCCCCCGCCCCCGACACTCCGTTTCGTATGACTGTAACGATTCGACGCGACGCGACGCGATGGCTTCGACTTGGACGAACTTCTGGGCCGTGACTTCATGACGAGATCCCTTCTCCCCGCGAATGTGGCGTACACGGGACTTGGCTCGCGATCGGCGCAGACAACGATCCCTGCGCTTGTCTGCTCGCCAAACCCCGTTGATGCGATTTCAAAAAAATCGTTGGAAGCCCCTGGGCGAATGCCCGCGAGTGGCTTCTCCTCGTTCCGCTGGCAATTATTCGCGCGCCCCTCGATAGTGGCAAGGGAGAAAATGTCGAAACGGTCAAGAAAACTCGCGGCCCGCCTCCACAGTTCGTCGCAATGCCTGGCTTCCCGGCAATCGGCAAGGTTTGACCGAAAGGCAAGGTCGACAGCCAGAGTCGGATCGGAAAAGTTCAGCGGCAACAGTACGACATCAAGAGTTGACTAGCGCGCCAGCGCCCCGCGCGACAGGTGGACGATTTTGAAACTTGATTTTTCGGCTCAATTTGCTAAGGTATCGGCAGACTTAAATTGCGACACCGCGATCGGGTATCGCTGGTAGCGTCGCGGCGACGGGACTTGCTTCGTCCTGCCTGCTTCGACGTATTCTCACGAGCCCACGCTGCGACCGGCCTTGGCGTCTGGTCCCTCTGGCGTGGGTGTTTTCATGCGCGAACAGGACCGGTGTCTGGGGCACGGATCGCGGTCGCCTGCGAGAACGAGCACATCGAATTCACTGTCCCCTTCCACATGCATGGAGAGATCGATCATGCCCCGAAACGAAAAACTGCCCCGTCGTCCCAAGCTCAACCCAAGAGAAGAACAAGCGCTGCGACTCCGCACGCTGGGGCTCACCTATCGGGAGATCGCCCGCCAACTCAACGTGCATGTCTCGACCGCCTACGATCGAGTCATGCGGGGATTGCGGGCGCTGCGTCACCTGCAGCATGAGGCCCCGGGCGATGTGCGGCATATCGAACTGCTGAAATTGGCCCAACTGGAACGCCGCGTGATGAGCGAGGCGGTGACCGGCGACCATGGGGCGATTCGCCTGCTGCTCCGCATCATGGACTCGCGAAAGCGGTACCTGGCCGCCTGTCTGCCGACAACCTCAAGCAAGGAGGAACTCGACGAGCTGCTGCGAATGTTTACCCAGCCACTCGATGACGATGTCGCCGGCGAAGTCTCTGTTGGCGAACATCCCGGCGAACACGAAGAGGCCCCTCGCGACCAAGAGGACCGTTGTTACGAGGAGGACGAGCGGCCGGTCGATGACGAAGTGGAGTCCGTTGAAGGGGCGAACGACGAGCCGTTCCCGGCGGTGGCGGATCTGGCGCCCTCGTCTCAGCCTTGTTAACTGCGCGGACAACGGCTCTCGAACTCCGCGGAGACAACCGTCGAACACCACGGCGAACAAAGCCGCAACATGCGTCAGACAGATGGCCAATATGACTGGGATCGCGCGCCCCGAAAAATGCGCGCCGCCGCGCAGCGGCGGCGATCCAGCAGACACTTAAGCCAAAATCGGCTTGATCAGCTTCGCCGGTTCATCCACCCCGGTGAGCCGCTGGTCGAGGCCCTGATGAGAGAACGTAAAGCGATTGTGGTCGATGCCCATGCAATGCAAGATCGTGGCATTCAGATCGCGGACATGCACCGGATCTTCGGTAATGTTGTACGAGAAATCATCGGTGGCCCCGTGAACCACGCCGCCGCGAATTCCTCCGCCGGCGATCCACATCGAGAAGCAGCGACCATGATGGTCGCGACCGTAGACATCGCGAGTCAGCTTTCCTTGGCAATAAACGGTGCGGCCGAACTCGCCACTCCAGACGACGATCGTATCGTCGAGCATGCCTCGCTGCTCCAGGTCCATCAGCAGGCCGGCCGAAGGTTGGTCGGTGTCGTTGCACTGCTGACGAATCCGCTTGGGCAGATCGGAGTGCTGGTCCCAGCCGCGATGGTAGAGCTGAATGAAACGGACACCGCGTTCCGCCATGCGTCGAGCGAGCAGGCAATTGGCGGCGTAGGTTCCCGGCTTTCGCGACTCGGGACCGTACAGCGTAAAAGTACTGGCCGGCTCGTCGCGCATGTCCATCAGGTCGGGGATCGACTTCTGCATGCGGAAGGCCATTTCATACTGCGCGATGCGGGTATTAATCTCCGGGTCGCCCTGCTCCGCGGCCTTCAACTCGTTGAGCTGCGAGAGCGAGTCGAGCATGGCGCGCCGGCTATCGCGGTCGACACCGGGCGGATCGGAAAGGTAGAGGACCGGATCTTTGCCACTGCGAAAACGCACGCCCTGGTAATCGGAAGGCAGAAAGCCGGCACTCCAGAGCCGCGCGAACAACGGTTGCGTCACGCCCGAGCCGGTGCCGTGCGAAATCATCACCACATACGCCGGCAGATCCTGGCACTCGGAGCCGATCCCATAATTGAGCCAGGAACCCATCGACGGGCGGCCCAGCTGCTGTGTGCCGGTGTTCATCATCGTCACGGCCGGATCGTGATTGATGGCCTCGGTGTGCAGCGAGCGAATGATGCTGATCTTATCGACGATCTTGCCGGTGAAAGGCAACACCTCGCTCAGCCAAGCGCCCGACTCGCCATGTTGCGAGAACTTGAAGCGGGAAGCGGCGCAGGGAAAGCTCTTCTGCTTGTGCGTCATCTCGGTCAGTCGCTGACCCATGCGGACCGATTCAGGCAGTTCCGTATCGTGGACATCTTCCAGTTGCGGCTTGTAATCGTAGAGATCCATCTGCGAGGGACCGCCAGATTGGAACAGATAGATAATCCGCTTGGCCTTGGGCTTGAAATGCGGCAGCGTGGGCAGGCCGCCTCCGATCTGGGGCGTGGCGCTGCCGGCGCGGGCGTCCTGGCTGAGCAGCGAGCCGAGCGCAATCGCGCCGACACCTCCGGCGGCTTGCGAGAGCCAGTAACGGCGGGACATCGACGCGGCATATTGCTGGAGCGGGTTCATCGCTTATTCCTTCGACATCGCTTCATCAAGATTGAGCACCATGCTGGCCACACAGGTCCAAGCGGCATGCTCGGCCAAATCGAGACTCTCATTGCGTGGCGACTCGCCGACGGCGAGAAGTGCCGCGGCCGCTTCCGCATCCGCGGAGTAAACGGCCAATTGGCGATCGTAGAGTCCGGTCAATACTTTAGTCTCCGCCGAATTCGGCGGCCGCGAAAGCAGCAACTCAAAAATTCGCGCGAGGCGGTCTTCGCGGGTCGAAGCACCCTCGACCATAACCCTCTCGGCCAAAGCCCGAGAGGCTTCGACGAAGGTCGGATCGTTGAGCAATACCAGCGCCATGAGCGGCGTATTGGTCCGCTGGCGACGGACCGTGCAGGTCTCCCGATTGGGCGCGTCGAGTGCCGCCAGATTGGGCGGCGGAACGGCCCGCTTCCAATAGGTATACATGCTACGGCGATAGAGATTGTCGCCCTTGTCTTGCGTGTAGCCGCGGTTGGAGATTTCCACCCACAGGCCAGCCGGCTGATACGGCTTCACGCTGGGGCCGCCCAGCTTCTCAACCAGCAGGCCGCTGGCAAACAGCGCGTTATCGCGAATGATCTCGGCAGGCAGCCGGTAACGAGGCCCGCGAGCCAGCAGCCGGTTTTCCGGATCTTGAGCAAGCAGATCGCGGGAGGCGACCGACGATTGGCGATAGGTGGCCGACATAACAAGCCGCTTCATCATCGCCTTCACATTCCAGTCATTGCGGACAAACTCCGTTGCCAGGTAATCGAGAAGCCGCGGGTGCGAAGGACGCTCGCCTTGGATGCCAAAATCTTCCGAAGTCTTGACGATGCCCGTGCCAAATGCCATCTGCCAAAAACGATTGATGGTAACGCGGCTAGTGAGCGGGTGCGCCGGGTCGGTCAACCACTGGGCGAGTCCCAGGCGATTCGCCGGGGCGCCCTCGGGCAAGGGAGGCAGCACATCGGGCACGCCCGCTCTGACCTTCTCGCCACGCTGGTCGTATTGGCCGCGAATCAGGACAAACGTATCGCGAGGCTCCGACATCTCCTCCATAACCATCACCGTGGGCAATTTGGCACTTGCCAGGCGAATGCCCTGCCGCAGCCGACGTTGCTCTTCCGAGGTGGCGCGGTAGTCAGCATCTTCATGGGTCAGGAAATACTGTTGCAGCTTCTCACGCTGCTCGGCAGTGCGCTGATCCGCGGAGATTGCCAGCAGGGGCCGGATCGGATCGCGGCCTGCCAATTGAGCCACCTCGGTGCCGCTCAAGGCGCGACGATAAATGCGGACATCGTCGATCATTCCCTTGAGGCCGAAATAGTTGTGGCGGTGGCCGATCTGCAACTCGCCCTCGACGTCGATGGGCCCCTTCAGGCGGTCGTAAGGAATGTCGAGCTTCTGCGGCTCGCCATCGATATACAACGCGACGCCCGCGGCGCGGCCGGAGCCATCGTAAGTGACAAAGATGTGACTCCACTCGCCAAGCGGGACTTTGCCCAGACTGCGAACGCCAATGGCGCGAATCGTCCAGGCGCTGGCGAGTCGCAAAATGAGCCGGCCATCTTGAATTCTCAGATCGTAACCGCGATAGCTAGAGTCCTGATTGGTGCGACCCAGAATGGCTCCATCCCCTTCGGCATGCACCCAGGCACCGAAGGAAAACGACTCCGCGCTCTTGAGCGAAGCGACATCGCCCAAATTGACCCGCGTGCTGCCATCGAGTTTCAATGCGCCCGCGTGCTTCCCCGCGACCCAGCCGACGGCGCCTTCGATAGTTCCAGTCACCGTAGCGCTTGTAACCGAATCATCTGGAGACGAGCGGCCCGGAACCTCGTCAGAAATTGCATTTTGCGGGCGCTTCGCGGTCAGCTCTTGGCCCTCGGTCTCATCGAAGGCGACACGCAGATCGAGAGCGGTGCTCACGTCCGGCGTCCAGTCTTCAAGCTCCGCGATCTGCGATTCCCACTTTGCAAGTCTCCCGGCGACATCGCCGCGACGCGAGTTAAGTTGCTTCTCCAGGCTGGCAATCAGTTCCTTGTCACGATTGAATTTGCTCTCCAGCATCGACGGCACGACCGCCGCTCGCGGGCGCATGTTGCCCTCGCCATTCTCCACGCCCCGATCGCTGACCGTGTTGAAGTAGGCGAAATAGCGATAAAAGTCCTTCTGCGAAATCGGATCGTACTTGTGATCGTGACACTGGGCGCAACCGACTGTCAGCCCCAGAAAGACCGTCGACGTGGTGCGGGCTCGATCGAGCGCGTACTCGACGCGGTACTCTTCCGAAATACCCGAGGCGGTAATACCGTGGTTGCGACAAAAACCGGTCGCGGTCAGCTGGCGGTTGGTGCGGTTGGGAATCAAATCGCCGGCGATCTGATCGGTCGCGAACTGATCAAACGGCATGTTTTCGTTAAAGGCATGAATCACCCAATCACGCCAGGGCCACATATCGCGGTGGTAATCTTCGTGATAGCCATGCGTATCGGCATACCGCGCGGCGTCGAGCCACTCCAGGGTCATTCGCTCGGCGTAGCGAGTTGTAGCCAGCAATCGGTCGACAACCTTCTCGTAAGCATCCGCGCCCTCGTCCGCCAGAAAATCGGCGACTTCCTGCGGTGTGGGTGGCAAACCGGTGAGGTCCATCGTCACCCGACGAATCAAGGTGCGGCGGTCGGCTTCCTGGCTGGGCGCGAGCCCTTCTTCTTCCAGCCGCGCCAGTACAAAACGGTCCAGCGGATCACGCGGCCAAGCGGAATTCTTCACGTGCGGTACCGCGGGCGACTGGGGCGCTGTGAAGGCCCAGTGCGGTTCCCAGGCGGCGCCTTCATCGATCCAGCGACGAATCAGTTCAATCTGCTCTTCGCTCAAGTGGTTATTGGAGTCGCGAGGTGGCATCACCTCGTCTTCATCGGAAGAGACCAAGCGACGAAACAACTCGCTCGCGGAAGCGTCGCCCGGCAGAATGGCCCGCTCTCCCGATTCCCCTTCTCCGAAGGCGCCGCTCTTCAGGTCGAGTCGCAACTCGGCCTGACGACTTTGCTCATCGGGGCCGTGACAGGCAAAGCAATTCTGCGAAAGGATAGGGCGTATCTCGCGATCGAAATCGACACTCGCCAACTTTCCTTCTCCGCCGCCGTCCGGCTCCGCGGCGGCCAATTCTTCGCCACCAACGACAAGAACCACGGAAACGAAACTCAAAATCGCGAATGCCAGGCTGCGAAGGTTGCGGTTCAGGAGATGGCGGGAGAACCCAAAGGGCATGATAGCGTCCTGTCAGGGAGGGGGGCGCCGGCCAATCGACGGTCGGCCTGCGAGGCGGGAATCCGACTTTCCATGTCCCTCCCATTACATCACATTGAGGAGCCAAAGTCCAGTCACAGAATCGTCCACCTGGACGACTCATCATCTTTGACCGTAGGAGTTTACGATTCTCTGCTGGCGCTCCGATCGACCGTAAGCAAGACGTCAGCTTGGAAAGGAATCAGGCGGCCACAAGGTGCTTTGCCGGCCGCGACGTCGGTTGAGATCACGGGTAGGAAAGAGCCAAGCTCGGCTCCACTCGTCCATCATCAGTGCAGTGTAATGGGGCATCAGAGCAGTGTGATGGCGATCCTTGGTCCTCATATTGGATGTAACAGGTCGATCAATGGATCAACACATCAGGGCCACCGAATGCGTTCTTGTTAGAAACGGACCAAAACTGACGGATATCGGCCCATTTCTGCCGAAAGTCGTTACTTGCGATGCCCCAACGATTTTGACATTGAGATTGCTATTTGTTATCGTAATTGCTTACGGTTACACAAGATAAGCAACTTTGAACGTGCTGCGAGTGCGTCCCACCCTGGCCCCCACAGCCAACGTTCCCACCAACCTCGATTCCCACCAACTGTGTGTCCACGAGCGACACCACCTACCACCTTAAGTGTGGCGGCCGTGCCAGCTAGCAGTGCCTCGCGCCGAGTCTCGAAGAAACGGAAGTCTTTGCAAGGAGAAACGGGTATGAAGTGTATGGGGAATGGCATTTCCCGCCGAGGATTTCTGCACGCCGGAATGGTCGGAGGCATCGGCCTGACGCTGCCGGAGTATCTTCGCGCGAAGGAAGCTCAGAAGACCGCCGGGGTTTCGACCCCCAACGGTCCGGCCAAGTCGATTATCTATATCTTTCTGCAAGGTGGCATCGCTCAGCAGGAATCGTGGGACCCCAAACCGAACGCGCCGGTTGAATACCGAGGCGCCTTTGGCAGCATTGGGACGAGCCTGCCCGGCATTCGGTTCAATGACCTGATGCCGCACTCGGCCAAGATCGCCGACAAGCTCTGCATCTGCCGCTCGATGTCGCATGGCGATGCCGATCACGATCGCAGCACGTACATCATGTTCACGGGTTACAAACCCAGCCCGGCGATCAAGTATCCCAGCTTGGGCAGCGTGGTGGCGCACGAATATGGTCCGCGCAATCAGCTTCCGCCCTACATCACCATTCCGAATCAACTCGACGATAGTGGTGGGCCGGGGCATCTGAGTTCCGCCTACAACAGTTTCAGCCTGGGTGCGAAGCCTTCGGACAAAAACTTCCGCGTTCGCGATTTGGAACTTCCCGGCGGCGTCGATAAGCCCCGCTTTGCCCGCCGCCGCCGCCTGCTCGACGCGGTGAATGATCACTTCCGAGAGATTGAGGAGTCCGACGCGCTAGACGCGGTCGATTCCTTCTACCAACGCGCCTACGCGATGATCAGCTCGCAAAAAGCGCGCGAGGCATTTGACTTGAGTCAAGAGAGTCCCAAGCTCCGTGAGGAATATGGCCAGAACGAGGCGGGAGCCCGCTTCTTGCTGGCGCGCCGGTTGGTTGAAGCGGGCGTTCCCTTTGTTACGGCGCTCTACGGTGCCTGGGATCATCACGCTCAGATTGTGCCCGGCATCAATAAGCATGTGCCGGAGTTTGATCAAGCATTCGCCGCCTTGATCCGCGATCTCGATCAGCGCGGCATGCTGGAGTCGACACTGGTCTGTGTGTCGACGGAGTTTGGACGAACACCCAAGATCAACACGGTGGCTGGTCGCGATCACTGGGGCAAGGTCTTCAGCATCGCGATGGCGGGCGGCGGGTTGAAGCAGGGCATCGTCCATGGTGCCTCTGACGCAATTGCGGCCGAGCCGGCCGAGGACATGATGAGTGTCGAGGATTGGGCGACGACGATGTACCACTGCTTGGGCATCGACGCCCACGAGTCACTCATGGCGCCCGGTGGACGGCCGGTGGAGATTATTCGCGGTGGCCAGGTCCGCAAGCAATTGTTGGCCTAGGCGACGGGCCTATGGCAGGCGGCATCTTGGGCCCTGTCGATAGTCCTTTAGGTTGTGCCTGAGAGCATGAAATGATGAAGGCTTCGAGTCCTTTAGGTCACAGGTCAATGCGACGACGAAAAGCGATTGCTCTGATTCTTCTTGCCAGCGTGACTTCGGTTCTGGTGCCGACCTTAGCCCAGGCCTACTCGCCAAGAGTCAATCGCATTCTGCCAGGTGGCATTCAGCGCGGCGCCGTAGGTCAACTTATCTTCGAGGGCGAGCGGTTGCACGACGCCCAGGAGATCCTCTTCTTCGATCCCGGCTTTGAGGTTCTTAAGATTGAGCCGATCCTCGATTACGTCATGCCAGAGGACGAGACGATCAAGGGAGATGAGGCAAAGAAGCGTAAAGAGATCGAGTTTCAGGCAGTGCGGGCAACGATTCGTGTGGCCGAAGATTGCCGGCTGGGAGAGCATGTTGCGCATCTGCGCACGGCCGGAGGTGTAAGCGAGTTCCGCACGTTCTTCGTCGAATCGATGCCTGGAGTCCACGAGCGAGAACCGAATAACGACATGGCTGCTCCGCAGGCCATCGATTTAAATGTGGTCGTGGCGGGCGTGATCAAGAACGCCGACGAAGATTGCTTCGCCGTCGAGATGAAACGGGGTCAGCGGCTCTCGGTCGAGGTGGTCGCCATGCGGCTGGGCACGCACATGTTTGACGCTCATATCGCTGTTCACGATCCGCAAAAGAAGGAGATCGCCTCGGCGAAAGGCTCTCCCTTTGGCGTTCAGGACGGCATTATTTCACTGATCGTGCCGGAAGAGGGGCGTTACATCGTCAAAGTACGCGAAGACAGTGGCGGGGGCACGAGTATGAGTACCTACCGCTTGCATGTGGGAACGTTTCCGCGGCCAACGGCGGTCTATCCCGCTGGCGGCAAATTGGGCGAATCGGTGAGCGTGCGAAGTATCGGCGACGTCTCCGGTGACTTTGAGCAGCAGCTGAACTTGCCTTCAAAGTACCGTCCTGACTTTGGGGTTTCGCCTCGCGACTCCGGTGGAACGGCGGCAACTCCGATCCCCTTTAGGCTGTTTGACCATGGCAACGCCTTTGAGCAGGAGCCGAACAACAAGCCCGAGTCGGCCACCGCGGTTTCCCTGCCGTTGGCATTCAATGGCATCATCGAAGAGAAGGGAGATGTGGACTGTTTTCGTTTTGCCGCCAAGAAGGGTCAGAAGCTCGAGGTGGAGTGTTATGCCAAGCGAGTCCGCTCCGAGTTGGACCCGGTGATGCAGCTCTTCGATTCCCAGGGCAACATGCTGCTGGAGAACGACGACGGCGGCCCCGTTACCGAAAACGCCGATGCGGAGGTGCGCGGGGCGGATAGTTACTTCCGGTTTGAGGTCCAGGAAGACGGCGAGTACGTGCTTCGTGTGCGCGACCTGATGGGGCGTGGTGGACCGACCTTCGTCTATCGTGTTGAGTTGTCGCCTGTGAAGCCTTGGCTGTTGGTGAGACTCCCCAAGGCGGAAGATCCCAACGATCTCTATGGCCAGTATCGGCAACAGATTTTTGTGGCCCGAGGCAACTATTTTGCCTGCATTGTCGGTGCCCGCCGCAAAGATCATCGCGGCCCGGTTATTCTCGAGGCGCCCGGTCTGCCGGAAGGCGTCATGATGCACACTATGACGATGCCCGCGGGAGGTGGTCGCGTGCCGGCAGTGTTTCAAGCGGCCGAAGACGCACCCCTGTCCGGAGCTCTGGTTCCTCTGTACGGTCGCGATGCCGATCCGAGCGTTCCGTTGCACGGCGCGTTTCGCAATCAGGCCGATCTCCTACGTGGCCGACCGGGGTTGGCGTTACTTAAGATCAAAGCGGTCGATCGGATCCCGGTCGTGGTGATTGAAAAGCTGCCTTTCCGGCTGGAATTTGAAAAGCCCAAGATCACTTTGCTCCGCGGCGGGAACATGGACCTCAAGGTGCTGGTTCATCGCGATCCGGGATTTGAGGACGAGATCGTATTGACCATGCCCTTCTTGCCTCGCAATGTGGGTACCACCGCCAATGTCAAAGTTGCAGGCGATCAGACCGAGGCAACTTTTCCGCTCAGCGCGAAGGAGAACACCGCCCCCCTGCCCTGGCAGTTGTTTGTGTTGGGGTCTTCCGGCAAGCGCGACCTGAAGTGGGCCTCGACCCCGCCGCTGCCCATCCAAATCGCCCGTCGATTCGTCACCGCCGAATTGCAGGAAGCGACGGCCAAGCAAGGCGAGCAAGCCAAGGTGTTTGCCATGCTGAAACATGTAACCGAGTTCCAAGGCCGCGCGACCGCGACCTTGAGCGGCTTACCCGCGGGTGTCACCGCCGCGCCGGTCGAATTCACCGCGGGCACAAAGCAAATCGTTTTTCAGCTTTCCGTGGATGGGACCAGCCCGGTGGGCAAGCATGCGAGTCTGCAGTGCAACGTAACGGTCGATCGCGAAGGAGAGCTGCTCACCGCGATCGCGGGTAAGGGACAGCTGCGGATCGAGGCGGGGGCACCAGCGAACTCCGCGCCGCTTGTCGCTAAGGGAGAAGCCCAGGACGATAGTGCACCGGCCGAAGCAAGTGAAACCGACTTCCCGTCCGAAGAGACCGAAGGCCAGGTGCTCTCGCGGCTGGAGCGATTACGGCAGGACGCGCGGCGTCGTGCCGAAGAGAGACTTTCGAAATCACAAGCTGAATTGAAAAGCCCATAATCTTTTCGCGGTTAGTGTAGTTGAGAGAGAACAACGGCAAGTTAAATAACCGATGACCCTCGCATCACGACATTCTCTGAAGTTTGCCTTCTGCACGGCGGCGATCGCCGTGGCCGTCGTCGCCATGGCAGCGCCTGAAGAGAACGCCGATCGGGAAGCGGCCGCGAATTCGGATAAAGCCGACTCAATTGCCGAGCAGCCGCCGGTCGCGATCGCGGTCTATCCGCCAGCCTTGAAGCTGTACGGTGCGTCAGCTCGTCAGCCACTGGTGGTTCAGGCGACGCTCGCCGATGGGGTGACGCGAGACATTACTGATGAGGTGACGATCGAAATCTCCAATAGTCGCATCGCCCATCTCGATGGTGACACGCTGGTCGCCGATAAAGACGGGAGCACCGAGGTGTCCATTCTCTACCGACGCCAGCGGGAATCGATTCCACTCGTGGTCGAGGGAGCGGGCACGGCGCGGCCGCTGAGCTATCGCAACGACGTAATCCCCACGCTCTCCAAATTGGGCTGCAATGCGGGTGCCTGTCACGGGGCCTCGCGTGGCAAGGACGGATTCAACCTGTCGCTGTTGGGCTACGATCCGGTGGGAGATCATTTCCGCCTCACCGAGCAGATCAGTGGACGGCGAGTCAATCTGGCGTTGCCGGCGGAGAGTTTGTTGCTGGAGAAGACGACCGGCAAGGTGCCACATACGGGTGGAGTTTCATTAGCCGAAGGCGATCGACACTACGCGACGCTGCTCGAGTGGATAAGTGCGGGAGTGCCAAACGATTCGACCGAGGCCGCGCGGGTCGACAAGATCGAAGTCTTTCCCGCTTCCGCTGTGTTGCAGGGCGAAGGCGAGCGACAGCGTCTGAGAGTGTTAGCGACCTATAGCGACGGAACATGCCGCGATGTAACGCGGTTGGCTCGATTTGAGACGAGCAACGAGTTCTCCGCCACGATTGATGACCAGGCGGTCATCACGGCTCACGGCCGAGGTGAGGCTTTTCTGTCAGTTCACTTCGACGTCCACACGATCGGCTGCCATCTGATTGTCTTGCCGGCCGAATTGGACTTCGAGTGGCCGGAGGTCGACGAGGCCAACTACATCGACACGCTCGTCCACAACAAACTGAGGAGACTGCGGATCAGCCCCTCCGCGGTTTCCAGTGACGAAGAGTTTTTGCGGCGCGTGACCCTCGACCTAACGGGTCGCTTGCCGACGCCGGAGGAATTTGAACAGTTCATTGCGGATACGAATTCCGACAAGCGTCAGGCGCTTATCGACAAGCTCTTGGCGCGGCCCGAGTTCACCGACATCTGGGTGATGAAGTGGGCGGACCTCTTGCAGATGCGCACCGGCCCGAAAATCGGCCGAAAGTCGCTGATGCGATATCACGGCTGGCTCAAGGAGCAAGTCACCGCGGAGGTTCCGCTCGATCAGATGGCTCACGATCTGCTGGCGGCCAACGGCGGGACCTTCTCCAACGCGGCCACGAATTACTATCAGTCGGAAACAGAAACGCTCAAGACAGCCGAAAACGCGGCACAGGTCTTCCTGGGCATGCGGCTGCAGTGTGCCCAGTGTCACAATCATGTCTTCGATCGCTGGACGATGGAGGATTACTACGGTTTTGCCGCGTTCTTTGCCCACGTCGGGCGAAAGCCGGGCGAAGATCCTCGCGAGACGATGATCTACAACAAGGGCCAGGGTGAGACAAAGCATCCCGTCGATCGTCGACCGATGGCACCGCGTTTCCTGGGTGGAGAGCTGGCGGAAATCGAAGATGAGGACCGCCGTGAAGTCCTGGCCAACTGGGTAGTATCGAAGAACAATCCGTATTTCGCGCGGCATATGGCGAACACGGTCTGGGCTCACTTCTTTGGCCAAGGCATTGTCGATCCGGTCGATGACGTTCGCATTAGCAACCCGCCGGTCAACCCGCAGCTGCTCGATGAACTGGCGCGGCGACTGATCGAGTACGACTTTCAGCTGAAACCGCTGGTTCGCGACATTTGCAATTCGCGCACCTATCAATTGAGTGTGGTGCCGAACGAAACGAACGTGGCCGATAAGCGAAACTTCTCACACGCATCTTTGCGACGCGTGCCGGCCGCCGTCATGCTCGACGTGATCAGCCAGGCCACGAACACGTCCGACAAGTTCAAGGACGTCCCGCCAGGTACCCGCGCGGTGCAAATCGCCGACGGCGCGACGACCAATTACTTTATGGCCACCTTTGGCCGCTCCGCACGCGAGACGGTTTGTACCTGTGAAACGCGTCGCGAGCCCAATCTCTCTCAGGCCTTGCACTTGATCAATGGGGCGACGGTCCAGCACAAGATCAAGCAGGGGCGAATTATTCAGGACATGCGGCAGGCCAATAAGTCGCCTGGCGAGATTGTCGATCATCTCTATATTCGTTGCCTCTCGCGATTGCCGAGCTCGGCGGAACGGGCTGCAATTGAAGAAGAACTCTCCGGAAAAGATAGGCCGCAAATGGTCCTCCGCGATGTGTTCTGGGCTCTGCTCAATTCCAAGGAGTTTCTGTTCAATCACTAGGGAGTGGCAATCACAAGGATACGTAGTCGGGCAGGACGAGAAGCTGAGAGCGGCGATTAGGGCTGCCTCTTTGAGATAGAATGGAAATGCGGGGGCTTTGGCTGTTGCTACAGGTGGTTTTGATGTCAGCGGGTGTGTTCAGTTCTCGAAGGATGATTGCTTTGGCGATGTTGGTTGGCGTTGTTGCCGCCGTGCCCATTGGCAGTCAGGCGGCGGAAGTCAGCGAGGCCCGTATCACCTTCGACGCGCAAATCAAGAAAATCTTTCGCGAGAAGTGCATCTCCTGTCACAACTCGGACGATCGCGAAGGCGAACTCGACCTTTCCAGTTATCGAGCCACCATGGAAGGTGGGGCATCGGGTGCCGTCGTCGTGCCGGGCGATTCGCTCAACAGCAGCCTCTTCTCACTCGTCACGCATCAAGATGAGCCGGCCATGCCGCCGGAGTCGCCCAAGATTTCCGTCGACATGATCGCCTCGATCAAGGGTTGGATCGATGGCGGCGCCCTGGCGAACGCAGGCAGCCAGGTTGTCGAAAAGTCGTCACGCGGCCTGCCCTTGGAGTTGACCACGCGGGCCACGAACCAGCCGGCCTCTCCGCCGATGCCGCCTCGTCTGAGTCTCGAGCCGGTCGTCTATACCGAGCGGGGTGACGTGGTGCGGAGCATGGCGGTCAATCCTTGGTCTCCGCTGCTGGCCGTGACAGGTTCCAAACAGTTGATTCTCTACCATACGAAGACGCTCGAACCGTTGGGCGTGTTGCCATTTTCTGAAGGCACCCCGGAGATCGTGCGGTTTAGTAGCAATGGGGCATTGCTGCTCGCCGGCGGCGGTCGTGGCGGCGCGGAGGGTCGGGTGCTCGCGTGGGATGTCAACAGCGGCGAGAGGGTGTTTGAAGTTGGCGACGAACTCGACACGGTGCTCGCCGCAGACATCAGCTCCGATCATGCCCTGATCGCGCTCGGTGGGCCGAAGCGAGTCGTGCGTGTCTACAGCACGGAAGATGGGAAACTGAAACACGAACTTCGCAAACATGTCGAATGGATTTACGACACTCGGTTTAGTCCCGATACGGCGCTGTTGGCAACAGCCGATCGAAATGGCTCGATCGAGATTTGGGAAGCCTGGAGTGGTCAGCAGTACGCTTCCATGAAGGGACACGGTCCGGGCAAGATCGCGCTGGCTTGGCGAGCGGATTCAAATGTGTTGGCGTCTTGTGGAGCCGACGGCGCGGTGAGGCTGTGGGAGATGGAAAAAGGCCAGCAGATCGCGATGTGGAACGCCCACAAGGGTGGCGCCGTGAGCATTGAGTTCACGAAAGATGGTCGCCTGGTCACGACCGGAAAAGACCAAGTGACACGCCTGTGGGATGCGACAGGAAAAGAGTTACAGGCGTTTGAGAAGTCTGAGCATCCCTCACTAAGAACCGTCTACTGCGAATCGTCGGCACGTGTCCTGACGGGCGACTTTGTCGGGCGTATCTCTGTTTGGGAGGCCGAGGGCGGCGATCTGGTTGGCCAGTTGGTGAACCATCCCCCGACACTGGAGATGCGAATCGAAGCTGCGGAATCGAATGATGAGTTACTACGGCGAGAACTTTTGGTACAAGAGTTGGTCGTTGACGCCGCGCTAGCAAAGCTTGGGGTGGCCGAGCAACAGGCGTCCAACATCTCCGGGCTCGACGACGCCCGGCGGCGGGTCGATGCCGCTCGAACTGTCGCGCTGCTGGCGAGACAGCAGGGGGACGAATTGGATGTAGAAGTCGCCAACGTCGAGAAGCGGATCAAACAGATCGAGAAGGGCTTGCCCAACCTGCAAGAGGCGGTTCGCAAGGCCGATCAATCGGTCCGGGAGTTGGGTGACGACGCGGAGGTGCGGCAAGTTGAGCAGGAGTTGCGCACCTTGGCTCGGCGTCGACTGGGAGAATTGAATAATGCCAAGCGTCGCGTGGTTCAGCTGGCAGCAACACGTCGGAATCTCGATCCCCAGATCATCCAAGCGGAGAGCGAACTGGAGCAAGCTCGGCAGACGCTGGAGTCGCTGGAAGAGGCGTCGAAGCCCTTGCGAGCGGCCGTCCAGGAAAAACAGCAGGCACTGCGGATGGCTCAGGAGAGACTTCAGCGAAATCAGGAAGCGAAGGCCGCGGCGAGCGCGCAGGTTACACGTTGGAAAACGGAGATTGAATTCTCTGAACAGATCAATGATCTAACCGTTCGTCTACAACAGGCTCTGGGGAAGCTTGCTGTGTATCGTAACCAGCAGGCGTCGATCTTGGCCCAGCGAAGCCGAGAAGCTGACTTATTGACGGCGGCCCAGACACGTTTCAACGAACTCTCGGAGAATGCTGCCGAGGCCGACGATTCACGAAAACTCCAGTTGAAAGTCGTGGAGAAGGACCTGCACACCAGGCAAGACTCAGTCGCTCGGTTGGAGAAAGAGCTGGAGCGTCTATCAAGCTCACTGGCTCACGCCGAAGCGGAGGCTCTCCGACTGGAAAAGAAGCTTCAAGAGACACGCCGCCGGAACGGAGAGTAGTTGGATGCGGGTATTCTGCCGCTTGGCCTGCATCGTTTGTGCCAGCTTCTTGCTCTGGTGTATCGGGCTATCACCCGCAATAGCCGGCGACTCCGAGGTGCCCGCCCCGGAGGAGCCAAGCATTGCCGCCGCTTCGAGAGAGGCGGAACTGGCCATCGCTGGATTTCAAATGCCGGAGTCGTGGTCCGCGACTGTCTTTGCCGCCGAACCGATGATGGCGAATCCGGTGGCCTTCTTCATCGATGGCAACGGCGATCTGTTTGTGTGTGAGTCGTATCGTCAGTCGGCTGGCGTGGAGGACAATCGCAGTCACCTCTACTGGGTTGATGATGATCTTGCTGCGACCACCGTGAAGGATCGCCGCGCCTTTATTCTCAAACATCATGAACACGACATTCGTCATTTCACGCGGTACGGCGAACAGCTCCGGCTACTGCGCGATACCGATCGCGATGGCCGAGCCGACCGATCGACCGTGTTTGCGAGCGGATTCAACGATATTGTCTCCGGTAGCGCAGCCGGGGTGCTGCGTCGGGGTGACGATGTTTACTTTGCCTGTGTGCCAGACTTGTGGTTGCTACGTGATCAGGACGACGACGGCGTGGCCGACGCGCAAGAGAAGCTCTTTCACGGTTTTGGAGTCCACTGCGCGTATAAGGGACATGATCTGCATGGTCTCACGGTCGGCCCGGACGGCAAACTCTACTTTTCGGTCGGCGATCGCGGCTATCACGTGCAGACGCCCGAGGGCTTAGTCGCCGATTCCGACAGTGGTGCCGTGTTTCGGTGCAACTGGGATGGCAGCGGACTGGAGGTGATCCATGCTGGTCTGCGCAATCCCCAGGAAATGGCTTTCGACGACTACGGCAATCTGTTCGTAGCTGATAACGACTCCGACTCTTATGATGAGTCGCGTTGGATTCCCGTCGTCGATGGTGGCGACAGCGGTTGGCGAATGGGGTTTCAGTACTTAACCGACCGAGGTCCCTTTCATCGCGAAAATTTGTGGTTGCCTTATCACAAGGAGCAGCCTGCCTATCTGGCCCCGACAATTGCCAACGTAGGAGCGGGACCTTCGGGCTTGGCATACTATCCTGGCACGGGGCTGGGCGAGCACTTCCAGGGGCGTTTTCTCCTCTGCGACTTTCGCGGGGGAGCTGTGAATAGTGGTATCGATAGCTTTCGGGTTCGACCGCGCGGTGCGTTCTTCGAACTTATTGATCGCGAGCGGACGTTGCAGGGAGTGCTGGCGACCGATGTCGACTTTGGGCCGGATGGCGCCGTCTACGTTAGCGACTGGGTCCACGGCTGGAACGGCGAGGGAAAAGGCAGGATCTATCGTTTCGCCGATACTGGTCAGTCGCAACTCCCGGTCGTCGAGCAAGTTCGACTCCGGCTGCGTGACGGGGCCGCTGGACTGCCGAATGATAAGCTCGTCGAGTCACTTGGACATCAGGATCGCCGACTGCGTCTTCAGTCTCAGTTTGCCCTCGTCGATCGCCAGGCCCTCGGCGTTTTGGAGGATGTTGCCCTAAAGGACTCACGGCAGCTAGCCCGTATTCATGCTTTGTGGGGGCTGGTGCAGTTGGCAAATTCCGGTGGCACAGATTCCAAAGACAAAGGCTCCAGTGCCGAAGGAAAAGCCCCTGATAGCTCGGCGGTTCGCGGCGTCGTCGAACGTGTGACGCAGCGGCTGTTAGGTGACGAAGATGCGGAAATGCGGGCCCAGGCTGCCCGCGCTGTGGGAGAGGCGAAGCTCAGCCCCTTGGCGGAAAAGTTGCAGCCTTTGATCGAGGACAACAGCCTGCGCGTTCGTTATCACGCGGTGATGAGTCTTAGCCTCGTCGGTTCGGACGATGTGCTGCCCGGCGTGATTCATCTCTTGGAAGCCAACGCCGATAGTGATCCCATGATTCGTCACGCCGGTATCATGGCCCTGACGCGGCTCGCCGACGAAGCAACTTTGGCGGGTGCCATGAAGCACGATTCGGGCAGTGTTCGGCTGGCGACGGCCGTGGCGCTCCGCCGGCGCGGTGATCCACAGGTGGCTTACCTTCTTGCCGATGCGGAGCCTCATGTGATCGACGAAGCGGCTCGGGCAATCTATGACGTACCGATCGAAGGACCGCAACGGACGGCGCTGGATCGATTGGCAGGGCTGCTCGCGCCTGAGGATGATTTCAAGCGGAACAATGCAACACTTCTTCGGGCGCTGGGCGCGAACTACCGGCTGGGCGGCGCCGACGGCGCGAAGCGGATAGCCGCCTTCGCTGCTCATACCGAGTCGCCGTCGCATCTTCGTGTCGAGGCGCTCAAGATGTTGGCGGTCTGGGCCAAGCCGAGTGGACGCGATTGGCTGCTCTCGATGTGGCGGCCGATCGATGCGCGAAGCGCGGAGCCGGCCGCCCTTGCTCTGACGCCCCATCTGGCGGATGTGTTGGCCGCGACGGGTCCGGTGCGAAGTGAGGCGGCCCGTACGGCGGCCGCCCTGCGCCTGCCCGAGGCGGTTCCGGTGCTGGAAAAGCTGGTCCGCGATACCGGACTGGATGGCCAACTGCGTTCCGATAGCTTAGCCACGTTGGCCGAATACGAAGAGGAGTCTCTGGCGGGGCTGCTGCTCGAGCTGTTGGAAGATGATGACTCGTTGGTCCGCACAACCGCCCGGCGGATTCAGGCGCGGGTGGCACCGGCTGTGGCTGTGAAGTCGTTGTCGAGTGGCATTGAAGCTGCGGATCTACGCGAGCGGCAAGCCGCCTGGGAGACGTTGGCGACGATCGAGTCGCCGGCAGCCGCTGAACTGATTGCCGAAGGATTGCGTCGCTTGGCGGAAGGTACCATCCCGGCCGACACTCGACTCGATGTCTTACTGGCGGCGGAGCAGCGGAGCGCGCAACCGATTGCCGAACGCCTGGAGGCCTACCGCGATCAGCGAGACGATAATGATCCGCTGGCCAAATATCGCGAGACACTAGTGGGTGGTCGCGCGGAGGCGGGTCGCGAGATATTCTATCAGCGCCGCGACGTATCCTGTCTGCGATGTCACCGAGTTGATAATCGCGGCGGGGCGATTGGTCCCGACCTGTCAGGAATCGGGACCGAGAAGACTCGCGAATACCTACTCGAATCGCTCGTCCTCCCGAATCGAACGATCGCCAAAGGATTCGAACCGGTGGTCATCGTCACCGAAGATGGTGTTATCCATAGTGGATTGGTGGAGAGTGAAGATGAACAACAGGTGCGGTTGATCACAGCTCAGGGGGAACGCATAGAAATCGATTCGTCTACGATCGAAGAACGAGGAGAAGGTCAATCGGCCATGCCGACCGATGTCGTGCAGAAGCTCACCTTAAGGGAACTACGAGACTTGATCGAGTATCTCGCTACTCTGCAGGCAGAAAAGAAGAAATGATCGCCCTGGGCGGGCCTTTCGCTTCGGGCGCGATCGGCTAGGCCAGGATGTCCTTCACGACGTGACCGTGAATATCGGTCAGCCGGAAGCGTCGACCTTGATGGAGGTAGGTCAGCCGCTCGTGGTCGATCCCCAGCAGGTGCATGACGGTGGCCTGAAAGTCGTGGACGTGAACCGGGTCGGTAGCGACGTTAATCCCAAGATCGTCCGACTCTCCGTAACTAATGCCCGGCTTCACACCGCCGCCTGCCATCCAGAGGGTAAAGGCGTAGGGATGGTGGTCCCTGCCCCAGCGTGCGCGGTTGCTCATGTCGCCTTGCAAGAAGGGGGTCCGACCGAATTCGCCGCCCCAGATGACGAGCGTGTCGTCGAGCAGTCCGCGCTGCTTGAGATCCTTGACCAGCGCGGCGCTCGGTTGATCGGTGTCGTGGCACTGCGTGTAGAGTTCGGTGGTGAGGCTGCTATGCTGATCCCAGCCCGCATGCATGAGTTGAACGAAGCGGACGCCCCGTTCAATGAGCCGCCTCGCCATCAGGCAATTGTAGGCGTAGGTGCCCGGCTCGCGGGCTTGGGGTCCGTACATGTCGATGACATGCTTCGGTTCCGTCGATAAGTCGGTCAGCTCCGGAACACTGGCTTGCATGCGATAGCCCATCTCGTACTGCGCGATGCGCGTGGCGATTTCAGGATCGCCGAATCGTTGCATATTGAGCTCGTTAAGTCGTGCCAGATCGTCCAGCATGCCGCGGCGGACTTCGCGACTCATGCCTTGCGGATTGGAGAGGTACAGAACCGGATCGCTCGCGCCGCGAAACTGAACGCCCTGAAATCGCGATGGCAGGAAGCCACTTTCCCAGTAGTAGTCGTAAAAGATCTGCCCACAGGTCGAGTTCTTGCTGATTGAGGTCATCACAACGAAGCCAGGCAAGTTGGCCGTCTCGGTGCCGAGTCCGTAGGTCGTCCAGGCTCCCATCGTCGGCCGGCCAGGCATCTCCGCTCCGCTCAGGAAGAACGAAATCGCCGGAGAGTGATTCACCGCCTCGGTGTGCATGCTCTTGATAAAGCAGAGATCGTCGGCGATCCCTGCCGTATGGGGGACAAGTTTGCTGGCCCAGGCCCCGCTCTCTCCATGCTGCGAGAATGGCTCGATGGGCGCCAGCATGTTCTTGCCGGTAGGGTCGCCGGTCATCGTGCTGAAGCGCTTGTTCTCCAGATAGCTCATCGGCACCGGCGTGGCATGCAGCTGCTCAAGACGTGGCTTGTAGTCGAATAGGTCGACGTGTGTGGGTGCTCCATTCTGAAACAGGTAAATGACGTTCTTGGCACGAGGCTTGTGGTGAGGGAGCCCGGGTAGTCCGCGATTGTTGGCCGACGTGGTGGGCGGCGCATGTGGAGCCGCTAACAGCGTATCGGGCATCAGCGAGGCCAAGGCCGCGGTACCGATACCAACGGCGCTCTGGCCAAACAGCTGGCGACGAGTGAGCAAGCGTTGGTAGTCGACGTGAGGATCCATCGGACTCGCCTATTTGTTGAGGGTCTCGTCGAGATTCAGAATGGTCAGGCAAATACTGCTCAGTGCCGCGTGCTTGGCCACGTCGATTGCCTCGTCTCGTGGCGCGTCGCCAATGGTGACCAGCTCCTCCGCTGCCTGAGTGTCCGTGGCGTAATGTGACTGGAGTAGCTCGTAACGTCGTGTGAGCAGGTTGACTTCTTCGGCGGTCGGCCTGCGCGAAGTAGCCAGACGGAAGGCCATCGTGATCTGCTCCGCCGCCGTTGGCGAGGCATCATGAGTGACCCGCTCGGCCAGTACACGCGCGGCCTCAACGTAGGTGATGTCGTTCAGGGTCACGAGTGTGTGGAGGGGCGAATTGGTGCGGGTAGTGCGGACGACACACGTCTGCCGCTTAGCGGTATCGAAGAACATGGTCGGACCAATGATCCGCCGCCAGAATGTGTAGAGGCTACGGCGGTAAAGGTCCTCGCCGCTATCCTTTCGATAAACTTTGCGACCGAATGTGGCTTCGGTCCAAAGTCCGGCGGGCTGATACGGTTTGACCGGTGGTCCACCCACCTTTCGAGTCAATAATCCGCTGGCGGCGAGCGCCTGATCTCGCATCATCCAGGAGGGCATACGGAACCGTGGGCCGTGAGCCAGCAATCGATTGTCCGGATCGCGCTCGAGTAACTCCGGCGTGGCCACGGCACTCTGCCGGTAGGTCGCGCTGGTGACGATGAGGCGATGAAGATCCTTGACATTCCAGTCGTTTTGCACGAACGCCGTGGCCAGCCAATCGAGTAGCCGAGGGTGGGTGGGTTGCTCGCCTTGCGAGCCGAGATTCTCCGACGTCTTAACGAGGCCCGTGCCGAAGAAGAGTTGCCAGTAGCGGTTTACCGTCACCCGAGCAGTGAGGGGATGCGCCGGGTCAACCAGCCAGCGGGCCATGGTCAATCTGTTTCGGGGAGCGTCATCCGGAGGGTCGGGAAAGGCGTCCAACAAGCCGGCCTGCACTTCCTCGGCGCGCTGATTGTAGAGGCCCTTGGTGAGAATGAATGTCTGACGCGGCTCTTCCCGCTCGGCCATGACCATGACTTTAGGGATACCGCGTTCGAGCTGTTCCTTTTCGGCCAGGATCTCCTGGAGCTTGCCAACGAACTCGGCGTAGGCGGGCTCCGTCTTGTCGAACGTCTTGGCGAGGCCGCGGAGATGACCGGCGTCTCGGTCTTTGACCGGCTTGTTGAGTACCGCCTTGATGTAATCGGAATGCCGTTCGAGCTTCGGCGTGTCGGAGACCTTCTGTCCTTCCTGACGCGGAAAGACGGAGACCTCCAAAGAGATCAGCTCCTCTTGAAGAGGAGGGATGGTCGTGGCAAGTTTGGCTCGCTGGCGTTGCTGTTTGTCGTCGATAATCTCCAGAACGGGTGGCGTCTGAGGATTGCGGCCTCGACCGGTCACCGGCGTCTGGTTGAAGACAGCGAACAATTGATAGTACTCTCGCTGCGAAATCGGATCGAACTTGTGGTCGTGGCAGCGAGAGCAATTCATCGTCAGCCCCATCCAGACGGTGCCGACGGTCTCTATCTGATCGAAGATATACTCGACGCGGTTCTCTTCGTGAATGCGACCACCTTCACCATTGATCATGTGATTGCGGCAGAACCCGGTGGCCAATTTCTGCTGATCGGTGGCGTTGGGGAGCAAGTCGCCGGCCAGCTGCTGAACCGTAAATTCATCAAATGGCAGATTCTCGTTCAGTGAACGAACTACCCAATCTCGCCAGGGCCACATCGTCCGTTCTCGATCGTCCTGGTAACCATTGCTATCGGCGTAGCGCGCGGCGTCGAGCCATTCCCAGGCCATCCGCTCGCCGTAGGCCTCGGAAGCGAGCAAGCGATCAACAACCAGACGGTATGCGTCAGGCGATTCATCCGCCACGAAGGCGTCGATCTCGGCAAGGGTTGGTGGCAAACCGGTCAAGTCGAGAGTCACTCGGCGAATCAATCGCTCCCGATCGGCCTCCGGTGAAGGCGCCAACCCCTCCTGTTTCAGTCGTGCCAGCACAAATCGATCGATCGGGTTGGCTTGCCAAGCCGGTAGATCGACCGCGGGAATGGAAGGCGAGGACGGGGCAACAAAAGCCCAGTGCTGCTGCCACGAGGCCCCCTGCTCTACCCACTTGGTCAGCGTGGAGATCTGGTCGGGGCTCAGGGTTAGATTCGATCCCTCAGGGGGCATCCGTTCGTCAGGGTCGTCCGACGTGATGCGACCTATCAGTTCGCTCTCCTCGGGGCTGCCGGCAACGACGGTGCCCTCCTCTCCATCCTCGCCGAATAAGCCCTCGGGCGTATCGAGCCGCAGATCGGCCTCGCGGGTATTGGCGTCCGGGCCATGGCAGACGAAACACTTGTCGCTCAGGATTGGCCGGATCTCCGAGTCGAAATCGACCTGCTGCGCCGCGGCACCCTCGGCCAGGAGCAGGAAAGCGAGCGCCAATGTGGAGATTCGGACGAGCATTTGAGGCGGGACGACGGGGGTGGGATCGGATTATCTATTATAAGCTGGAAACGACTTGTAAATGAACGGCGCCAGGGCCGGCTGACGGTCTCCTTGGCGTGCTGTTTCGCCCGCAACTACTGGCTTTCTAGGTCACTTAGGGTGCTCGGCGGCCAGACCTTGGTAGCCGAACCGACTGAAGCCGGTGATCGAGAACAATACATAAGCCGTTGGCGATGCGATGCATGATCACCTAAGATGCCCTCCATGAATGCCATAGCCAGTCTAGTGATGACAGTTGCCGCCGCGATTCAGGCCGACGGCATGTCTGCCCGGGAGCATATCTCCGAGGGAATGAAGTTGTTCCAGGCGGGCGATGTGGCCGGTTCTCTTGAGCAGTTCGACGCCGCCGCGTCGCTCGACAAATCGACGATTCCTCAGCTTTGGCAGCGCGGAATTAGCTACTACTACGCGGGTCGTTATCGTGAAGGTCGCCAGCAGTTCGAGACTCATAAGTCGGTCAATCCCCATGACGTCGAGAACGCCGCTTGGCATTATCTTTGTGTGGCTCAACAGGAAGACGTCGAAGCGGCTCGCAAGGCGTTCATCGAAATTGACACTCGCCGAGATACGCGCGTGCCGCTCAAGGAGGTTTACGAACTCTATGGCGGAACAGGTTCGCCGGATAAAGTCATGGCGGCCGCGACCGAATCGGCTCAGCCCCGCGCGACCATGTATGCTCATCTCTATCTAGGCTTGTTCTACGAAGTCGCCGGCGATGAAGCCAAAGCAAAGTCCCATCTAGAGAGCGCGGCCGCTATCGATCTGCCGGAGCACTACATGCGAAATGTTGCCAAAGTGCATCTGGAACAGCGCGGCTGGCAGGCGGAAGAAGCGTCGGCAGCCGAACCGATCGAGTAGCGATTCTTCATGGTCGACGAATCGATCAATCGGAGTCTTGCTGACGGAGCGAGTCTCGAAGCTTGCGACGCATGACTTTGTTCGAAGCAGTCCGTGGCATCTCATCGATCTCGACGAGTCGCTGAACTTTGAACAGTGGATTCAATTGCTCCTTCAAGTGCCGATTCATGGCGATCAGGAGATCCGGTTCGCCGGCAGCGACATCGAGTGTCCTTTCGTCGCCACTTTGCGGCTGATCGCGTACGAAGAACACGGTCAGTTGCTCCGGTCCTCGGTGGCTGAAGTCCGAGGCCTCGATCGGACTGGTAACCGCTGCCGATTCCAGGATGCCCGGCAGTTGATTGAGTGCTTTTTCAATCTCGGCGGAACTGACCTTGATCCCTCCCAGATTCATGGTGTCATCGACACGACCGCCCGCGACAAAATAGCCGCCGGGTAGCTTGCGGAAATGATCGCCGTGGCGGCGCAGCCGTCGGCCCTCCGAATCGGCCGGAACGCCATCGTGATACGTGGCGTCGTGATCGCGATTGAGCAAGGTTTTCGAGAGACCGATTGAGGGAGGCACGAGAAACAACTCGCCCTCGTCGGCCTGCTGCCCCTGTTCGTCGAGAATCGTGATGTCGAGACCCATGGCCGCTGTACTGAACGTGGCGGGAGCATTGGGCTGAACTACCGTCGACGTCATATAACCGCCGCCGATCTCGGTTCCGCCACAGTACTCGATAATCGGACGGAAGCCGGCCAGGCTGGAGAGGTAGAACATGCCTTCGGGATTGGAGGCCTCGCCCGTAGAACTGAACACGCGGATTGCGGACCAGTCAAAGTCTTCCATGCAGCCGGTCGCTTGCCAGGCTGAGACGAGTGTGGGGACAACTCCCAGCATGGTGACGCCGGCGTCCTGGACGAAGCGGCCGAACGGTTGCCCAGTGGGGGCGTCCTCGAACAAGGCCATCGTCGCGCGGTTCATCAGCGAGGCAAAAATCAACCAAGGACCCATCATCCACCCGAGATTGGTGGGCCAGGCAACAACGTCACGGTGGTGTAGGTCGTGATGTAGCAGTCCGTCAACGGCACACTTGATGGGAGTCGTGTGATTCCAGGGAATCGCCTTGGGATCGCCCGTCGTGCCCGAGGAAAACAAGATATTGATCGGCTCTTCGGCCGCCGCGACGTGCACTGAGAAGTGGTCGTTATCTGACAGGAAGTCGTTCCAGGTGATGTCCCGGTTCCGCAATGTTACTGCCGGTTCGCCCTCGCGAAGCGAGGGGAGCACAATGGCCCGAGGGGCGTGGCAGTCGACGACCCGTTGATATAGATCGATCTGCTTGTCCGATCGAAGGAAATAATCGTAGGTGAAGATGGCACGGGCACGGGCAATCTTCAGCCTCTCGGCGATTTGCGGCGGGGCGAAGCTATCGGCGATCGATACCACGGTGCAGCCGGCAGCTATGATGCCCAGGTAGATGGCGACCGACTCGGCCGTCATCGGAAGCAGCACGGCAATCGCTTCGCCAGGTTTGAAGTTGGCCTGCTGCAGCCCATGGGCGAAGCGCGCGACTTGCTGGCGAAGTTCCTGGTAAGTGACGCGGTGCAGTTCGCCGTCGGGGCGGCTGTAGACGATGGCAGGGTCGCGGTCGTCCGCCAGAAAACAGCTCTCCACGATATTGAGTCGAGCATCGGGAAGCCAGCGGGCGGCGGCTGGCCCTGCCCGATCATCCAGGATCTCAGAAGGTGGCGAGCGATACGCGACACCAATCTGATCGATGGCTCGGCGCCAGAATTCGGCACGGTTCTCAACGGACCAGGCATGCAGCGACGCGACGTCGCGAAGGTGGAGATCGCGAAGCCAGGAGGTGATGTTGGCCCGTTCGAGTGCCACCTCGCTCGGGCTCCACATGGGCCTTGGTCCGCCCGTCGTCTCGTCCCAGTCGGAGAAAATGGCATCCCAAAGGCAACGATAACCCTGGCAGGAGAGCCGAGTCGTGGAGGTCGAGTGCGTGAGCGAATGCCAAGCTGAGAGGGTGTCCGGAGCCTGACGGATGGCCGGCAAGAGGGGTGCCAGACGCTGACGGTCCTCGATCGACAATTCCTGGTCGTCGAACTGAGCGAGTCGAGTCATCTCCCTCTCCGCTCGTTAGCTGAAATCGATCTGGGGCCGGGCAAGTCGCTTGCAAAATTGGAATTTATCTGGGGCGATCGAGATCGAAGCGATCCCGAGTTGTCGAGTAGCTGGCTCCGCCGAGCCGTCCGATGGTGTCGAGCTTGGCGGGGTCGATGCGGCCTTCGTCATCGAGTACAGCCTCATCGACATGCATCAGCAGTATCCGTCCGATGGTGAGATTGGCCGCGAGCGGACCCTCTCCGACTTGCACAATCTGCATCAACTCGCATTCCATCTGGATGGGCGATTCCTTCAGTCGCGGCGGGTCGACTCGCAGGGAATCGATGGGCGTCAAGCCACACTCAGCAAACTCGCTGACCTCGGGTTCGTAGGTCGCGGCGGTTTGATTCATCGCCTCGCCGAGCAAGTGTGGCACGACATTCACGACGAACTGCCCGGTCGCCTCGACATTGAGCACGGTATCCTTCTTCGATCCGTCACGACGATTGACGGGCGAGAAGACAACGCTGGGAGGATTTGCGCTGACGCCATTGAAAAAACTGTAGGGAGCCAGATTCGGTATCCCTTCAGAGGATTGTGTGGAAACCCAGGCGATCGGCCGCGGCGTAATCGCGCGGACCATGTGCATGTAGATGTCGCGTGGAGAGAGTTGGTCGGGATCAATAAGCATGGCGATCGGCGGGGGCGTGGGAGGCGGCGTTGGTGGCAAGGTAGCGCGACAAGGTTCAATCGAGCCAGCTCAGCGGATAATCCGAATCGTCGAATTGCATGGCTTGGGTCGTGAGTTTCAGCGGTTTCATGGTGTCGAACATGACCGCCATCTCATCGGTGCGATCAACATTCTCGCTGGCCATAATCGTACCGGGGTGCGGCCCGTGAGGAATTCCCTCGGGGTGGAGCGTTAGCGAACCGATGTCGACACCGCGACGCGAACTGAAGTTGCCATCAACGTAGAACAATACCTCATCAGCTTCGACATTGCTGTGAGCGTAAGGAACCTTGATGGCCTCCGGGTGGTGATCGAGGAAACGCGGGGCGAAAGTGCAGATGACAAACCCGCGGCACTCAAACGTTTGTTGGTAAGGTGGAGGGAGATGGACCGTGCCGGTAAGCGGCTCGAAGTCCCAGGCATTGAATGTATAGGGGTAAGTAAATCCGTCCCAGCCAACAACATCGAAGGGGTGATTGGCCATCACAACCCGTGAGAGCCGATCGTGATCTTTGAGGAGCACCGGCGTGTCGCTGTCTTCGTCGATCGTGCAAAGCTCAGTAGGACTGTGAAAATCGCGTTCGTAATAGGGAGCTCCCAGACGAATTTGACCATCCTCATTCTGATATCGACCCGGCACGCGCACCGGACTAAATGTCTCCAAAATGAGGTGGTCTTCTTGCAAAATGTCGTCGCTGACAAGCCGGTAGGTCAACGTCCGCGGGATGACAATGTAGTCGCCCCGTCGGTAAGGCAGGATGCCGAGCGGCGTCTCCACGTGCCCGCTGCCCGAGTTGACAAAGATGACTTCGTCGGCCGCTCCGTTGCGATAGAGTTCCTCTTGTTGATGCTCGGGACGCGAGCGGAGGCAGACGAGATCATCGTTAAACAACAACGGGACGCGGTCGTGAATCGGATCGCCCTGGCGGAGCATCTCTCCCGATCGGAGATGGTGATGCCGCAACGGCTGGTCGGTAACCTCCTGCAACTCGATTCGTCCCACGAGTTCCACTTCGCGCACGCGAGTCGGCGGGCGCAGGTGATACATGATGGTGTATGCTCGGTCGAAGCCCTCGGTTGTCAGGACGTGCTCGTAGTAGAGCCCTTCGCCAAGATGGCTGGAAGCCTGCTCTCGGGGCAACCGAATGTGCCGCTTTTTCGGTAGAAGTCCAAGTTTTCGATAGCTGGGCATGGGATTTTCTGGCTTCAACGGCTAAGGGACTAACTGGGGCGGGCAACGACGCGAGTCGTTAATACGCCAAGACGTTCGATTTCCAACTCGACGAGATTGCCGGGGACGAGCCAGCCGTTGGTGTTGTCGGGGCCCAGTTCCAATATACAGCCTGTTCCAACGGTTCCACTACCGAGCAGATCTCCAGGCTGAAGGGTTGCATCGCGCGAGGCGTAGGCGATCATCTCCGGCCAGCTGTGATACATGTCTCGAGAGTTGCCTCGCGAAAGCTCCCGGCCGTCGACGCGCGCCGTCATGGCGAGATCGATGCGGCCGTTGCCGTCGATGCGGTCTTGGACTTTATCGAGCGGCACGATCGCGGGTCCGACCGCCGTGGCGAAATCTTTTCCCTTGGCAGGGCCCAGGCCAACCCGCATCTCGTTTCGCTGCAGATCACGAGCACTAAAGTCGTTCACGATGGTAAACCCAAGGACAAAGTCCCAGGCTTCAGAAGGGTCGATATCGCGTCCCTCTCGACCGACAACCAGGCCCAATTCCAATTCGAAGTCGAGTTTGTGGCAGCCGCGTGGAGCGTACACTTCGGCACCGTCGCGAACGAGCGAGTCGGGATTCGAGAAGTAAAACACCGGGATCTCGTACCAGGCCGGTATCATCTCTTGCCCTCGATGCCCACGACACGTCTTCACGTGTTGCTCGAACGCATAGAAGTCACGGAAACTCCGCAGCGCCGGGGTGTCGCTGGCACCTGGGGAGGAAGGGGCAATCGCGTCGGATGGCAGGATGATGGGGTGGCTCACGGTCGCTCGCGACAAAAAGGAAAAGCTCAATCGTGCGCTAGGTGTCGTCGCGCCGATCCGATGGTACGCGTCTAGAGCGAACCGCGAAGTTCCTGTTCGCGCTCAATCGCTTCAAACAAAGCCTGGAAGTTGCCCTCTCCGAACCCGACCGAATTTCCGTGTCGCTGAATGATTTCGTAGAACAGCGTGGGGCGGTCAAAGATCGGGCGTGTGAATAGTTGCAACAGATAACCATCCTCGCGATCGCGATCGACCAGCACGCGAGATTCCTTGAGGTCCTCGAGTCGCTCATGAATATTGCCGACGCGATCGGAGAGAGCCTCGTAGTAGGTGTCGGGAACACCCAAAAAGTCCGCTCCGCGCTGGCGCATGGTATTCACCGTGCGGACGATATTGGAGGTCAGCAGGGCAATGTGTTGCACGCCGGGACTCTGAAACTCGTCCAGAAATTCCTGGATCTGAGAATTGCTGCTCGACGGCTCATTGATCGGCAGACGTATGTATCCGTCGGTGTCGCCGACGACTTTGCTCATCAGGGAACTCCGACCTGTTTGAATGTCGAAGTGGGCTGTCTCTTCGAATCCGAAGACCTTGTCGTAGAACTCGACCCAGCGATCCATGTTCTCGACGTTGGCGACGATATGGTCGATCATCATGATGTGAATATCGTCCGCTTCAACACCTCCGGCTGTATCGATATAGCGAGGCGCAAATGTGCGTGTGCTGGCCCGGTTGATGAACGTGTGGATCGTGTCGCCATAGGTGGCAATGGAGCCGGCCGTAAAACCGTCTTGGTCGTCGAGGGGACGAACGACTTCGGCGCCGCGCGATTCCGCTGTGCGGAGGGCGTGATCGACGTCGTCGACGCGAAACGCGACGTCATGGACGCCGCAGCCATGCTTGGCGACAAACTCGCGAATTTGCTTTGCTTTCTCGCTATCACCTTGGGCTTCGGCGAATAGGAAGTTGACCCGGCCCTGCCCGACCACAATGGCGCGGCGGCCAACGAGCCCCGTTGATTCATCGCCGTGCGCGCGGCGATAGAGTCCCAGCTTCTGCTCGTGGTACTCTGCCCATTGTTCGACGTTGTCGACAAAAAACTCGACATGATCAATGGCGCGGACCCCCAAGGGATTGTGGTTGACCGCTTCGTCGTGGCTCGTTGTCGCACTCGACATCATGGGTTGTATCCTTAGAGAAGTGTGAAACGGGAGTCGTGCAGAGATCTCCGGGGCTCCGTTCGATTGGAGATCGCGATGCACTCCATGTAATTCTATTCCGTTTTGGAGAATGGGAAAGGCGGAGTGTCGTGACCTAGGCATGGGGGCCGATGCTTGCCGTGAGTACTCAATCGGAGTGCGCGAACACTCAGATCAGGGGATGTGCCGGCCGCGCGCTCTGGGGCGCGCTGTATGCCCACCGACATGCCTAGACTATATGAGTAGTAAGCTGGGCGGCTTGACGTGAGTTATCGAACCGATGCTAACGTGGGAACTGGTTTATGGTTGAGTTCGTGACTGTCCGAGGAATAGAGACGTTTAGGAGTTGATTCTGCGGTGTCCGTTTTTTATCATGGTTGTAGGCCTGCGGAGCGACTCTGGGAGCGTTATTCTCGGAGTTGTAACCTCGATAGTGGGGTTCCCCGATGCCGTGGTTCATTGTTGGCCCGATTTGTTTCCATGCCTGAAAGGGAGCCCTTCAGATTATGACCGCTCAGGGATTGACGACCACGGAAGCTCCATTTATTGAGAACGCCCAGCGTAACGGCGAGCTTTTCATCCAGCAGCCGTACGAACTCTATAGCGAAGCAAATCAGGAAACCTGGCAGCGGCTCTACCAGACAAGCTACCCCAAGTGGGAGAAATACGCGGCCGCTGAGTTCTTGCAGGGCGTCGAGAAGCTTCGGCTCGGCCCCGATTCCATCCCGCTTCTCGATGATATCAATCGCTTTCTTGAGCCACTCAGTGGGTTCGCCGCCAGAGCGGTTTCGGGATATGTGCCTGCCTACCTGTTTTTCGACTGTCTTCGTCAGAGGGCGTTCCCGACGACGATCACCATCCGCAGCGGAAAGAATCTGCAGTATCTTCCCGAGCCCGATATTTTTCACGATGTGGCGGGACACGTTCCCATGCACACCGACCGCAAGTTTGCTGACATTCTCGTCCGTTTTGGGCAAGTTGCCCGTCGCGCGGCGACGAGAAATCATGAGATGGCCTCCGTCGACGGGAGTGGCGGAACGCAGGACCAAATCAATGCCATCCGAAATGTGATTAAGGCCATGGCCCGCTTCTTCTGGTTCACGGTCGAGTTTGGTGTGATGCGTCAGAAGGGGGAGATCAAGGTTTACGGAAGCGGTCTGCTCAGTTCTCCGGGCGAGATCGAGCACTGTATCGAGTCACCTGACGTCCAGCGATATCCCCTTCAGTTGGAGTGGGTGATCAACCAGTATTTTGAGATTGATCACTATCAGCCGTTGCTGTTTGTGGCCGAATCTTACGAGCATGTGTTCGACCTGGTCGATCAGCTTGAGGCTTGGATGGATGCCGGCAAGCTGGACAACATTGCTCCCGGAGAGCCTCAGATCAACGACGAAGACTTGAAGTCGTTTCTTTCCGCCGAGGTGGAAACAACCGAGCCGGCGGTCTCTCCGTCGTAGTCACCTTCGTTCTTCAATAAGCGGTTGTTTTCGCGGCAACCGATTGCTCGATAAGGGCGGGGCCGTCCTCCACCAAACGATTCGCCTCATGCGTGGATGCGCATGTCCCCTCTCGGCCACCGCCGATCTAGTCTGCTAAGATGACACATTGGTCACAAGCTGAATCTGTCCAACCAGTTGTTGGCATAGGATCCTTGGTGCATGTGAACTAGCGATGACGAACTGGCCAGGCTAATCGATGAGCAACGAACCGGAGAGTGGAGAACCGCGCGTCTGCGTCGTCACCGGCGGCAGTTCCGGCGTGGGGCTGGCGACAGCTCAACGGTTCTTGAAGGCAGGCTGCTGCGTCGTCATTTGCGGTCGAGACTCCGCCCGACTTCAGGCAGCTGAGGCGCTGCTGGCAGCGGAAGGTGGTGACAACGTTGCATCTATCAACCTGGATGTTGGCGAGTCGGATGCCGGAGAGCGGTTGATTGAATTTTCGGTGCGGCGGTTTGGCAGAGTGGATGTGCTGGTGAACAACGCTGGGACGGCGCCCCTGGCTCCAGCCCATGCCATGAGTAGCGAGGAGTTTGACCGCTGTCTGAGCACGAATATACGAGGGGTGTTCGCCACGACTCAGGCAGCTTGGCCGGGAATGTGTCGGCAAGGGGGAGGCGCGATCATCAACGTCTCATCGCTTTCGGCTGTCGATCCTTTTCCAGGGCTGGGCGTTTACGGGGCCAGTAAGGCCTGGGTCGAACTCTTTACGAAGGCGACGGCCGAAGAGGGACGCGAGCACCATATTCATGTGATGGCGGTGGCGCCCGGAGCGGTCGATACGCCGATGTTGCACGGCCTGTTTCCCGATATTCCGCACGATGTACGTCTCGCAAGCGACGAAGTTGCCGAACTGATTTACCGACTCTCAACGAAGGCGATGGCCAACTGTACGGGCCAGACCATTTCGATTCGTAGATAAACACGTTTTCTCGACGCGAAAGATGAGGCGACACCCGGCACTCTTTGAGGCAGCGGAGTGACGAATCGAATACGATGACCGTTCGTCTGACAAGAGAGATACGATTTACCCTGACCGGCCGGCCACCGACGTCCGCTGCCGTGATGAATTCGTGGGGGGGCTGGCCGAGTGCCGCACTTCTCGCGCCCTTTTTGCAGCTGAGATGTACCGTCGAGGGCGAGCCGGCGGCGATCGCGGGGTACGTCTGCAACGTCAAGCTGATCGACAATGCCTTTCGGCAATTTGGACTGCCTGAGGTCGCAAGACTCTATGAGGTTCAGGGAGAGAACCTCGCTCCAGGTGAGCTGCTGACCTCCGTGTGGAGCGAAGTGGCCAGGCAGCTCCCCGACACAGCGCCCCTGGTGAGCCTGGAGTTGCTGGTTACCCCGATGTTAAAGTACGAGATATTGAAGGACAGCCTGGACATGATACGAGTCACCCAGCAATTCGAGTTCTCGGCGGCCCACCGTCTGCACTGCCAAGAACTATCTGATGAAGAGAACCGGGAGCATTTCGGTAAGTGCAATAACCCCAGCGGCCACGGGCACAATTATCGATTGGATGTGACCGTCGTTCAGCCAACGGGCAACGACGCGTCGAGGCTGTCGGTCGTCGACTTGGAGCAAGTGGTCAAACAACAAGTCATCGATCGCTTCGACCACAAACATCTCAACGAAGACACGGAAGAATTTCGACAATTGAATCCTACGGTGGAGAATATTGCGTCGACGGTCTGGTTCTTGTTGGATGGCGAGCTCTCGCCAGCGGTGCTGGATGCGGTGCGGGTTTACGAGACGCCCAAAACTTGGGCCGAATGTCGCGGGGACGAGTAGCCTCTTGCCTGGTCGGGACGCACCTTCTGGCTAACACTCTAGGCGGACCGGAGTTCTCTCATCCGTTAGATTCTCAAGAAGATCTTTCTGCGATACATCCACAGCAAGATCAGGAAGATCACCAGGAGTTCTGCGAGGTGAGAGATCATCGGGGCGTAAGCGGCCCCCAGCGGAAGCTCGTAGATGGTCGGCAGTTTTTCGTAGCCCCAGTCGAGCCGTTCGTTGAGTGATCGGATCAACGGAGTCATATGTCGCTGGACGGTGGCGACAAACCAATCGCCGAGTAGCTCGTGCATGATATAGGCGGCGATGGAGTTCATCCCGAACACGATCCCGGGAAAAATTAGCCAGTGGAGCCAGCGAGGGCGCTGGCGATCACCCGCATCGATAATCGCATAGAAGCCGGCCAGGATCAGCGTGGCGATGCCAGCGCTATAGAGGACCCATGTAGGCGTCCAGGCCATCTTGGAGATCGGACAGATGCCCAAGGCGTCGATAGTAAACGCGGCGGCGATGCCGAGCACACCGGCAATTGCCAGCACGGCGAGCTTCTTCATGTCGCTGCCGCGACTGCGTAGCACTTCGCCGGCTAACAGTCCGAGAATCATCGTGGCAAGCGAGGGAATGAAGTTGAGCGTGTTGTAGAGGTGTCTTTCAAATGGATACATCAGCGGGAAGTATCCATTGAGAAACCAGACATCAAAGGCATTGGCCGGATTGGTATAGGGGTTCCAGTGGGCTTCAAAACCTTGAAGCATTTGATCGGGGCTTTGCGGAGGCAATGGCCAGTAAGCAAACAAGGCCCAGTAGCCAACGAGGATCGCCACGACGGCAGCTATCTGTAGACTTGGGCGGCGATTCCACAACAAGAACAGAAAGATGTATCCGAGTCCAATCTGTGAAACGACATCCTCCAAGGTCCAGCGAGTCATCGGGAGGCCATCCGATCGCAGGAACACGCCCAGCAGGATCAGGAAGACGGAGCGGTAGAGAGCGTGGCCGAGCATCTTCTTGTAGCTGTCTCCACGCGCGGCACGATGCGCGCATGAGTAGGCCATCGAAGTCCCGACCAGAAACATGAACGACGGCTGTACGAGATCCCATAGGCTGAAGCCGAGCCAGGTGGGATGACTGAATTGGTATTTCCAGAATTCCCAGAACGCGTATGAGGAGGATCCTTTGTCGGCAATTTCTAACATTCTATTGGCTGCCGTGCCGGCGATTCCAAAAGCTCCCGAGACCAATAGCAGCATCGTGAACCCTCGATAGGCATCGAGCGAAGCGAGCCGCTGGGATTTGGTTGCTACGGGGGAGTCGTTCATGATGTCCTCGGGCGGGCGACTCATCGTCCGTGCAAATTGCGATCACTTTTCGTCAGGATCAGAAGTCGCCATGTACGGTTGAAATGTCTCGGTCTGGCGGACGGAAGTCTTGCCATCGCTATCGATCCAGGTAAACCGACAAGCGACACCCGGCATGTCGCGCACCAGGGCCAGGCCCTTGTCGACTCCCAACACACTGATCGCCGAGGCCAGGCTGTCGGCCGTCATTCCGTCGGGCGCGATGATCGTGACGCTGGTCTGTCCCGCCAAGCCGATCCCGCTGAAAGGATCGATGATATGCGAGTATCGGCGGCCGTCAATCTCCAGGTGTTGATAGAGATCCCCAGAAGTCGCAACCGCGGCATCCTTTATGACAAGTCGCGACCCGGTTGCCGATTCGTTAGGGGCAGATTTCTCAGGATGTTCCTGAGGAACCCTGCCCTGCTTTTCAGTTGGGGCCTCTGCGTTGCTGAGATTGGCGACCGTGACTTTCCAACCCGATTTCCCGGGAGGTGGCCCCGTGGTCACAATGTCGCCCGCGGCGTCGATCAGCGCGCTCTCAATCCCCCGATCTCGTAACACGATGAGAGCTTCGTCGGCGGCGTAACCTTTGGCGATGGCGCCCAAGTCCAGCCGCATCTTTTCCGAGGTCAAAGTGGCGGTCTGTCGACAGTGGTCAAGTATTAGTTTCTTGTAGCCGACCGAGTGTCCGGCTTTCTGCAGCAGATCTTTCGGAGGCAGTTCTTTTCTGCGACGGGCGCGACGCCAAAGTCGACTGTAGGGACCGAGCGTCACGTCGAAGGCGCCCTCGGTTCGGTCGGCTAGCTTCTGTGAATAGACCAGAACGTTCCAGAGATCGTCGCTAAGCGGTACGGGTTTCGCCGTTGGTGAGGCGGCGCCCAGTAGACTCAGTTCGCTGTCCTGCTTGTAGTCGCTAAGCGCCTTATCAAGTGCCGCGATGCGGTCCATTGCGGCGGTAGCCGCTCGATTTGCGACGCCTTCACTTCCCGCATACAATAGGATACGGAAACGAGTGCCCATGTGAACTTGGGTATATTCAAATCGAGTTGGCGTCTCGCGACTCTCGTCGACTGCGGCGAAGTCTCCTGCCCCGAGTGCCGCCAGCAGAGCGAATGCTGCGTAGATTGTCTGTTGCATCGACGGTGCTCCTCGCCCGCTATCGAGTCTAACCGCTCCGAACTTCTTTATGCTTAGCCTAGTCGTACGATCGAATCTCGTCCACCGGAGCCGAGCTTCTCTGATCGCCCGGCTATGGAGTCCGGTGCTGAGGCCGCTATTGATTGGCTTGAGTCTGTTGGGTCTTGGAAGCTCTCACGCAGAGGAGAATGCCGCCACCGATCAGGCCTTCAACGCCACTTCTGAAACGGAAATGAAACAATACGATGAGGCGATTGCCAATACGGCCGCCAAGTTCACCATGGTGCCGATCCCCAGTGGTGCGTTCACAATGGGCAGCCCTACATCGGAGGTTGGTCGTGGTGAGGACGAGGGCCCTCAGTGCAAAGTCCGGGTCGAGCCTTTTTGGATGGGGCGCTGTGAGGTGACCTGGGATGAATACGAGGCCTTCATGCTATGTCTCGACATCAAACGGCGGCAAGCACTGAAAGTTGAACCGACGGCCCGCGAAAATGCGGCCGACGCTGTGTCGCGACCGACAAAGCCCTACACGGACATGACCTTTGGGATGGGCAAACGCGAGTACCCGGCGATTTGCATGACACAACTGGCCGCGCGAAAGTACTGCAAATGGCTGTCAGAAAAGACCGGTCGATATTATCGATTGCCGACGGAAGCGGAATGGGAGTATGCCTGTCGTGCCGGGAGCACCACGGCCTATCATTTTGGCGACGATTCACGCCTGCTGGATGAGTACGCATGGCATGAAGGCAATAGCGACTACGAATATAAGAAGGTCGGCAAGAAGAAGCCCAACGCCTGGGGGCTCCACGATATGCACGGAAACGTGGCAGAGTGGGTGCTAGATCAGTACCTGAGTGACCACTATGAGAAGCTGGCATCGTCTCCCGATGGGCCCAGCTTGGCGGTTCCGACCACCCTGTACCCCCGTGTTGTGCGTGGCGGCTCATGGGACAACAAAGCAATCGCGTTGCGATCTGCCGCCCGCGCCTATTCCAGCGAGGATTGGAAAATTCAGGACCCCCAGTTACCGCAGAGTATTTGGTATCATACCGATGCGTTGCATGTCGGCTTTCGGGTTGTTCGGCCATTGAAACGCCCCAGCGAGGAAGAACTCGCCACGTACTGGGATGCCGGCACGATGATGCCCAGCGACTTACCGCCGGAGAAACTGGGATGCAATCAGGAATAGGATTGAGGACAAACGCGGCTTGTGCCCGGCTACGGAAGCCGCGGACAGAAATTCAAGAGGACCGCTCACATCGAGAATGATGAGCGAAACGCTCCACTACCCTGTGAGGATAATTGATCATGAATCGTGAACAGGATTCCAACGCTGCACAAGACAGTAGCCGTCGACGATTTCTAAAGACTTCCACGGCCGCGGTGGCTGCTACAGCCTTGACGCCCGCGCTGAGTATTGCCGATTCGGTTCACGCCGCAGGCAGTGATGAAATCAAGATTGCGGTTATCGGTGCGGGCGGGCGAGGGTCTGGCGCGGCTTGGGACGCTTTGCAAACCGAAGGTCCACTGCGTGTGGTGGCCGTAGCCGACGCGTTTCCTGAACCTGTGCAGCGCACGGTTAACATGCTCGATCGCGGGCTGGCCAGGATGAAGAAGAAACACGATTCATTTGCCAACAAGACTCTGGACGTGCCCGCGGAACGGCAGTTTTCCGGTTTCGACGCTTACAAGAAGGCCCTGCAGACCGATTGTGACTTGGTCATCCTGGCGACGCCTCCAGGTTTTCGTCCACTCCATTTTGCCGCGGCCGTCGAAGCTGGCAAGCACGTCTTTATGGAAAAACCAGTTGCTACCGACGCCAAGGGAGTTCGCGATGTGTTGAAAGCAACACGTATTGCTCGCGAAAAGGATCTGGCCGTGGCGGTTGGTCTGCAGCGTCGTCACGAACGTCGCTATCGCGCCACGATCGAGAGATTGCAGGAAGGAATGATTGGCGATATCAGCCTGTCGCGTGTCTATTGGAACGGAGTCACCCCTTGGGTCCGACCACGACGCAAGGGGCAGACGGAGATGGAGTACCAGATGAGCAATTGGTACTACTTCAATTGGCTTTGCGGCGATCATATTGTCGAGCAGCACATCCACAATCTCGATGTCATCAACTGGCTCAAGGATGGTTTTCCGGTCAAGGGCAACGGCATGGGCGGTTGTCAGGTCCGCAAAGGTAAAGACTTTGGCGAGACCTTTGACCATCACTTCATCGAGTTCACGTACGCTGACGGTTCAAAGATGTATAGCCAATGCCGACACATTCCGGGTTGTTTCAGCAATGTTTCCGAGCACGCACACGGCTCCAAGGGATACTGCGACATCAGTGGAGCCTATATTCTGGACGCGGACGGAAAGAAAATGTGGAGCTACGGACAAGGTGGTGGGGGTGGTCATCAGCAGGAGCACCACGACCTCTTCGCCGATCTACGAGCCGGCAGAATTCCCAACGAAGGTGAGTATGGCGCGAAGAGCACCATGACGGCAATTTTCGGACGCATGTTGACCTATAGTGGTCAGGAACTCACATGGGACGATGCCATCAATTCCGAGGTCGAACTCGGGGTGCGCGACTTTGAATCGTTTGACGAGACACCGCCCGTTATGCCCGACTCCGCAGGCAATTACGCTCTGCCAGTGCCGGGCTCGACCAAAGTCGTCTGACCCGCCGACCGCTTGAGCTGCTCGCTTAACGTGTTGACCTGCAGGCAGGTTGCCGTTGACTTCGTGTTTGTGCGTTTATTCGGCGCTGGAGCCAATAGCGGACGGGCTATCTGTGACACCTGTCTCGCCCTTCCCGCTCAGCGGCGGTACGTCGAGTGACACTGTCATAAGCTTGCCTTGTCGTTCGACGAGCATCGACAGGGGGGCTGCCTCTCCATTGACCAGCGCGAGAAACTCTTCGCGATCTTGAAACGGCTTGTCCGCAACCCTGTAAATGTGGTCGTGTAGCTGAACGCCTGCCCGAGCCGCCGGCGATCCCGGAGTGACACGGTTAACGACCGCCACACCAGGCCAGGCGTCGTCGGTGCGAAACGAGATTCCCAGTCGCACCGGCGTTCCATCAAGCTCGACCGTCAGTTCCTGCGGTTCTTCTTGACCATCTCTCATGAAGACCACCTTCACCGGGTTCTTGGCCCACAGGACCTGGCCACGAAACGCTTCTCCGCTCGTCACCTTCTCGCCGGCAAGTTCAAGAATGCGATCTCCGGACTGGAGACCGGCCCGTTGGGCCGCGTAACCAGGCACGACGTCGGTAAGACGTAAGCCATCGCCTTGGATCGCCTGGTCGTCATCCGGGTTCCAGCGAAGCCCAATGCGTGGCGGTGCCGGTTCCATGACCCTCGCTCTCTGACGTCGTTGCCATTCCGATTCGCCACGCGAGGCATTTCGGAAGTTGGGAATCGTATCGCGATTGGCGAATTCATGCGTCAATGAGAAGAGCAGCCGAGAGGCCCGCTCGATGCCGGCTGTATTGACCTTGTCGGCATCGTCGCTCGGACGGTGGTAGTCGTCGTGCAGGCCGGTGTGCAGCATTACGAAGGGTATGTTTCGCTCATAAAATGGATAGTGGTCGCTGTTCGCTTTGTTCTTCCAGGTGAAGTCCAGGCGCAGGTCCGGGTCATGATTGTGTCGGCTAATCAATTGACGGAGCCCGGCCGCGGATCGGGTGCCATGAATGTTGATCGTGTTGTCGCGAAGTCGGCCAACCATGTCGACGTTAATCATAATGGGGATACTCTCAAGCGGGACGGTCGGGTTGTTAACCCAGTGTCGAGATCCGAGCAGTCCCTTCTCTTCCGCGTCAAAGAAAATAAATAGGATCGAGCGTCGTGTCGTTAGCTCACTCGTGGCAAAGGCCTCGATCAGTTCCATGAGGGCAGCCGTGCCACTGGCGTTGTCATCCGCGCCGTTGTGAATGAAGCCGGTCGGCCCGAAGCTGTTGCGACTCGTCCCGTAGCCCACATGATCGTAGTGGGCGGTTACCAGGATATGTTCCTGCTTGAGCTCCGGGTCGGTTCCCTCATGCAGCACCAGGATGTTTCGATACTGGGCCCCAAAGACCTGATAGAATTTCTGAGTCGTTCCCGCGGGTTGGACCGCGAGCTTCTTCAATCGGTCGATGATGAACCCTCCCGAGGCGTGCCCTCCCCGGCTGCCCGCCTCTCGCCCCTCAAATATATCGTCCGCCAGGGCGTCGACGATTGCCTTGGCCTCGGCTTCTTGAATGGAGCTAATCGCCGCCGAGTAGGCGGCGTTTTCGGCTCTCAGAGCCGATGGGCCAATATGGCTAAACAGGAGGAAAGCTAGCGCAACATACAGGGGCTTCAAGATGGGGTGACGCATAGTGGAAGGTTGCCTGGCTAAGGGTGATGAAGGGCCAAGTATTGCGAATCTCGTGATATCGATCATGGATTTTGACCTGTCGAGGCTCGACAGGTCGGGCCGACGACCTGGCAGGGAGAGGGTTCCGCCGGAAGGCGCCGCAGATCCAGTCTGACGCCAAGTACCGGTTCACGTAAAGTCTACCTGCCTCTCCTGCCGATGCAGCTGAAAACTGCCTTGTCATAACGTGCAAAAGCCCTACAATGGGCACTCTAATTCGTCGCGGCCACCAGGCCGTGACGTATCGGGAGAGGTGGCTGAGTGGTCGAAAGCGCGGGTTTGCTAAATCCGTGACCGGGTAACTGGTCCGCAGGTTCGAATCCTGTCCTCTCCGCTTGACATTTGTGCACTACGTCGCACGGTGTCGCGAGAATTCGCATAAACCCTTGATTCGTCAAGGGTTTTTTTATGCGCTGCGACTTGGTGCGTGCTCGGTGCGGACGGGTGCTGCGCCGTGTTTTGCGCCACAAGTGCGCCGCTTTTTGCGCCGCCTTGCTGACCACTCGCTCGGTCCCAATCATCCTGCCGAACTCGGGCATAATGCTTTAGCGCGATCCGCGGGCTGTTGCCTAACCAGTAGGTGACTGTGTGGATGGGATGCTGGTCCAGTAGCTCTGTTTCACGTGCTGCCCTCACGGCGTGGAACAGCGATGGCCATGGCTCTACTCCTGCCTTTTCGAGAATGCGCAGGAACTGTGTCCGCAGATTGATATTTCGCCAGCCGTCTTTAGTATTGGCGGCCGCTCGATAAGAAGCGTCTACGACATACTCGGCGCCCTCTGGAGCCGATTCGTAGGCGTCCCTCAGAATCTCGAGAAGCGGCGTGTCGCCGGCGAACAGCGGAACAGTTCGATACTTCTTGCCAGCATGGTGCTCGGTCTTCGGTGAGAAGACGTTCATCGTCTGCTTGTCCCAGTCGATGTTTTCCCATTTGACCGAGAGCACCTCGGACGGGCACCGAAGTCCACCGTAACGACTTAACGCCACGATGAGCCGCCAATTCGTGTTGCAATGCCCGAGAATCTTCTCGACGTCCTGGCGGAGCACGAATTGCGACAGCTGCTTCTCAACGACCGCCTGTTCGCTGACCTCTGCAAACGGGTTCTCGTCGATGAGTTTGCGTTTCTTGGCGTCCTTAAAGAACTGCCGGGCAAACTGAAGACGCTTAGCAACCGTCGTCTTGGCCAGTTTCTGTTCTAAGAGCCACAGCCGGAAGTCCTCAGCCTCTCCTTCCGTGATGCTATCGATCGCTTTGTCGCCGCCAAAGAACTCTTTGAGGTTTCGAATCGGCTGCCGCCAAACCTCACGAGTGGCTGGCTTCACATCCGTGCGGCGATCATGGTAGGCGTCCAGGAAATCACCTAGGCCAGTAGGTTCCTGTTTCTCACGAGGCTTGATCAGCTGAACGCTCGCGAGTTTGTCTGCGAGGGTCGTATCTAGCTCAGCAACCCAGCGGGCTGTATCGCCATCGATTGCGTGTCCGGTGACATTCGCTACCACCAATTGCTCGACACGCAGCTTGATGGCTTCCGCTGATCGCTTCGCCATCTTGCCGAGCCGAATCGTTTTGCGTTTACCGTCTGGCGCGACGAACTGAATGCGTTTCAGGCCGTTGGGGTCGTTGATTATACTCGCCATGGTTTCCTCGGTTCTTCGATTTGCTGCTGGGGTATTTGAGTATTGTGTTCTTTGATAGGCCAGTCATTCCCTCTCACTGCCACCTTCTTTGCGCGAGTCGATCCACATTCGCAGATCCTCAATCGAATATCGTTTGGATTTTCCGATCCTAACACAAGGAATCTCTCCGCGATCAGTCAGGCCCCAAAGGGTGCGTTCAGAGACGGAGAGCGCTTGTGCCGCATCTCGAGGAGTTAGTAGCAGTTTCGTCTGATAAGAATTGATCGACATTGTTTCTAGGCTAGCTCTGACGAGCAGCTGTAAGATCGACGGCCGGTAGGTTCGTGGATAGTGATCCTCCAAGGCATGGAGAATCCAGCGAGTTCTCAGCCTTAGTAAGGACCATTCGCGCTACCCTCGTCACTTCTTTCGCTTGGCTTTCTTTTTGCCACTTCTCCGTGGCTTTTCGGCACTAGATATCTTCCTGGCGATTTCGTAATCAGACTCGCCTACCCGGTGAAAACGCCGCTCAATTGGCTTTCGCCCAGACGTGTTCTCGACGCTCTGGCTCGGTTTTATCGTTGGCTCAGGCGGCATGTCGGATAACACGCCCGAGAACGCCTCTGCGGCGTGGCGATAGATGGGCATCACGACGTATGCCTGGCCTGTGAAAGCAGCATCTGAGAGCTGTTGGCCGACAATGAAATCGGGCGCAATATGAAAGTCCTCGCCGTCGTACGTCAGCACCAAATTGCATCCCTCGCTGACGCCTTCGATGACCTTCGAAATCGTTTCCGCCGCAAAGAGAAAGTCCCCCAATCTCGCCATGACGAGCCTAAACGCCTTCAACGATGGAGCATTGAATTCGGCAAAGTCCGCAGTCACGAGCGTCACAAACATTTCACGAGCTCGCATTTCGTCGATGTTCCGACTAGCTTCACGGAATCGATACCGCTTTCGAGCTTGCTCTTCGTCATCGCTCCAGTCCGATCCAAGGCATTGAGCGATTTCTTCGAGCGACTTGCCGGCTTGGGATAGGTCCCTAATGCGCCGGCAGCGATCCACGACCCACCAAGGCCAATAGGAGATCTTTCCCCGACCGTTGGGGTGCGTTCCTACGGTGGGCTCAGGGATCAACCCCGCTTGGTGCCAGCGGGTAAGGGTCTTCGAAGCCTGAATGCCAGTCGCTTCACGAATCTCTTGGGAAGTGGCAAGCGTCGGTTCGGGGGTTGCTGACGTCATGCGGACATTGTATCAGTATCCGTGTCCCTGTCCAATGGCCATCGCAGTAGGAGGAATGTTCTATGAGTAACACTGGTACACACCACAGTTTCAATGGCCGACGATTGGAAACGCTCGGGAATCGCCCTCAAGATCACCGTCAACGGGACCTGCTCTTAGGTTCCATGCTTCGCGACCATCGCGTCCCAATGTTTCGAAGGCAAGGAAACGATCCTCCCGACTGGATGACACCAATTCCAGAGACAATACCCAGGAAACTCCATCGTCAGGCAACACTCCTGACAAATCTCTCGTCCACACACCTGCACTTCCTGCGAAAGCTGAGGTCCTCGCTAGAAGCCTGCGGAGAGCATGCTCCCTCCGAATCGCTCTTGGATCGGCTTGCGAGCTGCGTGCCCACCGGAGGTGTTTTCAGCCCTCGTAACGTGCGAGATCCATTTCATCCTTGCGGCTACGGGTGGCACTGCCCTTGGTGCCATTCGCGTCAAATCAACGACCTCTATGATTCGATAGGTCCGAGTTTGGCAAATCACGAGAACCATGTAGGGAGATATTTGATGGTGATCCGGCTAAGGATATCCAGTGATAGGCCAGGAACGGCCCCTGAGATCCTAGCGGCTCAGAGATCTCGGGCAGGAGATCTCGAAGAGCTCGACGTGAAGCAAGTAAGAGCGGTACGAAAGCATTGGGGGGCTCGTCTGCGAAG
>Ga0180437_10000480_pt1 | contig 77395 bp, 73 predicted proteins | sample SS_ome_4_FD_132410 | JGI IMG/M metagenome (GOLD analysis project Ga0180437, IMG submission 132410) | Hypersaline lake sediment archaeal communities from the Salton Sea, California, USA - SS_3_D_1 metaG | ecosystem: Environmental > Aquatic > Non-marine Saline and Alkaline > Hypersaline >...
ATTCTTTCTGATTTATCATTTTTAAAAAATCTATCTCTTCCTCTATCTTTTCCCCAATAACTTGAATAAGAAATTATATGAGAACCTTCAGCACAAAGCAATCCAAGAATTTCTGCCAATTCTGGAGTTAAATTTTTCATAAACAAATCACCTTTATTTATACTATACTATTGGGTAATTTAGTTTATTAATTTAACGCAATAATGTCCAGTGGGAAAAGATTGAAGTTTTCTTTTTAAATCTTACTAATATTATCCACCAAAACTCCATCTCTCAAACTCTACATAGAAATTCTCAGGATCTCCTAGGAAATCCTTTGCCTGCTGCAGTGATTTAAGATGGAATTGCTCTTGTTTGACTAAAAATTCAAAGAATTTTTTAGCTTCTTCTGTAGAAGCTTTTTCTAATTGCTCTTTATAATAAGCAATGCTTTGCTTTTCTAATTCAATTCCAATGTCAAATGGTTTTAATTCAGCTCCATGCATCTTGGCTCTTTTCTTGAACTCTTCTGTAACAGTTCCAAAAAATCTTTTTGGATCTAATGTAACTTTCTTTAATTCTGAGAAATCAGCATTTCCTCCTATAAATCCTTTAATCACTTTTTCATGTACAACTTCATCATCAGCTAATCCATTAAATGTATTCTTAACAAAATCATCTTCAGAATTCTCAGCAATATCTCTGTAAATCTTTTCTCCTTTTTCCTCAAAATCAAGAGCATATTTCAATGCTTCAATAAATTCTTTTTCCATAATAATCAATATTAATAAATTAATATAAAAATTTTACTTTAATCCTTCAGCGATAAATAAAGTAATCTTATCAATCTTTTTTTCCTTGATATTAACTTTGAAGCCAGCCTGTTTTAATAAAGATATGATATCATCTTTAGAATACTGCTTTACTTCATGTTTTCTATACCATATATCAATCGGTTTTTTTGCATTAACTAAAATCAATTTTCCTTTTGGCTTCAAAATCCTATTTACTTCTTTTAAGACAGAATTTATATTTTTTAAATAATCAATAATAAAAACCATTGTTATTGTATCAAAGGAATTGTTTTTGAACGGCAGTTTTCCTAATTCTAGATCATATTCTAATCTTGCTTTATATTTAATTGGAGGAACTGATTTCAGCATTTCTGCTGAAAAATCCAATAAAATAGATTCTTCAATATAAGGATAAGAGCCAGAGCCTAATGAAAGATTAATCTTTCCTGATGGAATCCTTTTCATCAATTCCTGTTTTATTGATTCTCTTATTTTTCTTGGTATCTTGCTTAGCCAGGCATATGCTTCGGCATCCCAGAATTTTTTAGAATCACTTGGCCATCCTTTTAATTCTGGTATCTTATCTGAAAGATCTTTTGCTTTTTTTATTAACTGCTGTCTTTGTCTTTTATTGGATATATAGCTTAGTTTGAAAATAATATCAAAAAAATCATCTTTTAGTTTGTCTTGTTTAGTCATTTCAGTTAATTCTTTTATCTCTTTTGTCTTTCCAAATCTTTTTACAAATTTTTTTATCTTTCTGTCTATCTCTTTTTCTATATCTTCTGTTTTCTTTTTTTTGAAAAATTGCATTATTAATGGTAAATGATAGAACTTAAATAATGTTTCTATTTTTAAAAGATAAAGATTATAATAAAAAAATTTATATATTGAAATCAGTTTTAATAATTTAATGAAAACATTAGGTTTTGAGGAAGCTGCTATAGAGGAAATAGGACAAACAGAAGAGGCGCCTGAAGAAAGAGAGATTCGAGAGGTTATTAAGGCTGCAGGCAGTATTTTTAGGACAGAGAAAGGTGAAAAATCTATATTTGAAGAGGAACGATCTGCAGTTCAGGAGCTTTGCAATATATCAACAGAACTTCCTCAACTATTTAAAGAAGTCTACAAAAGGGAAAGTTCTGAACTTAAAGAATTATCAAATGCACTCTTAAATGCATTTCTATACCTAAGGTCCCATACAATAGATAAATTAAATCAATTAAGAAAGATACGCAGAACTGCTGTGATCATAATTGCTGAAGCAAAACAAAGCGAAAAATATGACAGAATATTAAGATCAATTACATTAAGTAAAAGTGTTAAATATAGAAAACTTAGATTACAAGAGAAATTGAAGGATTTAGCTGTAATCATTTCAGTCATGAAAGATATTGAAGATAGGCAGAACATTATTAAAAAGTCTATAAGAATTATACAAAGAGATAATGAAAATATGTTAAAAATTCTTAGTGGTGAGAGCAAAGAAGGTACATTTAAAACATCACCTACTCATTCATACTTTAGAGGAAGGGTAGTAACATTACGGACAATAGTGGAATATATTAGGGATGGTTATCCTGCTCTGCGTTGGGAAGCTGGTAAGATGATTACTGAAATGAACCTATTGAAATGGGCTTTAGAAAAAGAAATGAAAAAACTTCCTTTATTATTTGATGATATTAAAATAATTGAATTAAAAAGAAACAGAATTCTTAGATTAATGAAACAGACTGGATTAAAGGCTGCTTAAAAAACCCCATAGCTTTTTAAATAACTTAAATTTACTACCTTATTGGGATGACAAAAACAAAATATAGCGGAATAGTTGGCTGTGCAGGAGAATTTGTACTAACATTAGGACACTTACCAGAAAACTGCCCTGAAAATTATGCTGATAATGAAAAAGCTGCTCTTGCTGAAAGAATAAGAGAAGATACTAGAAGAGTAACTGAATTTCATCCAGAAATTGATCCTTCACTTTTAAGAGTTGAATTAACTTTAGAAGAAGTTATTAGATATGGCATGCAAACTAAAGAAATTGAATTCTTTCATGGTACATTTGGAGTCATAGCAGAAAGATGTTATCAAACTAGAGAAGGAGCAAATTTACCAGATAGAAAAATACTTTTAATAAATAATCAAGTATATGATGAATATAAAGATCTTGCTGATTTAGCAAGTACAAAAAAAACATATATACCTCTGAGATTATTAGTTGAGGGAGTTAAAAGATTCGCAGCACTTTTTTCTTAACCTAAATAAAAATATTTAAATAATGTCTCTATTTCTTTCAGAATAACGGGCTCATGGTCTAGTGACCTGCAAAGCTTGCTTTGCGGCTAGAAGCTATGACGTCGCCTTGACGTGGCGGAGGTCCCCGGTTCAATTCCGGGTGGGCCCATTTTAAAGAGTGATAGAATGAATGATGAACAACCTCAATATGCATTAAAGCAGGATATAAAAAGAGTTTTGATCCCTAAAATATTACAACTGATTAGTTTAGGAGCTGTTTTTTATTTTGCAATATGGCTTAATCTTTTTTTATTGGAAGTTGAGGATTCTATTAAATTTTATGTGACAATCGGGGCAATTATTGTTTTGGTTATTGCAGTAATATTAGAGATTATATTATTAATACAGAAAACAAATAAAAACAAATATTTATTTTATTCAGCACAGGTTGGATTTAAAGGAAAAGAAATGCCTTATGTTAATGTTGTACATGTTTCTTTCAGGCAGAATTTTATTGATAAGATATTTAATACAGGAACTATTATCTTATATCCTGATTTTTTAATTGAAAAAGTTCCTAATCTAAATCAAGTTTATTTCTATGTCCAGAAATTAATTCAAAGTGCAAAAGGCCAGGTTATGAAATAATTATTTCAATACTTTTCCTGTTTCCATATACCATAGATATAAATCTAATTCTGCCAGGTTAAGATTTGCTTTTTTTGCTATAAGGTTTAATTTATCTTCAATTTCCAAATAATCATTTTTAGCCAGTGTTTTTGGCCTTTTGATCAAATTGTTTTTTGCTAATAGATCTATGATATGAAAATCAATAATTGCTGCATTTTTATAGCCAGTATTTCTTAGGAAATGGCTGGCTTCTTTATAGCCGATGCCTTTTATGTTTTTAACCAGCCAGTCTCTTTCTTTGTCTTTTAATTCATTTTTATGTTTTCTTGCTTCGACAATATAGCCGGCTCTTTTTGTGTGAAATCTTGCGCCATGTTCTTTAAGCATTTTTTGCAGTTTTTCTTTTGGCAATGTTAAAAATCCATTACCTATCTTATTTTGCACATAAATGCATCTTTCTGCATTTGAATTTGCAGTCAATATGCAAAAACACAATTCTTTAAATAATTCATTTTTTGATCTTATTTTTGAAAATTCTTTTAGTCTTTTATTAACTATATTTTTTATTTGTGATTTTTTTAATTCTTGGATAGATAGCAAAAGTTTTTTCATTTATCTTATTTAATTAGATTATATTATAAAGCTTTTCAAAATAGATTCATAACTAATTTCTAAGCTTCGGAAATCAAAGATTTCCGAAACATATATAAACCTAAAAAGATAAAATAATAGTGAAAGAGGTGAATTGAGATTAGCAATCAAAATCATACAAGATACTTTATTATAGTGCTTCTTGTAGTTTTATTAGCACTAGCTTTTTTAATTATAAGGCCTTATCTAATTCCTGTTTTAACTTCTGCTGTTTTGGCATATATATTCTATCCTCTTTATGACTTATTAAATAAAAAAATAAAAAGGCCAAACTTATCTGCAACACTTATTTCTATTTTGATTATTTTGCTTGTTTTAATGCCTATCAGTCTTGTCTTGTTTCAGATTTCAAAAGAAGCAAATGTCAGTTATATATTGATAAAGAACAAGTTTATGACAGGAGAAATATTTGAAGTAGACTGCAATGATGAAGGATTTTATTGCATGACAATGAATGACCTTAGGAATTTTATGAAACGACCTACAACAAGATATTATCTGGAAGACGGATTAAAAAAAGTAACTGTATATGTTGCTGAAGGCGCTTTTAATTTTATTGTTAGTTTACCAAAAAGATTGTTAGAGGTTTTCATTACATTTTTTATTATCTTTTTCTTGTTAAGGGATGGTAAAAAATTTGTAGCTGCTATTGAAAGAGCTGCTCCTCTTAAGAAGAATTTTAGAGCAGGAATTTTTGAACAGCTGCATGAATTGACAAGAGCAATTATATATGGAATCTTTGTTATTGCAGTTGTTGAAGGAGTCATAGCAGCTATTACATTTAAGTTATTTAAAGTAGCTTCCCCTATATTATGGGGGCTTGTAGTATTTATCCTGGCTTTATTGCCTGCTATTGGAGGAGCTCTTATATGGGTCCCTGCTATGATAATGAAATATTATGCAGGCCATCCTTGGCTGGCATTAGGAATATTAGTTGGCGGTGTGATTATCTCTTCTATTGATACTTTTTTAAAACCAAAGATTATTGGAGACAGAGCAAAAGTCCATCCTACAATAATATTATTAGGTGTTTTAGGAGGATTAAGCTTATTTAGTTTAATTGGAGTAATTATCGGGCCATTAATACTTGTTCTATTGATAACTGTTGTAAAGATGAGCAGGGGAATGAAATAAATTCTAAAATGAAACTAAAAGTCAAAGACAATAAAAAAATTGAAAATTTTTTTAAGCCTTTGACTTTTTAAGAAGTGAAGAAAATGAAACTAAAAGTCAAAGATGTAGATATTGCAACTGGCGGAGTTCAAATTGTTTTGTTGAATGAGGAAGATGCTCACAAGCTTGATCTGCATCATGGAGACAGAGTCAGTGTTAAAAAAGGCAAAAAGATAACTACTGCCACTTTGAATATCGCTGAAAGCAGAAAAGCTGTTCCTCCTGGAAAGATTGGGCTTTATGAAGAGGTTTTAGATTCTTTAAATGCAAAACATAATGATCTTGTTGATATTGATATTGAGGAAAAACCGATAGGGGTATCTTACATCCAGAAGAAGCTGCAGGGCATGAAATTAAATAAGCAGGAGATAAATGAGTTAGTAAAAGAGATTGTCAGCAATAAACTGACTGGCATTGAGCTGACTTATTTTATAGCTGCCTGTTTTACAAATGGAATGACTCTGCAGGAAACAATCGCTTTGACAAAAGCTATTGTTAAATATGGCAGCAGGCTGGACATAAAAAAATATCCTATAATAGACAAACATTCTTCAGGAGGTGTTCCTGGAAACAGAACTACAATGACTATTGTTCCTATAATTGCAGCTGCAGGACTAACAATGCCTAAAACTTCTTCCAGAAGCATTACTTCACCTGCTGGAACAGCTGATACAATGGAAGTGTTAGCTCCTGTTTCTTTAAGCTTGGAGAAGATGAAAAAAGTTGTCATGAAAACAAACGCCTGCATTGTCTGGGGAGGTGCAATTGATCTGGCTGCAGCTGATGATAAGCTGATTAAGTTAAGGCATCCATTGGCTTTAGATCCAGAAGGAATGTTATTAGCTTCTATACTGGCTAAGAAAGCAGCTGTTAATTCAACCCATGTTTTAATAGATATCCCTCTTGGAAGAGACACTAAGATTAAGACTAGGAAACATGCAAGACATTTGAAAAGATTATTTATTAAGATTGGCAGAAAATTAGGGATTCATATTCATGTCATCTTAACAAATGGTGAGGAACCTATTGGAAATGGCATTGGTCCGGCTTTAGAAGCAAGAGATGTCTTATGGCTGTTAAAGAGGGATACTAGAAGACCTTTGGATTTAGAAAAGAAGAGCATAATGATGGCAACAAAGATATTGCAGATGGCTAATATTAAAGATGCAAAGAAAAAAGTCATTGAGATATTAGATTCTGGTTTAGCCTATAAGAAAATGCAGGAAATAATCAAGGCTCAAGGAGGAGATCCTAATATTGATCCTGATAAAATAAAGATCGGGAAATATTCTTATACCTTTAAAGCTCCTGCCTCTGGCAGAATAACAGATATCCAGAATTTTACAATTAATAAAATAGCAAGAATTGCTGGAGCTCCGGTAGATAAAGGAGCTGGTGTTTACTTTTATGATAAGCATGAAGGCATGAAAATCAAGAGAGGAGAGAAATTAATGACAATATATGCAGAGAATCCAATCAGATTGAAATATGCTCTGCATATTCTCAGGAAGATAGGAGGAATCGTTGTGGATGGAAGGACTTTGAAGAAATAAAGTCAAAAATATATTCACAAAATCAAAAGCATAGTCACTGCATTCCTAGCCTTTGATTTCTTACAAAATCAAAAGCATAGTCACTGCGTTCCTAGCTTTTAATTTCTTGAAAAAAATCAAAAGCTTTAAAAAGGAGAGTCATGCTCATATTGATATTAAATTGGAGGAATTTAAAATGGAAGGAAAAGTAAAATGGTTCAATAGATCCAAAGGATATGGATTTATTGAAGGCGATGATGGAAATGAGTATTTTGTGCACAGCTCACAGCTGGCAGAAGGAACATTTATACGCGAGAATGATCGTGTATCTTTTGAACCTGCTGAAAGCGATAGAGGAAAACAAGCACAGAAAGTTACTCTGCTTCAGAAAGGCAGTGAAATAGCTGCTGAAGAAGCTCCTGAAGAAAAACAAGAGTAAAAAGATAATTCTTGAATTTATTTTTTTATTAATTTTTTTTTGATTTAGGTAGATTAGATTCTAAAATTCTTATTTTAGAATTATAATTAAGAAAAGTTTTGGAAAGCAAAATTTGAGAAAATTAGAACAAAGAAGACACAATTTATTTAAAATATCTTTCAATAAAATTTCTAAAGGTTTTGTAATAAATAAATCCCCAAATTGGATTTTTGTCGTAATAATAAATTTTATTTTCTTTCAAATCAAAAATAATTGGCATTTCAAATGCTGCAAAATGTTTTTTTGGTCTTGCTTGAGTAAATTTTTTTGCAGTTTCGTCAACCTTTGATGAAATAAGTAATGCAAAGGAAACAACTCCAGCTTGAATTCCTCTTGGCAATCCTTTATTATTTTTTATTGCATAATCCATACAATTTTTTGAGAAATTTTCAATTGTTTCTTTTTTAACATTCTTAGAAACACCAATTATTATAAAAAAATTCATCTGTGTTGCAAGCCATGACAATTTAAATTCTTTTTTCATAGCAACAGTAACATCAAATGAATTGATTTTATCTTTTTTTAATTCAAAGCCATCTTTTTTTAATTTTGAATAAACTTTACTTAAATAAGTATTTGTACCCATGATATTATTTTATTAATTATTATAGTTTAAATAATTTTCTAAAGATTATTGGCGGGTATTAGATAAGCGCCTCAGTCTAGCAGGCAAAATCAAACATAGAAAGCTTCTTTATTAGAAGCAGGATCATCTTTTGGATTATCCCTGCTTAAAAACTCATCATAACTATAAGAAATAAATTCTTTAAATTTCCTATGAAGTAAATCCATAGCACGTTCTTGGGCACCTGCATGGAATCCTTCTCTTTTAAAATTCTCTTTATATACTTCACAAGCATGCTGAACTGCTTCTTTTTTCATTTCTTCATAATTATCTAAACCTTTTGATTTTAATTCAGAATTTAATTGGTCTGCTCTTTCAATCAAGCCAATTATTTCTTTAGCGTAAAATTCATTAATTCCGTGTGTTCTTTCTTTGTCTCCAGGACTTTCAATAACTTCATTTTTTATCCTGTCATATATTGTACAGATAACCTCTTTCTTATGATCATCTGTAAGATCATATCCAGGAAGCTGACTAAATTCTGCAAGCAATTCCACAACATCTATAAGAGATTTAACATCCTCATCAAATGCACCATATCCAGAATCTTTTTGCAAATCTGATAATCTTTTTTGCAAATCTGATCTTGGATTTGATAGTTCTCTAAGATATGTCTGTCTTGCTTTTTCTATATCTTCTGGAGAAAGTGAAATATAATCAAATGGATCTTTGTCCTCAGTATATTCTTTATGTTTTGCCAAGAATTCCATCTCTTCTTTTAAAGTTCTTTTTGCTTCAAGCATCTCTCCATCTAAAATATCTCTGATATTTTGAGCTGCTTGCTGCATATTAATATCATAAACATCTATAGCTTCTGGAATTGATCTTATAGCAAGCTCATCCAGAACTTTAAGTTCATCAAGATCCCTTGTATTTTTGGATCTTGTAGTTGTATATCTTCTAATTATATCTGTTCTTTGATCATGTGTTGTTTCTATTCTTGTTAGAAGCCTATCAAAAGAATCTTCAAGATCTCCAAATACCGGCTCCCACCAGTTTCCTTCTGTCCTTGATCTATAATCTCTTGCTGCTTTGAGATTTTTCTCTAATTCTGATTTAATCTCATGAAATCTTTTTCCATCATCCTGAGCTAATTCAAAAACACGTTCATCTGTATGTGCATCCCAATGATATTGATCAAAAGTATGTTTATAGGGTGTTTGACTAATCCCTTCTTTTAATCTATCTTCTTGAGATCTAAGAATATCAGTCCTTCTTGTGTTAATTAATGCACAAATTACTGGGATTTTTTCAACAAAATAACCTATATTATTAATTATACTCATATACTAGAAAATAAAATTATTTATTTATAAATCTTTTGTTTTTATTCACTAATAAGTAGTAATAATCCGAAAGATTTAAATACTTTAAGATACATCTAATAGAGATATAATGGTAGAGGTAAACTAAAAAATGGATGAATTAACATTGCTTTTAGTTCAGATATTAAAACAAGGAGAACCTGAGTTTAGGGATATAGGCCCTAATGCAAATTGTGCTGTATATGTTACAGCTCATGATGATAGAGTTCCTAACAGGATGGTTATCCATGCGCAGGCTAGATCCCCAGAAGACCTTCCTAAGCGTTTGAAAAGGGATTCAGAGTTAGGCCTTACTTTAGATTATTTTACTAAACCAAGTGCAAATTTAGATGGTTCTGGAGAACCTCTGGCAATCACAATAGGAGATTACCTATTTATGGGCAGCTGTACCATGAGCCCTTCTGGATCACATGATGTGGTACAATTTAATCCAAAATATAAAGTTCTGGGGGTTGCGACAGTACCAGTAGGAGAGTATGAAACCAGGCTAGCAGAAGGATTTAAAGGATTGTCAACAAGACCAGACGCAAAACTAGGAGAAGGAGCTGCTGATGTTAAGCTGCTTGGACCTGGACCAGAGCCGGAAAAGTTCTACTAATGCCCAAAAACCACAGGACAGAAAAAAATAATTTATTTTTCTTTTTTCAAAGAGTTCAAAAATTGAATATAATTTTCATAAAATAATGTAACATTAAAAAATAAATGTACGCCGACGCCCTGCAGAGGAATTGAATTCCCACGCCGTAAACTATTTCTTTATTTTATTTTTAGTTAAGATGTTGAAATATTTAAAATTTTTGCTATGACATCTAAATACTTAATCTGATTTATTCCAAACATCATAAAAGAATTTTCTATATTGCTCTGCATTTTCCCTGCAGATTATAACAAAAACTCTGGGAATCTTTCCCCAATTAAATGTTGCAACTGTATCTTTAACAATAGCAATACCTGTCGGTAATGTTTGTTTTGTTGTTTTGAATTCATATAGTCTTGTGTTGGAATAATTCATCTTTTTTTGAGTTAGTTTATCATGGATATTGCATAATATCTTAGCTTTAGCTTTTTTTTCTGCTCTTTTCTGATGAAATTTCTGAAACATTAGAATAATCGATTTATTATCTAATGATTCGTTAGAAAAAGTCATTGCCAAATATTCATCTCCCTTGTTTAATTTGTCTAGGATTTCATCATAAAATGTTTTTACTCCTTCAAATCCCACATAAACTTTTACTTCTTGTTTTTCCTCTGCAAACTTCTGCTTTGCAACAAGTTCTGGAAGTATTTGTTTGAATTCAGAAGCTTCTTTCTTAAGTTCTTTTTCTTTATTTTTTATATAATCTAATATTCTATCTGGAGAAGCTGCTTGAAAATATCTTGTTCCTGATTTGATTGACTCAGAAACAAGGCCTTTTATCTTTAGTTTTTCTATAATTTCATATACTTTAGATCTTGCAACCCCTGACTTGTTTATTACAGGTCCTGAAGTAGTATTCCCTGTTTCTAATAGGGCAGAATATACTTTTATCTCTCCTTGAGTAAATCCAATTCTTTCTAATATCTTTGTGTTCATGTTAGTTCTTATTATATGGTTTTATTTAAATCTTTCTATTGTTCACCCTTAAGGGAGGACTAATTAATATAAATATTAATGTTATCTCTAGATTATGGTAAATATCGATGAAAGATTATCTAAGCGTTTTGCAAAAAATGTTCATAAAATTAAAAGGAGCGCTAACATAAGAGAATGTGAAGATTTGCTTTTATTTAAAAGAAGAGCTGATATTATTGGCTTGTACGATGATAGATATAATTATATGAAGTATGGAGTATTAAGATTATCTCCTGAAGGAGTTTTTATATATTCTTCAGATCATAGGATAAGAGGTTCAAGGGAAGACCAATACAGAGAGCTGATTAGAATAATAACCGGGATAGGATATGCTTCTAGTAGTCCTATTAGTATATTTGCTGAAATTAAAAGATTGCCCATAGATGATGATGGTGTAAGAGTAACTTATGAAAACGAGGCTGGTTCACCACATCAATTATTATTAGATGGGACTATTGATCCACCTATACCTGAGAGAAGAGAGTCTTCTAAATCATTTATAGAATTTCTTATATCACATAGAGAAGATTATAATTGGTCTAAATTAGATAATAAAACAAAAACAGGAATAGTGGATGATTTGATAACTAAAGTTGAAAATGCTTTTTTATTGAACCCTCCAAATACCGATGGGAGAATTAGATATAAAAATGACTGTACAAGATAAGGATTGAATTCCAACGCCGTGCAACGGCTTTTTTTACTCCTTGAATTCTGCAAGCACAAGCTCTATAACCTAAGGATTTGAAAAATACGCCGCAGCCCGGACTTTCATCGAAGATGAATATCATCTTCTAATTTGAACCGGGATATCCTTTCGGAAACGGGCTGACCTTGATTGAATACTCAAGGCCCGCGCATTTGGCTAGCGAGGCTCAGGCCTTCGCCAGGTACCAGGTTGTGCCACTGCGGCATATAAATCAAATTAAATTATTTGTTTATAAAGGTTTCTTAGAATTAACTATTTCTTCTTTTTTTCAGGAGGCAGCAAATGTGGGATTCCTTCTTTTATAGGAAAATCTATCTGGCATTTATTGCATCTGAGAATGTTTTTCTCTTTTTTGTAGTCTAATCTGCTTTTGCAGATAGGGCATGCTAAAATCTTTAATAGATCTTCTGGAAGCTCTTGTTTCATATTATCACTTACCAGAACTCTCTCATAATTTTTAAATTTTTCGTAGCAACTCTATAAAAAACAAAAAGTTTATAAATGATGCCATAATAATATTTATAAAATTATTGTAGCTATGCAATAATTGTTAAATGGGGTGCGGAAATAATTATTATTTATGCTAGCTATATTTATTTAGGGGGGGAATAAAAATGCCTGAGTTAATCAAAAAATGCCCTGAATGTGCAGGGATAAATCTATTCTGGAATCGTGAGAAAGGAGAGATTATTTGCAAGGACTGCGGTCTTGTCATTGAAGACAAGATGGTGGATATGGGCCAGGAATGGCGTGAATTTGATTCTGAAGGTGCTGAAAAGCGAAGAAGAACAGGAGCACCTATGACTTATACACAGTATGACCAAGGATTAGGAACAGAGGTTGGCCAGCAGTCTGATCTTTTAAGATTAGGTGGAAAAGACAGAAATAAGTTCTTCAGATTGAGAAAATGGCAGTATAGGATCTCAACTGCTATTGAAAGAAACTTAAAATTAGCATTAGGAGAATTAAAAAGAGTCAGTTCTTATCTAAAACTTCCAAAATCAGTTGAAGAAGAGTCTGCCAGGATCTATACACTAGCTGTCCAGAGAGGACTGGTAAGAGGAAGATCTATGGAATCTGTTGTTTCAGGAGCATTGTATGCTGCCTGCAGAAGACATGATGTTCCTAGAACACTAGATGAATTATCTGAAGCTTCTGGAATTGAGAAAAAAGAGATAGGAAGAACATACAGATTTGTAACAAGAGAGCTTGGAATAAGCATACTGCCTTCAAATCCAGCTGATTATATTGCAAGATTCGCTTCTGCTTTGAAGCTGTCTCCAGAAAGCCAGTCAAGAAGCATAGAGATCTTGGAATCAGCACAGAGAGCTGAACTGACTTCAGGAAGAGGCCCAACAGGAATTGCAGCTGCTGCTTTGTATGTCTCTGCTTTGATCCATGGAGAAAAAAGAACCCAAAGAGAAGTTGCAGATGTTGCTGGAGTAACAGAAGTTACAATCAGAAACAGATATAAAGAATTATTAGATAAATTAAAGCTTGATAAAGAGATTAAGAAAACAAAGAAGAAAAAGAAATAATTTTTTCTTATTTTTTATTCCATAACCTTTTTATACATTCTTCTTTTATTTTTATTATTTTTGTGGGGCAAAAATGGTTAATTTCATGGAAAAGTAGTTTACCTTGGACCAGAAGATACATTTACACATGAAGCAGCCATAAGATGGTGTAAATCCCATAGATTAGATTCTGAAGTTTTAGTTCCAAGAGATAGTTTTAGGGATATTTTTAAGGTAGTCCAAGAAGGAACAATATATAGAGGCAAAGCTGTTGAATATAGCGTTGATAGAGGGATTGTTGCTTATAGAAACATTAAAGGAGGAGATGTTCTAGATACTCTAGATTTATTATTGAAATCCCATCAAGAAGGCCATCCTATCAATATTATTGATTCAATCACAATTGATATAAAGATGGCTGTTGGAGGCCCGTATCCAAAAGAAGAAGTTGAAGCAATTATTTCACATAAAAAAGCATTGCAGCAATGCGGAATATATTTATCAAAAGAATTCCCAGATGCAAGATTAGTTGAAGCTAACTCAACTGCAAAAGGCCTTGAATTAGCTATAAGAGGAGAATATGGAAAAGCAGCTGCTTTAGCAAGCCCAATAGCCTTTGAAAGGAGAGGCGTAACACCTTATGAGATAGGTGTTGCTGATGCTAAATACAATAAAACAAGATTCTTAGTTATTAAAAGAGGAGGAAAATCAGGCCAATCAAAAAAATCAAAAAAAGATATTACAACAGTTGCAGTTGTTCCTGTTCTTCCTATCCATAATTTTTCAGGAAAAATGTTTGAATTATTTGAAAAATATGGGCTAAGATATGAAGATCATCATCTAAGACCTACTGGAAGAGATATGGATATCCATTATTTTGATTTAGAAGGCCATATCAAGGCTAATAATAATCTTCAGAAATGTCTGGAAGCACTGAAGTCAGAAATGCCTTTTAGAGGAAAAGTTGAAGTTTATAATCTAGGAAGTTATCAATATCAAGATTTTTTTCCTTCTGTTATACAGAGAATTGCTGTAATAGGAGCTGCCTCAGGAAGAGGAAAGACTTTGCAAGAATTTTTAGAAAGAGCAGGATATGAGACAGTTCTTGCTAAAAGTCATTCAGACTTTGAACCTGCTAGACAGCAGAAAGCAAGATTAAGGGAAATTGAAAAAGAACTAAAAACTTTAACAAGACCAGGAGTAAAGAATACAGGAAAAAGGAATGCAAGCTTAAGAAGAGTAGGAGAATTAGCTTCTGAAATAGCAGATGCAACTTCAAAACTTGATGAAAGGTTAACTTCTCCTAAAACGTCTCAAGGTGATCCAGAAGGAGAATTCAAGACAGTAAGATTAGCAGAAGCAGAAAGCAAAGATATGCTGTCTGGAGATTATATTGCTGAGATGAGAAGATGTGCAAGTGCATCTAATGTAATTTTATTGAATGTTTACAGAAAAAATAGAGAACAGGCAGTTAGAGCAATAGCAGAACAGATTTTTGCTGGAAAATTGCTAGTTGTCAATTCAAGCAGATTAGATGGAGAAGAAGAAAGAATAAGATCTTGGATCCATGAAGAGATGGTTAGAGCAGTAGATGAAGCAGTATGCTGCAGAGACGATAATTTTTCTGCTGCCTCAAGTACAGAGAAGTATGTAAGATCAGCAATTAAAAGGAAAGAGGCAAGTGGAGAATGGAATAAATCAACATCAGAAAAACAGATGGTTGATGAGTTAGTTAAAGAGCATTGTGATGGAATAGAATTTTTAGGAATGGATGCTTTAATTACAGACTCTTTCCCTGTAATAGAAGGCCAAAAAGTTGTATTTACTCCTAAAGTGCCTTATGATATGCTGGATGAAATGACTTTGCCTAAAGAATTTATTGATATCTTTTATAAACATGGAGCAGATGTAAAAATTGCTACTCCTAAATATCATGATAAAATAACTGGAACAGCCAGTGTTCTTCCAATGTTAACTTCTTTAATTGCAGCTGAAACTATTTTGCCTTTAGGCTATGATTTTGATGAGCTTAGAGAATTTTCTATTCCAGAAAATCAATTATTTTATTCATTAATGCAAAAAAATCTTGCAGGAAGCATAGAATCAGCTGTTGCAAAGATGTTTGAATTTTCAGATAGGCAAGGTTTTTTAGAAAGATTAAGAAAAGAAGTAGGAATTATATTTGAGATATGCAAAGATAATCCAGAAGCCTACGAATTAATGCTTAAACAAATGGCTAAGCGAACTAAAAAAGGAAGAGATGAAGCAATCAGAATTGTAAGAGATTGTTTTGAGATATTATCTAGAAAGTAAATAATTTCTTTTCAAAATCAATAATTTTGTTTTTCTTTACTTTAATACCTTCTTTTTTCAATAGAACAATTTTCTTTTTTAGTCCTCTAGAATATCCACCTAATGAGCCGTCAGAAGCAACTACTCTATGACATGGAATCTTAACAGGTGTTTTATTGTCATGCAAAGCTCTTCCTACTGCTCTATAGACTTGTCCTTTCCTCTTCAATGCCTCTCCAATCTCTTTATATGTAGAAACTCTACCTTTTGGAATTTTCTTAACTAAATCCAAAACTTTGTCTTGGAAGGTTTTCATATATTCAAATATAATTAAACTTTTATATAATCTTTACTAATTAACTAAATATGGGGAGATGGTTAGCCAGTGGATTAGCAGCACTTGTTTTAGGCAGTGGCTGTTCTGGAGTTCATGAAAGATTACAGCCTGCAGCTGAAATAACAATTGTTATAAATGAAGCCCCAAAAAAAGAAGACTATATTAAAAAAACAAGAAACTTGTGTGATGTTGCTAATGCCCTATACCAAGCAAGTGCAAATAGGGCAGCTATGGAATGGTATGAAAAAGCCATAGGAAATATAGAAGAGCATAAATTACCTATAAAGGGGAATCCTGGTTTTGCTTTAGCATATAACAGAATGGCAGAATATTATTTGTCTTTAGAGATGTATAGTAAAGCAGAGAAATTTGCAAGAATTGCTGTTGAGAACTATCCTGATAATCCTTTTTTTAGAGCAACATTAGAGATGATACAGCGGGAAATAAAAAAGAAAAAAGCAACTTTTGTTAATTTTACTTAATCATTTTTCTTAACTTCATCATCAGATAAGGATATCCTCTATTATCTGAATTTTCTATGTCAATTCCTAAAAATTTAGCAAATTCAAATAATTTTTCTCTTGTCTTCTCTACATTTTCTGCATGTTTTAGTGCTTCTATTTCAATGAAATGTCCTAATTTTTTAACTTTGTCAAATGCAATTTCAAATTCATCATCGTAGTTATAGGTTTCTCTCTGCTTTTCAATTATTATATTTGTCTTGAAATTTAAAGCTGAAAACAATTTTCTTAGTTGTTCTGCGTCTCCTTCAAATTCAAGTTCATCGCAATGTGTATGAACTTCAACTTCTTCTGGATAAAAGTGCTTATAATTTAAGATTGTTTTTCCTCCTCTTTCTCCTATTCTCAACCATTCATAAGGATATTTAGGCTTAAGAAAATCTTTATGAGGCGGGCTAATATATTGATCTTTATGACTTATATTTTTTACAAATTTTGCAATTTTAGAGATTTTTTCTTTTATTTTAGAGAATTCTTTTTCATAAAGCCTGAATTTGAGTTCAATTTCTTGCTCGTTTTTCATTTTCTTATCTTAGAACTTTTATAAATATGTTCTTTATATGGTTTTAATCTGATGATCTTTGCTCTTAATTTTCTTTTCTTTAATTCTTCTTTTAATTTGCCTGTATAAGAATTCTGATCGTATCCTAAACATATAACATTAGGTTTATATTCTCCAATTATTCTGTAAGGATCTTTATTATACCCTAAAACAGCTAAATCAACAGTTTTTGACAAAACAACATTTATTAATCTTTTAACTTCTTTATTTCTAGGATTTTTTCCTTTGATCTTTTTAACTGTCTTGTCTCTTCCAACAACTGCAATAAGATAATCTCCATGTTTTTTTGCCTGCTTGAAAAAGTTTAAATGCCCTTTATGCAGTATATCAAATGTTCCGAAAACCATAACCTTCTTCATTCTGTTTCCTCTAATCTCTTCTTATTTTCCTTGATCTTGTCTAAATTTTCATCAATTGCTTTTTTAATCTCATCTATTTTTAGATGATCCTTAAACATCTTTCTTAATTCCTGAACTGTATTGTATTCAGTCTCTCTTATATCTTTTCCTTTGATTTCAAATAATCCTTTAATATTGATTTTTTTAAATAATCTATAAAATTTAGATTCTTCAATCAATATATTTCCAACTTTACCTGAATATTTTTTATAATCTTTTTTTCTGCTTATATTGTAGTCACATTTATGGTCTGTTATAACTTCTTTGATATTAGGAATATTTCCCAAAACCCATTGTGGAAATAATCTGCAGTTCAATGGCCTTGCAGGATAGATAGCACATCTATCATTGACTCTGAATTTACACGGCAGATTTAGTCCTAAGTCAATGTCATAGATATCTTCATACTCTGGTTCTCTAAATGGATTCATTCCAATGTTTTCTTTGAATAATTCTTCAACATCTATTTTAAGAAAATCAGAAATCCTCCATATATCTCCAACAGTCAGATTTATCTGCGTCAATGGGTCACGGCAGCATAATCCGCAATGGTTGCATTTCATACAAAAAAAGAAGTTAGCTTATTATTTAAATATTGTGAGAAAAAGTTTATATACTAGATATTCAAAAGATATTGATATGATAGCAAAAGATTTAATGACAAAGGATTATGCTAAAATAGATAAAAGCAGGTCTGTTTCTAAACTTATAGGAGAGTTTATAAGGACAAAAAAAAGGGCTGCTGTTGTTTTTGATGGAAAAAAGTATGTTGGAATAACTTCTAGAAAAACATTGATCAGAACAAAGCTTGATCCAGCTCAATTAAAAGTATCTCATTTAGTGGAAAACGTTCCAAAATTAAATGGAAAAGAAGATATTGCAGAAGTTGCGCATTTATTATATACTGCTGATACATTTATTCTTCCTGTTATTGAAAAGCAGATTGTTGTTGGAGTTGTGGATATAATTGATGTTGTAAACCAGCTAAAAACTATGCCTGAACATAATGGGATGATAAAAGATATCATGACTTTAGAACCAATTGTAATTGATGAAAACAGCGGAATAGGAGAAGCTATTTCTGTCATGAAAGAGAAGAAGATAAGCAGAATACCAATTGTTGACAAAAGAGGCAATCTATTAAATTTAGTATCAATTGCAGATGTTCTTGAGCATTATTATTTAGGTCTGCAGCATAAAGCAGAGCAGGGAACAAGAAAATCAGCTAAAGGTGTTAAATCAGGTGCAGTTGATGTGGGAGGAAAAGAAAGAGATTTTAATTCATATCCAATAAACAATTTAACTTCAGCTGTTAGTATAACTGGCAAAGAGAATGAGACTGTTTCTAATATATTAGATAAAATGGATGAATTTAATATAAGCAGCCTAGTCATAGTAAGAGATAACAAACCAATTGGGATAGTCACTGTAAGAGATTTATTGAAATTATTTATGAAAGATAAACTCACTTATTAGATGAAAAAATTCGAATGTAAAAGATGCGGTTATTGCTGCACATTAAGAGCAAGATTAAGTTTTTTTGAATTGCTGCGAATTCTTTTAAAAGGTTATAAGAAGAAAGATTTTGTTGTGAAGGACATGAAAAAAAGAAATTGTATAAAACAGTTTGAAAATAAAGACTGTTATTTTTTGGTTAGAAAAGGCAAGAAAATTACATGTAAAATATATAATATAAGGCCAAAGATGTGCAGGGAATACCCTGGAGTTAATATTTGCCCTAATAATAAACCTTCTAAGAGGATTTAATCTTCTGAAATGCTTAAATTCTGGTGCTTCAGGCTTTTTAAAGGCATTTTATAGCAGATAAAACCGAAAGTCTGTCACTCATTATATTCATTCCTTGACTTTTGGTTTTTCGCTCCACTCAAAACCAAAAGCTTTATATACTAGTTTGTCTCTTATAAGTAGTAACAAATAGGTGTAAAAATGGGAGAACATGCAGAACAAAATTCTGAAATAGGAGATCTTGAGAGCAGAGCTGATAAAGTAATGACTCATCCTGCTTTTCAAAAAGCAAGAGATTTAGCTAATCCTGAATCTGGGTTTTATAGAGCCATTGCAGAAGCAGAAAGAGAATATAGGGCGCTTGAAGAAAAAAGTGCACATTTAGAAGAAGAAAATTTACATTTAAGGAAGGAGTTAGAAGAAGAAAAAGCTCTGACTGCAAAACTTAGACCATTGGCTATCACTGATGGATTAACAGGAGCATACAATCATAGATATTTTAGAGAGGAACTTAAAACTGAAATGAAAAGAAGCGATAGAAGTAAGACACCTTTGTCTCTTTTATTTATAGATATAGATGATTATAAATCTTTTAATGATACATATGGTCACGATGCAGGAGATTATGTATTACAGGAATTAACACGAATTGCTAAAGCAGTTCTGCGTGAAACAGATATTTTTGCAAGATATGGCGGAGAGGAATTTGCAGCTATTCTGCCTGATACTAATGAAGAGGATGCAAAGCATGCAGCTGAAAGATTAAGAAAAGCAGTTGAAAATGCAGACTTAGAATATAAAGGAGAAAAGATGAACTTTACAATAAGCATTGGAGTTGCAGCTCATAGATCAGAATCAGCTGATGATTTTATTACTAATGCAGATAAGCTTATGTATCTTGCAAAAGATGCTGGCAAGAACTGCTCAGTTACTAGAAATTTTGCAGAAAAGGAATTAGGAATTGATTTATCTCTTTACAGTAATAAAAAACAGTAATCTTTTTAAATATCTTTCTTTTATTTATTCTTAGAATGGATGGGGATAATCTATATAATGGGCATGATGAATTGACTGGACTGCATGATTCTTTTTACTTTTCTACAGAATTAGAAAGAGATATAGCTGAATTAAAGCGTTCTGGCAAGAGCAACCATCTTACTGTTTTGACTTTAGATTCTGATACCCCTGTTGAAATATTTAAAGAGATAGCAGAGTGGTGGAAAGATCAGTTTATAAGAGTATGCAGATATGAAAAAGCATCAGATTATATGTTAATGGGATTGGATGAAGATGAAGGCGCTTTAAAAAGAATTAAAAGTCTTTTTGATGAATTAAATGGAAAATATCCTGATTTGAAAGTTGTTAGAGTTGAAACTATTAAAATTGATGGCAATTCAGGCTCATTAGATGAATTAGTAGGATCAATTCCTGAATAAGAAATAAGTTATTCTTTGTTTTCTTCTTTAGCAGCTGTTTCTTTCTTTACTTCTGGTTTTTTCTCTACTGCTTTTTCTTTTTTAACAGTCTCTTCTTTAGGAGCTTCTTCTTTCTGTTTTTCTTCTCTTTTTGGCGCTTTTTTAGCTGCTTCTTTCTTGACTTCTATTGCTTCTCCATGCTTTTTGCTTTTTTCTATGTGAATATTTCTTATCTCAAATGTTTTTAATGGATATATCTTACTTAACTGCTTTTTCAAGCTGCCTTGTATCTTATGGATAACAATTGTCTGCATTAATTCAACAAATCTTGTCTTTCCAATATCTTTTTTTAGAATTTCTTCACTGTTTTTTCTTAGAGCAGTTGCAACTGATAATTTTATCTTTCTTCTTGTAAGGAAAACTACTTTCAGCTTAAGTTTTTTATCATCAGCAGTTTCAGCTGTAAAAGAATAATCTATCTTATCTCCTCCTTTTCTAACCATTCTTTTGACAAAAGAAGGATTGATTTCATAACCAATCATCTCAGTATGAAGTTTTTCTCCAGCAGCATTGTTAATTACCAGTTTTATTGTTATATGCTGTCTTCTTGGGTCTTTAACTAGACTTGCCAGATTGACTGGAATGATTCTTCCAACAGCATTATTAGGAGAAGTCAATAATATTTCTCCAACAACTTGATTATGAAATATTTTAGGTGCAACTATTGGATACCATGTTTTCTTTTCTGTTCTTTTTACTCTTGCCATTTTATCTCGAAAGTTTTGCCTTATTTATAAGTCTTTTGTTTTAAATATCTAATTCCTGGACTTCTTTAGCATGTTCTTGTATGAAATTTCTTCTTGGCTCTACCTGGTCTCCCATCAGGATTGTGAAGATCCTGTCTGCTTCAACTGCATCTTCTATTGCAACTTGTTTTAAGGTTCTATTATCAGGATCCATGGTAGTTTCCCATAACTGCTTTGGATTCATCTCTCCAAGACCTTTGTAACGCTGAATATTCACTTCTGTTCCTATTTTTTTTAGATATTCTTCTTTTTCAGTTTCTGAATAGACATATTTGATTTGTTTTCCTTTTGATATCTTGTATAAAGGGGGCGTGGCCAAGTAAACATAACCTGCTTCTATCAATGGCTGCATATATCTGTAGAAAAATGTTAATAATAAACAGCTAATATGATTTCCATCAACGTCAGCATCTGTCATTATGATCAATTTATGATATCTTGCTTTGTTTATATCAAACTCTTCTGCAATTCCTGTTCCTAATGCTGTTATCATTGTTGTAATCTCTTCATTCTCAATGATTTTGTTTAATCTTGCTTTTTCTACATTTAGGATTTTTCCTCTTAATGGTAGTATTGCCTGGAATACCCTGTTTCTTCCCTGCTTTGCTGATCCTCCTGCAGAATCTCCTTCTACTAAGAATAATTCAGATTTAGCAGGCTCTCTTGTCTGGCAGTCAGCTAATTTTCCTGGCAAAGAACCATGGTTTAAAGCACCTTTTCTTCTTGTTAATTCCCTTGCTTTTCTAGCTGCTTCTCTTGCTTTTGCAGCATTTATCGTCTTTAAAACAACTGCTTTTGCAATGCTTGGATTCTCTTCTAGAAAAATATTTAATTTTTCACTTACAAAAGAATCGACAATTCCCTTTACTTCTGAGTTTCCTAATTTTGTTTTTGTCTGTCCTTCAAATTGAGGATCTTTTATTTTTATTGAAATTACTGCAGATAATCCTTCTCTTGCATCTTCTCCTGATAGAGTAAAATCTTTTATCAGATTATTCTTTTTTCCATAATTATTTAGTACTCTTGTCAGTGCTGTTTTAAATCCGTTTAGATGTGTTCCGCCTTCATGTGTATTGATGTTGTTTGCAAAACTGAATATATTTTCTTTAAAGCCGTCATTATACTGCATAGCTATTTCAACTTCAAATCCTTCTTTCTTTTTTTCAAAGTAAATCGGCTTGTTTAGCGTATTTTTGTTTTTGTTTAAGAATTCCACAAAGGAAATTATTCCGCCGTCATATTTGAATGTTTGTTCTTTTCCTGTTCTTTTGTCTTTTAATTCTATCTCAATCCCTTTATTCAAGAAAGCTAATTCTCTTAATCTTGTTGCTAAAATTTCAAACTGAAATTCAGTTGTTTCAAAGATTGTTTCATCAGGCATGAATGTTACACATGTTCCTGTTCCTTCTGCATCTCCTAGAATTGTCAGTTCTGATACAGGCTTGCCACATTCATATTTTTGCATGTATAGTTTTCCATTTCTTTTTATCTGGACTCTCAATAGCTTACTTAGTGCATTGACAACAGAAACACCAACCCCATGCAAACCTCCTGAAACTTTATATGCAGTGCTGTCAAATTTTCCTCCTGCATGAAGCTTTGTCATAACTACCTGAACAGCTGGAATCTTTAATTTCGGATGAGGCTCAACAGGGATTCCTCTTCCATTGTCCATAACTGTTACTGAATTGTCTTCATGTATGATGACTTGTATTATAGTGCAAGAACCAGCCATTGCTTCGTCTATGCTGTTATCTACAACTTCAAACACTAGATGATGGAGGCCTCTAATAGAAGTATCTCCAATATACATTCCAGGACGCTTTCTGACAGCTGTCAAGCCTCCTAGAACCTGTATTTTTTCTGCTCCGTATTCTTTGCTCTTGTCAGTATTTTCTTCCATTTTAGACGAGAAATTTTACCCTCTCAGATACGTATTTTAGTATGTATTTCTTTATAAATCTTACGCTTCTAGAATGGCATTAGAGAGCCTGAGAATGCTGAATTTAAGGTTTTGAGGTGTTTGAATAATGCCAATATAAGCTTTGTGTTACCACTTATTAGGCACTACAAAACCGAAAGATTTAAATACTAGAAGATATAGCTAAATATAACTTAAATTTAATCATAAAAAAAGGTGATAAAAAATGCAGAGAATAACAAGACCTGAAATGTATGATTCTAAAACAGCTGCTGAAATGCCGCTTTCTGATGTAGTTAAACAAGCTGAACTTTGCGCCAGCTATGATGCAGCTACTGTTGTAGAAGAAGATGGTTTTACAGGAAGAGCTGCAACGAGGGTTTATGATATTGCAGAAAGGTTTTACACATTAAAACATTTAATTGATACTTTTGGAAAGGATAATCCTAAGTTAGATGAAGCAGTAGAAATTATAGATGGAAAAATTGTTTCATATAAATTATCTGAAATGCCTATTAAAATTGAAATAAAAGGAGGCAAGCAGCCTTATGATCCTAAAGACAGGCCAATTACTGGAAGACTGCCAGGTGGCCAAGTAGGCGCAATTGCATAAAAGAAGGAATAAAAAATGATAAAATACAACTTAATCAAAGAAAAAATAAGCACTATAGCAAGAGACACTGTATTAGTAGGATTAGTCTCATTAATTGGAAGTGCTATGCCAATTGGAACAGATCCAGAATCTTTGGATTATAATCCAAAACCAGTACAGGAAGATGATAATGGTATGCAACCTGTTCCAGTAGCTAATCCAATTCAATATAGAGATGCAATTGTACCAGAAGAAATTATATTACAAGAAAAAGGAGGAAAATAAAATGAAAATATTAGATCAAACTTATGAAACAATAAACAAAGTAGTAGATAGAACACTAAGATGGTGCAGTGAAAAAATGCCAAGAGAATGGCAGGACAAAGTAATGACTGCCTATGTTGGAAGAGCACTTTCTTTAGATATTCCACAATTATATAGAAACATTAGATATGGTATGAGAGATGATCCAATACTTGCTAGACAAGAATATCATAAATTGCTTGAAAATTGGGATCAAGTAGAAGCAGAAAGAGACAAGCAAGATGCAAGAATAAGAAGGGAACAAATACCTGTTGTACATGAACAGTCTAGTGAGGCTGTAGATAGATATAAAGGAATGTTTGATGAAATGATTAGGAAATCCAAGTTTGATGCACTGGTACACGGAGATTACAAAGATACAAATTATTTTAACATGAATTTTTCTAGAGGGCCTCTTAAAGGATTAGAACCGCTAGAAGATATATGATAAAAAGGAGGAAAAAATTACTTCTTTTAAAGATTTATATCAAGGAGCAGTCTCAGCTATGATTAATTATACTGAGCGTTTTCTTGTAGCTCATCCAAGTATAGGCAACTTAGTTGAAGGAATTGCTATGGATCTTCAACCTGAACAAGAAAATGTGCCTGCTTATTTTAGGCATGAGCAGCAAGCATCAGAAAGATTAGTTGTTCCTGTGCCTGTTAAAGAAGATAAACCAGTACTTGATATGAGAGAATAGAAATAGAATCAGCTTCCTATATCCATATGAGGATCAAATCCTATCATCGGAAGTTCTATCTTAACAGCACTTCCGTCTGTTTTTATGAATTCAATTTCTGACAGGCCTTTATGTTTGGCTTCAGCTACTTTAGCCATGATTTCGCAGTCAGATATGCTTATATCTGTTAAACCTAATAGATTTTTCAAAGACATTTTTTATTCTGAATTCATTATCAAATCCAATTCGAAATTGTTCAGTCTTTTCTTGTTCAGCAAAAATTTAACATCTGCATTCTCTTCAATCTTGTGCAGTGTTTCAATATCTTCTTTTTCTGACATCTTTAACCAGCCTCTTCATAACCTCTCATAAATGCTTCTTCTTCTGGAGACAGCTCGTCGTCTTCTAACAACAGCTCTCTTGAAGGCTCTAAATCAAATTCATTTTCTTCTAATATTATTTTTTTCATTCCCCACACCTCCTAAATTTTATAACCTATACTCAATAATAGAAACCTTTAAATATATATACCTTTTCCATATACTATATATATAGTTCAATAACTATATGTTTAATAAAAGGGGAATAAATTTAATATATCACAATTAAAGGAAATATACTACGGGGCGGAGATATATGGTAGAATTTAGAAAACTAATCAGCTTTGGAAAGACATCTTACGTGTTATCTCTTCCAAAAGAATGGGTCTTGAAAAACAAACTCAATAAAGGCGATCTAATAACTATAGATGAGGATGAAGGAAACCTAGTTCTTTCCAGCAAAACAACTGAGAAAAAAGCAGAGCCAAAAGAGACTTCTATGGAGATTGACGGCAAAAATATCATACAAATAAAAAGAGAGATAGTTCAGGCGTATGTCAATAATTTTAATATATTAAGGATATCAGGTGAGGAATTGAAAGACAAGGCAAAGGATGTAAGGGATATTCTTCAGAATCTTATGGCATTGGAAATAATGGAGCAGACAGCTAAAAAAATTGTAGTAAAAGATTTTATGGATATGGACAGGATTTCAATAAGAAATCTGATCAGAAGAATTGATATCATAACAAGAGCAATGATGATAGATTCAAAAAATACTTTGAAGGAGGATAATTATGACAGTATATGCCACAGAGATGAGGATGTAAACAGGCTGACTTTCTTGGTTTTCAGGGCAGTAAGATATGCATTGGAAAGCCCGACAGGCTTAAAGGCATATGGGATGAGTATTTTTGACCTATTAAGGCACTGGGAAATGGCTTCAAGCCTTGAAAAGATAGCAGATGGAACCAAGAGGATTGCAAGAAATTTTAAGAAGATGAAAATAGGCCCTAATCTTGCGAAGCAGATCGCTGATCTTTGCAGTGAAACAGAAAAAAAATATTTAGGTACAATGAAGGCTTATTATAATAATGATATAGAATTGATTTTTAAGATTTCAGACAATACAAGGCCTTTATTGGAGAGATGCAATAAATTTATTGAAAAAAACAGGGACAAGTATTTGATAGAAAATACAATGGAAAACTTAAAACAAATGATTGTACATACCAATGATATTGCAAGGTTTATTTGGTTGTAATGTTTTTACTTTCTAATAGTGAATAAACCAAAAACTTTATAAACAAGTTTTTCTTTTTAAAAAGAGGGAGTTAGATATATCTCTAAAAAAGTGAAAATGGTACAAATAGTCCAACAAAGAGTTTCAATAGAACATCTATTGCCTGAATCCGGCAAGTTTGTAGCAGGATATTTAAGGCGCATATCAGAACGTTTATTCTCTTTAGAAAATAATGCACAGCATCTAGACGCTGCTACTTTGAACTGCATATCAAAAGCAGCTTCAGTAAATGTAATCGCAGATGTTTACCAGGAAAAGAGCAATCCAGGAGATGCAAATAGAATCTGGAAAATAAGAGAAAAGAGACACTATCCAAGCAGAAGGTCTTATTCAGATGAAGCATTTATTCTAAAATGGCTCCAGGAAAGACATGCCCCTGTTCCTGCCTTAATCGCTTTGCTTGCTGATATTACAAAGAAGGATGACCTTAGAAGAGAATTATCTCCTTTTGTAAAGCCAGAAGAGCTTGAGGCTGCAATTGAAAGAGGAGCTGAAAAAGAAGGATTGGTCATGAAGACTTTAAAAGAACCTAGGCATGACCAGGATTTAGCTTATCTTGTTGGAAAGGTTCATTTAAAAGGAATAGATCCAGGAGAAAGAAAAGAGTTTCGCAAGCAATTATACAGAATAAGTGCAATGGCTTTAGAATCGATTGTGACTGTAGACATAATCGGAAACCAATACCATCAAAGAGATTTTGAACATGCAGATATCAGTCTTTTGGACTCTCTAAGAGAATATCCTGGATATTATGAATATGAAATCTCTAAGAACATATCAAGAATTTTTATCAGTAATCTAATTGATCAGGGAGCTATGAATGATAATGAAGATGAGATCAATTCGTATAGGCTTCCTAATGAAATCTCTGATAGAATTAGACCTGTGTTTGCTCCTGTTTTAAGGCATCTGGCTGATGAAAGATACAGAGGTTTTGTTCACGGTGAAACACAGCCGTTCCATTTGGCTATGCATGAATCTCCTGACAGGACAGGACAGGTTTGGAGAGGATATCATTTATTTGATTTCGACAAAAGCAGAATAGATAATATTGTTTTAGATATAGTTAGATATTTAAACAATCCTATAGCCACTCTTCCTACACATATCAGGAAAAAGTTATTTTTAGGTTCGCTTATTTACGCAGCAAAGAATATAGTAGAAATCCAGGAGCAAGACAATATAACAGATTGCACCCTGCCTATAGACTTCAGCCTTAGCAGGAAAAAAAGAGATGAGATCAAGAGATTTTCTATATCAAACATCCAAAAGATAGGGGCATTTAAAGAGTATATAAAAGGAACACCAATTCCAGCTATAGTCAAAGCCAAAGACTATCTATCCTTGTTTGCTTACATTGAACTAGCCGGCAGAGCTTCTAAAACAGGATACGGCAAAGAAAGACATAAATATGCTGATCTGCACGGCAGGATTGATTTTTATCATAATGATTTCCTAATGCCGGAAGGAAAGAAGGAGCCAGTTGAATTTGGCAAGTTTTATGAACCAGACAGGACAAGAAGATACTGCGCTCATGAAATGCATGCTTTATTAGATAGAATGATAAGCAATAAAAGAAAAAATTTGGGATATAAATTATCTGATTCAGAAGTAGAAGAATTAAAAGCGCTTAAATCATTTTTGGCAGGGCTTCAGATTAAATATGGAGAGAAAGAAGTTCCAATTAAATATTTTAATCCAGCTGCTGCAAAATAATTCATAATCATGACATATGACCTACATGTACATTCAAATTGTTCCAGGCACGTCAGAAGAATAGCTCCACCTCCAGCTAAGGTTGTTAAATATGCTAAAGAAGCAGGCCTTTTAGGAATTGCATTGACAGACCATGATACTGGAAGCGGTATAGAAGAAGCAGAAGAAGCTGCAAAAAAAATAGGAATTGATTTGATTTCTGGAATTGAGATGTCTTTTGGTTATAAGCAAAGTGAAAATTTTTATGTTGAAGGAGAGATATTAGGATATTTTATAGATCCTGATTATCCTTTAATAAAACAAGTTCAGGGAGAAATGGAAGATAAAAGAAGATTAAGAGATTCTGGTTTAAGGAAAGCATTGGATATTCCAAAAAAACAAATACAAGAATTTGTTCATGATGAAACCTATTCAAGGGATGATCTTGCTGATTATCTTGTGGATAAAGGGATTGCAGTAAATAGAAAAGATGCATATAGGATACTAAAACCAGAAGGCAAAAGTCTTGTAGAAAGAGAAAAAACTCCTCTTGAAGACGTAGTTAAAATTATACATGCAGCAGGAGGCGTGCCTATAGTTGCTCATTTTGGCATTATAATAAATGATTATAAATTATGGCCTGAACAAGCTTTTGGAAGGGAAGATTTAAAAGAAAAAAAAGGAATTCCTCCTGAATATAAACCTGAAAGAGATTTTGAAAAAACTCTTCTTCCTGTTTTTTTAGAGTTAGGAATTAAAGGTTTTGAAATATATCCATATTCTTTAGTAGGAAAAGGCATATCTGTTATAAAGCATGGTTTTTTTAATACTTATGCACATGAACTTAATCAAAGATATAATCTGATTGATAATATCAAAGGTTCTGATTGTCATTTCATGAAAGACATTTTAACAGAAGTTGGCTGCTGGGCAACTGAGTTAAGGGTTGTAGAACAGCTAAAATCAGAACATTTAAAAATAAAAAACGCTTTATAACAGATAAAGTAAATACCAAAGCTTTATAAATAATCAGTAAAGTTAATATAAAAATGGCATTTAGAACAGTAGAAGGAAGTGTAAAAACAATAATCAAGAAAACAAGAGGCACAACTGGTTTAGGTAGAGTTATCGCTGAACTTTTATTAGAAGAAGTTGAACGTATTCTGGAAGGCGCTGAGCACAGCGAGGGTTCTGAGAAAAAAGGCTATTTAGAACAAGCTATACAAAATCTTGAAACAGCGTACAGCAAACATCCTGATAGAAAGATAGCAGCCATGCTAAGTGATATATACAGAAATTTAGGTGATGTTAAAAGAACACATGGAATGCCTGGGCATGAAGAAGATTATGCCAGAAGCCATTTTTATTCAAGAAAAGCTGACAACGGATCTCAACAAGTTCACCATAGAGGCCACAACGGATATCCTCATAGCTAATCTATTCTTATTTCTTTTCTCCAACTTCAAATTTTTCTATAATTAATTTGCCTTTTTTAATTTTGATAATCAACTCATCCTTGTCGCTAAATTTTGTTTCATCTGTAACAACTTTGGGCAATAATATTCTTTCTCCTCTAAAATCTAAAGAAGATAATATTTCCTTGTAAGGCCCAAGGGGGCTGATTTCTCTAAGTATTTCTTTGCTTTCTGATTTTTTTCTTTCTACAACAAACTCTTTTGTTTTTTTGTACAGGAATCTTGCAATCTTTGCTGCAACATCTATTTTTGTTGCTTCTGTAATGCCCTGCAAACCAGGAGAAATATTTAATTCAATCACTAAGGGACCTTTTACACTTTCTAAGATATCCACAGCGCAGATTTCAGCTCCAATTGCCTTAGCTGCTTCAATAGCTATTTTTTTTGATTGTGGATCCAGTTTATAAGACTGTCCTTTGCCTCCTGCATGAATATTTGCTCTTTTTTCTCCCTGCTCTGCTTTTCTTTTCATAGCTGCTACAACCTGGTCTCCAACAACTATAACCCTTATATCAACTCCTTCTGTTTCAATATACTCTTGTATCAAGAAAGGCTGTTTAAGGGCAGTCAGAGCATCCATCATAGAATTAGCAGCAGCAAAACTGTCTGCAAACATCACTCCTTTTCCTTGTGTTCCCTGCGGAAATTTCATTATTATAGGATAATGAGCATTTTCCAAAACTTTTTTTGCTGCTTCTGGTGTAGCACTTAAATAAGTCATAGGTGTTGGAATGCCTTTTTGCTGAAGAATCAATTGGGTTATCATCTTATCATGAGCAATTGTAAATGCTGCAGGGCTGATTGGAGTATAAGATTTTTTGCCTGCTATTGTTGTTATTGCTCTCAGCAAAGGAGCATATCTAAAACTTCCTTTTGCAAAAATACAATCATAGTCTTCCAAAGGTTTTCCTTTGTAAAGAATTTCCATTCCTTTCGGGCTTAAAGTTACTTCAATGTCTTTAATATTAAGATCATCAACTGTTCTGATATATTTCTTTAGAGCTTTAACTGTCCATTTTGAACTCTTGCTTCCTAATGATATAACAGCTGCTTTTAACATTAGTTTTCTCACCTATTTATCCGGATCAATCATAAATCTTTTTTTCAGTATATTTTGCCCTATCAGGACTTTGTATTTTAAATCTCTTCTGTCTGCAAGAGTAAATCTTGCTTTTATTCTTCTTGAGCCAATTTTTACACTTGCTTTTATTACAGGCCTGTGGCTTTGTCCGTGCGATGATTTAACTAGCTTAGTCCTTAAAACAGGGCCTAATTTCAGTTCTTTTGCAATATTCTTATCTATGCTTCCTAGAGTGGCTCCTGTGTCTATTCTAGCTATTAACATTCTAGCTTTTTTAGGGCCAATCAGCATAATCTTTTCTGTGAGCCCTATAACTTCTTTTTTGCGTTTTTTCTGTGCTTTTTTCATTATATAAGCCCCTCTAATAGAGGATATGAGTAGTAAAACAATGTTTATAAAGATTACTAAAATCTTAAAAGTAGTTAAAATCCAGAAAACAGTTCTTTTACCTTTTTCTTGCCTATAGTAAGAATAAAACTAGCTAATCTAGGCCCTCTTTCTTTGTTTATCAGCACTTTATAGGCTGCTTTAAAGAAATCTCCTACATTTAAATTTAATTCTTTGCATATATTATAGAATTCTTCATGCAGTTCCTTATCTTTAATAGGTTTATCTAATAACTCAGATACTTTCTTTAATGCTTGTTTTTCTTTTGAACCTAATTTTAAATCTTTTGGAGATTCTTTTTGAACAGTAAATTTGAAATCATCTGGAGCATAATGTTCAAGCCAGTTTAATGCGCACTGCATTCTTGATTTTAATCTATCTTTGTCCTCTTTTGTCTTTAAATCTTTAAATTCATCCATTGTTTTTTTAATATCTTTTTCATGTATCTGCAATAAATTAGTCAGATGCCTGAATCCTGGCTGATAAGGAAGTTTTTTAGGAATCTTTACAGCAGACAATTCATAGATTCTTTTTTGCTTTACTTTTTCTTTATCAGAAATATCTTCTTCTTTATCAAAATAGATTCTCTCGCATTTATCAAAGTCTTCATATATTTTTAAAACATCTAAATCAAAGCTGATTGCAAATTCAGAAGTCGGCCTTGATCCTGCAAATATATATCTTACAATTGAAGGCTCGTATATATCTAATACGTCTTTTAATGTAAATATAACTCCTGCAGAGCTTGAAAATTGTTTTCCTCCTTTTACACCAATCCATCCAAATCCAAATCCAATAGGAGAAATTGTTCCATATACTTCTGTCTGGATTTTTTGTCCTGTTGTTCTGCTTCCTCCTGCAGCAAAATGGTCTTTTCCTGCTGATTCAAAATCAACATCCTTTTGATGCCACCATGCAGGCCACTGCACTCTCCATTTTAATTTTGCAAGTCCTTTTTTTCTTATATCAAATGTTTTTTTATCTCCACATTTACATTCATATGAAACATTATATTTCCCTTTATACTGTATCTTTTCAGATTCTATATTACATTTTTCGCAGTAAACAGATATTGGAAGCCAAGATTCTTCTAAAGGTTCTTTTCTATGCTCATTCAGGATCTCTTTTATCTTATCTGTATTTTCTAATGCTGTTTTCATTTCTTCTGCATATTCACAATTTAGATATCTTTCACTGTTTCTAAGGATCTTTGGAATTACACCAACTGTTGGCAGTAATTCTTCAATCTCTTTTTCATTGTGCTCTGCATAATTTTTATGTTTATTATCTATAATATCAGGCACATAAATCAATGCCTGCCTTAAGAATTTCTTCAGAACTTCAGGCTTTGGCATATTAGCAGGAACTTTTCTAAATACATCATAATCATCCCAATAATGATAATGAACTGCTTTTTTCTTTTTATCTGTTAATGCCTTTGCAATAAAGCTTCCTGTGATCAATTCCCTGAAATTTCCGATATGCAAAGTACCGCTTGGCGTTACCCCAGTTGCAACAACATATTCTTTTTTATCTTTCTTTCTAGCGATTATCTGTTCAGCAGTCTGGTCAGCCCAATGCATAACTTTTTCTTTCTTTGCCATTATTATCTTTATTTTTTAATTTATTATATAAATTTTTGTCTTTTAATCACGAAGGTTTAAATACTTTCTTCAATATTTTATTATATGAGCAGGAAGAGAGATAGAGAAAGGATTAAGAAAAAGAAAGAACAGGGAAAACCTAAATATACATCTAGGCGGAGATTTGTTAAAGTAGCAGCATTTCTTGGAGCAGCTACTGCTTCTATATATGTTGGAAGCCATGTGTTTCATGATGATAAATGGGATTTCTTAGCTAGAAATGAATGGCATGAGATTATCCTAGATTATCGAGATATTTTGAAGAGATACTCCCCAATAGGCCCTGAACTACAGATAAAAAATGAATCTGAATTAGCAAAAATAAAAAAAGAAGCAAACCCTATTCTTGATCATCAAATTAAAATAAGAGGATTTGATTTGCCTGGAAATTATGATGTTAAGGCTTACAGCCAGTTATTTTCTGTGCCTGACAGGAAAGAATTCAGAGAACCTGCTTTAGAATACTGCAAAACAGCTTTTGAATTCTTATATAATCATCCTCGCTTATCTGGATTAGTAAAACCCTCTTTAGAATGGATAACTGTTCAAAGAACTAATTATGAAAAAGGATTTGATGGGAATGGATTTATAGGAAATAGTTATTATGATATGCAAAAGTTGAAGGTTGTAAATAAATCAAATCCTAAACAATATTTTGAATATCAGAAACCAATACCTGCACATGCCTGCGGTTCCCGTCTTGTAGTTGCAGAAAGAGATAAAAAAGACGGCTCTTTGAAATCATGGTTTATCTATATTTCAGCTATTGAGCCTCATGTACTGCTTTCTGCTCCTTTTTCTGAGCTTACCCCATTGACAATAGATTCTGCTACTGTTAAATATGAAGATGAAGTGGGAACAGAAAAAGCTAAACAAGCAGGAGAAACTATTTCAGAAGGATTAAGCCATTTATTGGCATTAGAATTATCAGATGAATTAGGGATTCCTAATGGAAAGAGACTAGCAAGAGAATCTATCAACAAAGTAAGAAATTATGGAAAGTATAGGTATCTTCCTAATTCTGTAGCATGGATCAGAAAGAATGGCATGCAGGCTGCACTTGATCTATATCTAGAAAGCCCTAGAAAATTTATGGAAGCTGTTATGAAGATATAAAAATGAGCTCAACGGGATTCCCACATAAGGGTTTCACCCTTATCAACCTGTGGTCTATTCCTCATTTCATTCGGAACAGCCCTATTGTAAAAATGGGCTCAACGGGATTCGAACCCGCGACCTATCGGTAACTCTTTTTGGAATTAAGAGCCGATCGCTCTATTACCCACAAGCTTATTTGCATAAGCTCGTACCAGGCTGAGCCATGAGCCCAATAGAAAATAGAATTAGAATTTGTTTTATAAATGTTTTTTATTTATTAATCTACTTTTGTCCTAATTTTGTTTTTACCTGGTTCAGCCAGAAAAGATTGTTTTCATCTGCATTTAATTTGAAAGCCATTTCCAAAATAGGAACAGCTCTTTCGTATAACTGAAGTTTTTCTCTTCCTTTCTTAATATCCCCTGTCTTAACTAAAGTTGATCCAAGCCAATTATAATCATACCATTCTCCTCTTAACTTAACAGCATTTTCCAAAATAGGAACAGCTCTTTCGTATAACTGAAGTTTTTCTCTTCCTTCTCTCATATCTCCTATTTTAACTAAAGTTGATCCAAACCAATAATGATCATAACCTTCTCCTCTTAACTTAACAGCATTTTCCAAAAAAGGAATTGCTTTTTCATAATTTTTTATTTTTTCCTCTCCTTTTTTTTCATCCCCTAAGAAAGATAGGGTAACTCCGAGCCAGTTGCCAATAAAAGCATTATGCCTTTCCTTAGCAACTATCTCCAGAAATTGAACTGCTTTTTCATATTCCTTTTTATTGAAATGCTCCATTCCTTTCTGGAAATTTTGAACTATTTCCAGATCTTTTTTAGCGTCAGAATTATTAGGCTGGAGAGTCAAAACATTTCTATATTCATCTTCAGCAGCTTTTAAATCACATTTTTCTTCATAGCATAATGCTATCAATTTATGGAGAGATGGCTCTGAGGGATTAAGCATAATTGCATTTTGAAAATTGTTGATTGCTTTGTCCCATTTTTTATCTGTAAAAGCAGATATAGCTGACTGTAAATATCTATATTTTAGGCTGTTTGTTTTCCAATATTTTATATTCATAAAAAAGTCTGATATCCTCTGCTTTGCTGCCTCTGGATTATCATCTTTCAATTTTTGAAATTCTTTTAATTCTGCGTTAAACCTATTTAGTACATCAGCAATATCTAATCCTCTGAAATTTTTCTTTATTTCACCGATATCTCCTATGCTTTCATATTCTTTTAATTTAGATTCTAGTTCATCTTTCTCTTTTTTGGTATCTGCAACAGCTGCATCCAAATCTTCTCTAGTATGAAGTTTTTCTTTTTCAGCTCTTATTCTTTCTATTTGTGAAGTGAGATCTCTGTGCATATTATCATATGTTAATTTTGATACAGTTTCAACAGGAGAAACATATTTTTCAGCTTCTGCATTTTTCCAAATAACATTTCCTAAATATGCCAGTAATAATCCTGATGCCAAAATATATCCTAAAAAAAATCTTTTCATCCTGCTTTGTCTGCTTCTAACAGGGATAACTTTTTGTAATAAATCATTTAATCGTATTTTGGCGCTTTTATTTGTTGGGTCAATCTGCAAAGTCCTTCTATAAGCTTCAACAGCCCTTCCAAAATCATTATTTTTCTCAAAAAGTATTCCTAATTGATATGTAAAATCAGAGCCCTCTTTATTGGTTTTACTATTAATTAAATCTATAATATTTTCCGGCAGTTTGCTGACTTCTTCTTCTAAATTATCTTCTAGTTCTTTCCTTCTTATCTCTTTTCTTCTTCTTACCTCTTCTGCCAAAGGATTAGTCCTTCTAGGAGCAGGAACAGGTTTTGGTACTGGTCCAGGAATTGGCCTTGGTGGAGGCATAGGTGGACCAGAAGGAGGTCTAGGAGGAACAGGCGCAGGTTTAGGAGGTTCTGGTGCAGAAGAATCTTCTTTCTTCCTAAATTTATCCAATCTTTCTGCAAGCCTTCTTTCTTTTTGTTTGTCGTCTGCCATTTTAGAGTTAGTTAGTTTTAAAATATGAACGAGTTTCTTCAAGATCAAGTTTCAATAATTTGTTTGCTTTTTCTATTTCTTCTTTGCATGTATTCTTCCTGCTTTCAGGAATAATGCATTGAAGTGCTCTGCCATAATATTTTCTCATTCCTTTTAACATTTTTATATAAATTTCATATTCTTCCTCAGTCAATTCATTAGGACTGTTCTTATATGCTTTAGCTATCTCTTCATAAAATTCACCTAATTCAAAACAGGCTTTTATTTTGTAAGAATCAGTTTTTGTAAATGGCTTTGCTGCAACTCCAAGATATTCTATTGTTTTATCAACTTTTCCTTGCCCTTTATACAGCATTCCTAATTCATAAAATTCTTTTCTTGTGCCTCCAAAAAGCCTAATTGAAGCTTCATAAGCATTTATTGCTAGATCTGGATCATCATCTTTTCTTCCCCTTGCTAACTTTAAGAGGTAATTATCTTTTTTTAAACTGCCATCATATGATTTTCCTCTCATACTTGCTATCTGCCTTTGTTTATTAAACCAATCTTTGGATTCTTGCTTTAATCTTTCCATTACTTTTTTGATATCTCCTTCATACCCCTCAATCTCTTCATTCTCTTCTCTAGTAAATTTCCTTTTAGGATTGCGTATTGTTTCAAGAGCTTTTTCAAGCATAGAAACTGCTCTTACTTTTAATTCTGTTTTTCTTGTTATAACATATGAATCTTCTTTGCTTTCCAGAAGCAGGAATATTTTTCCAAGCCAATGGTAATAGTCATCCATATCTTTAATCTTTGAAGGAGACGGCACTATCTCATTAGGGTCAAGCATCCATCCCTGGACTGTACCATAAAAATAATTAGTTGTCGTGTCAAATACTATCTCTCTTTTGCTGTTATCTAATGTTTTTCCCCATTCAACAAAGTCCAATAATGTTTCCTGCATCAATTTATAGTCTTTTGTTTCAACCGCATCTGCAGCAATAGGCCCTATAATATGATTTTTTACTTTTTCAAAGTCTTCCTTAGTTCCTCTTGATTCAAGCAATTTCTTTGCCAAAGGCATTACTATTTCATATGTTCTTTGCCTGTCTTTTCTCTCTTTAACAGATTTCATAAGAGATGACAGGTCATCAAAAGCTTCTGAATATTCACTTTCTTTTATCCTTTCATTGACAATTTTTGGAAGCATCTTTTCGACAGAATTGTAATGATCTCCTCCTTCTATCTCGATAAGAGCCATCAAGAAAGGCTTTATTGTAGAATCATAAACCTTTAATACTTTTTTTCCATCTCCAAGATTTGCCGTAAAATCAAATAGTCTTTCTAATTCCCCTCTTATTTTATCATTGCTATATTCTCTAAAAAGGCCTACAATATTTCTTCTAAGAAGACTGTAGTCTTCATCAAAGCCTCTTCTTATAAGTTCTTTTGTGTGACGTAGAACTGTTTCATGCAATATTTTCCTTTTTTCTCCTTTGAATCCATCAGCAAAGTTGATAGTGTCAGATAATATTGAATTTGTTTTGTCAGAATCTATTCCTAAGACGCATGCAAACATCTTTCCTAAATTTTTATCAAAAAGTTTATAATCTTCATTATCTCCTCTTATAGAAACCATTTCTTTCGAATGAACCATTACTCCTTCTAGTACTTTTAGTCTTTCTTTTACATTTAACTTCCAAGCAGCTTCTATTATTTTACTTAAATCATCAACTAGAATATCATACCTTTTCATTGATTTAAGTTCAGGTATAACACTTTGATATGTTTGAATCCTTTCTTCTAACTTAAGACCTTCTGCAGATTTTATTATCTTGCCCAGACTAGATGCTACTAAATTATTATTATTTAATTTTTTAAAATAATCAATTGATTTTCTATATTCTCTAATTTTTGAGCCTGCAGATTCAAATGAGTCTCCTAAATAAACATATAAATTTCCTATGCTGAGAACTGCATTAGAAAACCATTCTTCAGCTGGCTCTCCTTTCTTTTTTTCCTTGTCATGTTCAGTAATTGATTTTTCTAGATGAATAATTGCCCTTCTGCAGTTGTCTTCTAAGTCACTTCCTTTTTTTGTTATTTTTAATTTTTCTAGATTATATCCCAATAGATAATGGTCATAAGCATTCCCTCTTTTAATAACAGCATTTTCTAAATGAGGCAGAGCCTTTTCCCATGATGAAATTGCCTCTTTTTCTTCTTGAGTGCATCCTAGGTTAAAATAGCTAACTCCAGCAAGATGATAATATTGAGCATCTTCTCTTAATGCAAGGGCTTTTTCGATTTCTTCTGCAGCTTTTTTATAACAATGTATCTTTTCTTTTTTATTATCGCTCTTTATTGCTGAATCAAACAGCCAGTCTCCAAACTCATATCTGGCTTTTGCAGCTTTTTCTTCTAATTTTTTAATATCTTCAGGCCTGCATCCCTTGGACCTAGCAATTTTAAGCTCTTCCAGAAGATTATTTCTTTCTTCTAATAATTCTTTTATTTTATCTTCTTTCTTTTTGATGTTTTCTTCTAATCTTATATTTTCAGCTGCAGCTTCAGAATCTTTGCTTAATATCTTAATTTTATCATCTCTTTCTTTAATTTCTTCAGTTAATTTATTAACTCGTACCTGCAAAGATTCTTTTTTCTTTCTTTCAGAATTATAACCTCCTCTCATAATCTCAAATGTTGATTTTAAGACAGTAGGTTCTGGCTCTGGTTCTTCACTGCAGCTGCATCCTCTGCCTAATCCCAATCCCATAAAAAGAGAAACAAGCCCGCATAATGCATAAGACTTCCATCTTGATAAATGTCCTTTTACTTTTTCTGAATTTATAGGCTTTTTAGATACCTCAGGTCTTCTACGCCTTTGAGGGTTTAAAGGATCAAATGTTAAAGCAGCATATTCTGCTGCTGTTCTTGCTTTTGAAGGATCAGATTCTACTGAAGCACCTCTTGCTTCCATTGCTTTTCTTGCTTCTGAAGGATCAAAATCTCTATCATGGTCTGCTGTATCTCTAGGTGCAGAAGACTTAGGAGAAGATGCTGCTCTTTTTGCTTCCATCTCTTCTTTTCTTCTTATCTCTTCTGCCAAAGGATTAGTCCTTCTTGGAACAGGAGGTCTTGGTACTGGTCTAGGAATTGGCCTAGGAAAAGGTTTTGGCGGAGGGGGTGCAGGTTTAGGAGGTTCTGGTGCAGAAGGGTCTTCTTTCTTCCTAAATTTCTTTAATCTTTCTGCAAGCTTCCTTTCTTTTTCTTCGTCTGGCATTTTATTCTTTTCTAGCTTCTTCTAATTTTGATCTTGCTTCATCTAAAAGAGTATTTTCACTTGATCCATCAATCTTTTCAAAACAAAGAACTGCTTTCTCATAGCATCTTATTCTCTCTTCTCCTTGTTTTAACTGCCCTAATTTTAACTGTGTTTCTCCAAGAACATGAAGATTATTCCTATCTCTTTCTATTTTGACTGATTTTTCTGCGTAGACAGCTGCTTTTTCATATAATCCTATTTTTTCTTCTCCTTCTTTGTAATCTCCTACTCTTGTCAGGATTAATGAGAACCAGAAATATTCATTCTTATCTTCTCTTTCATCAACTTTTTCTTCTAATTCTTCCACAACTGTTTTATATAATTCATTGTCTTTTTGTTCTTTGTTAAGCTTTACTATTGCATCTTTAAGCTCAGAGAAACAAAGCGACCCTTTTCTTTTCTTTACACCTTCTTTAAGACTTTTTACAGCTGTTTCATATAATCTTACTCTTTCTTCTCCTTGTTTTTCATCTCCAAGGCTTGATACAATTGTACCAAAAAGATAGTAATCTTCTTCATTATCTTTTTTCTTAACTATTTCCTCTAATTCTTGGACTGTTTTTTCAAAAGAATAACTGCCTTCTCTTTCTTGATTTAATCTTAATAATATTTCATGAATCTTTGAGTATTCATCATCACTAGTTCTAGTTTTAATAGCTTCTTTGAAGCATTTAACTGCCCTTTCATATAAATTTATTTTTTCTTCCCCTGCTTTGTAGTTTCCTAACCTGATAAGACTTGTCCCTAGATTAAGATATCCATACCAATCCCTTTTTTTTTCTACAGCTTTTTCAAAACAAGGAACAGCTTTTTCATGAAGCTGGACTATCTCTCTTTTTTTATCTTCTAATATTGAACAAAAAACTCCTCCTACTTTTCCTGATTGTGCCTGTCTGATTATTGTTTCTACTAGAGGGGCTGCTTCTTTTGCTTTTTCAAGACCTAATCCTGAGAATATTAGCCCTAATCCTAAATAATCTTCGACATCTCCTCTTTTTTCAGCTAATTTTTCTAATTCATCTAAGGTTTTTCCAATCGATTCGCTGTTTTCTTGTTTGCTGTTTAATTTCAACAAGGCTTCTTTTAATCTTATATAAATAGATGAGTTAGGCTCCTTCTTTATACCTTCTGTTAAATTAGTTACAAGCCTTTCAAGAGCCTTTACACTTGTTTCATAGTCTGCTGAATCTGTCAATTCAATTATATCTTCTGACAATTCTGATAAAGCTCCTCTATATCTTCTAACACTGCCTTGCAGTTCTTTAATGTCTTCTCCTTTATTTAGATGAGGCTTTGGTCTAGAAGAATCTTCTTTCTTTCTAAATCTCTCCAATCTTTCTGCAAGCCTTCTTTCTTTTTCTTTTTGTTTGTCGTCTAGCATTTTTATTCTGCTTTTAATCTTTCAATACTTTTTTTTGCGAAAGCATTATCAGGTTCAAGCTTTAATACTTTGCCAAAGTTCTCTATTGCTGGATCTTTTTCCCCTATATCTCTGTAAATTGCTGCGATATTAAGATAGGCATCTTTATTTTTTGGATTTCTTAGAATTATCTGATTAAATTCTTCAAGCGCTTCGTCATATCTTTTTGCTTTTTTAAGTTCAACAGCATATTTTAGATGGTTAGTTTCTGCTAATTTTATATCTCTCTCATATTTTCTTTCTTCTGCAGCTTTTTCTAAGAAAGGTTTTGCTCTTTCATATAACTTAATTCTTTCTTCCCCTTCCTTTTCATCTCCTAGTCTTGATAAAGTTCTTCCAAACCAATAATTATCATAATAACTGCTTCTTTTCTCAATAGCTATTTCCAAATTTGCAATTGCTTTTTTGTATAATTCAACTCTTTCTTCCCCTTTCACTTCATCTCCTAATTTTGACTGAGTTGCACCAAGCCAATGATAATCAGTTGCATTTTGTCTTTCATCAAGAACACGTTCTAATAAAGAAATTGCTTCTTTATACATCTTAATTCTTTCTTCTACAGGTTTGCTATTTCCTAATTTGGATAAAGTTTTACCAGTCCAATAATTAATTTCTTTAGGATCACTCACTCCTATTAATGAAGAAACATCTCTTAAACGCCTTAATGCAAGAGAATATTTTCCATTTTTGAAATGCTCTTTTGCTTTCCCAAAACATACTTTATGTCTTTTTTTGAAATAATCTTCAGTATAAATACCATGCACAATAGAATCGCTTATCTCTTCAGCAATCAAAGAAACATCTTCTCTATACAATTCTTTATCTTGCTCAAATCCTGGTTTAAATGCCTTTTGAATCTTTTGTTTTAAATCTTCAACAAAAGCATCACTGCCTGGCCTAACTTCTCTTTCAATTGCTATTACATGATCAGTCAATTTATTTGTAAAATTAAATCTATTATATTCTTCTCCTTTAAACTTACTATCGTGACAAGCCAATATCTCTGTGATATTTCTTCTTAATATGAAATAAGAATCATTTCCTCCTTCTACAACTATAACTAATTCTTTTTCTCTATCATAAACTATTCTTTCAATAGGTATTTTATGAGCAGGAAATACAAATCCATTTTCTGTAATATATCCTTTAACGCGATCCTCCTTGCCTATAACAAAATTATCTTCGTCTGCTTTAGGTCCTTTTCTCCCTGTAGTTAATCTCCTTACTTCTGATTCTAATTGTTCATTTCTTTTTTTTATTTTTCTTCTTTCTTCATCTTCATTAAAAAGTTGTTTTAGAAGCGCCTCTTTCAGAGCAAATTGTTCTTTTATTTGTTTACATTCAGCTACTGCACTATTCCTTTCTGCTTCTAATTCATTTAATCCCTGCTTAGCAGCTTCTATAACTTCTCTCTGTGTCTGTAATTTTTCTTCTAATTCTGAAGCTCTTTCTATTTCTCCTTTTAATTCTCTAGCTACTTCAGCTTCTACAGCTAACGAATCCCTTTCTTGTCTTAATGCCTGCAGCTCTTCTTCATATTGCCTATTTGTTGCTTCTAATTCATTTATTCCTTGCTGTGCAGCTTCTATAACTTCCCTCTGTGTTTGTAATTTTTCTTCTAATTCTTCGTTCTTTCTTTCTAATCTTGCTTTTTCATCTCCTGATTTTCTCATCTCACTTAGTTCATTCATTTGTTTACTAATATCTGCACGAAGACTTTCTAGTTCTTTCCTGAGTTCATCCTCTTCTCCACCCTCTAAAATTTTAAATCTTCTTTCTAAGTCTTCTTTTACTACTTGAGCTGATTCTAGTTCCTTCATTGCCTCTGTCAATCTTAATCTTAATTCTTCATTATCCCTTGCTAATGCTGCCTCTGCTTCTCCATCAGATTCTCCAGATTCTTTCTTTCTAAATCTAGCTAATCTTTCTGCAAGCTTCCTTTCTCTTTCATCATTTGGCATTTTCTTCTATCAAATCTATTGTTTCTCCTTTGCTTCCAACCATCAGGTCAGCAGCCTTTTCATAGGCAGAATTAGCTCCTTGATTATCCTTTTCAAGTTCTAGAGCAATTCCTAAGAATATCTGGGCAAAAGCCTTATCAGGATTCTCTTTCCCTCTTCTTTTTAAATCATCTAATATAGTTTTTGCATCAGGTTTATTTTCTAATAAGGATATCAGACAATTTTGATTGTACGTATAAGATGGATCATCTTCTATCCCTTTTATGTGTGTTTCAATCGCTTTATCAATATTTCCTCTGGATTGATAAAGATTTCCAAGACCTTGATAAATATTTCCAAGCTCCACACAGCTGGATCTACAAATTCTAAATCTGTTTATTCCTTCTTTGAATTCTTTTTCTGCTTCATCTAATTCCCCTCTTTTTTTTAATGTTCTTGCTAGATTATTACGATAAAGAGGATCCCAAGACCCGCATCTTACAGCTTCTCTATAATGTTTGACTGCTTCATCTGTATTCCCTTCTCTACTAAAAATTACTCCTAAATTATTATGTGATGCCCCATAATCTGGATTAATCTCTAGCGCTTTTTGATAAGTTTTTTTAGCGCCTTCCTTATCTCCTTTTTCGCTTAAAGCATATGCTAATTTGAAATGAGCACTTGCATCATTAGGATCTTTTTCTATTGCTTCTCTAGCTTCTTTGATATCTTTATCAGCATCTATTGATTCTTTTTCTGGTTTGTTAAGGTCCATTGCCTTTTTATATTCTGATATTGCTTTTAAAAAATCACCTTTAGCTTTATACGCATTTGCAAGATTAAAATGAATAGTAGAATTATTAGAGTCTAAGGCTACAGCTTTCTCCAGGTTTTCTACTGCAGAATCTGTATTATTTGCAAGGCGATGCCAGGCAACTCCGATATTATTAAGCGCAGCAACATTTACAGGCTCAAGAGCCAGTACAACTTCATATTCTCCAAGCGCTTCCAGATGTCTTTGTCTCAGATAGATATTTCCTAGATTATTATGGGCCTTTATATCTTCTGGTTTAATCTCTATAGCTTTTTTCAGGGCAGCTGCTGCTCCATCAAAATCCTTTATTCTTCCTTTAGCTACTCCAAGATTATTATATGCAGCAGCATAGACAGGATCAAGTCTTATTGCTGTTTCATATTCAGATATTGCCTCATTTAATTTTCCAACTCCAAATCTTGAATTTCCGCTTTTAAGATGTCTTCCTGCTTCTTCGCTGCTTTCACTAGGCTGATCTGACAACTCTCCAAATCCTTCCAGTATCTCGACCAGGCTCTTTTCTTCATCTGATTCTTCTTTTTCTCCTTCTTTCTTATTGAAGACCTTGTTGTGGAAATGTGTCTTCCTTTTTCTTATCTCATCTATTGCATATCTTGCTTTCTCGCCAGCTCCCTTATCCTCTTTTCTGTCAGTAAATGGAGGGCCCCATAGATAGATTATCTCATATGCAGCAGGCCAGAATTCCTCTTTGCTTATTTCTCCTGCTTCAAATTTCTTGAATGCTCCTCTTAATATCTCTTCTTCTCTGGCTCTTACATCTGTATAAACTTCGATAGAAGATGTTAATAACTCATTTCTTTTTGGAGCTAATTTTACCTTTTCTCCTAACTCAAGAAATTTCTTATGCGCTTCCATTATCCTGTCAATTGTAACATAGTTTACTGTTCCCCATTTGCCGTCTCTATTTTCTTCAGCGCTGTTGAGTGCATCAACAAATTCTTTATGCGCTTTTAAGAAATCAGTATATTCTTCAGAGCTGACTATATCTTCAATTTCTTCAGAAACCTGTTCACCGTTGAATTCTGCCAGGCAAACATCAATAGATCTGTATCTATAATCTTTTGCTGTCTTGCCGCTTTGCGGCTTGGTCATCAATTTTCTTCCTAAAAGCCTTTTTAACAGATATTTGCTTCTATCACTAACATCAAGATTTGGTATTGTTTTTTCTATAGCATCCCTATATTCTTTTGAAGAATTATGATACATATCATTTGATACCTTTTTTGTCAAAGCCATATACAAAGCAACTCCAAATGCAAAGATATCTTCATCAATAGAATATTTGGTCTTGCCTCCTTTATACTCAGGCGATTGAAACTGTTCTGCATTCTTCGCGCTATGGGTGCTTTTTGGTTTGTTTTCCTGGTCATCTTTTGTTAATGTACCATAATCTGCTACAGCCCAAAAATCATCTTCATAACCAAATATATTTGAAAGTTTTATATCTCTATGAACATAACCTACTCTGTGAATTTCACTAAGTGTCTTTGCTGCCTGATGAAACACTTTTAAAATTTTATCTTCCCAATCCTGTTTTGAAGCTTCATCTTCTTTTTCTCCTCTGTCTTCCATTGCCTTCTTTTTTTCCATCGCCTGCTGCACAACTTTTTCCAGATCCAAAACAGCAGGAATTGAAAGAATTCCAAAATATTCTTTTTCATCTCCTTTAAATTCTACTGGTTTTTCTCCAACCAATCTGGCTAGAAATTTAGGCTCATGAGCCTCTCTTACTAGGTCATAAGGCATCGAGCACTCTTCTCTTGCATTAGGTGTAAGAAGAGGTATTTTAAGAATAGCTTCTATATCTCCTAATTCTTTGCATTTTACCCTGGTGATATATCTGTACTGGTCCTGGACCATCTCTTTAATTACTTCAAATCTTTCATCTTTTTCCAAAACCTCTTGAATTGATTGTCTTTCGCTGAATTCTTCTATTAATGTTTGCATTTATATCCCCCTCCTAATTGCTATAAATGAAGTATTATCCATCCCACCTAATTCTTTTCTGGATTTTTCTTTTTGTTTTCTGAATTTTTCATCGTATCCTTCTGCATTTTCATCCTTTTCTGAAAGCTCTAACCTTGCATGAGCTTCTGCTATTTCATTAGGATTTTCTGAAAACGCTAAAAGAGTGTTTCTTGCAATATGAAACATTTTTAGTGCATGCACTCTTTCATTTTCAGATACAGTATGTGACAAGCCGTCATCCTCAATCAGCAGAATTTCTCCTGGTTTTATTGGCTCTATTCCAGCATCAACCTCTATATCTGCTCCGCAGCCTATATAACTGTCAAGACCAAGCCTTGCTTCTATTACAGCTTGTTCTGCAGGGGAACATTTTTTTGTATCTTCTTCGTAAGTGACATGTTCTTTTGTAAGTTTTACCAGTTTTCCTTCTCTGTTAAATTTGTAGATTCTGCCATTGCCTGCATGAGCCCAATAAGCAACATCTTCATGGATTATGCACGCATCTAAGGTTGTTCCCATACATGTTTCATCTGGATTATCTTTGATAGATATTAATTCATTTGCTTTATAAAAAATATCTTTCATGAATTCTGGAATACGTTTTAAATCAAATTTTTTCTTTTTCAAATGAGAATATAATGATTTTAACTCAAAATATGCTGCTTGACAGGCCAGATAGCTTGCTTTTTTTGGATAAGAATGCCCTCCTACTCCGTCTGCTAACAAATAAATATTCCTTTTTCTATCTACTAATACAGTATCTTCATTTTCTTTTCCTCTTCCTCTTTTCTGTTTTCCAATTACTGAAGCCTGGATTATTTCATAAGCCATATTTACCACCTATTTCATCATAAATTTTAATTTTAGAATCTATCTCTCTTCCTGACATGCCGTTTTTTTCAGCTTCTTCGCGGGATTCATATTTGAATAATCTATACATAAATCCTAATACATCCCAAAGCCTATGTACATTTAACAAGACATCATCTATAGCCTCAGGAGACACACCTTTTTTAATTGCTGTTTCACGATCTTCATATTCTACTGCAAATTCCTCTATTTTATCCATATCAGCGCTTCTTCTTTTATCATAAGCTTGCTCTAATTCTCCTAATTCAGAACAAAAATATCCAACCAACCTATTTTCTTTGACATATTCCTGCAATGAAAATAAATCCTTATGAACCTGAGCAATATTATCCGGCCATTCAGTTTGATCAATTCCCTGCCTGCTGTAAGATAAACTTTTTGTTAGAGCATCATGCAATGCATAAAATCTGCTAAATGCTGGTTCTTTTTCTAATGTTTCTTTAAGCTGACCAACCAGATCTTCTGGTTCAGGAATCTCCTCTTCATCAAAAGTTAACATATTTTGTAATATTCTAGTCAAATCTTTTGATAAGCCGATTTTTTTAATTTCTTCATTTGAAGGCAGATGAATTGCTTCTCTTTTAAATCCAGTCAATAAATCATAAAAAATCAAACCTAATGCCCTGACATCGCTTTGCGCCTTTGTTATCTCCATTTTTAGTGACTGCCTCATGCTGTCTGGGCTGTATGTCAGGCTGTCAGAAACATCTGCATGAAGATTAGGTCTTTTATCTGCATCATATCCAGATTGATCATAAGTCAATTCAATGTCTGCAGAATCAGCTAATTTAACTGTTCCTGTTTCTTCGTCATAAAATATATTATCTGGATAGATAAATCCTATTCTTTTTCTGTTTTTATGAATATGGGATAAAGCAGAAGCTATTTGAGCTACTATACTTGCTGCCTCTTCTTTTGAATATGCTTTTTTTTCAATTCTTTTATACCTGCTGGCATCTATCGGCTCCATCACAAGATAAGGCCCAATAACTCTTGACCCACCATGTCCTACATTAGAAAATTTAATTATATTAGGATGATCAATATCCAATAATCCCTTAAAATAATCCATCATTATTTTATCTTCACATGCACTTAATGCTCCAGTCTTCATTGATTTTATCTTTATTGTACAAGGATTATCTGATTTATCCTTGGCTCTGTATAAATGATAAATTCCTTCATTTGAGATCAATTCTTCTATTGTATAATCCCCTATTTTAGTATCGTTTGTTATTTCTCCTTGTCTTTTATTATGTTTAACATCCACTCCTCTTTCTTTTAATTTTGCTATGCTTTGATCATTTCCTGGAATAGGATTATCTACAACATCAAGAAACTTTAAATTATCAAGCTCAATACGTGCATGTAAACTGTCTCCGCTGAATAGTCTTCTTAAATCTCTTATTCTATTTCCTCCAACATAAACTTCTTCTGCACTTTTTGGCAGCCCTTCTAAGCTGCTTATCTTATTTCTAAAACCATAAAAAACACGCAGCTTAAACAATGATCTTAATGGATTTAAATCAGAAACTTCATTATCTCCAAGATCTATTACCTCTAAGTGAGGCAGTATCATCCTGCCTATTTTAGCTATTTTATTGCAATTCAAAGCAAGGTCCCTCAAATGAGTAATGTAGTTTATATCATTAGGTATTTCAGTTAAAGATCTGTTTATCTTTAACCCAGTAATATGTACTCCTTCTATCCTGACTTCTAGTTTATCTGTTTCTTTTGAATGATAGGAAATCTCATCAACAAGTTCAAAATCATCAACACTAACTCCAGCAGCTTTAGCTATTATTTCAAGCGCATGATATTCAAATCCAAAAATATGTTTTTCTTTATATTTTACCGGCGGCGGAACTGCAGAAGGTATGTCAACAGGTATTCTTCTTTCTTTTAATGCCATGACTCCTGCATCAGTAAAAGGCATACCATTTCCTGATAAATGAACCTTTTCTATATACTCTAATGTTGCTAAAGGATCTCCAATACCAATATCATTTCTTCTAAAATAACCTTCTTTTAATCTGGTTAAAGCCTCAACTGGCTGGATAGTACCTAATCTACTATAACCTTCTATTCTTAATCTGACAATATGAGAATCTTTTACTTCTGCTTCAATAACCTCTCCTTCATTGGCATCTAAAGGGGTTGTTCCGATAGCCCTAAAATCATCTACACTAAATCCAGCTTGTACTGCCGTTGCTTCTATTGCTTCTTTTTCTTCTGGAACCAATTCATAATTTTTCAAAGGATAACTTGGATCTGGTTTTTCATCCTCATCCTCTTCTATATCTACAATTTCCTCTGGCTGAGGTGCAGGAGGCTCAGGCTCTTTAAAATTAGCAATAGCCTCTGCAATATGTTCTGGAGTTTCCTCTAAATCAAAATAATCCGTGCGTAAAGATGTTATAATCTCACCTAATGATTTCTTATGAATATCTTCTTTTATTCCTGCTAAACATTCTTCCCAATCCATTTTATAATGTTGTTATTACCTCAGCTGCATTTATTTCAGATGCTAATGAATCAATTGCCTCCTTATACCTTTCATTAATATTCATTTCTTTATGAGCTTCATCTAATTTTGATCTAACTTGATACTTTACAATAAATTCAGTAGGCGCTTCCCTAACTACTGCACTCAATAATCCAGCTCTAACATCCGGATCTTTCTTTGTATCTGCCTCAGCTACAATCTTCCTAAGATGTCTATTTTCTCCTAAGTGTCTGCTAAGTATCATTACACGTCTTTTATATGTATCAGGATCCTCCTCCTTCATTGCTGCAACTGCCTTTTCATATACTTCTCTTATTTTATCTTCCCTTCCTCTAAATTTATGAACACATATTTCCTTTTCAACACAACCAAAATCTTTATAATCAATTAATTCATTAGATCCATTATAAAATGTCCAAGCATTTTCTAAATAGCTTTTATCCCCTGTCTTTCTCCATTGAGCTTCATAAGCATCACCCAATAATTGAGTAATTTCTGCATCTTCTTCTGTTGACATTGAGTTTGATAATAGATCTGTAAAAATTTTAGATGATTCATCATAAAGCCCTAATCTATTGAATTCTCTTGCTAAAGCATATATATTTTCTTTAGGAATATCCTCAAATTTAGAAACAGATTCTGGAGTTACCTCTTCTTTTTCACTAAGTTTTCCTAACCATGTTCTATCTAATGGACCTGAAAACAAAGTTGGAGATGACCATCCTAATTGTTCTATACGTCTAAGTGTATCTGTAAATACTTCATTTAAATCAACTTTAGTATTTCCTATTCCTCTTACTCTTGCCTGTGCATGCAAAATCTGACTCAAAAATTCTACATCTTTCTTTGCATTCCAGGAAACATTTCCTATAGACTTGTCAAACAGCTCAAGCCCTTCCTTAAAATTAGTTTTTAGCAAATTAACTGCTCTAGCAATATCAGTATCAGGATAAAGTGTTTTAATGCCTCTCTCTAATGCAATTTCAGCTTTGCCAGTATCGCCATGCTCCAGAAAATATCTTGCCGTTGCAGCATAAAAATTCCAATCATCAACATTAAAATTAGGATCTTCATATGCTAATGAAAAACATACAGCAGTGCTTGTCGGCCTTATAACCTCTACATAACGGCCGTCTAAATGCCTTCCAAGCTCATAGTGCAAAGCAGAATTTCTAGGATCTCTGTCAATTAATTCCTGCAGTTTAGTTTCAACAAATTCAGTTACAGTATCAAAAGCATTTTCTCTCAAATATCCTGCATATTCTGCTAATAATTCAGAATTAGGGTCCTCAACCATCCTGTCTTCAAAATCTTCAACATCAGATTCAAATTTAGCTAATATTTCATCTAAATTTCCCCACCTTACATATCCCTTCCTGCCAGATGTTTCTGACACTACTAGATTAGCTGTATTTTCATCTACTGCATTACAAACAAAATCCCATAACTTATCTTCTACAGTACTAGTACGAAATCCTCCATCAGGTTTACAATTAGGATCAGCTTTAACAGCTTTTCTAAGATAATCATATCTTTTAGTTGGATCTTCTCTATGACATTCAGACAATCCAAAATAAGCTGCTGCACAATTTTTATCTAAAAATATTGCTCTTTCATAAGAAGCAATTGCTGATTCTAGATTTTCAGGATTTTGGAATTGAGGCTGATTCTTTAAGGTTTCATAATTTCTTCTATACATATCACCTAATTTTAAATGAAGGTCAGCATTTGCTGGATCCTTTTTTATCTTTCTTCTCAGATTCTTCTCAGATTCTTCTGTAAAATAATCATAAATAAGAATAGGAATCCAAACAGGAGATAATGCAACAGCTGCACCAGTCATAACAACATCTCCAGCTCTTTCTTCAATATTTTCTTTAACACTCTTCTCATCATCTGAAGAAGAAAATCTATCATATAAGACAAATGGCCCCCATAAAGGAGATATTGCAGCAATTCCCCCCCACTTTAGAGCACCAACTAAGCCATCCTTAATGCTCTTTCCAATTCTTCTCCGAAAAGGCAAAGGTCTTCTGTCTTCTGGTAAAACGTTTATTTCTATCATTTTGTTTTGCCGTTGCCATTTTTACCTTTATCTAAACCAGGAAACACCTCTTCAACACTTTTTCTTGCTGCATCAGCTTTGTCTAAATCAGGCTTTAAACTATGTTTAATCTCTGCAACGTAGCCAGCTAGAATTTTAATACGTTTTTTATGTGATTCTCTTTTTTCTTTCTCTCTCTTTTTTCTTTCTTTATAATGTTCTATCTTTTTATCTGTTAATACTATCTCAGATGCATCATCTTCTATCCTTTCTCTCCATGCATCAAGCACCATTACTCCATATCCCTTTAATTCAGCTTCTGTTTGTCTAAAATATGCATGATTCTGATCTATATGTTCTACTAACTTATCAAGAGAGTCTTTGATGTCATTCCAGCCACTGCTTAACTCTTCTGCACCTAATGGTAAATTTTTCTTCCAAACAATCCCTTTTGTATGATATTTTTTAGCTGTTATCTTTTCTATCTCTGCAGCAGCTTTCTTGCACTTCTCTGCTTTATCTTTTAATGCACTAAGTTCATCTCTTTCAACTGGATCAGAAGATACCTTAAGTGCTTTATCATAGTTCTCTTCGGCATCTCTAAATCTCTTTGCAGTTCCAGCTGTTCTAAAAAAGAAGTTTGCTAGATTTTTATTCCTTCTAAATTCATTTTGTTCAATTTTACTATCTATCTGAAGAAGCCTGTTAGAAGCGTCTTGAATATCTACTTCAGTTTCTACATATTCAGCATATTTATATATGAACCAAGGCTCATTTTTGAACTTCTTCATAGCATATTTTTTTGAAAAATCTAATAATTTTTCTTTATCTCCTTTTATTTCATAATACTTAATTATCATCATATGCATTAAAAGATCATTTTCTCCATGTTCAAGAATAAAACCTCCTACTTCTGGTTCTTCTGCAAATTTTTCTTCAGCGCCAGTTACTGCACTTCTATTTTTTATAACTCCTTTTACCAATTCTTCAACCCTAATATATTTTCCAGGAATTTTTCCGATATGATCCATACAATAATTTCTCAAATAATCTTCAAAACAAGAACCAATATCTCCTTTTATTTCTAATAAATCAAATCTTTGTAAAGATTCAGAATAACCATCAATAATTGACAGCATCAAATGCAGTATACGCTCTGATGTTGCAACTCTTCCTAAGAGTCTTTTTGAATCCTCTCCATAATGATTAGCTACTTCTTCTAGTTCATCATCTAATTCCTCTTGGTTTATATCTCCAACTATTCTTTGTCTATATACCTCTCTTAGGGAGTAAGTAACAGCGTGAGCATCAAGTTTAGGATTTTTAACTGTTGCATTATCTTCGAGTATATCAACAGCTTCTTTAGAAGCACTTCCATGATTTTCTCTAGAAAGTCCAAAATATTTTTTTCCAGCTTCGTTTAAACATTTACCAACAATCACTTCTTCATCTTTTTCAGTTATAGGTCCAATTATATATGAACCAGTTCTCTGTTCCACTAATTCTTTTAAATCCATTTTATTGTCCTAATTTTCCGTCTGCTGCTCTTGCCATTTTATCATATTCTTCTAATCCAAATTCTTTAACAAATTGCTGCAGTCTTTCTTCTCCTTTTCCTACAACATCTGCATGAACTCTCATAGCATTATAGATTTTTGTAGGATCTGGATTTTCTAATTCCATAACCTTTTTTAGGTTAACAGAAGCTTCTAGCTTTTTTCTTGTTGATGCAATCCATTGAGTATCTTCCTGGCTTGATCTTAAAGAACTGACATATTCAAGACATTCTAATGCAAATCTATATACTTCTATCTGTTCTTCTCCTTCTTTTTCATCTCCCATACCTGATAAAGATTTACCCTTCCAGGCAATAGCATCTAAGTTATTAGATCCTAATTGTCCAAAACAAGAAATTGCATTGTTGTAATCTTCTTTTTCAAAATACTCTTTTCCTTTTCTTTCTGCTAACTCTACAAAATCATCATTTCCAAACTTATCTTTTTCAGCAAGCTCCTTAGCAATAGCAGCGCCAGCATATTCTCTGCCCCCTGTTTTAGCATATTCTGCATCAGCTGCATCCTTTAATTTATCAATTTCTTTCTTTAGAGCTGTTTTTTCTTCTTCAGTACCTGCTACAAATCTCTTTCTTCTTATAACATCTAAATATCTTAATTCAGCTTTAACAGAAGCAAACTGTAAAGAACCGTTAAGATCCTTATCTCCGTCAAAAACAGCCAATGCATCAGTTAAAGCAGCAGGATTAAATTCTCCTGGAACAAAAGCCTCATTATACTTTCCTCTTGCTGCGATACACACTTTTTCAGTTTTCTCACGATATTCTGAAATTTCATCTAATTTTCCTTGTATTCTGGATTTTAGACCAGAGACAATTCCTTCTAATTCTTCTGGAGTCATTATTTCCTTAATATCATCATAATCAGGATTAGAAACTTCATCTTCAATTTGGGTCTTAATCTGTTTTAGTTCCTTTTCAGTATCATCAGCAATATTCTCATTTTCTATTTTTCTTCCTTCTTTCGCTTCAGTGAATTCATTTTCTTCTACTCCGCATATATCATCAATAATTGTATCTGGATTATATTCTTTAGCTAAATCATTTAATTCCTTTACATTAATCTTAGGGATATTTTCATCAACTTCAGGATTTTCTTCATCAATCTTAGAATAATCAATTAATTTAACATCCCCTTTATATCCTTGCATTAAACTGTTATGGGAGCTCCATATTCTTGCATATCTTTGTAATGCCAAACTTATTCCTTTAAGATATGCAACACCTTTTATTGATTTTTTAGTTTCTGGTTTTGCAACTTTTTTATAAAAATTATATATCTTTTCTCTGTCTTTTTCAGCTTTCTTTGCGATAACCTCATCTTCAAACTTATCTAATAGCCAGTTTCTTCCTCTTCTGGTCTTTTTATATTTTCCATTATCAATGCCATATAAACTTTTAAACACAAATTTCCATGAGGATTCTACGTTTCCTCTTTTATCTGCAGCATCAGCAGCATTTATATCTGTATTTAAAGAATTTATAATAGATTCATATTCATCACTTAATTCTGCAACTTTTAAATCTCTTAAAAGTTCTGTTGAATTTTTATATCTTCCCCACCAAGGAGTTTTATTTTCATCTATTTTTTGTTTTTTTGCAATCCTTTCTTCTACATACTTCTGTTTTTCAGGATCAGGATCATAGAAAAGACATTTTTTTATTATCTCTTTTAAGATTACATTTTCAATTACAGGTTTAAATTCTTCTTTCTTTTCTTCTTCTTTCTCTTTGTCATCTTCTTTCTTTTCTTCTGGTTCTAATCCAAGATATGCAAAGAATCTTTTTGGGTTTTTCTGTAAAACCCTGTATCTCATTTTTGCATTTTGTCCAAGAGGCTTGATTTTAGTTAAATCATCCTGTGTTGTTCCTGTTAATAATTGATATAAAACAATTCCAATTGAATATATATCTCTTGCTTCTTTATCTGGATTTTTTGATTCATACTGCAGATCCAACTCAGGAGCCATATATTCATGAGTTCCCTGTGTAAAACTGCTTATTGTTACACTAGGATCTTCAAAATCTTTGTCAATACCAGTCATTGTATGGAAATCACTTAATTTGAATCTATCTTCAAATTTTTTCTCTTTCTTTTTATCTTCTAATTTACCTTCTACTGTTTCAGTATTATCTATTTCTTCTTCTGTTTCCAATTCATCATAATTTTCAAAAACAATAATGTTTGCAGGTTTAATATCTCTATGAACCCATCCCTCTCCTTTAGAAGATACAGCTCTCAAAGCCTCAGCAGTATTTTTTACAGCTTTAATAGCTTTTTTTGTATTTACCTTTTCTCTTTGGATTAACTGTTCTAGATTGTAATCTCCGCACTCCATAACAATCCATGTATAAATTTCGTTTGCCTTTTTTAGGTTCTCTTTTTCTGTAACAGGAGCCTTATGATCATCCATTATCTGTACTAAGCAATTTCCATCATTTTTGCTTATTCCTCTAAATTCCTTAATTAATCTCCTATATTTTTTTGCATGTTCTATATGGGCTCTACTAAATCCCATAATTTTAATAAAACGTCTTTCTCCTTCAAAATTAGCTACATAAATGCCGTGAGCACTTCCCTTTTTAAGTTTAGCACTGCTCTTCATATCTATTTTATATCCTAATTCTTCAAGATGATCTAGAATTATATCTGCTCCTGAATAGAAATATTCTGCTTCATCTCCTTCTAAATTGATATCTTCCCCCATTTTTATTCAGGCCTCCAAAGAATATTCCTACTAAAATCTACATTACCACTTAATTTTAATTTTTCAAAACTTAACAATCTTAGATCATTAGAAATTTCTATTGAATTATCTTTTCTATATAAAATAACATGATCTCTTCTTAAACCTATTCTATTATATGCAGCAAAACTTACTTTTATATCACTTTGTCCGATTAATCTTCCTTCTTCTGTAAACACTTCTTCAGGATTATCATATGCTCTTAATTCTATCCCTCTTCTATTTCCTGTTAGTAATCTTAACGAGCCTCTGTAAAAATCTACATCAAAAAATCTGGATTTAGCTGGAATATCATCTCTCAATCCTCCATCTTTATCTAATAAAACAACAGGACCATCACTATAACCTGTAAACAAGTCTGTTCCTCTAACAACTTTTAATTGAGTTATAGGTAAACTGGTATCAACAATTTCTTTCATTTCTGTTTTATCTTTATATTCATCTAATCTATAGATTATACCATCGGATGAAGAAGCAAAGATAACTCCACCAATATCAGAAACATCAAATGTGGTAATTTGTGTAGGCAATTTATTAGCTTTTTTAATTGCATCAGCAAAATCACTCATATCATATTCTTCTTGTCGATTTAATCTAACAATTTTATCAATATTTCCTTCATTACTATACTTACTTAGATCAACACAAACATAAATTACACCCTCTCTTGCTCTTGCACCTTTAATTGGCGCTGCTATTGGTCCAAATGACCTAACACCCATGTCTTTTAAATTTACTAAATGAACTTTACTATCAGGATTGTTTTTACTATCCCTTCCTGATCTACAATAAACTGAATTGCCATCTACATCTTCTATATCATATAAATTATCAATAATATCTGTTGAAACTCCAGAACAGCATTCTCCTTCAGAATTTGATATTCTATTTTTGCTAACAACCTGGACTAATAATTTATTCTTCTCATTAGTATTTATTGTAATTAGATTTCCCAGATCAAACAATCCGGCTTTTTCTAAGAATTCCTTTTTTGCTTCTTCAAATCTTGATCTATATTCTGCTTTCTCTTCATTAGTTAATCCAGGATTCTCTAAAAAGTCATCTAATCTCTTTTCTTCTTCTGTTATGAATCTTAGAGCTTTCTGCCCAAATACTTTTTCCTTATCTCCAGGAGGCGCAACACCTCTAGCATACTTTAAATATCTTTCTTCTTTATCATTCATAAATCCATTTTTTACCAACCATCCGATACAGCTTTCTTCGTATCTTTCTTCTTTATCATTCATAAATCCATTTTTTACCAACCATCCGATACAGCTTTCTTCGTATCTTTCTCCTTTTTCATCTTTACTTCCAATATAATATTTACAAACGTCTTCAAACTGCTCTCTTATCTCGCCGACAATTCCAGCTTCTTCATCACTCATTGGCTGAACTCTATGATAAATGCAATTAGCAGGTCTTGCAGCCCAAACCCCTCTTTCAGCATCAAAAACAATCGGGCCCATTCCTTCAACTTCCCCATCTATCATAGAAATAAAATGATTAACCATGGTTCTTGCATGAAAAGGCCCTGCTTTTTTGCCATATTTCACTCTTAAAGCATCTTCTTTATCATGCTCTTTGGAAATCCATCCAGGAGCTTCACCTCTAAATTCTCCGAAATCAAATAGATCGCTGATCAATCCTTTTCCTCTTATTCTTGCTTCTTTCCATATTGGGATTCTGCATGAAATTACTTTTCCATCAGGCATTTCAACTTCAGGAGCATGAGCTCCAGAAAGCCTTAATCCTTCAATATAATCTTCTAGTAATCTTTCATAAAATTTAATTTCATCTTCCATTCCTTCTTTCCTAAGATTATTTATATGGCCTTCCCTTCTATTATTTCCATTAAGATATCTTGCCAGCTCTCTTAACCATCTGTTTGGATCAGAATTAAAGCCAATTACAGAATATGGATCACATCCTGTTTTGACAGCATAATGATGGCATAATGCAGCTACAGGATTATTAACAATGATTGATAATCCATTAAATCCAGAATCTACTGTTGCTTCAGCAAAATATTCTATAGGCCCTACATTATGTTTTAACCCTTCTGCTCTGTCTTTAATCCAAGGCCCTGCAGCAAATATCACAACATCAATATCCTTATTAGGATTCTCATCGACTAACCAATCTGCTATATTTTCATATGGTAAAGCTTCTGCTTTTTCATCTGTTGCAAGCCAAGAACTCTTTTTAGGATCTCTATTTGAAATAACCAGTCTTCCTTTTTTAGGATGGTCTTTCAGTAATGCAATAGTATTCTCTCCAACATCTCCGCAGCCAATTACAGCAACATTATATTTCTTATCTCTAAGCCTAAGAAGTCTACTGGATTCTCTTCTAAATCCTTCTAAGAGCCCATCAAGGGCTATTTTAGGTTCTCTAACCATTTTTTCAACCTATACATATCTAAATCACCACCCCACTTCCCTATATAAAAACCGAGTTATTTATAAATGTTCTCATTAATTGGGGGCAACATTTAGTTATAGATATTTCTTTGAATAATATATGAGTCACTCGTCGATATAAACATGTGTTGTTGTTTCTGCTACAACCTTAATTTTACAGCTTATATCCCATATCTTCCTGCACCATTGCACATCCAGGACAGCTGGCGCATCCTTGTGTTTTTTCCAACTCTATACTACTCTTATCTATCAATTCACCCACTTTTTTTGATAATTCTGCAAATTCAACTGGATTTGCAGGATATGCATTTCTTAATTTACCTCTCGGCCTTAACGGCAGTACAATAGGCCTTACACCCATTGAAATCAGCATTTTAGCATAACCAAATGTAGAATTAGGAGGCTCTGCTAGACCATTTATTAAAACAGAGGCTGCTCCTAATCCTTTTTCCTTTACAACTTTAAATGCTCTGGCATAGTCTGATAAAGGAATCTTAGATTTTTCAGCACATACTATTTTTCTATATTCATACTTGCCCTGCTCAAGGTTCATCATAAATGATGTTGCTCCTGCTTCTGCTAATTCATCTATATATTTTTCAGCATTTCCATTAGGAGGGCTGACTTCTAATTGTATTGCAGGCTTCCTGCCAACAGCTTCTTTTACTGCTTTTGAAATCTCTCTGACAAAAGGAGCATATCTCTTCAATCCTCTGTCTTCTGTTTCAGCGTTTCCTCCTGTCAAAGTCAATGAATAGCAGGGATTTTCCTTGAAAGCAGATACTGCAGCTTCAACAAAATCATCAACTGTCGTCTAATCCATTTGTATATTCACAAAATAAGCATGGATTTCCTTTTTCACGATAACTGCATAAATAAGGGATTGCAGACATCAGGAAATTGCCTGCTTCTGGAAGCATAACAGATGAAAAAGGCTTGCCTCTTTTTGTAATACCATCAACCCATTTTCCAGGCTGGATCAATGAAGCTTTTTCTAATTCTTTTCCTTGGAAATAAATTCCAATATCTTCAATACTTCCTTCTAATTTCAAAGGAGATGCATATGTGAAATCTTCACTGCTTCCATCGTAAGCAACAGCAGTTACTGCATTAATTATAGAGCCACTGCCTAATCTTAAAGGAATCCCTACATTTCCTGTTCTTTTTGCACCAGAAGGATTTACAATCTTGACTAATTCTCTAGTCAAAGAAGAATCACTTAATCCAAAGCATAATAATAAAGGCTTGATATCACTGTCAATGTTCTGTTCTATAATTCTTGTCTCCCATTCTGCTAATTCCTCTAAATTATTCCATTTTTTCATTTTTTATAAGCTAATATATTTACAAGCTGGTCAAATCCTTTTCCATCTGAATTAGGTCTTTTGACTACAACTCGTTTAAATCCTGCAGAATACAGCAGCTCTAATGCCTCTCCTTCTGATCTATAATATTCATCTAATCCTTTTAGAGCTTTTGATTTTTCTCCTTTATCAGCTTCAACAGCCATACTAACTAATTCGGGATCAATTGATCTGAGTCTTGCAATCTCAATATTTGTTGGAATATAAAAACTTTTGACTGGTTTAAGCAAGTATGCTTTGTCTTCTTTTTCATTTTCATCAATTAATGGGAAACTTGCTCCCCAATAACCGAAAAAACTTGAGTTATTTAAAAATCTTTCAGGTATATGAACAAGCCCTTTATTGTCAATAGTTATATGTTCAGATTCTTTCAAAGAGATGTCATATTTTTCTATTTTAACTTCATCATCTGAACTAAATGTCAATTTGTATGGATAATCAGCTCTTTTATCAATCAAAACAACAGGATAGCCTTTGATACTTGCTGCTTCCTGTCCAATCCTTATGACTTTTTTCTCACTATAACTCATATCACAGAATCCTGTTCCCCAATGAAATACTCCATTTTCATCAAGCATATCATATATCTCTTTTAGCCTGTCAGCTAAAACACCAACATACTGGGCAGCATGATGCAGTGTAAAAGTTGATTCAATTACATCAAATTTTCCTAATTCTTGAGGCAGAGGATCTCTTAAGTCATGCTGGAAAAATGTCAGCTTATCCTCCAAACCATCCATTTCTGTTTTAATATCAGCTTTATAACTATTTTTTTTCAATTTCTTTTTAATACAATCTGCATCTCTTTCATTTGCAATAATCTGCGCTTCCAGGCCTTCTTCCCCAATAATCCTTAATTCATTATATCTTGAGAAACAGCTTGCAAGAATTTTAGGAGAATAATCAAGAAAAACTAATTTGAATCTGCTGTCTTTAAACAGGTTTCTGAACTTGTCAGGAACAGTATTATATGGCGAGCCAGAAGGCCCAATTCCCATAACAAGCACTCTTTTTTTATCAGAGCCTTTAACTGCTGGAAGTACATTATCTAACAGCTCATCATGCACATTCTTAAAAGAAGGAGCTCTAAAGATTGTTTCATATACTAATTCTCCTAGTTCTGCTATGCCAGATTTCATTTTCAGGTAAATCTACTCTAAAAAGTGAATATTTATATAGAACTGAATCATTATTAAGATGTGTTGTAGTAAACACTACAACATATCTTATTATTTAAAAAAGTCTATTAATAATAAAATGTTTGAGGATGTTTTAAGAGATCTGGGCTTAAGTATCAATGAATCAAAGGTTTATCTAGCTTTAGTAGAATTAGGACAGTCAACTGTGGGAAATATTTCTAAAAAATGCAAGGTTCACAGAACCAATGTTTATGACAGCTTAAGAAAACTAGAATCAAAGGAGATTGTAGTTGGATCTGAGATAAACGGCACAAAATGCTTTGATGCAAAAGATCCAAATGAATTAATCAGCCTTTTAAAAAGAAAAGAAGAGCAGCTAAAAAAAGTACTGCCTCAGTTTATGCTTGACTATAATCTTGCTTCCAAGCAGGCAAACAGCACGCATATATTTGAAGGAGTCAAAGCAATACATGATATATTAGAAGGGTTCCTTAATTACAATGAGCCAATCCTCGTTTATGGGGTGCCGAAAAATGCACCTGAAATATTAGGGGACTGGCTTGCTCCTCATCATAAGAGAAGAATTGCAAAAAAGGTATTGATGAAGCATATCTATAATGAAGATGCTAAAGAGAGAGTAAAATTTCTTAATAAAATGGAATACACAGAAGCAGGATATCTTCCTAAAGAATATAATTCTCCTGTTTCAACTGAGATTTGCGGAGAAGAGGTAATCTTTGTTTTCTGGAAAACATCTCCTATTGTAATCCATATCAAAAACAAACAGATAGCTGATTATTATAAAAGATATTTTGACAGATTATGGGGATTAGCTAAAAAATGACTGAAAAACAGCAGATATTAGAGGATATTGGATTTAGCAAGAATGAATCAATAGTCTATTTGACTGTGCTAAGATTAGGCTCCTGCACAGCAACTGAAATAACAAAAGAGAGCAATATCCATAGAAGCAATGTATATGATGCTTTGGAAAGCCTTATCAAAAAGGGATGCGTCGCTTATGTATTCAAAAAAGATGTCAAGAATTTTGAAGCTACTAATCCAGAAAATCTCTGCAATATACTAATGGAAAAAGAAACAAAGCTGTCAGTTATACTGCCTCAATTATTAGAAAAGAAAAAGACTCAGCAGGATATGTCTGTAAATATTTATGAAGGCTATACCAGCATGAAAAAATTAATGACTCACTTTGTTGACAAAGGAGGAGAATACCTTACATTTGGTGTTCCAATACAGCTTCCTGAAAAACTGAAGTCATGGCTTGACTGGCATCATAAGCATAGGGTCTCAAGAAAAGTTCCTATCAAGCTTATCTTCGATGCAGGCGCTAAAGAAAGAGCAAAAATAGTAAATAAGATAGAGTTAGCGCAGGCAAAATATTTCACAGAAAAATCAGATACTCCTGTTACAACTGAAATCAGCGGAGATGAAGTGTTAATCATATTATGGTCTGAAAATCCATTAACTATTAATATAAAATGCAAGGATATTGCAGATTCTTACAGGAATTATTTCAACTTACTTTGGAATACTGCAAAGAGCCCTGAGTAATTAATTCTTTTCTTGACTGCTTTATGTAATCCTCAAAGTTATCTAATAATTCAGTTATAATTCCTTCATTTTCAGGAGTCCTTAATCTTAGGAATGCTCCTCTTCTCAATGGCTCTCTGACGCAGCAGTAGAATCCTTCTATATATTCTAAATCTTCTTGATTTCTTGCAAAATCTTTTGATTCAGTCATATCTCTTATTCCTTTATTAAGCTCAACAAGATCTTCTACACAAGCTTTTCTGTCTGCATCAAGAATATCCCTTAATCCGCTGTACTTTTCATTCTCTCCTAACTTGTTAAGATTAAAATTAATTCCAAAATAACCGCTTCCATCAACACTTCTCATTTCAACAGCGTATTTATCGACTGCCTGAACATAAAGTTTATGCCTTTCTTCATTATTCCTGCATGTTTTTAATAATCCAGAGAAATATTTTCTTATTTCTTTTTTTGGATCAGCCTTTTTAGCTTTTGTTCCTTTTCCAGTCATCTTTTCCAGAAAAAGTCTGTGTTTGTTATTATCAAGCCACTCAGCTTTTTCCAAAACTTTCTCTGCAGCTATTCTGTAATCTTTAACATTTGCTTCAAGATAATCAACCTCAGCGCTGGACTCATATTTGTCAGGATTTGCTCCCTCTCTGATCTCTTTCAATCTTGCAAAACACTTTTTTCCTTTTTCCATATCTTCTAATTCTCTGTAATCTGCTTCTAATCTTTCAATATTATCTTTAATACTCTTTTTCTTTTCTGCAATCTTGCTATAATCCTTTAAAACTCTGCTAACATCTTTCTCTAATCTGTTAATTCTTAAAACTCCTTCTCTATATCCAGCATTTTTGCATGCTTCTACTGCTTCACTATCAGAAAACCATCCGCTTTTTATCTCATCCTGTATTTTCTGCATATCTTTTTTAGTCTCAGCTAAGAAATATCTGTCATAAAGAATATCAACATTCCTTTTTGCCTTTTCTCTTTCTTCTTTCTTCTCTTCATAATGTTTAAATGTTGCCCTTACATCAAATCTGAATTCTATTTCTCTTTTATCCCCAACCTCTGCCAATCTTTGATACCTATCATCTGTTTTATCCATTATTTCTCTTAATTGTTCACTTTTTTTCAGATTCTCTTCTCTTTCTAATCTTATCTTTTTTTCTTTGAATTCATCAAAATATCTTACAGCTAAAGAAGATAAAACATCATCAAATCTTTCACTGACAGCCTTGACCTGCTCCACTTTTCTAAGCGCTGATTTCCTTCCATAATTAAAAGAAACAAATTCATTTGCAACAGCTTCTGCGCTTTCTAATCTTTCTGAAATTCCAACTACATCATCTATTGAAATACTTTGATTATCATCTGGTTCAAGCGAATCAAAGTCAGCTTTTAATTCCAGATCATATAATCTCCTAAGACAATCATTTAACTTTTTTGATGATTCTGCCATTGCAGGAGGCAGTTTATCTCTGTCTTCTGCTTCTGCCCATAAATCCACTTTTCCTGTTTTACACTTCAGCATTTTGATCACCTTCTGTTGTTATATCAAAATCTCCAGCTTCGTCCTCAACTGGTTCAGCCATATCTACTATAGCAACAGCTTTTCCTGTTTTATAATCTCTAGTTGCAATAACATCATTTTGCACTTGTGAACTATACCAGTTATCAACTTCTTGAGGATATTCATCTCTTAATGCTTCAAGCTCAGGGCTTTCTGTCATAACTTTATACCCCTCTTCAAAAAATTTTCTCCAATTAGGCTCTTTTGCATCAAATTCTCTTGGATGTGTCTCTTCTTCGTCTGTTGCCAGATCTTTTAAAGTATTTACAAATTCTTTGAAATACATCTGGAAAACATTATAATGGTCCTCTAGATTTACTACAAGATACACTTCTCCGTCAATCTCAAATCTTGTTCTTTCGTTAAAATGGAATTTTGTGCATCCATCCAATAGAGAATAATAATGGTCGACATATCCTACAGATTTTTGAGTCTTAGGAATAAGTTCTGCGAAATAGTCAGCAAATGGATCAATTATATTAACATCTTTCATATCCATACATTCCCCTACATGTTCTCTTAATCTATTCTGCAGCCTGGTTGCAGCTTTTTTGCTATGTCCTAAAGTATATCTGTTCTTTGCTTTCTGGCTGTGTATCTCTTCAAGATGTTCTGAAGAAGAATCTGTCCTGAATCTTATCAACCTTCTTGAAGATTCCTCATCTTTCTTAAAATGATTTTCAATAGCTAAAGTATAGATTATACTTATTCCTTTTTTGATGGAAAATTCTTTTGTTCCGCCTTTCTTGCTTCTAGTAGTAACTAATCTGTTTGCATCTTTTCCTTCTGTCAAATCTTTAATAACTTCAATTATAGGTGCATTTCTCTTCTGCATTGCCTTTTGAAGCTCAGGAATATAAAGAAATTTACTTCCATTAATTTTATTTTCATCATTAAATATAGCAAGATCAGATGATTGTCCTACAGAATAAACATCAGGCAGCAATTCAATAAGCTTATCAGTCACATACGTCTTTCCACTTCCACTAAATCCTTCAACACCGAAAGAAGACCCATTAATTGCAGCAAGAGTTATCGCGCATACTAAACTTTCTTCTCCAACAACCCCTTGATTCTTGTAATTTCTTACTATATCATGCAGCCCCATTGAATTTTTTGTTGATAACTTTGCTTGAGTCTGCTGAATCCTTTCATTCATAGCAGCCAATCTTTTATCTTCTTCATGGCTGAACATCCTGTCAAAATCAGGAGCCTGTACTGTCTCTTCTAGGCTAGGCTGATGTTGTGCTGGAACAGCAGGAACTGTTGGAGCAGGGACATCTCTTACTTGAGGCTCTTCTTTAACAGGTTCTTGCTCAACTTGAGGAACATAAGCCTCTTGAGGAGCTTGCGGCGCTTGCTGCACAGGTCTTGCAGACTGCAGTTGAGCTGCTCTTCTAGCTAAAGCTGCTGCTCTTGCTTTCTTTTCTTCATCTTCATCAAAATTATAGCCAAAATGCTTTCTAGCCACTCTCTTTCCAAATTCTGTCTGAAAAAATTTTTTATTAAGTATGTTTAATCCCATTTTTATCCTCCTCTACCATACACTCCTTTTGCTTTGTTTAATGTTAAATTAGCAATATCATCAAAATCCTTAGTAAACTGCACGTCAAATCCTATATCAGAAAGCTTCTTTGAATTTTCAGAAGGATAGCTGTCCATGAATATAGTTCCTCCTGCTTCCCCTCTTCTCAATGCATATTCAAGATTTCCTATTTCATCTGTAAGATTTCCAATCATAGTGTCACTTATTATCAATACATGTGTAGGATAATTATTGCCGGCTACAGAATCTTTTATAGTCTCTCCTGGAATATCTGTAGCGCCTCCTCTGTAATTTATTATTGCATCAAACACATCATTGCTATTATTAGTATAATCAAGATATTCAAATCCATGGTCAAAATTGATTACCGCTACTTTCTTTCCATTTTCAAGAGCAGTATTTGCAGCAATCATAGCAGATAATACAGGAAATGAAAAATATGCTTCAGGATTTATATTTAACTGCCCGTCGTAAGCATTTGGATCAGGCATGCTTGCGCTTGAGTCAAGCACAATAAGAAGATCAGGAGCTTCATCCCCCTCTTTTTCATCTCCATACAGGCTTGATATAAACTGATATGTTGTAACTCCTGCTATCATAACTCCATGCATTGACAACGAATATTCTACATTTAATTTTTCAAGAGGATCAGAAGGCCTCCATTTCTTAGGCCTCTTTGGTTTGCTTCCATTTAGATTTCCAAAATATTTAGGCATGTCCATCAAAAAATCAGACATAAGGTCCTTGTAGAACCAAATATTTGCCTGTCTTTTTGTTCCTAATCCCAATTCCTCAACAACTTCCTTAAAAGTTTCATGCCCTACTTCTTTTGCAATTCCTTTAAATTCTCCAGTCTCAGTTTCAACATATTTCTTTATATTTTCAGGATCTGCTGTATCAGGATCAAAAGGAACAAAATCTTTAACATCGTGATTGTCTATAGGAAGATCATCATATCCATTGCCTCCTCCATCATTGCCTTGCCCTGATCCATCTCCACTTCCGTTGCTATCTTCATTTTTGTCCTGATCCTTTTTATCTTCATCCATATATTTTTTTGCAGTTCTTGAAAATTCTCTTACAGCTCCTCCCCATCCTGAATTTTTTACTTTTGAAAGTATATCTCCAATCCTTGCTCCATCTTTCCTAACTTCTTCTTCAGCAGGATTAGGAAGTATTGAATCTACCTCTCCAATCATATGCTCAAAAGTTGAGATGTAGAACTGCCAAAGCTTTGAGTTTTTTCCTTTTGAGAATTTTTGATATACTCTTTTTATTCCATTATCTCCTTTTTTGTAGATATGATTATTTACAAGAAGATCTGCGAAAAGATTTTCCATCAGCTTTGCATCTTTTATATTATCCACTTCTTTTCTTGCATTTGCAATAAGCCTGAAAAAATTCCTAAGATCATAAGGGCATTTTTTATGATGGCCAACCTCATGGCTTAATACAGAAGGAAAATCTTCTAATCCTAATTTTTTCTCAAGATTTGCTTCATCGACATAAACCTGCTTTTCTGCAAAATCAAAGCATGCAATGTCATCTCCCAATCCTTCTTCCTCCTCTTTTGCAAATATCCTGGGATTTCTCAGGTTAACATGAGTCCATACTCTCTTTGTATCTCTCCAAGTTTCCTCAACATATTGGCTGTCAATCATTTTGCATCGTTATACATTTTTTTAAGAATAATCTGGAAATGATATTTTGCAGGCGTATCTATCTCAGCTGCTTTATCAAATAGACTTTCAATCTCATCTTTGCTTAATTCCTGCCTGTTCTTTTTTGAATATGCAAGAGAAGTTATTCTTTCATATTCAGGAATAGCATCTACAATCTCTTCATAGCTTCTTTCAGACATCTCATACAGCTTCTTGAAAAGGCTTATCTTGTCAACTTTGAATCTTGGATCAAGATCAGCAGCAGCTCTTGTAGATTCAGTCCTAAACCAAGTTACAAAAGGTATCACTGCTCTAATATCCTCTTCTCCAACCTCTTTTTTTCCTCTCCAATAAGCTAAAGCTCTTGAATAAGTGTAAAGGCTCTCAAAAGCTCTTGCAGAAAAGTCTCCGTCTACTTTTGAGCATATTGAATTATCCTGGCTGTAATGATGGCAGTCTTTGCATATTGATGGAGGCCTTTCTTTTTCTAGGTTTCCTTTTGTCTTTCTTTCAAGTTCGTATCCAGCCATGTCGCATCCGCTAAGTTCTGCAAAGAAATGAGCTACTCTGCTCATTATCTCAAAAGGGAAATCAACAGAAAACATGTCCTTCTTAACCTGAAGCCTGTCTTGTTCTGTAAATATCTCATCTAAAGTTATTATTTTTTCTTTTACTTCTCTTCCTCTTGCTCTTTGATCATTGAATGCTCCAAAATTATAAGGGTTTAGTCTGTCTGCAAGCACAGCAACATTGAATCTGTCGCTTAATGCTTTTATCATCTTTCTGTTTCCCTCTCCTTCCGGGTTTGAGGTTGCATACATAGGGCCTGGAACCCCTCTTATCAGCTGATCTTGATAAGTTACAGCTCCAGTTTCTATGTATTCAAGAACCATTGCTGCAAGATCAGGCGGCAGCCTGTTTAATTCATCCCAATTCTTCACAGGACATTTTAACATCTCCCTTATTATCAGCTCCTTGCTTCCATTGACCATAGCAACAGGATCATACATTGCAAACATCTTTTCTTCAGTCTGCTGAGGATGTCCGAAAACAGTTGCATATTTCAGGTATTCAACAACAAGATTTCTTATTGCACTTGATACATTTCTTGTAGTGCTTGTCTTTCCAGACCCAGGAGGTCCGTAAAGCAGCATCTTTCCGTCAATTACATTGGTTAATATAGAAAAAAGCAAAACAGAATTGTAAGCTTCTCCTCCTAATCTTGTTGTTTGTGTTCCTGCTTCATCAATATTTTTTTCTTTTCCTTCTTTAAATTCCACATCTAATGTAGCTCCTAAATATAATCCTTTTTCTTCCATTGCCTTATATACAGATCTTATTTTCCTGAATGCATCCTCACTGCTTGTTACAGCGTCAGCGGCAGCTCCTCTTACAACTCTAAGTTTCGGTCTGGCTGGAACAACAGGAATTGCTTCTTGAGGTGTTTGAACAGAACTTACAGCTTGTCCAGAACTATTAACAATTTTATAGCCTTTTCTTTCATAATCTTCCCTTAATCTCTTTAATCGTTCCTGAAAAGATTTTTTTGGTTTAGGCATTTTTTATCCTGTTAAGGCAAGAGTTTGTTCTTGTCTTCCTCCTAGATACTTTTTTCTTTCATTCTTTACTTTTTCAGCCTCTTTCATTATTGATTGAATAATATCTGTCCCTGTTGAGATATAATCAGAAAAGTCGCCTTGTGAAATAACCTCTCCTACTAAACCTTCAACTTCTGTTGCTCTAAGATTATAAGAGTTATCCCCTAATTTTGATGATATTTTTCTGTATTTTTCTCTAGCCTGCCTTGCAATATTTACTATATTCCCCCCCATCAGATCATATTCCACAAGCATCTTGCCGATCGGCTCCCAATCTTCTTTATCCACTGTTACATATCCTTTTTGTATACCTGGAAGAAGGTTATTATAGAGGACTTTCACTTTTTCAGAAGCACTTAATGGTCCTGGAAGCTCTTTAAAGTTAAAGACTCTCATTATTGCAGGGTCTATATTGCTTGGATCATTTGTTGTAGCAATAACAATATAATTTCCTTTATTGATATAATCTCCGTCCCCTCTGAACCTTAAGAATTCTCCAATTACATCATTCTTATATCCTTGGCTCATATCTCCTGTTCTTGAAGGGATTTTTGTGTCAAATTCATCAACAAAAACAATATATATTCTATTTCCATCATTAATCTGCTGCAGCTGATTTCTTATATTTTCCAAAGGCCCGCACTGGAACTTATCCTCAAAATTTAATTTTACCAAAGATACAGGCTTTTTTGATTTTTCTGCAATCTCACTAGCTATAGTCATAGCATATCTTGCAAGCATAGTCTTTCCTGTGCCGCTTCTTCCTGCAAACAGCATATACTGCTGAAATCCTTCAAATGGATTTCTTCTTTCTTGAGGGTCATAATACATCAAGCATGGAACCTCTGTTTCTACAAGATCTATCGCCTCTTGATTTCCTACAATTTCTTCTCTTTTTACAGGTTTTAATGTTATTTCCTCCAAACCTTTATTGAAATTTTCAGGAGTTTCTGCTTTGCCTTGGCTTTTGGTTGCTAATTTTTTTTTGCTTTCTTTTATTCCTTCTACTTTGAAGTTCTTTCCTACAATAGTTATATCTTTATACTTTTCTTTATATCTTGAAAGCAAAGGCCCTTCCATCTTTTCTGCTGCAACATTGCTCAAGAATTGGAAATATGCTTTTGTATCTCTATTAACATTTTCAGCTGATAAGCTGTTTAGAATAAATTTATAATAATGTTTTAATGCATCTCCTAATGTGCTGTTATCAGTCATACTCAATCCCAGATTAAACTCAGCAGGAATCCTTCTTCCCATTGATTTAACCATTAAAGAGCTGTTTGTCTTGCCCAGGATATCCAAACATCCTTCTGCAGCAATATATGTCCAGTATGCTCTGAAAAATTCATCCTGGTTTTTTTTGTCTTCTCTTTCATCCCTCATCTTCGTCTTCATTGCATTATAGATTCCGCCGTATATCCCTATAACTTTTTTAGCAAATTCACTAGCATGAACTGCTTCTGCAGTTCTTTCAAATTTATTTGTTAGATTTATCTCTAAGTTACTCATCAGGGCTTTCATATCACTTTTAGTGACTTTAGCCATGGCATCCAAGAGATAATCCTCTAGCGTAATCTGTTTCATTTTCAAAAATTAAAAGAAAAAAATTTATTTGACTGCTACTGTAGCATACTCTTTGATAAGCCTGTCAGTCATATCATTCAGTTTCTGCTCGTCTGCGTTAGCTTCTATCTCCATCTCATCTAAGTATGGCTTTTCTTGATTAAGCACTTCAACTTCATTCATCCTTTCTGCTATCTTTTTTGTCGCTCTAGCTACTGTTCTTCCCAATATATCTTCTGTTTTCCTTAGATCTATTGTAGCACCTACTGCTTCATCAACATCACTTACAGTCTTCAACAAGCCTTCGTCTATGAATCTTCCTTCATTAAGATATTCCTGAGCTATCTGGATCTGTGAATCAAGATTGTTATATGCAGTCATTCCTTTTGAATAGACCATCTCAATCGCAGTTACAATGGCTTTTTTTGATTTTACCCTTACATTGTCTCTCGCAAGCTTAGTTGCCAGATCATTTTTGTCTTTTTCAAGCCCTTGATATTCTGTTCTCATTTTTTTAAGATCCACCAGCTTCAATTCTTTATCTTCATTATAATCATTTTCTTGATCATCTTTTACATCTTGATCTATCACTGCAATCTCACCTTCAACCTTTGCTATCTCTACATTATATTCTTCTATGCTCTGCTTTGTTTTAACTAATGAGTTAGCATGCAGTGCTGCAAGCCCTTCTTCTTCTCTTAGGATCACTGCAATCCCTTTATTTCTTCCTGAAGGTTTATTTAGTCTTTTATTTATGTAATCTAACTTTTTCTTCATCTTTTTTGCTTTGTATCTTGCATCACTAAGCATTGCATTGGCTTCTCTTGAGTACATATCAACTGCTCCAAGAGTTACCTTGCCTACAAAATCATAGAATGCTTTTTTAATTCCAGTAATCTCTTCTCCATCATTATAGACACTGACTACATCTTTGATAGCTTCATCCCATAAATCAGATATTGAATCTCCTCCACCAAAATGTTCTCTTTCTGCTCTTTCAGCTTTTTTTAGCTCTTCTCTTTGCTCTCTTCTTAACTGCTCCAGTCTAGATTGTCTGGTTGCTTTTTCTTTTAATTGATCATCAGATACTACTTTTTTATCTAAAGTAACAGCAGGCGCTCCTCCACTGTATGCTTGTGGATTTGCTGCAGCAGGCGCTCCTACCTGCGGAACTGTTGGGTTTACAACAGCTGCTCCTCCTACTACACCATCAATTCCTTCCTGACCTCCCTGGTCATTTCCTAAATTAAAATCTGACATTTTTCTTTCCTCCCCAACATATGTTGGATTTTCATCAAATCTTGCCATCATCCCTCTTGGTTGATTTGTTGTTTCCATTTTTTTTATAGAGCTTACGCTAGATTTCAGCGTTTTTCTCCAATTTTATCTTAATCTAAACCTGTAAAGTAAAAGGTTAATATAAACTTAAGCTGTAGTTTTATACACGACATTTTTGAAGTGCATAAGCTTTTTTTGATGAATGGAATCCTTTTAATGCATTGTCAATTGAGATTTTTATTCTTTTTAGTCCTAATATATCATTGCCTAATTCCTGCAATAAAGGTTCATAATGATTTTCCATCCTTTCTCTATATGATCCAGCTAGTTCATCCTGATACCTGCCTTCTCTTGCCAGCTCATCCTTTTGGATGGCAAGCATAGGATAAAGTTTACTGCCCTTTTTTATTTTCATATCTTCTATCTTTTGCTGCAAAATTTGCTGTTTTTCCATCAATTTTTCTGTTTTTTCAACTGCTACTTCAAATCCTTCAGCATCTTCTTGATATTCATCTCTTAATCTTTCGTATTCAGCAACTTTATCAACTAATTTTTTATTTACTTCATTCTTTTTATTATTAAGAATAATCTCTTCATAGCTTCTTCCGGTAAAAATAGCTTTGACCTGGCTCCATGCTCTTTTATACCAAGGAGAATCATCAACTTGCTTTATTGTTTGCTTTACATATTCCCTAAAATCATCAGGCCTAAATTTATAGAATGGAGGCTCTCCTCCGCCGCCATTTCCTCCTGAAGAAACTGCCTCTTCTCTAAAAAGATCTCTTTGTTTTTCTTTTATCTGTTCTAATCTGGCTCTTCTTTCCATCATAGATTCATTTTCTTGCATCATTCCTTTGTAATCATCAACAACAAAATTCTCAATTCCGCCTTCAGAATTTCTTACAGCTTGAAATTCTTCTCCATTTGCTTCTCTTCTTCTTTTTTCCTGTTCATTAAAATTTTCTTGTTCTTCTGATACCATTTTATCCTCTTATGCACAGCAGTTTTCTTCTGTTGACCATTTTGAATTGCTGTTTGATTTTTCCTTCAGCACATCTCTCATCCCATAAACAACACAGATTTGTTTTATGCTGTTTTCATCAATTGAGTTGAATTTGATCTGCATCATCTTTTATTTTGTAAGCCTTTGTTTAATATAAACTTAAGTTGTAGTTTTATGCACAACATTTGCAAAGTATCTTATCAATTTTATATCTCTTGAATAATCCATTTGATTTCTTGCTATTTGCATTCTTTCTATACTCTCATTGGCAGTAGGAATAACTGTCTCATATCTTTTCATACACTCTTTTAGGTGCACCATCTCATCAGCTATAATTCTTAATCTTGAATCTCTTTTCATATTTTTTACGTCAAATCCTTCTTTTTCTGATTTCTGGCTCTTTAACTCTTCAGCTTCTTTGCTAAGCTGGCTGTATTTTTCTTGATAGATTAGATATCTATTTATCAGTATATCCATCTGATTGTTCATTTCTGACATCCATTTGTCAGCTCTTTCTTTAATCCTGTCAGTTAGTACATCAACATATCTTCTTCCTGTCAAAAATGATTTAATGTGATCAACTGCTTTTTCATAGAGAGTAGAGCCTGCAGCCTGATTTAAGGCTTCTTCAACCTCTTTCTCTATCTCCCATGCTTTCATTTCAAGGTAATTTCCACATACCCATCTTTTAGTATTTTCTTCTGCAATGCTTTCAAGCCCTTCATCATTTTTTTCATCAGTCATTTTTGCATCTTTTATTATTATAGATGATAATTTCCATCAGCTGCAGCAACATGATCCTGTTTTCCCTGCTCTGATCTCACTCTTACAGGAATTATATCCTGAGTCTGGCTGTTTCCTTCAAAAATTTCAATATACTCACATGCTTCATTAAGAGACCTATCTACTCTTGGAATTTCCTGCTCTGTCTCTTTTTTCTTCTCTTCTCTGCCTTTTAATGGGTATCTTTCTGTATGACTGATAAATCCACTCAAAAAGCTCTTTTTCTCATTTCCTAGAACTGCAAGCGCTGCCAAGAAAGTAGTATAACTTCCATTAGCTTTTTCAACTGCTTCTCTATATTCCGGCAGAGGAGCATCTCTTTTTTCTATTGCCTCTGTTGAAGATTCATAGCATTCTTCAGCCATCTCTTTTAATCTTCTTTTCTTTCCTTCATAAGCGCTGATGAATGATCTTAAAGCTTTAACTTCTTTTGCTGCTTTTTCTTCTAATTCTCCGCTTGGTGTTGATCTTCCTACATATCTTCTTGCATCCTGAACAAATTTCCAGAACTTGTCTTCATTCTGCATTGTCCTTATCAGAAAATTGTTTGCTTCTTCTACTTGGTCTTCTAGTTCTGTATTTAACTTATTCATCCTTGCTTGATCTGAATAAAGGATGCTTCTGTCTTTATAATCTGCAAAAGCTGCATTTGTCTGTGCAACGTTTCTTTCATATTCTTCAATCCTTTTATCCATATAAGCTTTTGTTGCTGCTCCTCCTACTAAAGCTCCTAATGAAAATATAACAGCTGCTCCTAATCTTGATCTTCTTTCTCTCATTTTTACCTTTCCTCCTTCAGGTTTTTTTTCTTGGTTTGTTTTTACCTTTTTGACTTTATATTCATCTACACCCACTTCTTTTAGGACGAGTTCACGATCTGAATCCACTCTTCCTATCTCTCTCATGAGCTCTTTTCTGCTCATGATCTTTGTTTCATCATCATTCATTTTATTTTACCAGGCATTTTTTAATATAAACTTGAGTTGTGGCCTTGAATACAACTTATTCTTGTGTTACTTTATCATCAACTGTCTCTTTTTTGCCAAAAAATCTTTCATACAATCCTATTATCGGCTTGTCTACACTCTCTTTAACTGGTTCAGGCTTGACTTCGTTTCCCAAGTTCCAGACATATTCTACTCCATCTCTGATTACTTGGGTTCTTTCTTCAACTTTTGAAAAATAATCACTGATCTTTGAACTGAAATACCATCCCCCTAACACACCAACTAATAGAATTGCTCCATATTTTTTTAGAGTTGTATGGTTTTCTGACATTTTCAACAGTTATTAAGCAAAGAATTAATATAAACTTAAGTTGTGGTTATTGGTACAACATTGAACAGAATTATATTTTCTAGGACAATCTTGTATATTTCTACATTAACCCTTCAACTGATAATATTTCATGTTTTTTTGGTTCTTCGAGAGTTTCAATAGAATAAAAAGGGAATTTTAATCCATATTCCAATCCTTCCAATTCTGCACGCATTTTGCCATAAGTTGATGAAACATATTCAAAACATTTTACACGCATATCATATATCTCTAGTTTTCTTCCATTTTCTGATAATTCTCTTTCTAGACTTCTTCTTTCTACTAAAAGACTTTGAATTTCTTCTGGATCATGATTTCCTAAATCATGTTTTTTTCTTATTTCTGCAGAATAATCTTCAATACCTTTCTTTATATTTATTATTGCTCTTGCTGATGCAGCACATAAATTTCCATAGTGGTTTGCTTCTGATTCTAATTTTTTTGAATATTTATCTATATATCGCTTTGACAATTCAATATATTCTAATATCTCTTTTTTTTCATTAGCAATTCTTCTGCATACTTGATGATAATCTGTTAGATATCCTAAAATATTCATTATCCTGTCTCTTAATCTTTTTCCATACACTTCCAGACTCTTTCTTCTTTTACCTAATTCTTTTTCTAGCCCGCCAATCTCCTTTCCTATAATTTCCATCTCATCCTCGCTTAAAGTTTCTCCAGAATAACCTTCATATTTTTTTACAAGCACATCAATTTTTTCTTTATGTTTTTTTGAATCTTCTAGGACATCATGAAGAATATCATCAAATGATCTATATTTTATTGGTTTGACCATTCTTAAGATAATTTTTTCAATTCCTTTTAGATCAATAACATTATCTTCCGGCATTTTAACCTCAATCAGGCATTGTAGCAATAGAATCTTCTATGCTTCCTGTATATCCTAACTCATGATACATCCTTGTCAATTCATGTCCTTCCATGACAAAAACTCCTTTCTTTTCAGCTTCTTTTTTCAGCTTATCTTCAAAAGTTTTGTTAGTCACTAGAATTGATTCATCTCCTCCAAGAAATTTCTGCCTTTCAATAACCTCATCTACAAGATTGTCAATGACCATCTCTATTCCATAATCCTTTTTTTTCTTTGTACTTCTTAGTTTATACTTTATCTCTCCGTTTGAAGAATACTTTGCTTCTACAAGAACAGTAATCTTTCTTCCATCTTTTTTTAGAGTATATCTCAGATCAGCCTCTCTATAAGGTCTTCCATGGTTTTCTCTATAACTCCTTTCAACATCTTCATAGCCATGTTCTTTTAGAAGTATTTCAAGCCACATCTCAAACTTATCCCCTTTACTCTTTGTTGGGATTTTCATTTTTTATACCTAATTTTTTTTCCATCTCCCCTCTGCATCTTTGATAATTATCCTGATAATCTTCTTCAGTCCAGCCATTCATCCATTTTTGCAGCTCTTTTCCAGGAACTGAAAGGGTCTCAAAAATTCCGTCAAGTGTTTCATTGCTCTTGACAAAATTATCAGTATGATACAATGCATAATTATGCCCATATTCTATTTTTTCTCCGAATAATGAACCTATCCCCCATCCAATTAATACTGCAGCGGCAGCTCCAGCAGCGTATTTGATTATTTTTTTCATCTTAATCAGCAGCAACCAGCTGCGCCTCTAGATTTGAGTATTGTGTTTCTGGTTCTGCTCTAACTTGATTCATCAACTGTCTTGCATAAGCTTTAATAAGCTCAGCTCCTTCCTGCAACTTGTGGCTTATGTTTTCAAGATATTTTTCCATAGTCTGCCTTGCTAACGGCCCTAGACCATCACCTTCTAAATATTCTGAGATCTTTATTCCCATTCCAGCTGTTTCAGCCAGATCTTTTGCACTTCTATCCATATATTTTTTAACTTCATTCATTTTTAACCTCCTACCATACATATCTTACAACATCCTTGACAAACTGGACTCCCTTTATTATCATATAAGCGCCGAATGTCGCCTTTAATATATCGCTGTCAAAATAACTCATCCCAAAATAACCGACAGCTGTCCTTATCCCGTTGCCCATTGCATACCCTTTTCTGCCTGGATAATTCCACAACTCTTCTTTCAGAGTATCCTTGACAGATCTAACAACAGCATCTAGAGTCATTTTTATCAAAGAGAATATAATCACAGAGAAATATAAACTTAAGTTGTGGCAGAAATCACAACATTACTAATCCAATTCATCCAATCTTACTTCTTCGAGTTCAGAAATGTCAAATCTCATGGTTCTTACTGGATTAGATTCATCATATACCATGGATTCTATTTTATATCCTAAATCAATCCTGTGCCTTATCCTTTTTTCATCTTTTTCAAATAAAAGATGCTCAACACCATGGACTTCAGATTTTGATCCTCCTTTATAAAATGCAGTCACTTTTCCTTTTGCTCTGTACAACTTTATTTCAGGATGGTTAGCAAGATAATCTCCTGTTTCATTGCTGATCCTAAAGCCGCCAAGCCAGTTTTGGCTTATCTCAGCCAGTTCTTTATGCACTGTCTCAGCTAATTCTGGATCTTTGTCATATTCGCTGAGATCAAATCTGTTCAGTTCTGCAAAAAGATCTATAATGCCTTTTATCTTTTCAGAACCAGGTTTTCTGAAAGGAGGGGTTCCTTCTGCTTCTTCCTTTTCTAAAGTTTTTTCATATAACTCTACAACTTTTCTGAATGATTCATTGCTTTGCATCAGCCTTTTTTTAGCAGCTTCATCTTCTGAATATTCATGAAGACTTAATTCATCCCTAATTCTGTCTAAAAACATATCTGTATATTCCATTTTTTACTCCATTAAACTATCCAAACTTTTTAAATCTAGCTGCTCAACTTCTAAAATATCTATTGAAATATGTCTTACTGGTGTAGTAGGAGATGATGCATGGATATAATTCTGCCTGTCCTGGATTCTGCCTCTTATACTGCTTTCATCGCTTTCAAAAATATAGAATTCTTTTTCATGATCTTCAGGAAATTCTCTTCTGATTGACCATTTTTCTTTTGCCTTTACCCTATATAATTTAACTTCAGGGTGATTTTCCAAATACTTTCTTGTTTTATCGCTTATCTTGAATTCGCATCTTGCAGTCCCTTTTATCTGATGCAGTTCCTGGTATATTGTTCTCAATGGCTCAACAACTACAGGGCTTTCAGGATATTCTGCTGATTCTATCTCTTGGTCTATAACATTATCAATAATTGCATTTATCCTGCTTGAAGGCATTCTTTCTAAAGGAGTCACAATAATCATATGAGGCCCTTTTTCATCTGCTTTTACTTCCTCATATAATCCAACGATATCTTTGAATAATCCGTTGTTTTCCATCAATCTTTCTTTTACTGCGTCTCTGTTTTCCCTGTCTTTTCCATATTCACTAAAATCTAATTTCATTACATTATCAAGGCGTTTGATACCCAATAGTTTAGTATTGGGAGGAAACGCCTTTTCCTCCATAAATTTTTTCTACCATTTTTGATTATGAATGAGTGCGCAGCGAAAAAATCGGCGCA
>Ga0180437_10000482_pt1 | contig 77016 bp, 58 predicted proteins | sample SS_ome_4_FD_132410 | JGI IMG/M metagenome (GOLD analysis project Ga0180437, IMG submission 132410) | Hypersaline lake sediment archaeal communities from the Salton Sea, California, USA - SS_3_D_1 metaG | ecosystem: Environmental > Aquatic > Non-marine Saline and Alkaline > Hypersaline >...
CCGATCGTCATGCCGATTGACTGGTAATGACACCTGTGCTATAAGTTCAAAAAGATGGATCACCGAAACCGGAACAGACATATGTTCTTCTGCTATCAGGAAAGTTTATTGAGTTAAAAAAGGGGAAATTATTGTCAGATAACAACAAGACCGATTCTGCAGCCTCTGCATCCAAGAATGATATCCAGAGCTTTTTTCTTCTGGATGAAGCGAGCTCGCAAATAACCGAGATCATGCCCGAATTGGAAACGCAGAAAAAAACCGCCGCCGATAAAACACAACCCCTCGAAGACCGTTTGGAAGCCTACGAAGACATCTTCGAATCAGAGATAGGAGACACCTCCCTGGCCAGAGCCAGGAATGTGGAACGTGAAGTCGGATTCCGTCAGCTCTACCTCAAATTCGAGGGAGGCAATCCCACCGGCACCCAAAAGGACAGAATTGCCTTCGTTCAAGTGCGAGATGCGTTGCGGCGGGGATTCGATGCCATCACCCTGGCCACTTGTGGAAACTACGGTGCAGCCATGGCCTTTGCATCCTGCTTGGCGGGGCTGAGGTGTTTCATTCACATCCCGAGCACATATCACACAAAACGGGCCCAGGAAATGACCAATTACGGGGCCGAAATTGTCCGAGTCGACGGGGATTATGAAAAATCCGTCGAAGTATCCAAAGAATTCGCCGTAGCGGGTGAAATCTATGATGCCAACCCAGGCGGAGCTAACACGATTTTGCAGTTGAGAGGCTACGGCGAGATTGCTTACGAAATCTACGATGAGATCAGAGATGCGCCGGGCTTCGTGGCCGTTCCCGTATCCAACGGCACCACACTGGCAGGCATATACAGGGGTTTTGTGAGTCTCTACCGTCGGGGTAAAACATCCCGGATTCCGCGGATGATTGCCGGGTCTTCTTATGGCAAAAATCCGATCATCCATGCTTTCCAGAAAAAGATTCCATATTGCACGGATCTCGAACCAGAGCAAATTCGGGAAACGGCGGTGAACGAGCCCTTGATCAACTGGCAATCCTTAGACGGAAATCATGCTCTGGAGGCCGTGCGGCTTTCCAGGGGGTGGGCGGCGTATGCCAGCGATAAAAGCATGCTCGACTTCGCGCGCCTGATCCGGGAGCGCGAAGGGCTGAATGCCCTCCCCGCATCCACGGCCGGGCTGATCGCTCTGCTGGAACTGCACGGCAAGGAACAGCTCGCTAACGACCGTTATGTCATTATATTGACCGGGAGACGATGATGACTGGATTTCCCGAAGGAAATGCCATTGTCTACTGTGAGGCGGCCTTCGCGACTACGAACGGTAAAACAGCGCACGGACTGACCCGCCGGACTAAAAGGTACCGTGTCCTTTCTATCATAGATTCCACTCTCGCCGGTCGCGATGCGGGGCAGGTTTTGGATGAAAAACCGAATGGAATCCCGATTTTAAGCAGCCTGAGCGAAGCTCTCGCACATGCTCTCCAATCAGGATATCCGGCGACTCACTTCATCATGGGCGTTACCCCCGATGGAGGCCGGCTCGCGCCTGAACACAGAAAAAATATAATGGAAGCGATCAAATCCAGGCTGAACGTCGATTCAGGACTGCACGACTTCCTCACGGAGGACGAAGAAATCAGTCATCTGGCAGATCAGTACGGGGTTCACATCCGGGATGTGAGAAAACCTCCCCCTGTTAAGACACTTCACTTTTTCAGCGGGAAAATCGAGGAAGTCACCTCTTTCAAGATTGCCGCTTTGGGTACCGATTCAGCCATAGGGAAGCGGACATCCGCTTGGATTTTGGTCGAAACCTTGATCAATGCCGGTTACACAACGGAACTTATCGGAACAGGACAGACTTCATGGATGCAGGGTGTTCAATTCGGTATAATCATGGATTCTCTTGTCAATGACTTTGTGGCCGGTGAAATTGAGCATGCGGTCTGGTCAGCCTGGAACGAGGTCAAACCCGATGTTGTCGTCATCGAAGGGCAGGGGGGGCTTCTCAACCCCGCCTATCCGGGGGGATTCGAGATTCTGGCGGCCGGCCGACCTGATGTGCTCCTTCTCCAGCATGCCCCGGCGCGCACAGAATACGACAGTTTTCCAGGATATATCATTCAGCCTTTGGAGCAACAAATCCAGGCGCTGGAGATTGTATCGGGGAAGAAAGTGATCGCCATTCTCGTCCATCATGAAAACATTCCCCGGCATGAAATACCCGACACCTGCAAACGCATAACCGAACAGACCGGACTTCCTGCTATGGATGTCCTGACGCAAGGAGCCGGAGAGCTTGTCGACATACTGATACCTCATATCCGGAGTCACAGAGAAAAACTCGCCGAAATTCAAAAAAAAGGTCGATAGCTTTGGCACGACATAAAACAGAGACAAAAAAAGCGGCCACGGAAGATGCGCTGCGGATTCTCCAGGTTCTCCAAAAACTCGAAGTCGGACCGGTCCAGGTGAAACGCCGGCAAATACAGTGCCCTTACACGGTGACAAAAAAAGGTGGTGTTTCCACATTCAATCTGACTTATCGTTTTGAGGAGGATGTCTTCGATCCCTCAGACCCGATGTCCATTAACCTGGCCAGTTTGATCACCGCTCAAGTCGCCATCAACTACGGCCTGTTCTGTGATGACATCATTTTTCATGATGCCCTTGATCCGGTTGATCAGAAATTCATATCGGATATGATGATCAACACGGCTCGCGAGATCTATGTGTTGAAATTTTTGGAGCCGAACCCATTTCTTATGGGTGTGGCAGCGAATTTGCCCCTGGTCATGAAAGAGTCCTACCTTCAGGCCCGCCTTTCCTTCTCTGCGGAGACATCGTCCTCAAACCGGAATAGAAGGAGGCAAAAACCTCATTTCTCGGCTGCTGATAAAGGGAAACACGCTATCCTCTCGAGCGGTGGCAAGGACAGCCTGTTGAGTTTCGGGCTGCTCAAGGAAATAGGCAAAGAGGTCCATCCGATATTCATCAACGAATCCGGCCGGCACTGGTTCACGGCGCTCAACGGCTACAGATACTTCGCAGCCAACTATTCCGAAACATCAAAAGTGTGGACTAACAGCGACAGGCTATTTGCCTGGATGCTGAGGCATTTTCCCTTCGTCCGACAGGATTTTGCCCGCATTCGCTCCGATGATTATCCTATCCGTCTATGGACAGTGGCGGTGTTCCTCTTTGGGGCTTTGCCCCTGCTCAAAAAAAGACGCATAGGCCGGTTGGTCATCGGGGACGAATTCGACACGACGAACAGGACATCCTACAAAGGGATCACTCACTACAACGGCTATTACGATCAGAGCCGATACTTTGACAACGCTCTCACCCGGTACTTCTATCGCAAAGGATGGAACATCAGTCAGTTCTCACTGCTCCGCCCCCTTTCAGAGCTCTTGATAGAGAAAATTTTGTACGAGAGATATCCCTTTCTACAGAGGAACCAGGTTTCCTGTCACGCCACTCATATCCAGAACAACAAGGTTTTTCCCTGCGGGAAATGCGAGAAGTGCCGGAGAATCGTCGGCATTCTGAAAGCCATAGGCGGCGACCCGTCCAACTGCGGCTACACACCCGAGCAAATCACAGATTGCCTTCGTGTGCTGCCTGAGAAAGGCATCCATCAGGAAACAGCCGGAGCACAGCACCTGTTCTATCTCTTAAAGGAGAAAGGATTGGCTTCCAAGGCGCCTGGGAATTTAAGCCCTGAACCTCGGCCAGAAATCAGCAAGCTGCGCTTCGACAGCGAAAAATCTCCCTTCACCGCTACCCCTGCAGATCTTCGCAAGCCTCTCTTCAAAATTTTTCTGAAACATGCCGACGGTTCCGTCAAGCGGATGGGACGGCTCTGGACCGATTTCAATCTCCTCGATGACCCGGGGCTGCTTGCTCCTTATATGTTCGAATCCAAAGAGGAAAAAAGCCCAAAAAAAAATCGGGAATCCAGTGGGCTCGTTAAGACATCTAACCCCCATCTCCTATCTGAGCTTACATGGCCGGAAGCCCAGAAAAGATTTAAGGAAGTTGACATCGCCCTGCTTCCTGTCGGCTCCATCGAGCAGCACGGGCCTCATCTTCCTCTGGACACGGATGCCTTCGATGCCCGATATCTGGCCCAAAAGGTGGCAGAGGCATGCTCTGAACCAAAACCCCTGGTACTGCCGCTTATCCCTTACGGTGTATCTTATCATCATGAAGACTTCAGCGGAACGATCGGCATAAGTCCAAAAACTCTATCCGCCCTCGTCTATGATATCGGAATGGGTGCAGCCCGCAACGGAATCACCAAACTAATGATTATCAACGGCCACGGGGGGAACATACCCTCTCTCCAATTCGCTGCGCAAATGATCAATCGAGACGCTCATATCTTCACCTGCGTCGAGACTGGTGAAACCAGCGAAAAAGACATTAGCGCGCTTACTGAAACCCCCAATGATGTCCATGCGGGTGAGGTGGAAACAAGCACGGCTTTGGCCAACCGTCCCCATCTCGTTCATACCGATAAATTGCGCAAAAATGTCCCCCGTTTTTCCATCCGATACCTCAACTTCAGCTCCAAGAGGAGTGTGGAATGGTATGCCCGTGTCGCGAAAATTTCGCCCACCGGCGTTCTGGGAGATCCCACCAAGGCCAGCCGGCAAAAAGGGAAAAAGATCTGGGAGCAGATGATCAAACATCTCGTCGAGTTTGTCGAGGACCTTAAGACCCTGAGCCTCGATGAAATTTATCACAAAAGATACTAGGCCAATGAAAATCAATCATATCGAAGCATGGCCCGTGTCTATGCATCTGACAGAGCCCTACACCATAGCCTATGAAACCGTCGATTCAGCAACCAATGTTTTCATCCGCATCGAAACAGATCAAAGCGTAACAGGATACGGCTGTGCAGCCCCAGACCTCCAGGTCACAGGAGAAACCGCTGAAAGTGTGCTGAAAGCAGTCAGAGAACCGATAATTTCCTCCTTAAAAGGATCAGATCCCTTGCGAACAGCCATGCTTCTTGAGCGTCTTGTACCACTTATAGGCGCCCAACCGGCCGCTATGGCCGCCGTGGATATGGCTCTCTATGATATACTGGGCAAAGTGTGTAACCTCCCCTTATGGAAACTTTTAGGAGGATTCAGAGACCGGATCCGAACCAGTATCACCATAGGAATCCTTTCAGAGAAGGAAACAGTGGAGCGGGCAAAGGGTTTAGTTGCCCAAGGTTTTAAATCCTTGAAAATAAAAGGCGGAAAGGATGTTCACACGGATATTGCACGCATCCTCAAAGTCAGAGAAGCTGTCGGGGCAAACATAGAGCTGCGCTTCGACGCTAATCAAGGCTTCAGTCTGGAGGAAGCGATCAGCTTTTTCAACGAAACCAAGTCAGCCCGGGTCGAACTGATCGAACAACCCACACCCAAAGGTCAGCCAGACCTGCTGGGTAGAGTGACAGAAAGCGTGAAAATCCCCATCATGGCCGATGAGAGCCTGATGACTCTTCGTGATGCCTTCCGGCTTGCCCGGAAAGAGCTGGTCGATATGGTCAACATCAAACTCATGAAAGTCGGCGGAATCGACAATGCCATCCAAATCAATGCCGTGGCCCGCTCGGCCGGCCTTGAGGCCATGGTGGGATGTATGGATGAATCCGCATTGAGCATCGCAGCAGGACTCCATTTTGCCTTGGCACGACCGAATGTTCATTATGCAGACCTCGACGGCCATCTCGACCTGGTCGATGATCCCTGTCAAGGAGCGGTCATACTTCGTGACGGAACTCTATTTCCCACCAATCTACCCGGACTCGGATACAACATTCCGGACTAGTCGTTTTCCTTCGGTCGATTAAACCTGAAAAATTAAAAAAAGAAACAGACCCCAGATAAGGAGTGTTAAGTCCCCCATCTTGCACGAAATCCCCTCACGTCGACGTGAACGAAAGGGCCATGCGAGGGTGTTTTTTTGTATCTGCCCAAGCCCCCCACCAAGAATGCATACCATGGCCGTCCGGACATCCCTTCAATAATATCATAAATGATGGCAGCATCCCTATAATCTATCTTGCCATCCTTGTTAAGGTCATCCATCATATCATCCTTTGGACCTTCGTCTATAAATATGTCTGCAGCTCCTCCGAAGATGTGGCGGCTGTATTTCACATTACCAATGGCTTTATTGTAATAAGGAGTCCGGTAGCCACTTAAGATATTGAATGTCATCGCCTGAAATCCCCGCTCGTTAACTCTCTCCAAGATCAACTCGAGTTTGAAAAGCAACTTTTCTTTCAACACCAGATATTTGGGATAGCCTCCATTCTGTTTGCATAGAAATTGCTTCAATTGAAAATGCGGGGATACAAATGTCTCTGCGTTTTGATCGGTGACTTCCACAAAGCCTTGAGGATGTTTATGAATGGCCATCATATTCAAGGACATTTTTGGATAAGAACCTATCCTATAGCCATTGAGAAACTCTCCCCTCAGCCGGTCATAGGGAACCATTACAAACATATGCAGGGTTGCGTACTCTTGAGTTGTAAGGTTTAGGATTTCAATTTTGTAGAGGCCTGCTTTCTTGGGTGCGACGCAATCCCACCTGTATTTACCTGAGAGCCTGCTTCCCCTTTCATACTTAAGCTGATACTCATGATCGTGATTTTCATCAAGCACTTCCAGAGCGATCACCTCTTCAGGTAGAACAAAGACACTGAATATCTTGTAAGGACAAATAAGACCCTTAAACTTGACTCTAAAATTCAGTTTTTCGGGCTGGTAGGACTGCCCAGTTGCTGACAAGATCGTAAAAAGAAGTATCGTAACAAAAAAAGATGAATATCTCTCTGTTCGAGGCATGCCATTCTTGCGAAAAATATTTCTAAACAATGCGGACCTTATTTGAGTTGTGACAATTGCGGCGATTTTTCGAGAAGCGCCTCAGCCAGCCGTATGTCACGTCCATAAACATCTTTTCGAAATTGAATCACCCCGTCTTCATCTGCCCAAGCTGTGCAATAGAGCAAGTGCACATCGATCGGTTCAGGAAGACTAACTGTCTGTTCCTCTCCCCTCTCAATCACTGTCGAGATGGTCTCGCTGTTCCATTTGGGATCGGATTTCAGGAGATACACAGCGAGATCAATCGGTTTTTCTATGCGGATACAACCAGAACTGAAAATTCTCTCGGTCCTCGCAAAGAGTTCTCTGTCCGGAGTATCATGGAGATAGACGTTGAACTTATTGGGGAACATAAACTTTACCCGGCCGAGGGCATTGAGAGGACCTGGATCCTGGCGTAATCTGTATATAAAATTCTTGGCCGTAATTTGCGACCAATCAATGCTTTTTGCATCAATTTCCTCTGCCTCTCCCCCCCAGCCCTGAAACACCCTGATTTTCTGTTTTTCAAGGTAGCTGACATCTTTGCGAATCAAAGGCAATTTATCCTCGGTAGCCAGACGTGGAGGAATATGCCAATAGGGACTCAGGACGAGATAAGTCATTTTGGCGCTGAAAACAGGTGTTCGTCGGTACTGCTTCCCAACAACAACTCGCATAGTCATGACTTCCCGGGTTTCTTCGATCAAGTCCAGTTCATAATTGGCAATATTGACAAGAATGTACTTGTTGCCGAGGTCTTGAGGAAGCCATCTCCAGCGCTCCATATTCAGCTCGATTTGCCGTATTCTCTCCTTCAGGGGAACATTCAGAGCCGCAAGAGTCGATGGCCCAATGACCCCGTCCGCATCTAATCCATGCCTTCCTTGAAAGCGCAGGACAACCTGATGCAATTCTTCGCTAAAAAAATCCGGATCTGAATTTTCATTCTCGTCAAAATCCCCCGAAGCAATCAGCCTCTTTTGCACAATCGAGACTCTGTCTCCTCCATCGCCCTGAGATAGTTTGGGGCCTTCAGGCACCAAAGGCCAATCACCGTCTACAGCCATTGCTCTTAAACGTGAGAGAACATTACGCAGATGCCAGTAACAGGAATGATGAGGAAGGAGCTGGTGAAGACTTTCTTCAATTCGATTGCTGTCCAGAGCGGAGTCGAGAACCCGGGCAAGGTCCAATTCCTTTCGTGCGGCGATCCATTCAGCATCGAGCTTCTCAGGATTGACCTTTCCCGATAGAAGATGGGCTCCATAGATGAGAAAGGCATCCGTCAATAGCAGATCGATATCTACAAGGAAACGGAGATAGGTAGAATTTTTGTTCTCCTCATAATGATGGATCATTTTCAACAACTGTTGAATTTTTGATAAGTGGTAATCCTCAGAATTCAATCCCTCTAGATCGGCGGCTTTGATCGCCGACAGAAGTGCAGCTGATTGAGGCAATAAATTCAGGCCCTGACTCCAGGCAGGCCTGTAGATTCGGCGCTGATAAAAAAGGGGAAGCATGACGGAAGAATAAATCATTTCTTCTCCAACGTTCATTCGAGGAGGAATCCCGGCTGCTTCGATTCGATTTCGCAAATGTTCGTTGACAAGGTCGTCAAACGCAAAGCCTGCAAGGCACTGATACAACCCACCAACTGCAATCCATAGGCATATATGGATTAAAATGGACTTTCTCATGACTCTGCTATTATATCCTAAAACTCCAGTGGTCGGTTTTTAGGGATGGTCTCGATGCGAACGATTTCAAGGAATTCGAGCAAATATTTTAAAAAGCATCACAGCAAATCCAGGATTTGGAGTAAAAAACCGGCCTAAATAAGCATCACTCTTCTAGGGTGATCTAAAAATTTGCTCATACAGCTTCTCTCGCAGATCCAAATTTCCCTGTTTCCTTTCTCCTTATGTGTTTGACATAGGTGATGCGGTCATCTCCCGGCTTATAAAAATCACGAACGCGTGAAACTTCTTTGAAATCCAGAGCTAGGTAAAATTCACGCGTTGGCCTATACGTAGCCAACGATGATGTTTCAACGAGAATCATCCTTGCTGAAGCTGATTGCAAACATTTTTCCAACCAAAAAACTAATTCCTTACCATGTCCTTTTCCCTGAGCACGAGGATGAAGGGCGATCCAGTAGAGATTATAAACCGCTTCTGTGATCGGAGCCGGGCCAAAAGACATAAAACCAATAAGCTGAAAATCCTCACTCTCAAGAACCACCACAGTGTAGTCCCTCTGATGAGAGTCGGTTAGATAGATGTCTATTTGTTCTGTGGCCAGAGCCACTTCAGCAGGAGTAAATATGTTCGTGGACTGAAGAATTTTGATGACGGCATCCCTATCCGAGGCATGCATATTTCGAATCATTGCCATCTCCTTTTCATGGCTTTGGTTGTCATGCTTTGCCAGAAATTCCGATAATCGATGCCTGCAGCAGCCAGGGCCCGCGCATATCCTGCAGACTGGCTGATATCAGGATTGGGATTCACTTCGAGAATGTATATTTCTCCGTTATCTGCAATCCGAAAATCGATTCGTGCATAATCCCGACACCCCATGACTAAAAATGCGTCCAGAGCCGTCTTTTGAAGCCTCGCTACCAGGGCACCGTCTATTCGAGCCGGGCAGACCGGTGGCGTCCGAAGGAAAAGCAGGCTTTCTTCGTGCCATTTAGCCTCATAAGAGCAAATATGCGGAGTCCCTTCTGGCATTCCCGAGAAGTCTATTTCGGAGACAGGAAGAGCCCTGGGTTCCGAGCTGTCATAGATGGCGATATTGAATTCGCGGCCTTCGATATACTCTTCGATCAGGGCAGGCTGCTCATATCTTTGAATAACCTCGGTAACTCTTCGCTGAAGTTCAGCTTTATCAAAAACAACCGCATTCATGCCAATTCCCAGACTTCCATCCTCGCTGTTCGGTTTGACGATCACCGGGAAATCCAAGTCTATTCGTCGATCAGGGGAAGTGACAAGTGAGCATTGAGGTGTGGGGAGTCCATAAGATTTCAGAATAGCCTTGGTCATGTACTTGTCCTGACATAAAGCAAGGACCTTCGAAGTGTTGCCCGTGAAAGGAATCCCTATCAATTCGAAAACGGCGGCTACATTGGCTTCCATTTGAGGAATGCCTTTGTATCCCTCGCACAGATTGATCACCACATCTGGTTTTGTTTCTTCCAGCCATTGAATAAATTTTTTCAAATCCTCTCCCAGGGGAAAAAGAAAACACTGGTGCCCCTTAGAAGTGAGTGCGGTCAAGACTTCATGGGCGGTTATTCCTACCGCTATTTCAGATAAGCTCTCGTTATTGTAACGAGGGATTGGTTTGAATGCGTTGAAGGCGATCCCTAGGCACATATCGTAGTCTTTCATCATACTCGCTTTCCTTATACAACACTCTGTCCTTTGCTAGCCCATATCGGAGCACTGCTTCGTCCACAACACGGTGGATGAGGTTTGAATAGGAATAGCCAGCTGCACGGGCCGCCTTGGGCAAGCAGGAGTTGTCTTCGGGATTGGGAAGAATTCCCGGCAGTGGATTGACCTCAAGAATATGAGGTTCGCCAGCCTCGTCAAGACGAATATCGATGCGACACCAATCCCTGATTCTCAGCACAGCACATGTCTTTGTGACCAATTCCTTTATCCGATCCTTGAGATCTTCAGTGATTTCTGCTGGACAGCTAAAAATCTTCAGCGGTCTCTCGGGGCGGTCCCAGATCCATTTGGCTTCATAGGAATAGATAGGTACAGCGCCTTTGGGAAGTTGACTGTGGTCAATCTCAACGACAGGAAGAATTTCCAGCCTGGGTAGGTTCCCTAGAATTCCGACCGTAAATTCCCTGCCGGCCAAGAATTGCTCGACAATTACGGGCTGAGCATATTGAGCGATGACCTCACGAACGCGCTTGTGCAATTCACTCCTTCTCCTAACGACAGAATTGTTACGAATACCCTTACTCGATCCCTCGTAGAGTGGTTTGACAATGACAGGTAATTCAACATCATCCGGAATATCCGCGTCAGACTCCACAACAAAAAACTCCGGATTTGGAATTCGATGATAGGTAAGAATTTCTTTAGTTCGTGATTTGTCCAGACAGATGCCCAGAGTCAATGGATCTGATCCCGTATAAGGTAAATTGAGAACTTCGCAGAGTGCCGGGATATGTGATTCCCTGTTAGGCCCCACAAGGCGTTCAGAAATATTGAAGACAAGGTCAGGCTTAACTTTTCTGAGGTTATCGAAGGCATATTCATCCGATTCAATGGGATAAACTCTGAATTGTTCTCGTAGTGAATCCACAATGGCTTCAATAGTATCAGCAGAATCACACTCCGCATAAATATCAGGAGGAGGCTCTGATTTCTCGTCTTCAGATATATCAGTTTGCAGCCGATGGAATGACCTTGACATTCCAACCTTAGAGCTAAAGAGCAATGCAATCTTCATAACCATGTATCTCCTTAAAACCTTTGAATTCATCCCAAGGATGTTGCGTTCATTGTTGACTCCAGCACGCTTAATCCCCTTTCAAAAACTCTTTCTGGGGGCAAGTCATTCGCAGTCAATCCGGTTTCCTCGTTTCTATTCAATAATTAATTGCGAAAAATGTGCCAATTTGCTTCTGGCCGATCTCGCCGCTTTGGAGGGTGCTTGTGCTTTCGTATCCGAAAACATATCCCTATAAATCACCGTTTTTAAATTAAAAATATCCCTTGCCGGTTTATAAAGACCGGAGGGGAATAACAGGGAGGATGGACAAATTCGGAATTTTTAGTTCTTAAATTTACATAACCGGAACCCGGTATTCCCTATTTGGACTTTGCACAACGGCACGGATCTCGCTAATTGTCTATGTAGCCCAGGGCCTTAAGCTTTTCCAGTTCTTTTTTATCGAGGCTAGTATGGGGCCTTTCCGCCCCATGAACAATTTCTCTCATCTCCTTGAATTTCCTTTGAAATGAGTGGACATGTGAAAGGGAAGCCCCTAACACGGTCTCCTCATGTATGGCATCTTTATCACTGAAGGATTGGGATAAGGCCAGGTTGTAAAACTCTCTTTTCTCAACATTTCCTTGAGCTGTACAAACAATGCATTGAAAGGGCCATTGTATTATTGAGAATTTATGCGCTTTTGCGGTAGGATCAAAAGCAAAGGAACAGATAAGCTTATGTTCATAAACCCCGCCCTGCAGTGCCTCTAAAAAGCTCTCTCTATAATCGAAGCTCTGATCTCGAATATCGAGAAATTCGAGAATTGTGGGGGATAAACCAACGAGGGAAACGGGATAGCCAATCCTTTTTCTCCCCCATCCTGGAATGTTTATAATCAGGGGGACATGGATAAACTGTCTGTTCAGATATCTTGTATGCCCAAAAAAACCTTCTCTTTCTCCGTGCCCTTCACCGTGATCCGCGAAAATGGCAACAATTGTCTTATCCTGAAGGCCCATTTCATCAATGGATCTGAGCAATTTCCCGACGGAGCTATCCATGTAGACAGTTTCCAGCCTGTAATACTCTCTGGCAGATTCGGATTTCAGGATCGGGATTATCTGAAATATCTCGATGAAACCTTCTTTTTTGCAATGAATCTTGATTTGGGCTGCTGAGCTTTTCATTTTGTACGATCCGCCATAGAGCTTTTCAGAATAAACGAGGTCCTCTGTAACGAGACTGCACTCTTCGCTTGCGACCAATCCTCTTATCACAAAATGACTGAAGTCTTCCATATCATGATCGGTCTCAAAGTCGAGAACATGGCTCCCTTTACTGAAAGGAATTCTTTCTTTGAGGATCGCCCCTCTATAGGAGTCGAACCGCATAATTGGATTGCCGTCGAGGCTTATGCTGAATCCGCCCTTCGCTTCTGGCGGGGCATAAGGTGTGTGAGGATCAGAGTAATGAACAAAGAGGAAAAACCTTCCTTTTTGCAATTTATGCAGGGTCTCTATAGCCTCAGAGGTGATTTTTTCTGCAGGAACAAAAAAAATCCTATCATCGAAAAGGTCTTCATGGAATTCCTGAAAGCCCTTCTGTGTGCCGGTGCTGCTATTGAGAGTACCCAGTGAAATTATTGCCGCCGTAGTGTATCCCTTTTCTTCAAAAACTTGAGAAATAAACTTAAAACCCCCTTTGTACTGATCATCGTTACTGTACACACCCAGCTCATGCGGATAATGTGAAGTGAATACCGATAAGTGTGAGGGCAGTGTTTGAGTGGAAGTGGAAAATGCATTCTCAAACACAATTGACCGCTTTGAATACTCTTGAAGTTCAGGAGTGTATGCCCGGGCACCTTTCCCGGTATCTATGTAGTCAAAACGGGTCGTATCCAGGCTTATATAGATTATATTGAAGTCTTTTTTCTTTGATGTGCAGCCAAGGAGTAAAAGAAAAAAACCGAAGGTCAGAATGACAATCTTGATAAAGAATCGGGCATATTGATTCATCTCAAAGCTCTTCAGAGACAATTTATCCTGGTGTATGACATGAGTACAAAATTGTCTCGACTCCCTATAAATCCAATCACATCAGCCATTGCTGAAAGAATAAGAGCAGACTCTAACGCGTCATCCATGATTTGCTCCTGACTGTGAAAGCGGCAAAAGGAAAGAGCCACCAAAGACACAAGGCCATGAGAATGCCGTAAGGAACTCCATAGAGGAAGACGATGCTCTTTTGGGACCTCAGATAATACAGAGAAAGATAGAATGAGGCGATGATGATGATGGCGAGATATCGAAGCAGCAGAATCGGATGGACTATAACCGAATAGGCAACAATCCCAAATGATAGCAGATGAAAAGGGTACATGATGTTTAACAAGAAAAAATCGATAACAGGCAGGACACGATTGTGGTCCCTGTATTTCGAAAACATGAATCGGGCGAAGAGAATGGTCTCCCGAACACAGCTCCGGTTCCATCGGAGGTACATCCTAACCATCCTGTTAAATCGAGAAGGGACAGTCGTGTAGACCACAGCATTCGACTGCAATCGAGTGGTATAACCCGATTTAAGAATGAGAGTGGTCAGGGCTCGGTCTTCTCCGTAGGTGCAGGTTGTATTCAGAAATCTCTGGTCTTTCCATTCATCGAGAAACGTCAACAAAATCTTCTTGCGGTAAGCTGTGAGTGCTCCGGGGCAACAAAACACAGCACCGTAGACACTCTGATAAGCACGCCCGAAGTTGAACGACAGGGAATAGCGGATAGACAGCATTCGTGTTAAAAAAGTATCTAACTTGTTCAAAACTTCGACGCGTCCGGCAACGGCACCACAATCTTTTTCTTTTGTCAGCGGGATTACAATATTACGCAAGGCTTGCGGGTCGAGCTGGCTGTCCGTATCGACGGTGACGATGATCTCCCCTCTTGCCTCCTTTATCCCTCTATAAAGCGCGATTCTTTTGCCGCGATTCTCAGGGAAATGAATGACCCGGAGTTTTTCTTTATATCTCTTCTTCAATTGCATCATTTTTTGATGGGTTGAATCCGTCGAACCATCGTTGATGGTAATGACCTCGAGCCGGTCTATCGGATACTGGCTGGCGAAAATGGAGTCAATTGAACCCAGAATTGAATCTTCTTCATTCAGAGCGGGCATGATAACCGAGACGGAGGGCCACTCAAAATGCCGGTTCATCTTGATTGTCAGAGGTCTATACCGAAACCAGAGAAAGGTCTTAAAAACAAGACCGCCGAGCATGATAACCGAAGAGAAAATAAAAAAATGAGTCGAAAATCGAAGGAATTTTGTCGAAACTAGAAATTCCTGCCACAGCACAAACAAATTCAATCTGAAAGACCATGCCACCGCAGTGATGCTGCCAAGACAAATGACGGCGATAAAGACAAAATTCAACAGATCATCTGTTTTAAGAATGTTGCTGAAGCCTCTTTTCTGGACAGGTTTGCTTAGCGTCAGTGATACGTTGTTCATCATTCTAAAGACAATAGCGAAAAATGTGCCAAAGAATAGGATGGAAAAAAGACTGTTTTGCTGTCCTTGCCGGTTAAAAGTCGCCCCCCATTTACCCTAGAATCAGCCTTAAACGGTGGTATTTTCGATTGGCTGAAGGTCTTGTATCATTTTAATGAAAACTTAATTTCGGAACTGATAATTCTTAAAATTAGCTTGCCTTATGGTTAATCCAAAGCATATTTGAGCAGTTTCAGAGAGATTTTGTTTCATCTCTAAAAAACGGCAGCAGAGCATTTGAGCAAAAAACAGGTTTTCCTGTATGACTTTTTTCTTGAGTCAAAACAGTGCAAAACTTGGCATGATTTATGCAGATAAATCAATCCCGAATAGGAATCTTCAAGGAGGTGTTTCCGATCAAAAACAAGACTGATCTCATCACATTAAAAGGTATTATCATACCTGTCGATTGGGATACGAAGGGAAACGCTGTGGCCATTGCGATTTCTACCCAGGGAGAGGAAGAGTATCTTATTTGGAATGATACTATAGGAAAGAGGCTATTCAATTTCATTCAGGATTCGGTGAAGGTTAGAGGTGAGATAATGGACGCGGCAGGAGTCAAACTCATAAAAATAAATGACATACAAAAGTGTGCCTTGGGCATTCCCGACGAGATAAATAATTCTATCAAATCATCGAATCAACAAGCGAAGTCCTCAAAGAGACACAATTAACTCAAACAATAAGTGCGCTATCTGAGGCACGTTGTTTAATTTTCAAACCTTTTCTTCTATAATATCATACGGTTTCAAGAAGGTGTTCAAAAAGCGATGAGTTCCATCATTGTCATCACCAAAGAGGATTCTGTTTTCCGGACAATCCAGTCCTGCTTGACTCATCGGCCCCTCATTGCCCAAGCTGAAAACATCGAGTCTGCCCTTGCTGCGCTTCAGGAGAAGCGCTATGACTTCGTGTTTATCGACCTCGGAATTCTCTCAGCCTCTTCGGGTAACAGTGACTACAAGCAAGCATTGTTGCCTTTCTGGACAGTATTCCCCACCCTGGAAATTGTGGTCATGTGCTCTCAGGAATTCCTCAGAGAGGCAGTGAAAGCTGTCAAAGCAGGAGCGAACACATATATTACCTATCCTATTGATCCGGAAGAACTCAATCTCGTCATGGAGAGTATTTACGACTTTAAAATTATGGAGTCAGAGCTGGATTATCTCAGAGAGCAATTCTGGCAAGCTGATGCGTTGAACCTCATCCAAACCAAAAGCTCTGTGATGCGAAAAGTGTATGAAAAAATTCGCGCCGTCGCACCCACAAAAACGACGGTGTTCCTCATAGGTGAAACCGGAACAGGCAAGGGAGTCCTGGCCAATCTAATCCATCAGCACAGCAACCGTCGAGGGAAACCGTTCATTTCGGTTCACTGCGGGGCAATCCCCGACACTCTTCTTGAAAGTGAGCTTTTTGGACACGAAAAAGGTGCATTCACAGGAGCCGATCGCAGGAAACTGGGAAAATTTGAGATTGCCAAAGGGGGAACGATATTCCTGGACGAGATCGGCACAATCACTCCTTCTGCACAGATCAAGCTACTGCAAATACTGCAAGATCAGACTTTTCAGAGGGTCGGAGGTGAAATTTCTATCAAGGCAGATGTTCGAATTATTGCGGCCACAAATTCAGATTTGGAAAAAATGTGCGAGGAAGGCCTATTCAGAAGAGATCTTTATTATCGCCTGAACGTATTCCCCATCAAAGTTCCCTCACTGCAAGAAAGAAAGGATGACATTCCCTATCTTTCCAGGGTGATATTGAACAAAATGAACAAAATGCATCTCAAGCATATACACGACATCCACCCCCGTGTTATAGAAGCCTTTCTTAACTACCAGTGGCCGGGAAACATCAGAGAAATGGAAAACATAATTGAAAGGGCATATATTCTCGAGAAGACTTCAACTTTAAGCCCAGAAAATTTTCCCAACGAACTCTTCGAATCCGAGTCTCTTTCGAGAGTCGCGGCTCCAGATTCTGCCGGCACGCTGTCTGAGATAAGGAAAGCCGCATTAGAGGACATCGAAAGAGATTATCTCAAGAACGTATTGGCCGACTACAAAGGCAGAATTAATGATTCAGCTTCAAAAGCGGGAATTTCAACCCGTCAACTTCACAAATTGATGACAAAATACGGTCTTCGAAAAGAAGATTTCAAAATATAGGACATGTTCGATACAAAGGAATATCAGCTATGAACCGCACAAACTCTCAACCGAACTCGCTGGTAAAAACCCATGATGCGATTGAAGAAGCTTTCCCAGTGCATCTTGATAGGTGCCGTGCCTTTCTCAGACAAAAAAGTATTTCAGCCACCGGGGAGGGTATTTATGAAACGGCGGAACAGGTCAAGGATTTTATCGAAGAAATTGGAGGGGAAGTCTCATTCAAAGGAGACGCGGACTATCCGATCGTGTATGGTAGGCTGGATACGGGCAAGCCGAAAACCTTGATAATTTATGGGATGTATGACGTCCAACCCGCTGAAGAGGCGACCTGGATAAGTCCGCCCTTTGCGGCAGAGATACATGATTTGCCCAATCTTGGAGAATGTGTGGTGGCCCGAGGGGCGGTCAACTCCAAGGGATCTCTCTGCGGCCTGTTCAATGTCCTGAAGACGATTCAAGATAAGGGCTGCATTCCTCTCAACCTCATATTCACTATCGAAGGAGAGGAAGAAATAGGAAGCCCGCATTTTGAGGAATTCATCCTGTCTCACTCCCACGAACTTGAGGGGGATGGGGTTGTAGACTTTGATTTTTCTCAGGATACCAACGGCAGAGTCGCCATGCATTTGGGGCTTAAGGGTATAGTGTACCTGGACCTTGTCTGCCGAGGCGGAAAAAAAGGGGGGCCTGTCGATACAGCCCAACACGGCTCGGTCAGCGCCTGGATTTCTTCTCCGGTTTGGCGCCTCATTCATGCTCTTTCCTCTCTCACAGACAGCAGAGAAAATATCAGAATCCCGAAGTTTTACGAGAATGTGATGCCGCCAAACAGGGCTGACCTGCAACTCCTCAATCAGTTGGCAGGGACTTTTAATGAACAAGCATTCCTGAAGGAGATGAAAAGCCTGTGTTTCAAGTACGATCGCCGCGGTATCGATCTGCTCAAGAGAGGTTTGTATCACCCGATCATCAACATCAACGGCTTTCATGCGGGTTACAGTGGTCCAGGCACAAAGACCGTGCTTCCAACCAAAGCGACGGCCAAAATCGACATCCGTTTCGGTCCCAATATGGAGCCCGACGAAGTCGTTGAAAAATTCAGTCAGTATCTACAAAATACGGGTTTTGATGATATTGAAATAAGGGTACGAGATCACTATACATGGTCAAAAACTGACGTGAAGGAAGACATTGTTCAAAAGATGATCCAAGCATACCGAATGCACGGATTACAGCCGGCGATCTGGCCTCTTGCCACATGGGCGGCTCCTTACTTTGTATTCTCAAGAATTCTTCGCCTGCCGGTTGTCTCGGGTGGTATGGGTCACGGTGGAAAGCAGCATGTGGCCAACGAATACATGACAGTAAAAGGACTTCTGGATTTCGAGAAGTTCGTAGCCACCTTCCTGAACGGTGTTGCCAACAGGACCGGGGGAAAGCACTATGCCACTCACCTTCCCTCTTAGATTGGTAACAGTCTGGGCAAATAATGGAAAAGGCATACAGTTATTTGGATTTCAGGACAACGACTTCCTTATTCACAAAACTGACTGAAAGCCAACCTTCAAAAGTGTCGAAGGAGCCTTGACAATGAATTTGAGTTCATTCATCAACTCAGATATATTTAACTGGATTATTCTACCGTTTCTGATTTTCCTTGCCCGTATTTGCGATGTCAGCCTGGGAACCATTCGCATCGCTTTCGTTGCGAAGGGCTTGAAGTATCTTGCATCTCTCATTGGATTTGTAGAGGTCATAATCTGGTTGCTGGCGATAAGAGTCATAATGCAAAACCTGAATAATCCAATCTGTTATATCGCCTACGGCGCCGGTTTTTCTATGGGGACGTTCATAGGGCTAGAAATCGAGAAAAAACTGGCCTTGGGGAGCGCAATCATTCGCATTGTTACCCAGAAGGATGCAACAGAATTGATAAATGCCCTTAGATCAGAAGGCTTCGGCGTCACCAGTATAAACGCAGAAGGCGCAGAGGGAAAAGTCAATGTCATTTATGTCATTATCAAACGTCATGATTTCGATACCGTTTCAGAAAATATTAAACGTTTCAATCCCAGAGCCTTCTATACCGTTGAGGATTTAAAACTCGTCAGCAAGGGGATATTCCCCAATCAAAAATCTCGCTTCTCCCACATTCCTTTGATAGGGCCCTTCAGGTTTTGGAGAAAGGGGAAGTGAATTCTGATCGAATGAGGACAATCTCATTCCATGAAACAAGCCTCATCTTCAGAGCTGCTTGAAAACTTTTTCAACCCGGCTCGAGTGGGCGATTTGGTTTTCGTTAAAAGCGTGGGGCACTGGACTTGCCCGGTTATTTGTTGGGCGATCAACCCAAAGAAGAAGGATTTGAGCCAGGCTCCCTTTCTCATCCCAAGGATGAGGAAGTCATGTTGATTTGCACGCGCCGCGATGGCTTCAGCAACCTGAGAATGTTGTATGATATCTGTTTTTGCCTGCGGAATGTTGTACATTTTGGCTGACCGTTTGAGTGCGTCCTCCGCTTTTTTAATCGCGGACCGGTTCGAATCCTCGGCCATAACTCTCAAAAATGTGATTTCATTCTCCCCTTCTGCAGCTAAACAATGCACGATCCGGGCCTTTAAATGATCGTGGACTTCCTGTCCTCCGACAGGGAGGAGTATCCGGCGGAAGGAAGGAATCTCCTCCGAATCACTCTTGAGAATGGCAACATCGCAGGGTTGTCTGTTGATGATGCGGTGGATAACGCTGTTTTCCAATGGATCGTCATCTTTCTTATACCCCAATAAAATCAACTGACACTCATTCTCTTTGGCCACCTGAACGATTTCTGCGGCTACGGAACGTCCGACTTTCATCAGAAATGTATGGGGGACCTTAAGATCAAAGGCAATCCTTTGGGCTTTGTCCATAATGGACTGGGCTTCACGGATGTATGGTTCGGCCTCGGCATATTCAGTAATGTTGGGCAGTACACTGACATTCAACGACAGGATTTCTCCCTTGCAGGACTTGGCGATTTTGCCGGCCATGTGCATCAGCGGGATGATCCTTGTGGGATTCGCCAATGGGACCAGTATTTTATAGCGCCGGGTTTTCTTCAAATCGATAAGCTCCGGAGTCTGAACAAATTTGGGCACATCGGCGATTTTGACCTTTTTGGAAAAAGCGAACAAATAAATGAAAAATCCCACGACTATCCAGGCAGCGGTCAGAATCCAGGCAGTGCTTTGATTGATTAGCTGGAAGAGTCCCAGGCCCACACTTGCCAGGAAGCCAAGGATGGGGATCACAGGGGAAAAAAGGAACACGGAAAGGAGGCAGCGTTTTGCTCCTTCGCCGGTAGATGATCAAAGCCACATTGACCAGAGAGAAGGTCAACAAAAACAGCAAACTGCTGGCTACGCCGATTGTTTCCAGAGGAAGAAAAACAGCAATCCCTATAAAGAGCAATCCGCTGATCGAGATGGCCAACACAGGAGTTCTCTTCTGGGAATGAATGCGGCTGAGGCTGTGGGGCAGCATCCAGTCGCGGCCCATGGAAAAGGCGACCCTGGAAGATGCGAGTACAGTCGCATTGAGGGCACTCAAGGTGGCAAAGAGTCCTCCACCCAAAACGAGAACAATGCCAAAAGCCGGCATGAAGCTTTGGGCAGCTCTAATGATTCCGATCTCTTGGTATTTACCGAGCAATTGCCAGGATTGCAATCCCTCTGCCGGGGGTACAGCACCTATGCAGACAAAGACCACGAAAAGATAGATGCAGATCGTAATGCCGAGAGAATAGAGGATTGCTCTGGGGATGGTCTTCTGTGGCTCCCGAACCTCTTCACTGACAGTAGCGATAAGGTCATATCCCTCAAAGGCGATGAACGTCAGTCCCATGGCGGCCAAGACGCCGGTAAATCCCATGGGAAAGAGAGGTTTGAAATTGGCTTGGGTAACTTCAGTGGCTGAGAGGGCCTGTTTCAAGCCAAAGAAAATGAAGACAGCTAAAACCGCTATCTTGGCCAGAGTGATGATGTTTTCCGTTTTGCCACTGGCATGGGTCCCAATAATATTGATAGAAATAAAAAGGAGACTGACCATGACCGTCATGAAGGCGACTGAACCATGCTCGCCCAAGAGACTCAACAAGATCCTGCCGACAGCGGGCATATAGCGGGTCGTGAATTCCATGAAATAGCTGCCGAATCCCTTGGCATAGAGACTGCAGGCTACAATATAGGCAAACCAGAGCATCCACCCCGAAGTGAAGGCGATGGAGTTGGGCATGACTTTCTTGATAAAGGAATACCCTCCCCCTGCTTCGGGAATGGCGCTGGAGAGCTCGGCATAACTCAGGGCGGTGAATAGCGTAATAACTCCGTTCAGACCAAAGGCAATGAGGGCGGCGGGCCCGGCATTTCCGGTAGCAATTCCGGTGAGAACGAAAATTCCCGCTCCGATCATAGCCCCGACTCCGATCATCGTGGCCTCGAAGAGGCCGAGGTGTCGGGCTAGCTGAACGGGTGGAGTCTGCTGCGGTATATCACTCTTTTTTTCGACCATCATGCAGCACTCTCTGCGACATTTCTTACTTGGGTAATCGAGAGCGGTGATCAATCCAGGAAAAGCCTGATCCAAACTCTTCCTTGAAGCTTTTACAGGCAGGACACAAGGAATACCGCGGATGTTGATCTTTTTTTATCGGAAACTTCTTCTTGCACCGAAAGCACCGTCCTTGCCGGCCTGTTTTCTTATTGTTCAACTTTCCAAACCAGACTCATGTCTCAAATAATGCAAAATGTATCACGATTTATCCCGAAAGATTCATCGCCTTGGTGAAAGTTTTCGGTTAGTCTTTACAGAATCATACATGTAATCGATTTCTCTTTTTTTGCGAAACTTTCTACTCCTTCTCTCTTTTGGTTCTCTCTCTGTCCATTCCTCGTATGACTCGTCATCATTTTTATCGTAGAAGATCTTAAAATTCTTCACAGAATCCTCCTCTCTTCTATTTCAGATACAAATCCTTTTAATATTAGAAGATCTTCTTAGACCCTGTAGGCCAGGCCTACATTTCTGTCAATGTCACGGGCAATCTTTTTTATGTCATCCAGTGTGCTTACGATCTCTTTTTCTACCTCCTCGATCGTCTTCTGAAAATTGTTCATACGGAGTTCGTACGTCGAATTGAGTTTCACGACCAGGCCGGCCTTCATCAATTTTTTCAAATGATAGATCACAGAGCCTATTGTTGGCTCCACGTATTCGGTCAATTCTTCGCTTGTTAAACCCTTGCCCTCCTTGGCCGACACGATAAGGGCCATGAGGATCCTGAATGCCGTTTTGTCCTGATCGCGAGAAGTCACAAATCCGAGACTGTTGCATATCCATTCAATATCTTTGTCCAGTTGCTTTTCAACAGGTTCTCTGAGTTTTTTTACTGTGTACTGTCTGAGCACCTTGGGCATTTTAGCAATTGCTTAATATTTAATTTAAACTTGAATATTATAATTATAACATTTTTCAGAATTTAAACGTCAAGGGTTTTAGAGTGATTCTTTTCTCAAAATTCTCACTCGTCGCACGCTCTTCGCATCGGCGTCCAGGATGAGAAAATTCACTTTTCCCACAGTAAGGCTTTCCCCTTTTTTGGGAATCCTTTGCAGTCTCTCGATTATAAAGCCGGCGATAGTATTGTATTCTCCCGCTGGCAAGGAAAAGTCATAATCGTGATTCAGCACCACTATCTCGGTTTTGCCATCACAGTCAAATACCTGGGCGCTTATCCTATGGATGGTTTTTCTCTCCTCTCTGTCTCTTTCCTCCCAGATGTCTCCGACAACTTCTTCCACCAAGTCCTCAATTGTGACTAACCCCACAACTCCACCGTATTCATCGACCACAAAAACCATAGGGCTGCGGCTTCGAGTGAGCTCTTTCAGGAGCGGAAAAACGCGACGAGATTCGGGTTCATGGTGAATATCTTTCCGGATGAAGGGGTGTATGGTCTTCGGAAGAGAATCTGCGGAGAGCACATCCAGGACATTGACCACCCCGATGATGTTGTCAATCCGGTCTGCATAGATCGGGATTCGTGAAAAGCCTGTTTGTTTAACCTTTTCGATGAAGGTATGGGATTCCGTGTTTTGGGGCAAAGCGACAACATCGATCAACGGGGTCATGATCTTTCCGATGGTACGGTTCTCCAGGTCCAGAATACCATGGACCATGCGGAGCTGTTCTTTTTTCAGAGCTCCTTCCTCTTCTCCCATCTCCGCCAGCAATCGGAGTTCTTCCCGCGTTATGCGCACTCTTTCCTGGCGATCCTCCTCGCCGGCCCACCGGGCAACAAGGTTGGACACTTTAGTAAAGAAAATCACAAAAGGCCGCAAAAGCGCGTCGAAGAAGTGCAGCAAGGAGGCGGCCCGGAGCGCCAATACATCCGCTTTCGCACGAAATATAGTTTTTGGCAGTATTTCACAAAACATAAGAATAATGAATGTTATCACCAACGTGTTGACTAGCTCGTGCCAATGTTCATGTCTCCTGAGTGCATACCGTGTCAACTGCAGGCCTGCCACGCCAGCAGAAGTGGCCATCAGGTTCGTGCCCACGAGCACAATCCCCAGCATGCGGTCCGGTTCCTGCATCAGACGTTTTATATAGAGAGCCCTGCGATTGGACTGCTGGGCTAAAACTTCTATCCTGGCCATGGAGGCCGAAACAAAGGCTGTTTCCGTGCCGGCAAAAAATCCCATAAGCGCAAGGGACAGGATTAAGAGCAAGCTGAATACAAATAAGAAGATCCAGCCCACCGGCTCCCCGATTCCGGCTGAAAAAGATGGAGGTCCGGACATGCCCAGAAAAACACTTAGACCCAGACAAATTAAAAAAAGACAAGCCGGTGTGACCGGTTTTTTCCGAAGGAGACGCACCCTGACCTGCTCAACACGCGTCCCTGACATCTTAAGGACCTCAAAGCTCAGTTTTTGAGATCTATCGTGAACAATATCTCCTGTTTTAGGAATCCGCCCAGCCAAGTTGGTGACAAAACCACTCACTGTATCGGCCTGTTCGATATCCAGATTGAGCTTTAATCGCCGATTGAGAGAACGGAGGCCCAGAGCCCCCGGGACGAGATAACAGTTCAATCGCCCCGTCTCGTGTATGACTTTTTGATCCGGCGCGGCATCATACTCATCTTCAATCTCGCCAACGATCTCCTCTACGATATCCTCAGCTGTGACCAGACCCGCCACACCTCCGTACTCATCCAGCAGAATGGCAATTTGCTGCTTGTTGTGCGCCATCTCTCTCAGCAATGATCCTATGTCCCGAGTGTTCAACACAAAATAAGGCTGCCGGATCAGAGTGTTCTCCTGTTCAGGATTCAAGGCATCAAGCATTTCTTGATTGGAGAGAAAGTCGTCCAAAGTGAGTTCCTCTATGTCGTTTTTTCCCAATTTCTTGAGATCGACATTCTTCCACCGCGGCAGGTCTTTGGCGTAAAATACGCCACAGATGCTATCCAGGCTTTTGCGGAACACCGGGATGCGTGAGTAACCCTCCTTCATCGCTCTTCGGAAAGCTTCAGCAATCGTGATGGACACTTCCACGCTCACCATTTTTGTCCTTGGGATCATGATCTCCTTGGCCTTGGTCTCCTGAAGCTCGAAGATGTTGGACAAAATTTCCTCTTCCATTTTATCGATATCCCCGCCTTCAGCTTTAGCCTTCACAATTGCCCGGATTTCCTCGCTGGTTATCGGCCGGGTATCGACCATACTGTGGACTCCAAAAAGCGGAAGGAGAATATCCGTAAAAGCCCTCAGGGCTCTCCGGAAGGGGAAAATCAGTAGAGAAAATGTCCAGAGTAGAGGCGCAACCAATCGGGAGAACTTGTCCGCATTACGGATGGCTATGGTTTTGGGTGTGATCTCCCCAAAAAGCAGCAAAATTGTCGTCTCAAGAAGAATGGCCACAACATAAGCCGTCCCGGGATTAACCCCTTTGAAAAGCTCGTCGTAGATCAGGGTGGCCATGATGCTGACAAAAGCCATGTTGACCAGTGTGTTTCCAAAAAGAACCGTGATAAACAAACGCCGGGGTTCATCCAGGAACCGGACGACAGCCGAACTCCCCTTTTTCCGTTCCCTGCGCATGCGCTGAATTTGGGTTCTGGTCAGAGCCGAAAGGGCCGTTTCAGATCCGGAAAAAAAGCCGGAGCAAAGCATGAGAAGTCCGAGAACAATGAGATAAAAGATTAAATTGGGTAGTCCCATGAGTGGATTTCTATTCAAACAGTAGCATAATCATACTTAAAGGGTCAATTTAATCGGCGGGAGTCCTCAAATCCATTTTTTTCTTTTGAAATAGATGATCATCAAGAAGGCAATTACAAGAATTATGATCCAGACAACTAGATACCCCAAGCGCCACTTGAGCTCAGGCATGAACTCAAAATTCATACCATAGATACCGGCTATGAATGTCAAGGGGATGAATAATGTGGCTATAATCGTCAAAACCTTCATGATTTCATTCATACGGTTACTGATGACCGTTAGATAGGTATCGTGAAGACCGGATAACATATCACGGAATGTCTCAACTGTATCGATTATCTGAATGGTATGATCGTACACATCCCTGAGATACTTCATGGTCGATTTCTTCACCACGGGAGATTCTGATTTTTCGACTCCGCCAATCAACTCCCGAAGAGGCCAAACAGATTTCCTTAAAAATAGCATTTCTCTTTTCAGCCGATGAATTTCCTGCATGGCTTCCGGCTTCGGATCATCTAACAGCACAGCTTCAAGCTCCTCGATTCTTCCCCCCACTTTTTCCAAAATGATAAAATAGTGATCGACAACGGCGTCCAGAATCGAATAAGCGAGATAATCAGCCCCCAATTTTCGAATCCGGCCTTTTTTATTCCTGAGCCTGTCTCGAATCAGATCAAAAATATCTCCCGGTCTCTCTTGGAAGGAAAGGACAAAATGTTCCGACACGACAAGGCTCACTTGTTCGCCCACAATTTCACTCGTGTTGTCATCATAAGTCAGCATATTGAATACCACGAAGAGGCTATCTTCAAAATCTTCCATCTTGGGACGCTGACCGGGATGCACGATGTCCTCAACGACCAAGGGGTGGAGATCAAAACTCCTGCCGAGGGCTTCGATCAAATCCACATCATGAATGCCGTCGACATTGATCCATGACACCGAAGGCGAATCTCTGAACTGGCAACACTCCTCTACTTGCGTCACCTCTCTCTCTTGAAAATGGACCTCATCATAGTCAATGATGGTCATGCGTACGGCTTCTTCTCTCTTCTCTCCCACATAAACCGGAGTGCCCGGCGGCAATCCGATCTTCGTCTGGCGTTTTTTCATGAATCTGTCTATCTTAAACATGGATCATTCCCTTTTTTTCACCAGAAAACACATATTGGCGTTGTCCCGAAGGTAATTGGAACTCGAATATGCTCATCTTACTTGAGGATCATTTTTTCCTATATTACCATAATTATAAATTCATTAAAGGAGAAACTGAAAATGAAGGAAAAAAATATCCTGAGAATAATGCGGAATAATTTTTTTGCCGGATCGATCGTTATAATACCCGTATGGGTGACAATACTCCTTTTTAAAGCTCTGGTCAGTGTCTTTGACAGGACATTTGCCTTGCTTCCTACTGCTCTGCAGCCGAAAACATACATCTCCTTTGTCGGCGTCGAGATTGTGATCACCTTCGTCTTCATACTTCTGGTCGGCTTCTTGGTCAACAACATAATCGGGAAAAAACTCGTCAATTACGGTGAAATTATGTTGTCCAAAATCCCCATAGTCAGAACCGTCTACCAAGGAATAAAACACCTGACAACGGGCATTGTCGGTGAAAAAAAGATATTTTCGCAAGTGGTGCTCTTGGAATATCCCATCAAAGGACTTCAGTTTATCGGTCTTGTGACAGGAGAAGAGACATCACAGATCACACCGGGTTGCACAAAACTTCTCAAGATTTTCATCCCCACGACACCCAATCCGACATCCGGATTTTTTTGTTATGTACCAGAAGATAAAGTAACAAAAATGAATATCACCGTGGAGGAGGCTTTCAAGCTGATCATTTCAGCCGGCTATGCGAACCTGGGATCCAGATAAAAAAACCCTAATATCACTACTACTTTTCAAAATATGATAGGTGCGATTCAATTATGTTTGATATCTATCAACTGAACAACGGGAACAGCGAAACGCTTGAGATAGAACAGAGGCATATATTATATCCCTGCTGATTTTGCTGAGATTTTGCATTATAATAGATTTTTAAATTACAGGATATCCGAAATGGCAAAAGTTGTGACCATGATTATGGCTGGAGGGCACGGTAGCCGTCTGTATCCCTTAACTGCCACCAGAAGCAAACCGGCGGTCCCTATAGCAGGGCGATTCCGCCTCATCGATTTCCCTATCAGCAATTGTATTCATTCCGGTTTTAAGAAAATATTTGTTTTGACCCAATTCAGCAGTGAATCCATCCATCGCCATATCTTCTTAACCTATCGTTTTGACAACTTCACCAGAGATTTTGTGACCATTCTCTCCGCTCAGCAAACCATCGAAAGCCGAGATTGGTATCAGGGCACGGCGGACGCCGTCAGACAGAATCTGTCTTTTCTGAGGACAGAAGGAGATCTGGTGCTGATTCTTTCCGGAGATCACCTCTACCGGATGGATTATCGTAAATTCATCGATTATCACCTTGAAAAAAAAGCAGATATCACTATTTCGGTTTATCCGGTAGCCGAATATCAAGCTCCCCAATTCGGAGTCATGCAAATCAACAAATCCGGTGAAATCATCGACTTTCGTGAAAAACCGAGTGATCCTGCCCAACTCGAACAAATGCGTGTGGATGAAGATACGTTAGCGCAATGCCAGATAGCTGCCGCTGGCCGGACTCACCTGGCGTCGATGGGTGTGTATGTTTTTAACCGGGACGTCCTGAAAGAACTCCTTGAAAAAACGACCTACGAAGACTTTGGAAGAGAAGTTATCCCACACGCCATCAAAGAAAGTAAAGTCTTCAGTTACTGTTTCGACGGATATTGGGAGGATATTGGAACAATAAGGAGTTTTTACGATGCCCACATCGATCTCACACAACCCATGCCGAAATTCAACCTGTACGACGAGGAAAGGCCTATCTTCAGTCACGCCCGCTTTCTCCCGGGATCCAAAATAATCTCGTCTGAGATCAATAGCTCTATTTTGTGTGAGGGGAGTATCATCCAACAATCGAAAATCATTCATTCGATAGTCGGCGTACGATCTCGCATCGGGAATAATACTTATTTTGACCATTCTGTTATGATGGGCGCTAACTTTTTTGAATCCGCAAAAGATCTGGAAAACAATGCCAAAAAGGGGATTCCCAACGTCGGGATTGGTGATAACTGTGAGATCAGAAGGACTATAATCGATAGGAATGCTCGAATCGGTAATGACGTTAAGCTCATTAATGCCGATAGCATTCAGCAACGAAATACAGAAAATTACTCTATCGTTGATGGCATCATCGTAATCCAAAAAAATGCCGTCATTCCCGATGGAACAGTGATATAGCGTTCTCTGAAACAATAAGGCCTGCTCACAAGATTAGAATTATCCTCTAAGGAAGAAGTTAGGGCGGACGTCCATGAAACAGGAGTGTTGCCACATCCCATTGATTTGGCGAAGTGGACATCAACAGGTAAATCCTCTCTATTCTCCTTTAATTCCCAATTAAACCCAGGCCACCTCGTCCATCCCAGATTTTTACAATTCACTCAAAGGAACTGATGTAGAGGAGATTAGCTGAGGCTTGACACAACAATTTCTTTTTAACTGATTTTTACGGAATTTTAATATATAATTCAATGCTAAATTAGAGTATATGACGAACATGATACAGGTTGGTTCCTTCTTCCAAACAGGTGGTCAAAGCGAAGGGTATGGCTCCCTGATAACAAAACAGCTGTCATATTTCCTCGTCCCTTTCAAAACCAACAAATCCGGGCGGATTTTCTATCCGCAATTCCCCGAATTCGAGACCGAACCGGCACGCCTGCAAAACAGCTTATCCCCGTTAGGGCAGTTTTTTCAACACCAAAGGAGAGTTAAATGCCAGAACTACGGTATGATCCATTAGAACATCGATGGGTGATTATCGCTACCGAACGAGCGGCCAGGCCTTCTGACCTGGCTGACAAATCCAAGTACAACCATGTGAAGCTATGTCCTTTCTGTGAAGGCCAGGAGAAATCAACGCCACCTGAAATTTGGGCTTACAGAGATCCGAAGACTACACCCAATTCCCCGGGTTGGAAAGTGCGGGTCGTCTCCAATAAATTTCCGGCACTCAAAATTGAATCCGAAGGAAAACGGATAGGGGTGGGATATTACGATATGATCGAAGGAACTGGTGCCCATGAAGTCATCATTGAAACACCCCAGCACGACTTGAGCTTGCCCGACCTTCCGCCGGTTCATGTGAAATGGGTTCTTCTCGCCTACAGGGAAAGACTCAGAGATCTCTATAAGGATCCTCGTTTCAGGTATGCCTTAGTCTTTAAAAATCACGGAAAAAGAGCTGGCGCATCGCTGGCTCATCCCCATTCCCAGCTGATTGCTACCCCGATAGTGCCGAGGAATGTCTTCATCAAGCTCGATGCGGCCAGAAAGCATTACGAGAGCAAAGAACGATGTCTGATCTGTGATCTCATCCAGCAGGAAATCAGCACCGGATCGAGAATAATTGCCCAGCAGAACGGTTTTGTGGCCATCGCACCCTATGCTTCCCGTTTTCCCTTTGAGGTATTCATCGCTCCCATCGAACACAACCATAATTATGGAGATATCAGCGATGATGATCTGGAGATATTTGCCCATTTTCTGAAAGACATCCTCTCCCGGATAAAAAAGGTACTGAGCGACCCCCCCTATAACTTTGTCTTAAACACATCACCAAATACCGAGGCTAAACCCAAGCTGCCCGACCAATGGACTACGCTGAAATACGACTATCATTGGCATTTGGACATCATCCCCAGAGTTATCAGGATTGCCGGATTTGAATGGGGAAGCGGATTTTATATCAATCCGAGTGTGCCCGAGGAAGCCGCAAGATACCTGAGAGAATCTGAAGAAGGGGAATAAATTAAGCTCTGCCGCTGGCTTCCGTAATTTCAGAAAATTTGTTGGCCAAATCAGGCGTTAGCTGGTGCGGCAAAAGCCGCCACCGCCAGTTTCCCTTTTTGGTGGCCGGGCGGTTCATTCTCGCTTCCTCTCCGAGTCCCAACACATCCTGTATGGGAGCTATAAACGTATTGGCCGCAGACATGGCACCCAACCGGATAAACTCCCAGTGGATGTCATCTTCGGTGACTCTTCGACCGATATAGTCAAACACCCTCCGCCTCTCATCCGGCCCGGCTTCTTTCAGGAACCAACCTCTCACCGTGTTGTTGTCGTGTGTTCCCGTGTAAACCAGACAATTCTTCTCGTAGGTGTGGGGCAGATAAGGGTGATCAGGGTTATCGTCGCCAAAAGCGAAGAGAAGAACCTTCATTCCGGGAATGGCAAAAAGGTTCATGATCTCTTTGACGTCAGGAGTTATCGTTCCCAAATCTTCCGCTATGATGGGCAAGGTGCAGAATCTCTGTTTGAGTGTGCTGAAAAAATCGACAGCCGGAGCTTTTACCCATCTTCCCTTGATAGCGGTCTTCTCCTTTGCCGGAATTTCCCAGTAACCCACAAATCCCCGGAAGTGATCGATCCTGACCCAGTCAAAAAGCTTAAGGTTATGAGCCACTCTGTTGACCCACCAGTCAAACTTGGTCTCCCTCATCCGTTCCCACCTGTAGAGAGGATTGCCCCAGAGCTGGCCGGTTTCACTGAAATAATCAGGGGGAACTCCCGCCATTACAGAGGGCGCTCTGTTTTCATCGAGTTGAAACAATCCCGGATGGGTCCATGGACCCACACTGTCATGCACGACATATATGGGCATATCTCCTGTGACCTGTATTCCCTGCCGGTTACAATAGCTCTTTAGCCGTTGCCACTGGGACCAGACCACATATTGGCTGAACAATTCTCTCTGCACCTCATCCTGAAACCTGGTTTGTGCGCCTTTCAAGGCCTCCGGGCGTCTATCCCTGATCTCGGAAGGCCACTTGTTCCAAGGTATTCCTTTGAATCGAGATTTCAGCACCACAAACAGCGCATAATCATCCAGCCACAAAGTCTGATCAGCACAAAAACTTTCAAATTCCTTTTTGTCAGTCCTCTTCTTAAAACGCTCATAGGCTAACGACACTATTTTTTTCTTGAAAGGGATAGCTTTTGTAAAATCGACTCGCTCTTGAGGAAAACCGGAGATAGGTTCCACATCGCTCCTGAAAAGCAGTCCGTCTTCGATCAGCAGGTCCGGACTGATGAGGAGAAAATTGAAGGCAAAGGCGGAGCGGCTGTGGTAGGGAGAGTTGTCAGAGGCGAAATCGGTGGGATTCAAAGGCAAGATTTGCCAGTGTTTTTGTCGGGATCCAGCCAAAAAATCTACAAACGCATAAGCCCCAGGACCCAGATCTCCGATACCATACGGAGAGGGCAATGCGGTGATATGACAAAGAACACCGCTTCCTCTGTGCTGCATTTTGTTCCTTTCTCAGACCGAAGCGCAAATCCTCACAGACACTTTACGGACAGATGTTTGCCGAGATTCTTCATCAATTCGATCCATTGAGCTGCCTGGTGGTCACCCTTTTTTCTTCTCTCCTTCAAATCTTCCCTGAATTGCTGACAGGTCGAAAAATAAATGTTTTGACTCCTCCAGAGATTGAGGTCGAGTGGAAACGTATCTAAGGTCGCCAGCAGGTTATTAATTTTTTCAAGAGGGGCCAAGCTCTCAGGATCGGAACGGATATCCGACATCATGGCGTCAATCTTTGTGCTGGCTGCAAATCCCAGGAGATTTCTATCGGGTTCCAGTCCCCACTTGCGGAATTCATCAATTATGTGCTTCAGTTTATCGAGCTCTAATCCGTCTAATTCCATCAGCTTTTTAAAATCCGCATTCAGAATGAATTCCATTGATGCCGCAAACGCCTTAGGAAGAGGAATGTTGTTTTCTTTCAAGGCGTACATGACAGTGTAATGGTTCTCGAAAACAGCGCGGAGTGACGATTCCGCCTCTTCGAGCGTGGATTCCATGATGTCATGCAGGACCTCTCTTTTTTTATCTCTCAAAAGATGCCACAGCGAGTAATTGTGATCACCGAAATGGCTGTCCATCAAACGGATCACCTGGGGGACATTGCCTTCCTGGAAAGCACTTTTTATCTCGCTTTGCATCAAGGAAAATAACCGGTCATCGGAAAACCGCCGCACTCCCCCGTTGAGGTTTTGATCCCCGAAGTGCAGCACGGCATAGCTCATCGTCTCTTCCTCCCAAGTCAAATCGGACCGGATTGTTGCTTTGCCCAAGGCCAGCCTTTGAGCAGCGGACTCAAGGATCGTGCTGACCTGCCTTTGCACCTTGTAATCTCCGATTCGGGTAAACTCTGAAAATTCCTCGAACAGAGAAGACACCGCATAATGCACACCGATTCTGAGCAAGTCCAGCACAGCGGGTTTTATATGCCGCTTGTACACATCACCGCCGCTGGTATAGACGGGACTATTGCTTGGGGCTTTCTCAATCCTGCGGATGAAATCGGACTCCAGATCGCTATCCGAAATTTCTCTGGCGAGCTGCATGGCTCGACCGGCGTATTTCATCACCTGAACCGCTTCGATCCCGGATATATCATCAAAAAACCAACCGCAGCTTGTGTACATGAGCATGGCGTTTCGCTGCATTTCCAAAAGCTTCAGCACGGCTGTTTTATCGGCAGGGTTGAATTTTCGGACTGCGTGTTGGGATAAAAAGCCCTCCACATTAGCTTCAGACCTGTCCAGGACAACTTGGATATAAGCGTCTCTCACCGCCCAAGGATCTTTGACATAATCTGCCATCCTCCTGGCATAGAGAGGGATGAGCTGATCTCTGAGCCAATCCATTGATTCCCGCAGAGAAGCCCGCCAGGCCTGTGTCCAGCCGGGATTTCGGCCCGTGTTGCACCCGCAATCACTCCGCCATCTTTCCACGCCGTGCACACAGCTCCATGAGCTGTCAGGTACGATTTCCGCCTCGTATTCGGGAGGGAATCTTTCCAGGTAGTCGCCGTAAACCGCAAGGGACGCTTTTTCTGTTGATGCGATCTTCTGCAAACAAAAAGCCAGGGCCATATCTCCGAAACGGTGGTGATGCCCGTAGGATTCTCCGTCCGTAGCAATATGGACAAGCTGGCCTGTATCCTGATCCGAGGAAAAGGCTTGGAGTAACCTCTGCGCAAAGAACTCGCCATTCTTCAGGAGATCGCCAAAAGCAATATCACGAGACACAGGTCCATTGTAGAAAAAAACCGCGATACTTGTGCCAGAGGGCAGAGGAACCGAGTAAGGTCGTTTCGGGTCAATCACACCGCCTCCGACATCGATCCAATCGTTGCTCCCCATCTTCCGATACCTGAGGGCTTGATGGGGTGAAAGGATCGTGAAGCGTATGCCCTGCTGAACCATGATCTCCAGGGTTTCATGGTCAACGGCCGTCTCCGGCAGCCACATCCCCTCAGGCTGTCTTCGGAAGCGATGGGCAAAATCCTCGATGCCCCATAGAATCTGAGTTTGTTTATCCCTGGAATTGGCAAGGGGCATGATCATGTGGTTGTATGCCTGGGCCAGGGCAGAACCATGACCGGAATATTTCTTCTGGCTCTCGGAATCCGCTCCAAGGATTGCTCTGTATATTTCCGGCTCATACCGCTCGAGCCAGGACAACAATGTGGGGCCGAAGTTGAAGCTCATCCGGGCATAATTGTTGACGATGTCGGTGATGTTTTTTCTCTCGTCCAGGATTCGGGCTGCCGAGTTAGGGGCATAGCACTCCGCTGTTATCCGCTCATTCCAATCGTGATAAGGAATGGCCGAATCCTGGACTTCAACCTCACCGAGCCAAGGATTTTCCCTCGGAGGCTGGTAAAAATGTCCGTGAATACAGACGTGTGACTTCATTGATCAGAGAAAATACATAAAGAGATTATTCTGCGTATTTGTCTACTGTTTATTCCGCTATTTATTCTGCTCGGCATCTGTGAGAGAGGCATATGTTTTGGCGCCTTTGATTTGATACTCGATCTTATTTTCTCTGGCCAGCCAGCCGAGCCCCTGGTAAGTTATCGCTGATTTTTCATTCAACAACTTGGGAAGTTGGGCAACATTCACCTCTCCTTTTTTCTGCATGATTTTCCAAATTTTACCTGCAGTTTCACCGATTTTCTCTTTCATGGTCTACTCCTTTAGACACTTGAATTTTCTCATCCATCATTCCATTGGAATCATAGGCTTTATGAATTCTATTTTATCACATCTGAAGAATTTGCGATGTGTAAAAAGTTGACTGAGAATGGGATTCAATTTTTTTTCTTGACAATGAGCACACTCAACGGCGGAAGAGTCAAAGAGAGAGAATATTCTCTGTTGTGCATTGGGATTGGCTGAGCGTCAACTCGTCCAAGGTTTCCCTGCCCTCCTCCTCCGTACTCCTTGGCGTCGCTGTTCAGAACTTCTGTCCAAAAACCTCCTGATGAAACACCAATCCTGTATGACCTGCGAACTATGGGCGTGAAGTTGCACACTACTAGGATATTATCACTGGGCGCTCTTCCCCTCCGTTCAAAGCTGATAACACTCTTCTTCCAATCACTGAGGTCAATCCATGCGAACCCCCCCTGCTCGAAATCAAACTCATGGAGTGCCGGCTCACTTCTGTAGACACGGTTGAGATCTCTGACCCACATCTGTAAACCTTGATGGGGTGGATATTCCAGGAGATCCCAGTCCAGGCTCTCCTCATGAGTCCATTCCCGCCACTGCCCGAATTCGGCTCCCATGAACAACAATTTTTTTCCGGGATGCGTGTACAGGAATCCCAGGAGAAGCCTCAGGTTTGCGAATTTTTCCCAATCATTACCTGGCATTTTCCCCAAAAGAGAACTTTTCCCGTGGACGACTTCATCATGAGAGAGTGGAAGGAGGAAATTCTCAGAAAAGGCATACCAGATGCTGAATGTCAACTGATTATGGTGATGTTTACGATAAACCGGATCCCTGGATAGATACTGAAGGATATCATGCATCCAACCCATGTTCCATTTCATCCCGAAGCCAAGCCCACCTAAATAGACCGGCCGGGTCACCATGGGCCAGGCTGTGGATTCCTCCGCGATTGTCTGAACATCGGGGAATAACTCGTATATGACTTCATTCAATCTCTTTAAAAAGGCAATGGCTTCGATATTCTCCCGGCCACCGTGCACGTTCGGGATCCACTCCCCCTCCCCCCGGGAATAGTCCAAATAGAGCATGGAAGCCACGGCATCCAAGCGGAGGCCGTCGGCATGATACTTCTCCAGCCAAAACAGGGCATTGCTTATGAGAAAATTCCGCACCTCGTTACGGCCATAATTGAAGATATAACTCTTCCAATCCGGGTGAAACCCTTTTCTCGGATCCTGATGTTCAAAGAGGTGTGTCCCGTCGAAATAGCTTAGCCCGTGCTTATCGGACGGAAAATGCGACGGGACCCAATCCAGGATGACACCTATGCCGTTCTGGTGCAACTTATCGATCAGATACATCAAATCCTGGGGTGAACCATACCGGCTAGTGGGCGCAAAATATCCTCCCACCTGGTACCCCCAGGAGCCATAAAAAGGGTGCTCCATCACCGGCAATAACTCAACGTGAGTAAAGCCCATATCTTTCACGTAATCAACAAGGGCAGGAGCGATGTCTCTATAGCTCAACAATCGACCGGGATCCTCAGGAGATCTCTTCCATGATCCCAGGTGAACTTCGTAAAAAGACAGGGGGGCACGGAGAGCATTGTGTTCCTTTCGGCTCTTCATCCATTCCGCATCTCCCCACTCGTAATCAAGATCCCAGACAACAGTGGCCGTACGGGGAGATATTTCCCAAAAAAGTCCGAACGGATCGCCTTTATCCACTCTGTATCTGTGCTCTTTGGAGACAATGTGGAATTTGTAGAGGGAACCTTTTCGGACATCCGGGATGAATCCCTCCCAAATACCGGACCTATCCCACCTTATGGCCAGGGGATGGGATTGGGGATCCCAACCGTTAAAGTCCCCGACCACCGAAACACTCTCAGCATTCGGAGACCACACTGAAAAATATATGCCTTCCTGGTTCTCCACACACATCCTGTGAGCACCGAACTTCTCATACAACTTGAAGGCGTTGCCCTCCTTAAAAAGGTGTATATCATAGTCAGTAAAATGAGAAGGTCCATGGAGAACCGGGCCGGGCTTTTTCGGTTTTGTCGGCTCACTCTTTGTTCGTTGTGTTTTTCGGGGCAATATCAGGACTCCTTTATTTTCGCCAGGACGCCAGGGTACTACTCCCTCCCTTGAATTTGACTGTAAATCTCTGCATACCTCAGGGCTGACTTCTTCCAGGAAAAATCCATTCGCATGGCTTTCTTGACTAACTTCACCCAATTTGCGCTGTCGTCGTATACCTCCAGAGCTCTTTTTGTCTCTTCAAGGAGCGCCTTTGAGGAATAGTCCACAAATTTAAAACCATTGCCCTCTCCCGTATGAGGGTCGAACTTCTGAATGGTGTCGTCCAGACCTCCGGTGGCTCTCACAATAGGAATGGTCCCGTACTTGAGGCTGTACATCTGATTCAATCCGCAAGGTTCGTATTTTGAGGGCATGAGAAACATATCCGACCCTGCCTCGATTTTATGAGCCAGGACATTATCAAAGGCAATTTTCACTCCAAGCCGACCGCCGTGCTTTTTCCCCAAGGCATCGAATTGTTTTTCATACTTGGCATCGCCGGTTCCCAGAATGACCAGACGGAGATTCAATTTCAAGAGTTCGTCCATGGATTCAGCCAGAATATCAAAACCTTTCTGGTCAGCCAGGCGGGATACAATCCCTATGATCGGGAATGTTGAGGGTCCCTTCAATCGAAATATTTGAGATAAATCCTCCTTACAGGCCTTCTTTCCCGAAAGTTCACGGCTATCAAAATTGGCAACTATATAAGGATCTGTCTTGGGATTCCAGGATGCATAATCGACACCGTTCAAAATGCCGTAGATATGAGTCCGTCTGTCCTGGAGAACACCCTCCAATCCGTACCCATACTCCGGTGTCTGAATCTCTTGGGCATATTTTTCACTCACAGTCGTTATGACATCGGAAAAGAGGATTCCGCCTTTCATGAAGTTCATCTTTCCATAGTACTCCAGCCCTTTCACGGCAAAAAGCTCCAGAGGCAGTTCGCTGACGGCCATCATGCCCTTAGGAAAAACGCCTTGATAGGCCAAGTTATGGATGGTAAAAACAGATCTGACTCTGGCCAGCAGAGGGTCATTCGTGTAAAGGCTCCTTAAATAAACCGGGATAAGACTGGTTTGCCAATCATGGCAGTGGATGACGTCCGGTTGGAATCCAAGCAGCTTTGTGAGCTCGAGCACACTCCGGCTAAAAAAAATAAACCTTTCCGGATTATCGAAATAATCTCCTTCAGAAGTCCCGTAGAGACCGCTGCGGTCAAAAAACTCCTCCCGTCGGATAAAACAGACTTGCGCATTTCTCTTCAATTTGGTGGTGTAGATCCCGGCTTCCAATTTTTGGCCTTGATAGGGGATGAACAGAGATTTCTCATAACGCTTCAGATTGAATGAACTCTCCCTGACAGACCTATAAAAAGGCATGACGATGACCACCTGGTGCCCCTGTGAGGCTAAAGCCGCCGGCAGAGAGCCGGCAACATCGGCCAATCCTCCGGTTTTAGCGAAGGGCGCTACTTCAGACGCGGCAAAAAGTATCTTGAGTTTATTCAAAGGATCACATTCTCCTGCCTTGGTTTATCGCTTGTCCCATCTTTGCAACAGATAGGGCTTCATATCTTCGAAAGTTCGGGCCTGCTGTTCGATGACCTCTTCGGCCTGCAGAGTGGTCATGTCCCGCGTCCTGTTGATAAAGGAGGCCACCCGGGCATAGTAGAGAGGACGCATGATATCCACCAGGTCTCTTCTGTCCTTTTTCCAGTTGTGAAAGGTGGCGGCAAAATCATAGACAATTTTAGCCCAATCCTCGGTAGGCATTAAGAAGTTTTCGGCGCTCCTCTTTCTGGCAAGTCCTTTGAGCACGGAAAAACTCTCGGGATTGATGATTTTTTCCCACAGAACAGAAATGTTTCTGAAGGCTTCCTTGAAATTTTCGATCATTCCCGGCAGGTCAACGGCAAAGGCTTCGGGTTCCTTGCGGACAGGCTCCCCATAGGTCGGAATCGGATCGCTCTTCCGTATGTCCTTCCACTTTTCCTGCTTGTTTTCCATTATCTCGAAGATAGGATAGACAACCTGGCGGAACATGGGTCCTAAGTTTTCTAGAGGATCCTTGACATCATGAATTTTCGCGCCCAAATGGGCTTGACAGATAGATTTCCCCTCCACAATAGCCGACGTCGTCATCCAGATGTCAATACCGAACCTGGCAATGTCCGTCATCCAGACCTCTGTTCCGTATTTGTAGTAAAAATCAACCATTTTTGTTGACAGACCAAAATCCCCGCCGATCGGCTGCCTCACGCGCTTTCCATATAAGGCGCGGGTCATGTTATAGGCAATATTGTTCGTGATCGTTGCATCGTACTTGTATCGGGTATATACCGGAGCAACAAAATCATGGCCATGGGTCAAAATGGGATCGGCTAGGGCTTTGATCCATTCGGGTGTAATACTCCTAAGATCAGAGTCAAAAAGAAGACAGACTTGCGCCTTGAGAAAGGAAGCAGACTCGAATATCATCCGAAGGGCACTCCCCTTCCCGGGAATACCTCTATAGATGGTCACAATTTTTTCAATGAACGGATCAACGATTTTGGCCTGCGCCACCTCTCTCGTGTCGTCTGTAGAACCTCCGTCAGAAACTATGATGATTGATCTCGTATCACGGTAGTGCTTGGCAATGCCTTCACTCACCACATCAATGACGTGTTCGATCGTCGAGTCATTGTTGAAACAAGGAATCCCGACGACCATGTCCGCATGATCTATCTTCTCCAGCCTCCGATTTGCCCAGGGACGCAATCCGGTGTGAAATGTCATTAAAAAATCCCCTTTCAGTGAGCTAATTGGTCTTCAACTTTGACTTCAAAACAGGCCTGTGTTACATTTTCGATGCAAGAATTCTTATTATACCAAAACAAAGGGTCAAAGGAACAGGTCTTAATGCTACTCGAGAAATTACGGAAACTCCCCAGCAAAAAAAACGTTCTCATCCTACCCCATGACAATCCGGATCCTGATGCCATCGCCTCGGCCTGGGGGCTCTCCTATCTTTTAAAAAGAAAACTGGACTTGAATTCAACGATCGCCTACAGTGGTTTGATTGGAAGAGCAGAAAACCGGGCCTTAGTCAGGGTCCTGAAAATTCCCCTTGTCAAATATGATCCTGAGCTATTAGACCCAGACCAAAGCATCGTCTTGGTTGACTGTCAACCCTATACGGGCAACAACCCTCTTCCATCGGATGTCATTCCCGATGGAATCATCGACCATCATCCATTAAGGAGAACCACCAAATACAAGAGATGGGCTTTCATTGACGAAAAAATTGGAGCTGTCAGCACAATCATCACGGCCTCATTCAAGCGACAAAAACTTTTTATGCCGAAAAGAATAGCGACAGCTCTCTTTTATGCCATTAGCAGTGAGACAAAAGATCTCGGTTGGGAAGGAACCGATCTCGACTACAGCAATTATCTTTTTTTGCTTCCCAAAGTCAATTTGCAGGCTCTTTATAAGATCAAACACCCCAGCTTAAAAAAATCGTATTACCGCATGATAAAAGAGGCCATCAATAAAAGTCGCATTTTTGAAAATATTGTGCTCTGCCCTTTAGGAAAGGTCCCTTATCCGGAGCTGCCTGCCGAAATCGCCGATTTTTTGTTCTTCAGAGATAGAGTTGAGATAAGCCTGGTCATGGGGCTCTATAAGAATGACATGTACCTGAGTTTGAGATCGTTCGATAAAAGTGTCAACTCGGCCTACGTGATGCGCCGGCTGGTCAAAGACTTGGGTAGAGGTGGAGGACATGAGATCATGGCGGGGGGTAAAATTCCAGATATCTCACCGGATAAGGCATCGGATTTGGAAAAAACAATCACGAAACGCTTGTTAAAAATTTTTTCCATTCCGGAGAGAAAAGAAGAGACGTTCGCATAGCCTTATTTTTGGATGAGCCAGATCAAATCTCTGCGATACACACAAAGAAAGGAGGAAAGACTGTGGACCAAAAACGTCAATCAAAAAAATGGATAGCGCGAGTTACTGTGCTGGGCATTTTACTTGTATTGGGAATATTTTTATCAGGCCGGGCACAAGATCTTCCCGAGGACCCTTACGAACGCGGACTGGCACTCCTCAGGCAATTCAAGTACGGTGAGGCCAAGGCCAGCTTCGATCAGGTCCTGCGCCAGCATCCGAAACACCTGAACGCCTTTTACCAGCGAGGGAGAGCGCTTGTGGCTCTAGGACAATATGATACCGCCTTGGCTGACTTCGACAGAGCCATTCAACTTAATGCTGAGTTTGCGCCCGCTTATATCGGAAGGGCCATGGTCGCCATAGGGCGTAAAGACTATACCGCTGCCATGCAGCATCTGGCCAAGGCCCAGTCCATTGAACCTGGAAATCCAGAGGCCTTTTATCAAAAGGGTGTAGTTTTTGGCTATCAGAACAACATCAATGAAGCCATCAATTCGTTCAAGCGATGCCTGGAGATCAAACCGGATCATGCCTACGCCCATTATCAGGTCGGACTCGCTTACAACCAGATCAGACGCATCGATTTGGCCATCGAGCACTTGGATAAATTCCTCTATCTCGCGCCCGCAGCACCAGAGGCGGAACAGGTCCGAAGGCTTCTCAGCAGTTTGCGTTAACTTGCCGACGCGGTCCTACACTAGAATGCCTGTCCTATGCTGATGTAAAAAACTGTCCTCGGTTCGAATTCCCGGGGTGAGAGGTTGATTCCGTAGTCCAAACGAAGAAAGATGGCCGGGATGTTGAGCCTGAGGCCAAAACCGGCAGCGGTCCGGACATCGAAGGGATTGAAGTCGTTGATGTATCTGTAGACGTTGCCCGTGTCAAAGAAGGCCACCCCCTCCAGCCATTTGAGGACGGGGAACCTCAATTCCTGATTTATTATGAATAGCGCTTCACCGCCTATGGAGCGATCCAGATAGGGGTCATAAGGGCCGACCCTATCCCGCTCGAAACCCCTGATAGAGTTGGCGCCTCCCGCATAGTATCGACGGCTGGGAATGAGGACCTGGTCGAAGGCATCCGCAAGACCGATTCTGTAGTTTGAGGCCCAAATCAGGAGGGGGTGAAGGCGGATGTAAAGTGAGTACTGGCCGAAAAAACTGATATAGTTGAGATCCGTTTTAAGGAAAGTTGGGGAGTATTTCGAGCTGAGGGACAGGAATGATCCCTGTTTGGCATTGATTTTGTTCCCCCGGGTGTCCCTGACCCAGAAGACCTGAATCTCAGGAAGAAAGAGCGTGAAATCAAAGGGAAAAGGCCCGATAGGATCGAGTTCGTAGGTGTGAATCCTGTTGAGGCGGAAGAGATAAGAGAGGAACGAATCAAAGGGCAGCGGCAGTTCCTGCTGGACGGTGAACCCGAATTCTTCAGATCTAAAACCAGACAGAGTCTCGTCCAGATAAGACAAAGAATAAAGAGTGTTCAATTTTTTGCCGAAGAGATACGGATCCTTGAGCGAGAAACGAAGGTCTTTCTGACGGTCATTCTGTTTGTAAAATATCAATCCCGATCTACCTCTCCCAAATATGTTAATGAGGTCCAACTGTCCGAACACTTCGAATTTTTCCTCCGAGTTGTAGCGCAGACCGTAGCTCACACCGAACCTGGGATCTTCTTGGACTTCGATCAAGACTCTGGCCTTATTTTGCCCATAGGGTTCGGGACGAATGTTCACATTTCTGAATACAAGTAGATCGTAAAGTTTTTTTTGGCTGACGATAATCTGTTCCATATTCAGAGGGTCACCCTCCCTGAAGACAAGCTCTCTGCGAATGACATGATCAGGGGTGCGATCATTTCCAATTATATCGATTGCGGATATCAAATGAGCCTTTCCTTCCTTTATGCTGTAAACAATACCGACCTGAGGACTGTCTATCTCGAATACGGTCTGAACGTCTATGTTCACATCGTGATAGCCATGGGCTCTGTAAAAACTGTAAAGCATGTTCGTGTCGGCAGCCAGGATGATGGGGGAAAAGATATCCGATTCTTTGAGATTCAACACGGCCCTGAGTTCTGATAAGGTGAAATATTTATTCCCGTTGACATCGACGAACTGAACAATGCTTTGCATCCCCTGTTGGACGGGTAAAGTGATATCGACCGTCTTTGTTTTCTTATCCAACGAGAGCTCAGGATAGTCGATAACAGCACTCTGGAAACCCATCTCTTCGTACAGGTACTCAATCCTCAGCTTGCTCCTCTTAAAGTCATAGAGCAAGGCCCACAGCCCTTTGCCTTTCGTCCGCGGAATCGAGGCCACCGTTTTCTTTATGGATTTGGGAGATACCGCACTTTCCCCGGCGATTGTGAACTGACCGATGCGGTACCTGGGCCCGAAATGCACAAAAATGACATAAAAGGATTCATCCTCCTCTTCAGTTTTAGAGGCAGTGACTTCGGCTTCGATATACCCCTGGCTGTTCAAGTCAAGTCGCACCCGTTTTTCGGCCTCGGCCATAGACATTTCTTCAGGAAGTCGGCCGTTCCACTTGCTGATGACCTGCTTTTTCAGGGATTTTTTTAACGGATCTCCCACGAAGACAATCTGAGCCGGATCTTTCGGAGCAATTGCGAATGTTATGACGACAGTGTCATCAGCCTGGTAGTCAAGGGAAGAGGATATGACCGCATTCAGATAGTTGTTCTCCTTGTAGAAGGCCGTTTGCTTCTCGATGGCCGTGCGCAGATTCCTGTAATAAAAGACAGATCCTTTCTTGAGGTCCCGGGAGACTTGTTCCAGAAGATTTTCGGCAAATCGAAGATTTCCGGAGAAAACGATATCTTTGATTTTATAGCGTTTGATACGCCGGCTGAGAGCAAAGGCGCCCGTTCGGGACGGACTTCCCAGAAAAAAACGATGGCTGACACTTCCTCCGTAACTGCCGTCGTCCTTGGCGAAGGATTGAAGGCCGAAATTGCGGCTCAAGCTGTAGTCCAGTACCCAGGTCTGTCTTTGCGTATTGCTGATATCGATCGAGTAGATGAGATCGAGCTTGTTAACCAGCCCCTTCCGGAAGGTGAATCGTGCCCCAGGATCTTCTTCGGTAGCGATGTTGATGGGTTCGATGCGCACGTCCTCCGCTCCGAGAAAGTTTTTGAGCCCTCTCGTGAAAGGAGAGGCCAGAGGGCTTAAAAAATAGAGCATGAGCTGGTTTCCGAGGACATTGGCCGCCTCGTTTCTGAGGCGCTCTGTACCGTAGCCCGTGATGAGCAGCGAGGCAAGTTCTATCTGGGATCTTGGAGGAGATGAGCTCAGCGTGAAATTCAGATTTGTGATCGGCCCCGACGCGATCAGAGTTACGTCCAGGTTGTCATAGTCATGTCGCATCTGGGTGTGAGCAATGACATTGACTTGACCATTGAGAGGATCAGTATCGGCATAATCTAAGCTCACCAGTTCGACTTCGTAGCTCCTGCTGCCGAATTGGATTTCACCCGCCTCACGATTTCGGACATAGCCGGAGAGACGCGGCTCGTAAACAGTCCCCCCAACCCGAATACTGCCATCCAATTCAAGCGAGGCCAGGTTATTGTCGATAAGGAGAGGACTGAGAGTGACAATGTCAATAGCCAGATTCAAATCCCTTACCCTGGCCGGGATATCACTCTTTAAGGCTCTTTGTGTGGAGCGAAGAGTCTTGACGAGCTCGCTCCCCGGGTAAATATCGGCGTTGAAGTAAGATTGGCTGAATTCCAGTTTTCCCAATAGGAACCATCGTTTTTCCCGATTGTTCAGGCTGAGTTGTCCGTTGGCCAAACCCTGAAACCCCTCGGGATAGTTGACCTGGACCTGTTCGGCATTCACACTCAATTCAGCCGATGTGAGTTTATTGGCAGCAAAATCAACTGTGCCTCTGGCAGCTGCCTTCCCTCCGTTAAAAACACCGGCTAAAACAAATGTCCCCGGGCTTCCATAGGCCAGATGAAGGTCTCCCTCGATATCCGTAGCCAGAAAAGGAATATCCTGCAGTTGAAAAAGGCCATTGGTTATGCGGCCCTTGCCCTTTAATCCAATATCATCCGGAGGGCCTTTACACTCCATTTCCAGGCTGAGGTCGCCATCCAGAATGATGCCCTCAAACAGAGGGGTCAGGATTGACACATCCAGATTTGCCGAAAAATACCCCTCCAGATGAGGTGCTTTCTCAAGAATAAGAGTCAAACCGGTTTGAATGAAAGAATCACCCCCGCTGAGCCTGAATTTATCCAGTCGCAGCTCTTTCTTGTTCAGACGAAACCGGATTGTATCCTCGTTCTGCATCTTGAACTTGGACAGAAGGAGTTCGAGTTTGCTCAACTCCCCTTCGACTTCCATTCCTTCCGTTGAAAAGACGTCACCGCGCAGCCGAATACTCCCCTCTAAGGTCCCCCCCACATCTGCAGGCGGCTTTTGCGGGAGGAGATCGACAAAGGGACCGAGATCAAGGGCAGAAAGAGTTATCGTGATCTCATTCAAAGCGGATTCGGAAGAAAGGTCTTCCGAGGGCAGTTCTTTCTTGGCGGCTAAAGGGAGAGCGATCTTCCCGTTGGCAGAGATACGGCCTCCGTTCACGCCTACGGCAAACTCTTCCAAATCAAGAACATTATCCTTAATCCCCGCCGCCAATGTTATATCATGCAGGTTGTAGGGAATGGCCGATGTGCTGAGGTGGCTATCCCGCAGCTCAATCCGGGCATTCACAAGGGGATTGCTGACAGTGCCGGAAATATTCCCAGTCAGCAAAAGGGATCCGGCTAGTTCCGTGTTCGGTAGAAACGCCTCCAGGATGTGGAGGTTTACAGAGCCATTCATGGCAATTTGACCCGTGTTCATTTCACTGAAAGGAATCCTCCCGGATACAGTCAATTCTGTTTCCGGTCCCACCAGTTGGACTGGCGCTAAATTAATTTCCTGGGGATTGATCTTCAGGCTGATGGTTTGACGATTTTGAAAGGAATAATCTATATAGCGAAAAATCAATTTTTCTATATCTATTCGGGCTGAATACTGCCTCCAATCCCTCAACGGAATCGTAAAGTCAGCGGTGGCCGTGATATCGGATGATACAGGAGAAGGACGTGGTTCGAGCTGGTATCGGAATATGTTCCAGGCATCCAACGCCTGCGTGCTGAAGTGGCCATTAACGGTAAGGGGATCCTGCAAAAGGAGGTGAGCTTCCAGATAGGACTGCCCCACCGGCGTCTTTAGCTCGAATGTGACAGTATGGCCGTCTGAAATGGACGTCACATCAAGTTCCTCCAGATGGGCGCTGGCAAGCGTCAGCCTCTCCATAGAAACCTGCAGGTTATAAATGGGATTTTCTAAGGTCCCGTTCCCTTTGAATTGGAGGCGAGCAAAACCTGAAAGATCTATATCTTGTGGGATAAATGCTTTGAACTCGGAGAGATTGATTTCCCGCCCTGTCAGATCGGCCCTGAATTCTTTCGATTCAAGATCAAATTCAAGGTTTCCTTCCAGGATTCCTGCTTCCTTGCGGACCTGAATACTCTCTAAACTCAAATGCCGATTCACAATCTGTCCCTTGAATTCGGCGAGAGAGACTGTCTTATCGTCCAATCCGAGGTCTACTGCCGTGGCTGAAAATTTTAGTCTGGGATTCTCCGGGCTCCCGGAAAAATCCGCTCTCCCGGAAAAGATTCCTTTCAGGGGGTGCTTTGGTTGGAAAGATGCGGCAATCGGCGCCAGGTCCACCTGGTCGGCTGTAATCGTCAACCCGGAATTTTCTCCGATGGAGCTATCGCCAAGATTGTAAGACAGCTGACCGTGGGCCTGAATCAAACCCTGCGCGAATTGTAGGCTGAAGTTGGGGATACCTAATCCTGAATGATCATATCTGAGCTGCCCTTCCATTTGACGGATATCTAGGTCATCGACAGAAACATTCTCACCTTCCACAGACAAAGTCATTTCAGGATGGGCCGTTGTTCCTCGAGCCTTACCTTCGAACGATAACTGACCATTTGAAGGAAATGGGATCTGCGTCGGGTTTCCCGGCAAAATATTGGCCTCAACCAATCGTGCGTAGAGTTTGCTTATTTCAGACAGGTCTTTGACCTCAATCCTGAACTCCGTGTTGAACTTCTTCGTGTTGTCCACTGTGCCGGAAAGATAAAACTCCGTCTGATTGAGATGGAGGGAACCCGGATTCAAGGTCAACTGTCCACCGGAAGTTTTAAGGCCGAGGTTACCGCTCAGCACAAAACTCTCTTCGGTGCTAGACGATGTGTGAGAAGAAGGAACAAATTTGATTTCTCCCTGTGCTTTGATCGAATCGACGGCAAGCCTGTCCCATTTTGCCGATACCCCGCCGCTGCTCACAGAAGACAGAAATGGCAGGAGCCGGGGCTCCAATTCTTCGAAACTGGAGAGATCGATGTCGTTCCACTCGAGTTCTGCCGTAGATTCTCTACTCTCCAATAAATCCAGATTTAATTTGCCTGTGAGCATTCCATCCCCCAAGGTGAGATTGAGATTATCGAGGGTAACGTTCTTTGTGTCGGTGTGAAAAGAAGTGCTGATTTCGGAAAAAGGGATACCGGCCACAATAGCATCATGGCCTTCAAGGCTTCCCCGCAGTCTGATATCTTTTTCTGTGCCCTCAACCGAAGCTGAAAAGGAAAGAACTCCCGTGAACTCATGTTCGATGGGGAAGATGTCTTTGATCCGATTGAGGTTGAGAGTTCCGTTCATATTGATCTCAATCTGAGGGACTTGGAGGTAATTCTTGATCTTTCCCGAAACAGACAGGGATAAAGGAACCGTTTGAATGGTCAGCCGGTTTATGTTCACGGATTTATCATCGAATTCAAAGTCCGTGTGCAGTTCATGGAGCAAAACTCTGGATTGCTTTAACTGAAACTCCCCTCTTTCCGACCTGATGTAGCCCGAATGAAGGTTATCATCGTTCTGATAATTCCCCTTAATCTCAATATTTGCCATCGTTGCTTTGAAAGGAATTTGCCTGTTCTGAACGCTGAGGAACCCATCCTCCATAAGAAATTCGTCGATTGTCAGGGAAATGGGTTTCTTAGGGGATGCATCCACAACAACATCAGTTTTGGTTTGCGGACTCTGCGGGCTGAGAGCAAGTCGGGGAGCAATAATTTGCACTTCCTGGATATGGATTTTGCGGGTGAAGAGAGTCGATGCGGCAAGATTGAGGACAATCCTCCGCACCGTTAAGTGCTGTATAAAAGCATCCTTGTCGGGGATGGGTTGGATCTCGACACCATCCAGCGCAACCGAAAGCCGGAGTGGACTGAGATCAAAGGACTCAACGGAAAGAGCAAGGTTATATTGGTTCTCCAGATAGCGGCTGGCCTTTCCCAAAAGAAAAGATTCAAACATCTTGGTGTGGACAAAAACAAGTCCTCCGATAATGGTGGTCGCCAGAAATGCAATGGTTCCGATCAAAATGCGTTTTTGGAGTTTCCTCTTTCTCTTCCGGTCTTCAATCTGTTTCTTCATCATTGTGTGTCGTTCTCAGGATAAAAATGCATAGATTCTTTTTCACACATAATAGCACATGCCCGCTATTTTTTAATTTTATTTGCCGATTGGCTTAAGACCTTTCAGGAAAGTTGAGGGGGAAGACAATCCCTCTCAACACAACAGCACCCGTACAGCGTTTTTGACTTTAGCCATAGAGTGCAATTGCTAAGTTGATCTCCTTGATTAGGCTCAGTCAATTGAAAATCATGAATCCTTGTTATCGCTTTCTTTGTGCTTATGCCAATCCAATTTTGCGAAGATTCCCTGTCTTAAAGACGTGAACACACGCTCAAGTAGAGTGACTCCTTGCAGAATTCCGACTGTCAATATGCTCAAGACTATTGAAGCGGCATACTTTTCAAAACCGATCAGAATTCCGATACCGGCCAGAACCCAGATCACCGATGCTGATGTTATTCCTATGAGAACTCCCTGGCGGGTCAGGATCACTCCTGCCCCTATGAACCCAATCCCGGTGATGATTTGTCCGACGATCCGGCTGGGATCGACGTGACTGCTCTGGAGAAACAGGCTCACCGTGGTAAAGACATAGGTCCCGAGACATATGAGGCTGCAGGTGCGAATTCCGGTTGGTTTACCGGAAAGCTGACGCTCCAATCCAACGATCAAACCACAGATAACGGCCGTGATCACTCCTTCCCATCTTAATGGCGATAGTAAGGCCTGCAGCTCCAAATTCCTCTCCGCATTATTCATATATATTATACAGTTATCTCACATCATTTTCACAGCAATTAGGGGAATACAGTTTTAAAAATAAAAATCGCCAGGCCCTCTCGCACTTTTTGGGGAAAAGACCTGGCGATGGAAATTCAATCAGGCAGATTCCTTGCCCATACTGTCCTTTGCTAAATCCTCATCAAGGGAAAATCCCTCTTTCTTTATACACCATCTCCAGCCGGTAGAGAGCAACGATCTGAGCAGCCGTGCGCCAATCGACTTTGTATCTCTGAGCGGCATCCCTTACTCTCTCATAGGCGCTGACAATGATCTTCCTCAATTTAGCGTCGATCTCCTCGAGTTCCCAGAATTCACTTCTCTTATTCTGAAGCCATTCAAAGTAGCTGACGATGACCCCCCCCGAATTACACAGAATATCTGGAATCGCTTCAATGCCCCTCCGCTGGAGAATCTTATCTCCGTCTTCATCTGTGGGACCGTTAGCACCTTCGGCGACTAGGGTGACATTCAGCAGTTCAGCCGTTTCCCTATTGATCGCATTCTCCAGGGCAGCGGGAATAAACACATCGGCTTTCGTGCTGAAGAAGACCTCATGATCGATGGCCTCCGCTTTGGGATAATCGACCACACCGCCATTCTCTTTGACATACTGGGCGAGCTCATCGGGGTCGATCCCTTCTTTGTTCCGGATAGCACCCGTCACATCTTCTACCGCGATAAGTTTGGATCCGTTCATCTTCATCAAGCGGGCAGCCCATGACCCCACATTGCCGAATCCCTGGACAATATAGGTTGCACCTTTCAAGTTGAAGCCTTTGTCCTGGGCCCATTTTTCGATACAGAAGACAACGCCCTGTCCAGTCGCTTTTTCGCGGCCCACACTCCCTCCTGCCTCGATCGGCTTCCCTGTGACGACATGAAGGCACCGGTTTCTCTCGTCCGGCGCGATGGTGGACATGTAGGTGTCTTGAATCCAGGCCATAATTTTGGCATTGGTGTTAACATCCGGGGCAGGTATGTCATAATCCGGGCCAATGTTGTTTCCCAGTGCGAACGTGAACCGTCGCGCGATCCTCTCGAGCTCCTTTAGGCTGAACTCAGCAGGGTTTATCTGTATGCCTCCCTTAGCTCCGCCGAAAGGGATGTTCACGATGGCCGTCTTCCAGGTCATCATGGTCGCCAGCGCTCTGATTTCATCGATGTCAACCATGGGGTGAAAACGAAGCCCTCCCTTGAAAGGTCCTAAAGCATTGTTGTGCTGCACCCGGTAGCCTGTCAACATCTTGACATGCCCATCATCCATCTTCACCGGAAAATGAACGACGAGCTCGTTCATGGTCTCGGCCATGATCTTGCATATATCCCTGTCGAAATTGTTTGTCTCCTGGGCTTTTTCGAGCAACTTGAGCACGTTTTCATGAAGACTGCTCTTTTTCACGACCTTAGCTCTGTAGTGTTCGCATCGCCACACTCCGCTCTCCGGTTTGGGGAGCCCGCACAGGCTCTGAAGATCGCAGTAATTGCAGAGACCTTTAAATTTTTTCCCCTCTTCCAGACCCGGCCGCCCATGCTGATAATACAAGAGCTTCCACTCTCTGGAAGTCGATAATGGTTTTAAGTTCCGTCCGTTTTCTTGTTTGCGACTTATCATCGTAACCTCCTGTTTCCAACAGCATAATAGCAAATTCGGTGCCAACTCTTTCGCCAGGGGAAGGGATTGCAGAATGCCTCAAAAACTTGGATAGAAACGAACCGGTGGGTAAAATTTATCCGGCTTGAGGAGCTTCGGCACTAGGGATGGGACTTGACCTTATTCAGCTTCTCCCTCAGCGTCTTCCGAGTAATGCCCAGAATCTTTGCAGCCTGGGTTTTGTTCCCCTCTACGCTGGAAAGAACACTGCGAATATGTTCAGCTTCGGCTTCAGCCAGAGTCCTGTTGGGGCTGACCCCTCTCAACGCCGAGAATCGCATCAGGGAGGGGAGGTCAGGGACATCGATGACATCCCCTTCTGTCATGACTACCAGACGTTGAATGATGTTCTCCAATTCTCTGACATTGCCAGGCCAGTCATAGTTTTTCAAGACCTGCAGGGCGTTTTCAGATAAATGAGGGACAGGCTTTCCCAGTTCTTTAGCAAATTTGACAGAAAAATTTTGAACAAGCAGTAAAATGTCGCTTCCTCTATCTCGCAAAGGAGGAATCTCGATAGTGATGACATTCAACCGGTAGTATAGATCTTCCCGGAACTCATCTTTCTTCATCAGGGTAAGCAGATTTTTGTTCGTAGCGGCGATAATCCTCACATCCACTTTTTGATGCTGTCTGGCTCCCACCAAACAAACCTCTTTATCCTGGAGAACACGCAAAAGCTTGACTTGCATAGACAGGCTCGTCTCGCTGATTTCATCCAGGAAAATCGTGCCTCCCTCTGCCGTCTGAAAAAAACCTGCACGGGTTTCGATAGCTCCTGTGAAGGCCCCCTTGACATAACCGAAGAGTTCGCTTTCCAGAAGATTCTCCGGAATGCCCCCGCAATTTATCGGGACGAATGGTGCCGAAGCCCGCGGGCTGTTGTAATGGATTGCCCGGGCTACCAGCTCTTTCCCGGTTCCACTCTCTCCCGTTATAAGCACAGTCGCCTGGCTTACAGCCGCCTTCTCTATGGCCCCCCATACTTTCTGCATGGCTTCAGACTCTCCGATGAGACCATGACGGACTTCAGGAAGCTTGCGACTCTGGGCAACTGTTATTCTGCGCAGGCGCAGCTTGTCCAAAACGCGGCTGACGGCAGAAAGCAATTCTTCCTCAGTAAAAGGCTTGGACAGGTATTCTTCTGCACCGAGCTTGACAGCCTCAACAGCTCCCTCAATCGATGGATATCCCGTAATCATCATCACGCCCATGTTTCTGTAATTTTCCTGAATGTGCCGCACAAGACTCAAACCGTTGACTTCGGGCATTTTCAAATCCGTGATAACCAAGTCTATAGGTGAAGATTCGATAGTTTTAATCGCCTCAACAGCGCCCGGCGCCGTAACGACTAGATATCCTTCTGATTCTAGATTCCTCTTTAAAACTTCCAGAGTATCCGGAGAGTCGTCAACGACAAGAATTTTTGCTTTCTTCGAAGACGCCTTCATTTTATGTCTTTACCTCTGCTTCATCCAAGTCTGAAATGGGTAATTTAATCTTGATTTGCGTGCCCAGGCCGACTTGGCTGTCCACATCAATCGATCCTCCATGTGATGTTACGATTCCATAAACGACGGACAGCCCCAGGCCAGTTCCTACACCTACATCTTTGGTGGTAAAAAAAGGCTGAAAAATTTGACTCTTGATGTTGTCTTCCATACCGACTCCCGTATCTTCAACGATGAGAAGGGCAGAGTTATCAGTAGCCATTGTCCGGACAGTCAACTCGCCTCCGTTCGGCATGGCCTGTATGGCATTGACAACGATATTCACCAAGACCTGGATCAGCTGAGACTGGTCAGCTGTCACATCAGGAAGCGAAGAGGAAAGTTGACATTCCACTTTAATTCCCTCTTTGGCACATCTCGATTCGAGAAAGTAGAGACCTTCCCTGACAACATGATTTAGATTTACTCGCATCTTCTGAGGGGGCATCTGTCGGGCAAAGAGCATCAGTTTTTTGATCACTTCGCGGGCATGGAGAGAAGCCTTCATGATTTTCCCGATATCTGTTTTGGCCTGACTTGATAACTCTGGATCCTTCTGAATAAGCTGGGCAAATCCCAGGATGGTCCCAATGGGCTCGTTCAACTCATGGGCTACGCCAGCGGACAACTGGCCGATTGTGGCCAGCCGGTCGGCATGCCGGAGCTGGTCCTGAAGCCGCTCTTTATCCTCTGCGATCTGTGTGTGTTCGATGATGAGCTCGATCTCCCTGGCCACTGTGTCCAGCAGGCTTCTTTCTTCTTTGAGAAAAGGCCCTTCATCAAGCTCGGGTTTTGCTTCGCTGTAGGTGACCTCGACACGGCCTCTCTTTACGCCCCCCACGATAATTTCAGCCGTCTGTTTATGAATACCGTCCTGAAAGAGAGGAGTCGAGTAAGTTCGATCATCCAAGATAATCCTGGCCGAGGCAATTTCCGGATAAAGCCAAGCCGGGGGGAGAAGAATTGCGATTTTCTCGAAAATTTCGTTAAGAGAAAGGCTACCTAATTCAATTATCTTGGCGATACCGTAAAGACATGTTAGCTCTTTGACCCTTTCTTTGAGCTCAACTTGAGCCCTCCGGTAACCCAGAGCCGCCCCCAATGTTTGGGCCAATCCCTCGTACATTTCCACGTCACCCTTGGTGAAGAAATCAAGGGACGTGCTGTACATTCCCAGAAAGCCAATATTCTCTCTTTCCACACGGATGGGAACCAACAAGATAGATCCGTAAACTCCTTCGCCCTCTGATTCTCCCCTGCACATGTCCGCATTACCCGTCCAGTAACTCCCGTTTGGAGTAAAGCCGGACAGAGACGGATCATGCTGGCCTAAAAACACTTGCAGGCTCAGCCGCTCCAGCCAGGTGTTCACTTTTAGCCTGGGGATCAATCCATGCTTCTTGTCTTCCAAGGCTGGCATGATTTCAAAGCTGAAGGGAGTTTTCTGTGAACGCAGGAGTTCACTTCTGTAGAATTTCCCTCTCTCTTTCAGCCACATCACCACGCTAGCGCTTCCCGACACCTCCAAGAGAACTTTGGAGACGGCCTTTAAAAATTCATATCTCAGCAGACCACGAAGGGCAAAATGCATGACTTGGTTGGAGAGGTTAAGTATGGATTTAAAATCGCTCTTTAATAGAGATTGAGCGGTATTAGAGTGAGGAGGCGTCATAACGTGAACATAGCACACATCTAAGAATGAGGTCAATCGTGTGTTCGTTCGGTCTGAAAACTTGGCACGTCTAGCATAAAGCTGAAAAATGATGACCCATAAAATCCCCGGCTGACCAGGTGGCAATCAAATCTGGAAAAAGGTGCCAGGCACCTTTTTTTTATATGGGGAGAAAAGGTGCCTGGCACCATTTCTATTCAAAACATGCTCGGCGTGGTAAGATGATTGGTCGATGAATCGGAGGACAAAAGCAATGAAAACATATGCAGGGTCGATTTTTTATAGGCTGGTCCTTATCTGTGCCTTTATCTCTGGGTCCCTTAATTCGCAGGATACGGCTGTTGAGAGCCTTGAATCCAAAATTGATCGTATGGCCAAGGACATCGAACCCAAAGCCATCGAGTGGTATAAAGATTTTCATCAGAATCCGGAATTGGGGAATCGCGAATTTCGCACCGCCAAAATTGTGGCTGCGCACCTTCAAAAACTCGGTATCGAAGTGAAAACACAAGTCGCACACACAGGAGTTGTGGGTTTTCTCCGAGGTCGAAAGTCCGAGCCTGTGGTGGCCCTGCGGGCGGATATGGATGCCCTGCCCGTAACGGAGATGACGAATTTACCTTACGCCTCCAAGGTAAAAGCAATCTATAACGGCCATAAGGTGGGCGTCATGCATGCCTGCGGGCATGATGTGCACACATCCGTGTTGATGGGTGTGGCCGAAGTGCTATCCAGAATGAGAAACGATTTAAACGGAAGCGTGAAATTCATTTTCCAGCCGGCTGAAGAAGGGCCTCCAGGAGACGAAGAGGGTGGCGCCTCTTTAATGATAAAGGAAGGAGTGCTGGACAATCCGAAGCCGGAGGCGATCTTCGGCCTGCATGTTGGACTTCTCCCCGTTGGCACTATTGCTACTCGACCCGGCGCTCTCCTGGCAAGTTCGGATGGACTCAAAATCGTGGTCAAAGGCCAGCAGACCCATGCCGCCGCTCCCTGGGGCGGCGTGGATCCCATCGTTGTGGCATCGCAGATAGTGCTGGGTATTCAGACTATCGTGAGCCGGCAGCTTGATTTGACGGCAGCACCGGCCATCATTTCCTTCGGCAGTATCCACGGCGGAGTCAGAGGGAATATCATACCTGATTCTGTGGAGCTCATAGGGACGATTCGATCTCTCGATCCGGGAATGCGCGACATGATTCAGGCCAGGGTCAAAACAACGGCTACGCACATCGCTGAGAGCGCAGGGGCTCTGGCTGAAGTTGAGATTTATCGGGGAGCACCGGTCACCATGAACGACGAAGCCCTTACAGAACAGATGCTTCCGGTTCTTAGAAGTGCTCTGGGTAACCAAAACGTCGTTATCTCTCCCCCTATAACAGGCTCTGAGGACTTTGCCTTCTATGCCCAAAAAATTCCGTCCATGTTCTTCTTTCTCGGAGTTACTCCTCCCGATGCCGATCCGAACAAGCTCGCACCCCCCCACTCACCCTATTTTTGTGCTGATAAGGGATCGATTATCGTCGGAATACGGGCAATAGCCAACCTTGCTGCAGACTACCTGGAACGACATTGAGCGCTAAAAATCAGACACCCGATATGCCTTCTAAGGCTGCACATTATCGCAATGGACAAATTCTGGGATTGTGCGTGATCGTCAATCCATTCCGATTCCGAATTGGGGACGTGATTGGCCTCTACTCGGCCAGCGATTCCTGACGCACCTTCTTGAACGGCTGATCGTCATTCCAGATAGGCCACTCTTTCAATTGGGCAATTCTGAAGCCAAACTGAAAGGCAATCTGATTGACCTGGACCACGGTCTCCATTTTCCACTCACCGGTGAATTCATCATTGGGGTGATGATAAACCGTTCGCTGCCATTTCTTCAGTTCTTCGAAGCCCCAATCTTCCGGTTTGTCGACAAATTGAAACCCGTTGATCAGCATTCCGCCCGGGAGGCCTTCCTGGGCCAGACTGTAGTGATCCGAACGCTGGTAAAAGTTTTCTTCCGGCATCAGGTCATAAGATAAAGTCATTCCATTATCATCGGCGATTTGCTGGGCAAGTTGGCCCAGACTGGATCGCTCCCCGCCTATAAAAAGAAAATCCTTGAATTTACCCCAGGGGAGAATGCCGTCAAGATTGATCACGGCCAACGTCTTATTGAGCGGGAAGGTCGGATTCTGCGCATAATACTTCGATCCCAGCAATCCCTTTTCTTCGGCTGTCACGCAAGCCAGTATGATCGATCGTTCGGGCGGCGAGGGTAATGAGGCAAAAACTCTGCCCAGCTCTATCAACGAGGCACAACCGCTGGCATTATCCACTGCTCCGTTATAGATATTGTCACCTTTTTCGGACCTTCCGATCCCCATATGATCGGTATGGGCCGTGTAGAGGACATATTCGTCCTCTATCCTGCCAGGCACGACGCCGATAACGTTTTGGCAGGGCACATCTTCAATCTCGGAACGGATATCAGCCTGGAGTTGAATTCCCAAATCTATCGGTCCAAAGCCCTCTTTTTCTGCGGCTTCGGCTAAAGACTCCAGCGTATATCCAGCCAGATTGGCAATTCTATCGGCACATTCCAGGCTGATAAAACTGCCTAATTTCATCCTGAAAGCATCGTCGTCATCTTGTTTCAGGCGCATTCTCGGGCTATCAAAATACTTGGCCACCATGGTCCAAGGGTATCTTCCGATTTTCTGGTCATAAACAAGAACAATTCCAGCAGCTCCTTTTTCGCCTGCAGTTTTGAGCTTATAGGTCAAGTCACCGTAGTCGGATAACTCCTTTCCCTTAAAAAATTCAGGATCATCAGAAGCAGGCTCTCCCATGAGCATGAAGACAATTTTGCCCTCCGGGTCAAAATTTTTATAGTCATTCCAGCCAAACTCAGGGGCATCTATGCCGTATCCGATAAACACAACATCAGCCTTCATCTTTACCTCTGGCTCCGGTCGGCCGGCCTGCGCAGCGTAATCCTTCAAGAGTTCGGGCTCATAGCGTTCTCTTCCCTTGACGAAGGCGAATTCTTCGATTGATGCCAAGGTCTGTTTGGCTAAATCAAAGTTCTGATAATAGGTGCCCTCATCCCCGCCGGGCAGGATGCCATTCATGGCATACTGCGAAGCAATATACTCAATGGCAATTTTTTCGCCTTCCGATCCCGTATCCCGTCCCTCTGTCAGGTCATGGGATAGAAACCGGATATGCTCCCTGAGATTAACTTCTGAGATCAACTCAATCCCCACTGTTTCCTGGTCCTCCTGTGGCGAACAGCAAAGCATAAATCCGAACACGACAAGCAGCGCAATAAATGGATATGGCTTTTTCATAACATCTCCTCTCGTATGGCCTGCTTTTAATAGTAAAGAAAGCAACTCTAAAATCGCTCAAGTTTAGAGTGGTCTTTAGTTAATATCACAGGAAAAAACTGCGGTCAATCAGATTGGCGGTTTGAGTGGCGCAGGGTTCCCCCCAATTCAAAGAGGATGGGATCAAAGTCATCGCAAAATTCCTAAAATTTCATCTCATTATAGCTTGGTATTCAGTTGAAGTAAGAATTGACGAAGAATCGTATCCCTTTGGTGTACTCGCTAAAACGGTATCCGATGCCGATCCGATCAAACTTGAACAACCAGATTTTGAGCTTGCCCCTTTTCCCGATAGCCAGCCCGACTTCCCACTCCATCCTGAGTTGAGCCGGATCTCTGTCCGGGGAGAGGAACAATTCGATACGGTCAAGATACCAGAAATTATAGACATGCGACTTAAGGAAAAGTTGATCGCCGCCAGACTTCAGATTCCCCAGAGGGTGGTCAATCTCGAGGCCGGTTCCCAGAAGCGAAAGGCTCTGAGACTCTCCCCTATCGGGATTGTAACCCATTCTTGTGAGCGTGTTCACAAGCCCGAAGTCGAATGCGCCGGACTCAAAAGTCAGAAGGCTTTTCACTCCGGCCCAATAAAGCCAGGCTGATTCCCCCCCCTCAGACAGTTCCCTGCTCCAGCCGACATGTCCGAAAGGCCTCAAGGTCCACCGGCGCGTGACAGGGATTTGGATTTCTGCGCCCGGTGCGAAGCTAATATTTTGGAAATTCGAAGGAAATTTTCCCTCGACAATATTGAAATGAACCACTCCGAAAGCCACTGGAAACTTGAATTCCAAAAGAAGGGTTCGTTCCTCCTCGGCCCTCTCCTCGGAGAAATACTTTGTGAATTTGGGTTGGAAACGAAAGACATATATCGTGTTTTCTTCGCCAATACCATAAATTCCGCTTCCCAAAGCCGTGGCAAATCTCCAAGGGATCACGTTTGTGTTTTCTCTTATGTCGAACTCCTGTGCCTGCAAAGGTTTATTAAAATAAGCACTCAGAATGATTATGGCTAGGATTAAGATGAATAGATGGCGTGGTCTACAGGATTTGAACCCGGATATCCGAGGGGTCAAATAAATGAAGGTGTTCATGGCTTTTTTCATCATCGTAACCGAGATACCTCTTGCATATACCATAATTCGGGCCTGTATTCAATTTCCCCAAAAAAACATGGACAATGCCCCCCGAGCAGCATTGCGCACAGTATAAAACATTCTTGCGCAAATCCCGTATTATGACTATAGGGAAAGCAGCTTCTCAAGCTCTTTTCTTGACAGAGAAATTAACTCTTATCAAGGAGATTTATGACTATGAAAAAGGCGGCAAAAATGAAACAGGTCATCCAACTTAAATCCGGTGTTCTCATGGCACTCATCATTGTTATTTTGATTTCAGTCACCGTCTTGTCCTGTCAAAAGGCCCAACCGTCATCCTTTATCATGACGGTCAACGGTCCCGTGGATGCGGAGGATATGGGCATCACTCTATCTCATGAGCACATTGTCGCCGACCTTATCGGCGCCGACAAAGTCAATAAAAGCCGCTATAATCAGGATGAGGTGTACAACGTCATCTTCCCCCTCTTGGAAAAGGCTAAAGAATTCGGCTGCCAAACCTTAGTGGAGTGCACCCCACCCTATATGGCTCGAGATCCCGAGTTAGCCAAGCGCCTGTCTGCAGCCACTGGCCTTCATATTCTCATGAGCACAGGGTACTCGGCAATGCTCGGAAACCGATATCTCCCTCCCTATGTCTTCACGGAATCGGAAGATCAACTGGCTGAAAGGCTTGTCGAGGAATGGAAGGCAGGAATGGACGACACCGGGATAAAGCCCGGTATTATTAAAATTACCTTCGATTTCGGGACCCTCCCGGATCTGCATAAAAAAATTGCCCGCGCCGCGGCCCGGGCTCACCTGCGCACGGGATTGACCATAGCCTCTCACACTATGGGCGCTGTTTCTGCTTTCGAACAGATGGCAATTCTGAAGGAGGAAGGAGTGGATCCATCAGCCTTTATTTGGGTTCACACCCAGGTCGAAAAAGACACGAACACCCACAGCGAAGCTGCCAGAGCAGGCGCCTGGGTGAGTTTCGATGTCCTGTCCAGAGATAAGGTGGAGGACTATGTGGCCTTCATTGCCAACATGAAATCCGCCAATTTACTGGATCATGTCCTCCTTTCACACGACAGCCTCTACTGGGTCGGACAGTCTGGAGGCGGCGATAGGTTGACCTACACCCGCCTGTTCGAAGAGCTTCTGCCTGCTCTGAAGGAATCCGATTTTACAGAAGATGAAATTCAACAGATGCTCGTCACCAATCCGAAAAATGCCTTTACGGTCAGAGTAAGAGCATTCGATGAATAACAAACTGGTTTGTTCACCTCTCAATCGCGCAAAGTGAATATCGTTCTGCAATAAAGGACGCTGAAACACTATATCGATTTTGTTGCCGTAATTTCCAAATCTTCGTTTTTGCAAATCACATTGAAAACACTGTCATTCATTTTCTTCATTGCGGTAAAGTTATTATTCAATTAAATACTTGAGCAAGCAATGATGTCACCTCAGCAATAGTCATAGCAAAGGCGCTCACGATAGTATTCAAGACAGTGTTGTAGCTGTAACCTAAATCCTTCAGTATCTTCGCTACGGCAAGGGCAGATTGATAAAACACACTCTTCAAAACATTGGCAATAGTGAGGATGGAGTACCCTAACTGTTTAAGGATTGAGGCCGTCGACGATGCACTCTGAGCAAACACCGATTTCAACACACTGGCGATCGTGGTCGCCGTATATCCCAAATTTTTCAGGATACCGGCTGCTTGGGAAGCAGTCTGAGTAAACACCGATTTCAACACACTGGCAACGGTCACCACCGAATATCCCAAATCTTTCAGAATCCCTGCAGCTTGAGAAGCACTCTGGGCAAATACGTTTTTCAACACACTGGCGATTGTCTCAGCCGTGTAGCCAATATTTTTCAGGATGCGGGCGATGTCTGAAGCGCTCAGAGAGAAGACCTCCTTCAAAGCGTTGGCAATTTCATGGGCTGTATATTGCAGCTGCCTGAGGATACGGGCCACCGCTTCGGCCTCAAGATTGAACACGATTTTTATGGCTCTGGCGACCTCCGCAACTGAAAAGAACACTTCTTTCAGCACCCGGGCGACATCGAGCACTCCGAGGCTGAAAATAATTTTAATGGCATCTGCTATTATCTCGGCTGTGAACCCAGATTGTTTGAGCCATTGGGCTGTCTGCGAGACCGTGTAACCAAAAACCTCCTTCAAAACGCTTGCCAGCTCACGCGCCTTAAAGCCAATACGCTTAAGCAGGCTCATTACTTGTGTCGCTGTCTGGCGATACCGGTCCACCAAGGCTCTGGCAATTTCCACTGCCGATTTTCCGGCCGCTTTCATCTGCCGGGCAAAATCTTCGGGTGATAGCTCCGGCTGTCTCTGAACTTGCTCTTCCTTTTGTTCCTGTTGGGTCCTGTACCTCGTTTCCGCGGCTCTTTCCGCATCCCGCACAGCATCTAAAGAGATTTCGGTCCGATCCCCCGAACGGCTCGCCAACATCAGTTTCAACAAGGCTAATGTGACTTCGGAGGGGCCCGTAACCTTGAGAGTACACGAGGATTCATTTTGAGAGCTCAATTTCACAAGGGTATTGTGAACGGGTCTCCTGTAACGTGTTATCATGGCCGAGGCGATTTGATCGAGTCCTGAGCCTTTCAATATGAGTGTGACCGATTTCTGACCTTTTTCGATAGTGAAATTCCGGGCATTAACCGAACTCACAGCAATCTTTTTCGTCTGCACAAAGGCATAGACAGGCCCATACGCCATGTTCAAAATCAAGATTGCCGATAAATACAAAGAGAGAATCTTTCTGTTCATTTGCTTACTCCCAATTTGTTTTGAATAGAAATTTTGCGACAATATATCTGGCCTATATAACATAACTCCATTCGAACTGCAATCGCCTGCGAGCTGAAAAGTCGAGGGATTCTACCGATGATTGGATTACTCCGATTCTTCCTCTTTTTGGGAGAACGGCAGATTCAATACATCTTGAAAATGGCGATCACAGCTCTGGAACATTCAAGAGCAAAACGCTCTAATTAGCATTGATGCGCTTGCTAGACTCTATGAAACCTTGCACTGCAAATAGTTTTGGATTATAAACTTTCGCAGGTAACGGCTGTTAATCTCGACAGCAAATGGCACACGCTCAAAACTGACATCGAGGCCAATGGGGATCAAATTGTATCCTTGAAAATCTACCCGATATCTTTTGGGTTAGGATTGGCATTCCGTTACTAGAAAAATAAATTAGCAGTTTTCATGATGGAAACAAAGGGAATATCGATAATTTGTGCTGTGGCTTTTACTTTTTCGTAAGATCATGCAAGAAGCGGCGGCAGGCTTGAGGAGAATCAAGAAAAAACCGGGCTTTAGTCGTGCCATAGCCGATCTTGATGGAATAGGCTCCTTCCGGTAAAGCTTTAAAAAGATCTTCATCAGTCCAATCATCCCCGATGGCTAGAACAAAATCATAGGAATCCATCATCAGCAGATTCTGAGCCGCCTGGCCTTTGCTGACCCCACCCAAGCGTACCTCAATAACCTTTTTCCCATGCATAAGCTGCAGATCCGTGTTCGCTAAAAACTCAGTCAGATTATCGAACAACTCGCAGGAGCGAATTTCCCCTAGCTCAGGATTGACCTTTCGATAGTGCCAGGCCAATCCTAACTCCTTCTCCTCAACAAACGAACCTGGAACCCGTGCTGCATATGTTTTCAGGATGGGCATCACTTGCGATTTCCAGTCACTAGACAGATTCTTTTGCGCAGTCCAACGCGATTCCTTGAACAGCCGGATCCAAGCACCATGTTCGGCAACAAGAGTGCAGGGGATATTTCCCAGCCATTGTTCCATAGTCGCCCGGTCACGTCCGCTGACGATGGCCAGATGATTCTTGCGCTTTTTTGCCAACACGAGCAGCAACCTTTTCAGCTCAACATCGGGTTTTGCATCCTGAGGTTTTTTAGCAAATGAGATCAAGGTTCCATCATAATCCAACATAAGCAACCGTTTGTCGCTTCCCTGATAATCGGAAAGGAGCTTTTTCCTCCATTTCCCGGACAACTTTCGGTATTCCCGCCGAGACTTCAGCTTTTTCATGTCATCGATTCCGCCGATAAAACTGTGGGTCCAATGATGGATATCATATTCCATGATCCGCTCCCGCATAATTCGCATGCGTTGTGACTGTTCTTGCTCGGACATCTCTAAAGCCTGAATGAGAGCCTTGATGATGTCCTCTTTGCTGTAAACGTTTACCACAAGGGCTTCGCCAAGTTCGGCCTCGGCGCCAGCTGTCCCGCTCAGTATCAAAACTCCTGAGTTATCTATCCTGGCCGCTACGTATTCCTTTGCCACTAAATTCATCCCGTCTCTTACGGGCGTAACAAGCGCAATATCGGCAAGGACATAAAGCGGAAGAAGTCGTTCAAAAGGAAAAGAACGATACAAGTAATAAATTGGCATCCATTCGGGAGTGCCAAAACGGCCGTTGATTTTGCCCACTAAGCTCTCGACTTCCTGTTTGAGGAGGGCGTAATCCCTCACTTTAGTCCTGGAAGGCACGCAGAGCATGATATAGATCAATTTCCCACGCCACTCCGGGTACAGAGATAAAAAATCTTCAAAAGCTTTCAATCGATGAGGAATCCCTTTGGAGTAGTCAAGCCGATCTACGGAGAGAATGATCTTGCGATCCCTCATTTCCACAGCCTTTTGAAACCTCTTGATATCCCTTTGAGCCGCCCCCTGCCGGAGCAAAGCCATTATGTTTTGCGCATCGACTCCCATAGGAAAATTATCCACCATGACGACACGATGGTTGACAGCGATGGCACCGAATTCATGTTCATGCCCCAAAAGGCGGAGCACGCTGCTCAAGAAGTGCCGGGCATATTCGTAGGTGTGAAAGCCGACCAGATCAGACCCCAAAACACCTTCCAGCACTTCATTGCGCCAGGGGAGTATGCGAAATATCTCTGAAGATGGGAAGGGAATGTGTAAAAAGAAACCGATGTCGCTCTGGGAATAATACGTACGGAGCAGATTAGGCAACAACATCAAGTGGTAATCATGTACCCAGAAAGTATCCGAAGGATTTGAATCCTGGATGATCCTGTCAAAGAACTTCTGGTTAACTTTTTGGTAGGTCTTCCATTCAGAGTTTTCAAATGTGCAATAGGAGGTAAAATAGTGAAATAGCGGCCAGAGAGTTCGATTGGCAAATCCATAGTAGTATTTGTCGATCTCCCAGCGAGTCAAAAACACAGGCAGGCAGTTGTGCTTCTTTCTCAAGGTCGATTCAATAAATTCCTGTTCATCTCGACTCTCAGGAGAATAACCCGGCCATCCTACAAAAATGACTTCTTTCTCGGTCTTCAGTGAACGGAGAGCGGTAGCGAGACCACCTGGGCTGGATTGAATTGTCACTTGACCCTTCCTCTTGGTGATGGTCACGGGAAGCCGATTGGAAGCAATGACAAGACGATCTGACTTTCGCTTTGATGAAGACATGAAATGTATTGTATATAGTGTAATCCGCGGAAGCAAAAAGATCAAATGGCCGAAGGTTAATTCTATTCAAAGAGAGGAGGATATGAACGATTTACATCTGATTAAATGTCATTGATTATTGAGAACATCAATCAAAAGGTCGAGATAGTCATCGAGATGGCGGGTGATCAAAAATTTTTCTTTAACGAACTCCCTGGCCTTTTTTCCCATATCGCGAGATAGTTTTTTATCCTTGAGCAGCAGTGCTACTTTTTCCGCGCAGCCTGTAATATCCTGTGGATCCACCAGGAATCCTGTTTTTCCATCTACAATTTGCTCAGGGATACCTCCCACACGTGAGGCCACCACCGGGGTTTCCTTCCATTGGGCTTCTGATACAGTCAGCCCGAATCCTTCCCGGATTGATTTTTGCAGAATAACCGAGGATACTCTCTGAAGGACATTCACCAGAATCTGGTTATCTCCGAGCCTGAAGAGAACATCGCCGTTCTCCAGATGTTTTCCTGCTATCTTTTTCATCTTGTTGTAAACGATAATGCCTTCGGGGTCGTCAGGAGCCATGTTATAACAGTAGATCAACCGGCAATCAACCTTATCTTTCACTTCATTAAATACCTTGAGAACCCCTTCCGGATCCTTCCATGGATCGAAACGAGATACCTGGGTAATAAGAGGTTTGTCCAATGGAATATCAAACTTCTTTAAAGTTCTCGCTACGATATCATCCGAAAGGTTCATGTTTTTGGGGGACAACGGATCAATGGAAGGGTAAATGACTCTTTGCTCCAGAGGAAGATCCTGCTTTTGGTATTGCCTGCTCGAAATGACCATAAGATCGTAGCGGAGAATGAAGGTTTTTACAAAGTCCCAGAGTTCTTGGTTCGGCTGAGTAATATCAATATGGCACCGCCAAATCCAGGGTTGAATCTTTTTATTGAATTTAATCAGAGGAAGAGGTTGGGGGTCGTGAACGATCACACAATCATGGTCCAAATGGGTAAAGCGGGAGAAACGCTCGTTCGTTTCCAGATAAAGCCGTTTTTTATTGGTACTCAGGTTGATGGAATTACCCTGCAAGCCGTTATGGAACTTTTTGGTGACTGTGAAAAAATCCGAGGGCCCGATGAGGACTCGCCATCCCGAATCCACACCGACATCGTTAATCAGGATAATCAGATTATTGAGTATCTCGGCAACTCCTCCCCCGTAAGCCGTTGAGTTGATGTGCACGATATGTTTGTTTATCAGGCGGCGAGCTTTCTGGTAGATTTGACCCACAACGGTCTCACCGACGATGGGGAGGTAATCATCCAAGCTTTTCATACAAATCTTCTCCTCTGTAAGGGGATCGTAAAATTGCCCGTTTTATAACATCTCTAAGACAAGGAGTCAAATGAAAGTGATTCGGCATAATTGAAATCAATTCACATTTGTACAACACGTAGGAGGTCTCGCCTGGCGCGTGAAAAGGCATTCTGGTGCGACTAATGTAGTTCTTCGCATTTCATAATCGCAAATCAAATCCGAAATCCGATCCAGTATCACTGTTATAGAGTAGTGAAGCATACCAATCAATTCCTGTTCAAACAGTCCTTGCGTCTAAAAGTGAATGCAGTCTTTCATAGGTTCTAGGGCGCCGGAGCTTTCTTATGGCTTTAGCCTCAACCTGTCGTATTCGCTCTCGTGTGACACGGAATTGCTGGCCCACTTCTTCCAGAGTGTGCTCATTCCCTCGGCCGATACCGAAACGCATTTTTAAAACCAAGGCTTCTCTCTTGCTTAAAGATTTTAACGCTTTCTCAATTGTCTCTCCTTTGCTGATCCGCATAAAAACATCATCCGGAAGGCATGTTTTCTCATCCTTGATAAAATCTTTAAGAAAACTATCGTTTTCATCTCCGATCGGGGTTTCCAAGGATATCGGATCTTGTAATTTCATTATTTTCATAACTTTCTCTACGGGAAGTCTCATCCTGTCCGCAATTTCCTCATAGGTCGGCTCCCTGCCATTATCCCGGATACACATTTGGCAAAACTTATTCAACCTGTTAATTGTTTCGATCATATGCACAGGAATTCTGATAGTACGGGCTTGATCAGCAACAGCTCTCGTGATAGCCTGTCTTATCCACCACGTGGCGTAGGTCGAAAACTTATATCCCCGCTTATGATCGAATTTTTGGACTGCCTTGATCAACCCCATATTTCCTTCCTGAATCAAATCCAGGAAATCAAGACCACTATTCATATATTTTTTAGCAATGGATATGACTAATCTGAGATTAGCTTCAACCAACCTGTCCTTTGCCTGCTGGCCAGCTCTTTGAGCCCTGGATATAGCGCCCAGAACATAGTGCAGACCCGAAGTGTTGAGCCCGATTTCCCGCTTCAATTTTCTTTGCGTCTTATCTACACTTTTTATCTTCTCTTTGTAATCTTTTCGATGCTCAGCTCCCCGAGATTTTAAAAGTGAATTGTGCCATTCTGTTCTATTCTTATTCAGTTCCACCATGATCTCGTACTTCACGAGCAATTCTTCTGTGATTTCTTCAAAAAAATCAGGGTTGATTTGAAGTCCCTGAATAGTTTGAACTATTTTCATGACAAGGCGGCCCCGCTGCAGGACATTTTTCTTTCTCAACGGAATCGGCATCAACCGTTCATGGTAATCTCTAATTCTATTTATGTAACTTAAAATCCGATCCTGCTTGGTCTCTGAATTATCCTTCTCGAAATCTTCTGCACAATCATCGAATAATCTCAAAATGCTTTTGGGATTATCTTTCAGCATATCCCCCATTTCATATATCCTCTGCAGAAAATATCGCGTATGAGCAAGAGCCTTGATTGTTTCCTTTCCACTCCAATCAATCCGCTTCGCCAGAGCCACTTCCTCATCTCGACTAAGGAGTGAAACACTCCCCATCTCTCTTAAATAATGCCTAACTGGATCCGAGAGATTCCCGTTGTTTCCTTTTCTCAACAGCCTTTCCTTCCAACAATACTTCTGTTATTTTGTGTGTTTATATGCACTTCTGTTTTCCTGGCATCCAGAGTTAAGATCAAATGCCTAAAAGGTGCAAACAGCAAAAATCCGGCATTATGAAATCATATCGGAAATTCCCTGGCCGATTTCCCCAGAAAATCAATCAAGATACCATTATTGTGACTGATAACTTGTTTGGCAGCCTGACGTTTGGTTAAACCGGACTCGAGTTGCGAAGCGATCTGTTTCATAAAAAGTGCCCTCAGCATGCGAATATTACCCATATTCGATATCAGAGTTTCCTCAATGATTCTCTTATCCTCACTCCCACTCTTTTCCAACAACACTGTTAAGTCAGGAGAATTTATGGCCGCCTTAAAACATAATTCAGACACGAAGCGAAATACTTCATTCACTGTTTTTTTGTATGAGCTATTTTTCCCCTCTTTGCTTTTTGAATTGAAATTGTTTTTCGAAATGGATGACTTGACCTCGCCAAAAAGGTCTGATAAAAATTCCTCAAAGGAATAATCCACATTTCCATTCATTATTTGTTTTGGTGTTAATTTTTTTTTCATTTTTTCCCTTAATGTTCTTTTGTCAATCAGTCAAAAATGCATGTTTTTGCTCTCTATTCGAATACATTTAATAATTCGGCTTAGGAATTATCTGCAGGGGCACAGTGCAGATGCGAACAAGTTTTTCTGTGACTGATCCCACAGGAAATGGCTTCCACCCCGATGTCCCATGACTGGCGATGATGATGAGATCAGTGTTTGTTTTATCGGCAATTCGGGCTATCTCCCCTGCTGCATCCCCGTGCAGAATGATAGGTTGCGTTATCAAATTGTTTCCAATCTTTTTATCTATCACCTCTTGGAGCGATTTTTCTGCTGATATGCGAAGATTCTCTATATATTCTGAAACATTGAACGTCGGTCGGCCCTCTGGAGGTGGAGCAAAGGGAGGAAGGGGAGTGATAATATGGGCTAAATACAACTCAGCCTTGTGCATTAAAGCCATCTCTTTCGCCACCTTAAGCGCTTCATAGGAAGGCTCGCTAAAATCCGTGGGCCAAAGAATTTTATTTATGTTCATAGCCTGTCTCCAAATTCCTTCCAGCCCTCAAAAAACAGAATTTGACACTCATTTGGAATCTTCCCGGATTGGTGAATGTGGAGGGGAAGGGTATCAGGGCTGGTTTAAATGAATTTAAGATTCATTTGTCCGAATGATATCAAACCTCATCCCGAGAGTCAAATCCAAGTGATAGATAAAAAATGCCTGTGTTTGTCCAAAGCAGAAATTCTCATCTGACTTTCGCTTATTCAATCTAAATCGGCACGCACAGAGGAGTGTTGATAATGGCAGATACATATGGTAGCGTAAGAATCGACATTCAAAAAACATGTGAGGCACAGATGACAGGGACGGGAATTGGACTGGCGTTGGGAAGTGGTGCAGTCCGGGGATACGCCATCATACCCGTTATCAAAAGACTAACGAAAGAAGGCATCGATATCAAAGCCATAAGCGGATCAAGCGTGGGGGCATTGATAGGCACCTATTATGCACTGCATGGCGAGGTTGACTCTTTGTTTGATCATATTAAGAACATTCCAAGGAAAGATTATCTGAAGCTGGCCGATCCGAACAATCCTAAAATCTCCGTGTTTAAAGGGAAAAGGATAAGAAATTTTATATCCGAAAACTACTTCGGCGATAAAACTTTTAAACATGTCAACATTCCACTGTACATTTGTGTTACGGATCCGGTCGAAAAAAAACCCGTGTATTTGACTAAGGGAAAGCTGATCGATGCTGTGATGGCCTCTATTTCCATCCCCGGGTTGTTCCCGCCATACAAAATTGGAAACAAACATTATATTGACGGCGGAGTCTTGGATCCGGTTCCTACGCGACCATTGCTGGATAAAGGAATAAAAAAGGCGGTTGGGATTAATCTTATGGGCTTCAAATCCAACAAGAAGAAAAACGGGGATGAACGTCTGATACCAGCACTGATGAACACTTTTTATATGATGATGGAACAGTTGGCTCAAAAAGATGAAGACCACCGGTTGTTCATGCTCAATCCCCGCTTCGAGCCCGACCCCGCCCACATGCTCGCCTTCCATGACTGGGAAGAAAACTATGCGATAGGCCGTAAGCTGATTAATACAAAAATAAAAAGCTTGAAACAGTGGCTCCAGAGTTGACGGGATCCTCCACAAATGCTCCGTAAGGTAAAACAGGAATCCCAAAGGACGGCAAAGTGAGCTTAGACGGGCAATAGCATTTTCTCGAATGGATAAATTTACATTTTCATTTTTTGACCATTTGATTTAAAATATTATCATTCTCATCCGTAGCATTAGGGGGTAGGCATGAAGAGCACATCCATTGATGTATCAAACTGCGGGGAATGCAACTTCTTTTGGACTGTACATATAAAGAAAATGGGATTGGTCCCTCACTGTAACTTTTACGGAACGATGATTAGATATAAGCTAGATTATTCAGCAATGGAAAAGCATCCCGACTGTAAAGTAGTGAGCATCATTGTGAATGAGGAGTAATCAATAACTCGAGGTTTTATGGCGAAAAGTGTGGTAGTCAAGGCTGTCTTTGACATTTCTCGATGTATTGCTTATGTTGCTTCATGATGATGGGGGATGCAATTGGGAACAAAGATACACTCAGAGTCACCAGAGCCAAAGGCCCTTGTTTTTATTCGTTATGACCCCGGTGGTTGAGCAACAATCAGAGACTGTGTTGTCCGCTCTAGGTCCTTTCATATTGACCGTGCTGAGTTCTTTAGCCGGGGCTGTGGCCGCCCTGCACGTCGCCCGTCGACGATTGCGCCTGAAGCAACTGACTAGCCACTCGATGGAAGAAAAAACGCACGGTCGACCGAATTCTGTTATCTTATGTAAGGAAGTGATTTCAGTTTTATTAATTCTTCTGATTCTTTAATTTTTTCCAAAAGTGGTCTCACATATCGCACTGAATACTTTGTCGATTGATAGATTCCATGAAGATCTTTGCCCTTATCATTAATTATACATTCCCATACAATCTTTTTGTCTCTATTAATTTCAAGCAATCGGCTTGACTTTACTTTTTTCACAAATGCTTGGTAAATGGTCCGGGAAAGCTTATTTACCAAGTTATTTTGAAGATATTCTCCCTGGCAGATAAATATATTTTCATTACTAAGAGATTGAACCCCGCTAAGATATTTGCTGAAAAATTGAGGATTTCTTGATTGAATATCATTATATTCCCATACAATTTTTTCAAAAACAGGATCCAATTCAATGACTCTCGAATAACCTCTTTCGGTGCCATTGTCAAAAATTAGCAAATTTCCATTTTTCAACATTTTAGGATCGTGCTGACCGTCTAAATCTTGGGAGCCCCAGGCCCATACAATCTGACCCGTATCTTTATCGATTACCCCTATGGTGTTTAGATTGCAATAGCTAAAAATAATATTTCCTGGTTTGAAGCGAGTATCTTTTATTCTGGGATTGACTTCCTCAATAACTCGACAAGTGTTATTGTGCGCCCAGTCTAATATTTGCTGTCCTTCATTGTTCAATGGAAAGGCGATACCTAACAGCTTTGTCAGTTCATCGAGATGATCTTCTCCTCGCCATTCCCATATAATATCCTTATTTGGATTTAGCTCAATTATCCTTGGACATCTTATTTTGCCGGGTCCTACAGAGGGAGCTTCAATATCTTCGATGTAATGCAATAGAATATTGCCATTTCCCATTATATGGAAATCATGATCAATCCAGCATTTGAAGTACCAAATGACATTGCCGAAGGGATCAATCTCACGAATTCCAGCTCGTTCCTTAAAGGATCGATCTCTTGTCGAATAGATTAAATTTCCGTCAGGTTTCAATTTCACTAATTGAACCGCATTAAGAACCTGCCAGGTATGAACAATCTTGCCGTTCATATCTATCAAATATATTTTGTTAGGCCTACTAAACTCCCGGCCCAAATCGTCTTTAATAGGGGCAAAGAGGGAATAACTCCGAAAACTTTCTTTTTCGCAATTGCTGCGAATCGCAATGAAAGGATAGAAAATTGTTTCAAATATTAGAAGTGTAAAAACTAAAAATAGGGTAATGAGAATGCCTATAAGAAGTCCTTTACCATATCGAAACTTTCTGAACATCTAAACTCCACTAATAATAAATGAATCTATTAAGCATTCATTTCTGAATTCTCAGAGACAGAATGACAAACAACGAATACCAACAAAATGACAATCAGCAAAGAAGCATAGATACATAGGTTCCTTTATTATTGATTCTTATTCCATTCATACTCATTTGATTTGCGGCTTTTTTTCATATTTTCTTGAATGTTGCCGAATGATTGGAGCATATTTTGAAGTAACGATTTTATTTCCTCATACTAATTCAAACTGAGGCCTTCCATCAAGTCATTAATCATAAATAGTGAGAACACGAGACAAGCAGTGAAAAGAGGAATGAAAAAGTAAGATGGTAATTTTCGATAAATGGATGTGGCAGCGCTAGCGTGATTTTCTCGTCGGGGTTATTCCTTTGTTTCGGACAGTTCAAACGAATGACCCGGTTTCCATTCGCCATCTCGAAATGTAAACCAGTTGTCAATAAGTTTTCCATCTTCGGTCAATTCAAAAGTATTCCAGAATTTTAATTTTTCATTCTGGAAAGCGATATAGCCATAAAAGAGAATTTTCCCGTTATCCTCAATGACATGACCATGGTAAAAATTGCCGTTACTTGTTATGGAAAACACACCTATTTCCTGCTTATCGGAATCCCAATAAAAATAGGCTTCGGTAATGAGCAAATGAAGATTCCGGATATGCGTCGACGTATAATTTCGCTATATCTACAGCCGCTTCCGTTGAAACCTGGTTATGGATATAATTCGCAAGATTGAAATAAGCGGATTCTGGAACAACTTGTGTACACATCCGAACAGAAATAAATATTCCCCATTAAACTTTGTAGCAGAGAAAAGTCTGAATTCTAAGAAAAATCAGACGCGCAGAGTACCCCTGATCAACGCCTTTCAATTATTCTCCTTCGGGAGAATGATGATTTCCACTCTCCGATTTTTGGCCCGGCTCTCTTCCGTATCGTTGGATGCGATAGGGCGTGACTCGCCGAAGCCGCTGCTCTCTATCCCGGATTCCTCCATCCCTTCCTGAGAGACAAAATAATCTTTAACGGCGGCTGCGCGCCTTCTGGACAGATCGAGATTATAGGCATCCGTTCCGAAGTTATCTGTGTGTCCCTCGATGATAATCCGGACATTCGAAAATTCTTTGATTTTCAGAGCGGCCTGGTGTAATTCTTCCGTGGCTTCCGGCTTGAGGACTGATTTATCAAAATCAAAAAGAACTGAACTCTTCAATGAAATCCGGATAGCCGAACCGATCGCCCCGACGGCGTCGATATCCGCTCCCGGCCAGGCACTGCCGCATTCTGTTTTGAGGTCGGTCAGCCGGACATAGTGGAATGTTTCACCCGGCTCGACAAAAGAGGAAATGTCGATTTCCGCTCTCCCCCCCGAAATTTCCCCGATTTCAACCCATTCCAGACCGTCCTTGGAGATGGCGAGATTGGTGGGCTCAATGGCCGGCCCGATCTCGAAGACATAGAGGTCGGGCCCTTCGATATCGACCAGGACATTGTCGCTGAATTTGAGCGTCAAGATCCCGCCGCAACCGAGAGTTGTATAATTATCCGCGGTCGCTCGGTCATAATCAGGGATGCCCAAGGTCTCTTCCGGCTGCGAGTCGTTGTCTCCGGCACTGGGATTCCCCTTCTCAAATGAAACCACCTCATCGGCAAAGGAGATATCGCCTGCGGGAAAGTAAACAGATCCACCGTGACCGTCCGGATACTCTTTTCCCGCGCTCTCCCAATCCTGATAAGCCGAAAACTGTAAACAGAGGCTACCGAACAGAGCGATCGTGATAAGTATCCTTCCCAGGATTGCAGACTGGCTTTTGTCATGACCATTAAGGAATCTCATTTTCTCTTGACTTTTCCCCTCCTATCTTCTTGAAAAAATATACAAAAGAAAAACGTCCCGGTCAATCAGAAACAGGTGCTTCAAAAATTATTGGGAAACAGCACTATTTGTTATTTGGCTTCCCAAAGTGACGTGAAACATGTTTGAAACAAGAGTCTTGTACGCCTCTCATTTTGGCCACCATCCGGAATTGTGACCAGATTGTGACTGCTGTCTCGATTCTGAAAATGTGCAGACTTCAAGTGACAAATAAGTGCCAAAATCGACTGAAAAGCGCTGAAAAAACGGTATCAGAATTGAAAGGAGCTAACTCTTAAAAAACGTTATGATGTGTTTATGAACAAAATGTTGTCGAGGAAAATTGAAATTTCATCTCAATTGCGTCAATTCTCGGAATGGGTAACTTAAAGGTTGATAGAAACCAATCCCCCACCTAAAGAGTACGTTTCAGTATCACAACTATATAATTACACTGGCTTGATCAGAGTTTCCAGGGGGAAGCGGATACGGGCAAAGCCACACATTCGGTTTTCCGCTCTGCCCAGCACAGCTCTCATATCAAGCTGAGGGCCCTGAAGTAAAACGGAAAGTTCCGGACAAATATTTTCATTTGAGTTATGTATCAAAATCATGTATTTGTAGATGTTCGTTACATTCTATAGCGAGAATGGAGGTTCTTTATGAGTAAGATAAACCGAAGAAACTTTTTAAAACTCGCTGTATCAGGAACTGCCGGAGTATATGCCGGGGCTCCGATGATCAATTTCGGAAAATACCGGCTTTTTCCATACTCACAGGATAACTATTCAGCCAGGGCTGTCGGGCTTATGGAGCAGGCAACAGTCATTGATGCGCTGAGTCCCTTGTCCTTGAAACATCTTTCTCCTATGAGTTATCTAGTAAAACCTAACAGTTTTACGGCCGAAGACTTCAAAAAATACAAATCATCCGGTATCGATGTCTTTCATCCTGCGATCGGGATGGGAAATGTGCCTGAGAAGGAGGCAGTACTTGGTTTCTTCAGCGGTTGGAACAGCTTTATTGCTGAATATGATGAATATTTTATGAGGATCGACAGTGCGGAAGATTTCATCCGGCTGAAAAAGACAGATAGGATCGGCATCATTCTCGGTCTTCAGAATTCGGACCATTTTGTTAAATTGAGCGATGTGAATTTTTTTCACAGCATGGGGCAGCGTATCTCTCAATTGACATACAATGTCAGGAATTTGATTGGGAGCGGTTCGACCGAGAGTTCGGACGGCGGCATCAGTGATTTTGGCGTCCGAATCATCACCCAAATGCAGAGAGTCGGAATCGCAGTCGATGTGTCGCATTGCGGCGATAAGACCACGCTTGACACGTTCGAAGCGGCCACAAAGCCCGTACTGATCACACACTCCAACTGCAGAGCTCTCTGCGAGGGGCATGTCCGCTGCAAAACAGATGAGGCCATAAAAAAAATGGGTGAGACAGGCGGAGTGATGGGGATCACGGGTGTCAGGATGTTTGTGCGTGACCGGGAACCGACAACTATCGAGCACTATCTCGATCACTTCGATCATGTCGCAAAACTTATCGGTATCGAACATGTCGGAGTAGGCAGCGACAGTGACCTGGATGGATATGACGACATGCCCGAACAGTGGCAGAAGGCGCTCCGAGCCGGATATAAAGACCTCTACAGGTTCCGAGAGAAAATCGATATCGAAGGAATCGATCATCCCAAGCGGATGTATGACCTGACCGAAGGGCTGATTCGAAGGGGCTACAGCGATAATGATATCATCGGTGTGATTGGCGGAAACTTCAAGCGGGTCCTTTCAGAATTATGGACGGTCTAGGCCGGAAAAAGCTATTTCGGTCTATTTCTCCCCCCTCCTTCAGCTTAAGCTCCATGCCGAGTTGCCTCAATAGTCCCAGAATATCTAGTTCTTCCCTCATCTCCCTCATGGCAGATGAGGCGCCGGGTTGTGGCGAAGGTTGAGTGGCTCAGTGGAGATTTATTCCCGAGAGAGGGTTTTATGGTGACCAACATGAGTGCCAAAGCAGCGAGTGTCGTAAGTTTCTACAATGGACGAGGGATTGCTGAGCGTGGATAAAGGAAGGCAAATATGCTCTCAACCGGATTCGCCTTTCATGCAAACATTTTCTCTCGAATCAGGTGAGGCTAGGTTTATTTGTCCTGGCCTATAACCTAGGTAACTTTCTGCGGCGCCTGGTGCTTCCGGGTAAGGTCAAGCACTGGTCGCTTCGGACTCTGCTTGTGAAACTCACAAAGATCGGAGCCAAGGTTCTAAGACACAGCCGTTATGTTATTTTCCAAATGGCAGAAGTTGCCATAAGAAAGAAGTTATTCGTCGAAATAATATCTTGGATCAATCGATTACGATGTTGTTCATTGCAATGATTTTCTTTTCGAAGCGACCAGAAGTACAGGTATCTCTAGTCCTTGGATTTTTAAAGAAAAGCAACAAATATCAAAGAACGTGATTGTGTATTGATACCGAAATTGTTTGGGAACTGCTTTATTATGCAAATGAGAAGCCTAAGACTAGATTACAAATCAACGGAATCTTGGCCATTCTCTGTCACAAAGTTGATATGGGGAATATTTATTTTTATCCATTGTAAACAACCATAACATCAATAGCGTTTTATTAGATGAGAAAGAAAAAACGGTTCAGGAGGTTGTATGAAAGGACATCAGTTTTATCTTGCAGTTCTCTTGCCCTTACTGGTAACCATAGCGCATGTTGAAACGGTGCCAATACCGTGCTTCGACGGGGGAAAAAAAGCATCCGCCATTATCCCAAAGGAACCAGATCCAGCAACTTTCACGACCCAGGCCGACGCTATTATGTCAGGCATATATAAACCTGACCAGCCCGGTGCGGCACTTCTGGTTATGAAAGATGGAAAGATCATGATGCGCAAAGCTTATGGCATGGCCAATCTCGAGCTGGAAGTGGAACTCGAGCCCGACATGATCTTCCGGATCGGCTCGATGACCAAGCAGTTCACTGCCGTCGCTATACTAGTGCTTGTGGAACAGGGGCGAATCGCCCTCTCCGATCCAATCGCAAAATTCCTCCCTGATTATCCTGCCCAGGGGAGGACTGTCACGGTCGAGCAACTACTCACCCACACCTCGGGTATCCCCAGCTATACAAGCCTTTCTGAATGGCAGCCGCTCATGCGCAAGGACATGACCTTGACCGAACTCATCGACGTGTTCAAGGACAAGCCCAGGGAGTTCGTACCCGGGGAGCATTGGAAATATACTAACTCCGGTTACGTCCTGCTCGGCGCGATCATCGAAAAGGCCTCGGGCCTAACGTATGAGGCTTTCCTGAAGGAGAATATTTTCGATCCGCTCGGCCTCAAGCACACGTTTTACGGAAGCGCTTCGCGCATTATCCACGGCCGCGTTCCCGGGTACGAAGCCGGGGCCGATGGGACCTTCCTGAACGCTGAATACATTTCAATGACCCAGCCCTACGCGGCCGGCTCGCTGCTTTCCAATGTCGATGACCTGGCAGCGTGGAACCAGGCGCTTCTTTCCGGAAGGCTGATAAAGCGCGAAACGCTGGAAAAGGCATGGACAGTTTGCAAGTTGAAGGATGGGACATCGACCGGGTACGGCTATGGCTGGTCGATCGGCGAATCCTTTGGCAGCCGGGTTATCACCCATGACGGCGACATCAACGGCTTCGCCTCAAGCGGAATCCTTTTCCCCGAAGAGAAGTTGTTTGTCGCTCTCCTGACCAACAGCGAAGCGGGCGAGCTTCGGCCCGATCCGATCGCTTCCCGAATTGCGGCCCTTGCCCTGGGCAAATCCTCCAGCGAGCCGAAAGCCATTTCGATCGACCCTAAGATCTTCGACCAGTACGTCGGCGAATACGAGCTGGCACCAGGATTCACCGTCAGGATCTTCCGCGAAGGAAGCAGATTCATGTCCCAGGCTACCGGTGAACCGGCGTTCGAGATCTTCCCCGAATCCAAGACCAGGTTCTTTCTCAAGGCCGGAGAAGGGAAAGGGGAGTTCGTCAAGGACGAAACGGGGAAAGTCATCGAAATGGTTCTGATCCTGAGGGGCCGGACCGTAAGGGCCAAACGAATCATGAAGTGATCACGGATTCCTTTGGCCGGCCAAATCAATATTTTTTTATCAATTATACAATCTTAAATTATAGTTTTCACAATTTATTCCTTCTTATAAGATATTAATTAATAGAGTTTGTCCCAAAGTGACGGGAAACATTTGACATGAATAGAAGAGAAGGGCTACAACCTTCAAAAAAGGTTATCCAAAACAATGGAGGTGTAGCCCGATGGACGAACTCGAAATCAA
>Ga0180437_10000483_pt1 | contig 76826 bp, 66 predicted proteins | sample SS_ome_4_FD_132410 | JGI IMG/M metagenome (GOLD analysis project Ga0180437, IMG submission 132410) | Hypersaline lake sediment archaeal communities from the Salton Sea, California, USA - SS_3_D_1 metaG | ecosystem: Environmental > Aquatic > Non-marine Saline and Alkaline > Hypersaline >...
CGCAGGCTGAGCGCCCAGACCGAAGCTGAGGCTTCACCACCAAGTAGATCCGATAGACCGAAAGAGCCCGGATAGACAGAAAAACTTGGAGATCGGCTGCTCAGCCCTTTGGGGGACAGCCTCTTGAGTGATTTTTTCAGACACGTGAGGCCCCGATACCCGTCCCCGTTCGCGTACACCACCCCCGTTGGGTGTTCTTTTCGCCTTTGTGCTGGCCGCAGCAGGTACAACCGCCCCCGGGGTGGAACGATCCACCGCCGCCGGGGGGGCGAAGGGTGCGGGTGGGGTGCTGTCGCCGGCAGTCTCCTGGATCGCCTGCTGCACCAGGGCGACCAGCTCTTTCTCGTTGGCCCCCAGCCACCAGAAGCTGAGGCGCCAAGTGGTCGTCAACCGAGCGGTGAAGCGGTCGCCGGGCGCCTAGGTAACGTAAGAGCTGTTATCGGCCATTGGCCCCTTCTCGGTAACTCCCTGCGTCACTGCTGATTGCGCCATTCTCGGCCGCGGCCGCATGCGCCACGTCCCGAGGCTGTCCAGCCCCACAATCGCCGGATCGCCCTTTTTTAGCGTCGGCGCTCGCCGCTGCTGAACGGTCGCTGGCGACCCGAGCCGCTTGATTTTCGTCATCTATGCTGTGGCCAGGCGTCACTCGGCACTGCTGCTGGGGGTTCTTGAGCAGGCCCGGCGGTGGCCCTGGTGCGTTCAGGTGGAAGTGGAAGTGGTCGCCTTTCGTGCGTTCCGGCGGTGGCGGCTGATCGGACCAGCCGGCCTGTGCCTTGAGCCAGAATATGAGTGCGGTGAGGTTGCCTTCGTCGATCTTCTCCTGTAGGCGTTTGGCGGTCCGTTCGATCGCGCGAGCTCGGCCCGCTTGCCACGCTTCTTCTACTCGGGGGTCACGTTTCCGGAGCTGGTGGAACGTGTCGCGGGTGAAGCCGAAGTAGGCGCCGATCTGTTCGGTGGTGAGGTAGGCCGCCAGAGCTTCGATCTGAGCAACCTCTCTGTCGGTGAGCTCGATTCGGTCGCTGCGATGTTTTCTGTCTTTGGTCACGGCGTTCCTACTTTCGTCTGTGGCCACCCCTACGTTCTCCGAGGTCGATGCTTATTCCAGACCTTCTTCATGTCAACATCTGGGAGTGCCTTCTTAAGTCGATCCAGAGCAATCGTGCTATATCGGTTGTCCCAGGTGTGCCTTCAGGTACAAATAACGCCTTCTTGGTGGGCTACCTGCGGCCCCTACGATGCCAATGGATCTCGCCCAGAGAACTCGCCCACCTGCCGGCGATCGCCTTTCAGCATGCGGGCATTCAAGCCAGGCCCAACGGACTGCTCGGCCGATGACGTACCGTCCTAATACCTGGCGGGCAAGCCGATGTTGCGGCTGGCCGGAGCGCGGCGCGCTCAGGGGCTATGACAATGACCCTAGTGGCTGAGGTGGGTACCGCCTATCTTGGTAATTGAAGTTCCGGTACCAGCTGACAGGGACTCCGCGGCGATAGCCGCATGTTCCCGTGGGCTCGGGCTGGGATCACTTGTCAGCCGAAGGCATGGTTAGGCCGCAAGCGCTCCGGCGCTGGTATCGGGTTGGCAGTCGCAGTCGTAGGTCACGGATTCTGGTGGTAGGCTGGCTCCGATGTCCATCCTGCAGCAGACGCCGATGCCCCATCGCGGGTTATTTTCTTCAGGTAGATCGCCGTTGAGGGTTCGTTCTGCGCCGCAGTGGAGTACGCGCGGGGCCTTACACATACATAGCTGGGGTCATCCCGTGCCGAGCCGAGCTCGACTGCCGCTCCCCCAAACCGGGTGCGCTCGCAACCGCGCAGGTGAAACGCACAACCGTTACGGCGCCAAAAGTCGAGGTCTGGACGGAGACACGGGGCAGTAAGCGACTACGTGATACAAGAGGGTGACATGCGTAATAAGCGCAAACAACCGATTCGAGCCGGCCCTTCTACCGACCCGAATACCGGCGCGAAGGAAGTACGCGATAACGCCGCACTTGGACCGAATGCGTCGAGGTCGGTTTTGCATGAGCGAGCGCAGTATTCACAAGTGCGTCTCGATGAACTCAGGCGCCTGATCGGTGAGCTGAAGGAAGTACGCGACTTCCCGAAGCTCACCGTGTTTGGCGCCGGGTCGTACGCCCGTCTTGAAGCGAGTAAGTACTCAGACATCGATATGTTCTTCATGATCGACACTCCCAAGGAGGAGATTCCGGACTATCGTACTCGCTCTCTCAGGCTCTGGGGCAAACTCATTGACATCATCGGGCTAATGGACTTCCCAAGTTTTTCCAACGATTGTGAGTACCTGCAGATCCTACACACTCCAGAACTCGTGGAGAAACTCGGTGGTCGACTAGATGACCATGAGAACTTCTTTACTACGCGGATGCTGTTGCTGCTGGAAAGCAAGTGCCTCTACGGTGAGGAAGTATTCGACACCGCAGTACGGCAGATAATCAGCTCCTACTTCAAGGATTATCCTGACCACAAGGAGACCTTCCAACCGATGTTTCTGATGAACGACATCTGTCGGTTTTGGAAGACACTTCTGTTGAACTACGAGAACAAGAGGTCCACCAGATTACTCCACGATCAGAAGCTAAAGACAAAGCAGAAGGTCAGGAACTTCAAGCTCAAGTACAGCAGGATGACCACTTGCTTTGCGACGGCCGCGGCGCTGGGAAGTCACCGTGCCCCAGTTACCGAAGAGCAAGTCTTTGCTCTGACGAAGCTAACCCCTAGGGAGCGGCTACAATCAGTGGTGGAGAGAATACCTGAAGTTTCTACTCACATCGACGAGGTACTGGACCGCTATGTTGAGTTCCTGGAGTTGACAGGCCTTCCAACGGCCTCTCTTGAGGCGAAGTTCTCAGACAAGCAGAAGCGGAGCGAGATGTTTGCCCGTGCCAAAGAGTATGGGGATGCGATGTTTCGCCTCATCGATGCGATTGATGCTGCTGATGATCGGCTCAGGCTCCTTCGCACACTCGTGATCTAACATGGCCAGTGTTTCGTTACTCTACATCGATGATCCAGTAGTCGGGCCACACCTCGAGCTGTTGAGAAATATCTGCGAGCCCGAGTCTACCTCAAAACCACACGTTACCGTGCGGTATTACGACCGGTTGGCCCGCACGGAGGAACATCTCCAGACAACGATTGATTATATCGATTTGGTGGGTATAGGCGTGTTCAGCAGTGCAGCTCGTGACAAACGCCGCAGGCACACCGTCTATATTAGTTGCGCATCGGAAGAGCTGCTATCTCTAGAACACAAACCACATTATCCGCTGAGCGAACTCCATATCACACTTGTCGAGAGTGTGACGCAGAAGGCGGCTGCGAAGTTGGTGAAAGCTCTTGGAGTGATGGATTGGCGACTACGAGTGCCATTACCGGCTGGCACACATCTCACGTTACGTGAAATCAATCGTCGATCGCCACGTCGGCGAGTGCAGTCGCGTGCCTATTCCACAGGGTTATCCGACCTGTTCCGAGAGGCCACGGGGAAGAAGCTCCGATGGAGCTACTTGGCTGGGCTGTCGTGGGGGGAGCGCTTGGTGCTTGTGGAGGCGGTATGCCGTCACCTGCAGAAAGCCACAAGTGGGTTTGAGCGGTTCGCCGTAGTTAGCACGGCTCCCAGCCTTGAGACTCTGCCACAAAGCCCACAGATCGAGGAGCCTGAGGTCCATATTACTCCACCTGAGTTGGCCCGGTCGATAGCGAGTTTTGCATTGGCCCTCATGCATACGGATACACAGATTCATTTCGGCGACCCTGCTGTTGGCAACGGTGCGTTCTTTTCGGCTCTAAAGCAGCTGGTTCCCCCTGGAAGGATTGGCTCGGCCATCGGAATTGAAATCAGTCACCGTCAGGCAGTAGTTGCCGCAAAGCGGTGGTCCCATGCCGGCCTCGAGGTGCGCAACGGTGACTATCTGCACATGGAGCGGCTCCCGCTTCGGAACCTGATTCTGGCAAACCCGCCGTATCTGAGGCACCAGAAGATCCCGTCCGATTACAAGCTCGCATTGCGAGAGCGAGCATCGGTGATTCACGGAAGGCACATCAGCGGCAGATCCGGCCAGTATGTCTACTTTCTGCTATTGGGCCACAGTTGGTTGGTGGAGGGCGGGGTCGCGGCTTGGCTAGTCCCGTCGGAGTTCATGCAAACCGCCTACGGCAGTGCGGTCAGGCATTACCTGACCCACGATGTACAGCTGATACGCGTTCACCAATTCGGAGCAGGGGATCCCCAGTTCGAGAACGCGAAGGTGATGCCAAGTGTTGTTGTATTTCGAAAGGCGTCGGCAGAGCCTGACAAGTCAGTTGAACTGAGCTGCGGTGGCTCGCTTCACCGCCCAGAGCACTCGGAGACGGTGCCCCTCGCAAAGCTACGCACGATGAAGCGGTGGTTTATACCGACAACCGGAAGTGATGTCGTTACAACCGAGCTATTACGAATCGGACAACTCTTCAGTGTGCAAAGGGGAATAGCCACTGGAGCCAATGAGTTTTTCGTCCTCGAGCGCAGTGAAGCGTCGAAACTTGGCATCCCACAGCGGGCACTACGACCAGTACTGCCGAAGGCTCGAACGTTGGCTTCTGACATCGTGGAGGCTGAAGACGATGGGTATCCTAGCCTGCGCCCGCAGCTGGTTGTAATCGACTGCGACATGCCGATGGACCAGGTGAGGAAACGCTATCCCCGGTTCCATCGTTACCTCAAGTCCGCGAGTGCGGCGGGCATTCTGCGCCGACGCCTCGTCAGATCGCGCACCCCTTGGTACAAGCAGGAGAAGCGTGAGCCACCTCCCTTCCTGTGTACCTATATGGGCCGCGGGCGAGAAGGGAGGCCACCTCTACGTTTCATTTGGAACAAGTCGGAGGCGATCGCAACGAACACCTACCTCATGCTGTATCCACGTCCCCCGCTGGCGAGGGCGTTGGCCGATAGACCTGAGCTCGCCGCCGATTTGTTTGACCTTCTCAGGGAGGCCGCATCGCACTCGGTTACACAACGTTCACGCGTACATGCGGAGGGGCTACGGAAGATTGAGCCTGGGGAGCTGATGGAGGTCCACCTCCCACGCATTCCGGATTGGCTCCCCCAAGTTCTCGATCTGTCCCTTGTGGAGCCGTAGTGTAGCGGCCTAACCATCGTCTGCAGCCGGCCAAGGCGCGGCACAGGCGGAGCACTCACCGGTCACGGGCGAGTGGCCGCACCGAGCGAAAACGTGGGCGAGCTACTGCACCACAACTAGGAACCACCAGACTACCTCCCGCAGTGCGTCGGACTCGTTAACCAACGCCCTAGCGGACTGTCATCCCTCTGCGCGCGGCTGGGCGAGATCTTGGGCGAGGTCGGCCCCATCAGGGTGCCGAAACGGGCCGGGGGCGTCCCGCAGGATGCGGTGACGACCCCCTGGTGATTGGCTTTCTGATGAAGATCGGCAGGGCCGCGGCCCGATTAAAAGTCCCTTGCGTCTGCCACTCCCACCTTCGGGCGAATCTACCTCGCGCTTGTCTCGCGAGGCAAGACACGGGTGAATCATCTCCAAAACCTCAGAAAACCATTCAGTCGCCGCCCTCGTTGGCTGCTCTCGCTAGTTCGGGCCCGTCACCTGGTTGTTTGTGCCGTTATCTACAATCACCAGTCTGGGTGATGGCGCCATCACTATGTTGTCGTGTGTGCTGGAGGTGAGCAAGATATCAGCCAGATTGCCCTGTACACCTAGGATTGGGTTACCGACCACCAGATTATCGTGAGCACCGTGATCCAATACGATGCTTGCTGAACTCGGCCAGACGGGCTCGACGAGGCTGATTCTGTTTGCTCGAACAATGGCGTTAGCCACTGAACGAGGATTTTCATCGATCCAGTGCTGGAACGCAATTCCATATTCGTGTGCCACGATTTCGTTTTCCGCAATGAGAGGATCCCCGCTCGAAACTCGTATGCCTCCCGAGTAGCCAAACAGCTTGTTCCTCAGAATGCTGATACCAAGCAACTGGGACGGATTTCCCGGTTCGTGGATCACAAGTTGGATGCCGACATTTTCCGCAGCTATGTCGTTCTTGCTGATCAGCAAATCGGAAGGTCCATGCACCTGCGCCCACATAGCATTGACATAGATGCCTGTCCCGACGCCCTTGAGCGTGTTTCCGGTTATCACCGAGCCTCGTAAGCACCCTCCGGCCACTATACCCAAGTACATGTTTTCAAAAGTGTTGGATGTGACTCTTACACCCTCGATGGGAATAACGTGGCCATCGCTTGTTTCCTGGAGTGCGAAATCCACTCCTCGTGAGAGATCCCGGAACGCCAGCTCGCGGATTGTGACATGGTTGTAAATGGGGCAAGGGACCCCCATTATTGACCCTCCGCCCGTGAAGGCTTCCGACATCCCTTCGCCGGGAGGCGGGTAATCGCGCCCAGGACCTTGTATGACGGTGCCAGGCTCGCCTTCAATCGTGAGGTGGGACTTCAGACAAATGCGGTTGTCTATCCCTTGATCACCCCACGCAAATGCATTCGAGAAATCGAAAGTGCCAGCATTCAGGTGCACAATGTCCCCTGGTCGTGCCGCTTGAATAGCTGCCCGAACGATCTCAAGGTCAGCTGGTGTGCTGGTTGGAGAGACTTCTATCACAGAGCCACTTGAGGTGATGCTGGCCAGGGGGCTAATTGGATGATGTTGTGCCGTAGGGGAACTTTCACATCCCACGAGCAGCGTCACGATCACAAGCGACATCTCAAGCTGCCCGAACTTCATAATATCCTCCCTGTTTGGATAGGAGTTATTGGGAAATCGTCTGGGGGGATCGACGCACGACCCTCCCTGGACACACACGCCCAGGGGCGGTGCCCGTTCCCGTCGCAGAAACTGTCTTGTCTTTGAGAAAAACCTGAAGCTAGCCCTTCTGGTCGCTGCTGCAGGCCAGTTCAACAGGCAGGCGCGTATGCGTCGTACTACCACGGCCGAGGTCTCCTGGACTAGCGAGACTCACATCGCTACGTCCTCAGCCCTTTCCCGTTAGCCGCAGTATGGTGAACGCAGCCTGACCGTGCAACAGCCATCAGGCTTGGTTATCGACTGTTGACTGAACGTCGATACCCGCCGCCCAACCTTCCACCTTGGAAGGGCAGCTGGCCGACTCTGACGAAGCGCGTGCGGGGTCGGCTACCTGATCGCGATTGCTCCAGGCCGTCTTTACCGTGTCTTGCCTGTAACGGGTGTCGTCTGGTGCATCCCAAGCAGGGGTCAGGGCACCAAAAACCTGCATGGGTAGGCGTCTTTGGGTGTGCGTGGCGGTATGGTGGCGGATTTGAAGACCAGTCGAGCCACCAGGCCCGATCCGCCCCCGCGCGAAATGTCTCGGGATTGCGGGTTCGCCTCCGGGCCCACGACTGTGCCGCAATTCCAGCTCGAAGGCAAGCCCCTGTACGTTCGTCTCCTCGTCGAGGCGAGCCTAGCGAGGCGGGTATCTTTTGATCCAGTACGACGCACAGAGCCCACAGAAGCATTCTTTCGGGTCGCCCCAGAACTCACGGCGCACGAGGGTGATGGTACCCTTGCACGGGAAGGTATCGCAGGGCTCGTCCCTCAACACGTCGGCGCAGGCGAACTCGTAGACCGGCAGCTCGAGCCCGGCATAGCGGAGCGCCGCGACGATCTCGCCCCTGCGCTGCCCGCGCCCGAGAATCCGGACGGCGAGGTAGTCGTAGTCCGGGTAGGCGTTGCTGCGCACGATAGCGAATTGGCCGCGGGACCACGTCTCGGGGCTCCAGATCCCTTCGATCGGGTGCAGGTCGCCCTCGGCTTCATCGAAATACCGCTGGAAGTTCGCCTCGGTCGCGGTGAATTGGCGCCAATAGATCCCCGGCCTACTCGACCCACTCGACGCACAGGCGAGCAGCGCGAGGCCGGCAAGAATCTGGACAACGGGAGGAACGGGCCGCCTGCCCACGGTCAGCCCCCTGTCAGCATGACGGTTGTGCGCTCCGCTATTACGATGCGGCGGACAGGAGCGCCCGGCAATGGGGCCGAGGCCCGAGGTCGCCGGCCCGAGCGACGAGCGGGGCGACGCGCCAGCGCCAGCTATAGTCGAGCGACGGCGTCGATCTCGACCAGGGCGCCCTTGGGCAGGTTCGCCGCCTGCACTGCGGAGCGCGCCGGGAACGGCTCGGAGAAGTAGCCGGCGTAGACCTCGTTGACGGTGACGAAGTCGCCCATGTCGGCCAGGAAGACGGTCGTCTTCACCACGTCTTTCATGGTCGTGCCCGCCGCTTCGAGCACTGCCGACAGGTTCTGGAGCGCGCGCTCGGCCTGCTCGGCGACGCCGCCCTCGACGAACTCGCCGGTGCCGGGGTCGAGCCCGATCTGGCCCGCGGTGAAGACGAAGCCGCCGCTCACGATCGCCTGTGAGTAGGGCCCGATGGCCGCCGGGGCCCCGTCAGTGTGAACGCGTTTGCGATCCGTCATTAGAACAGTCCCTCGATTTTGCCCTGCTTGTTGACACGCATATTGACGGCGGCCGGCTTTTTCCCGAGCCCCGGCATCGTCATGATGTCGCCGGTCAGCACGACGACGAAGCCGGCGCCGGCGGAGACTCTGGCCTCGCGCACGGTGACGTCGAATCCCTCGGGCCGGCCGCGCTTGGCGGGATCGTCGCTCAGCGAGTACTGGGTCTTGGCCATGCAGATGGGCAGGTCGCCGAAGCCCAGCCGCTCCAGCTCGGACAACTGCTTCTCGGCCTGGGGCGTATAGATGACGTCGCCGGCCCCATACACCTTAGTGGCGACGGTCTGGACCTTCTCTTTGAGAGGCAGGTCGAGAGCGTAGAGCGGCTTGTAGCTCGCCTCGCCCTTCTCGACCGTCTCGAGCACCGCGTCGGCCAGGTCGAGACCGCCTTCGCCGCCCTTCGCCCAGATCTCGGTCTTGACGCAGGGGACCCCGAGCCCGGCGCAGCGTTCGATGATCGCCTTATGCTCGTCGTCCGTATCGCCGTCGAAGACGTTGAGCGCTACGACCGGCGGCACACCGTGCTGCTTGACGTTCTGAATATGAGCCTCGAGGTTGGCGAGCCCGCGCTCGACCGCCGCGGCGTCGGCCTTGGCGAGATCTTCCTTGGCGGCGCCGCCATGGTGACGGAGTGCGCGGGTCGTGGCCACGATCACCGCCGCCTGCGGGTCGAAGCCGGCGGCGCGACACTTGATGTTGAAAAACTTCTCGGCGCCTAGATCGGATCCAAAGCCCGCTTCGGTGACCACGAGGTCGCCCAGCGCCAGTCCCGTCCGAGTGGCGATGATCGAGTTGCAGCCGTGGGCGATGTTGCCGAACGGTCCGCCGTGGACGAAGGCCGGGCCGCCCTCCAGCGTCTGGACCAGGTTCGGCGCCAGAGCGTCCTTGAGCAGCACGGTCATGGCGCCCGGCGCGTCCAGCTGCGCCGCCCGTACCGGCTCGCCGGTTGCAGTGTATCCGACGACGATCTTACCGAGCCGCTCGCCGAGATCATCGAGGTCCTTCGCCAGACAGAAGATTGCCATGATCTCGCTGGCGGCTGTGATCACGAAGCCGTCCTGCCTGGGCACGCCGTGGACGGCACCGCCCAGGCCGATCACCATGTTGCGCAGCGCCCGATCGTTCATGTCCACCGAGCGCGGCCAGGTGATGCGGCGGACATCCACACCGGCTTCGTTACCGTGGTGGATGTGGGCATCGAGCATGGCGGCCAGCAGCATGTGGGCGCTGGTGATGGCGTGGAAGTCACCGGTGAAGTGGAGGTTGATGTCCTCCATCGGCACGACCTGCGCGTACCCGCCACCGGCGGCACCGCCCTTGATCCCGAACACCGGTCCCAGCGACGGCTCGCGCAGCGTCAGCACGTGGTGGACTTTCTTGCGGGTCAACGCCTGGGCGAGCCCGACGGAGACCGTGCTCTTCCCCTCACCGGCCGGCGTGGGGGTGAGCGCCGTGACCAGGACCAGCTTCGCCTTGGCCGGCTTCTGTGAGATGTCGAGCGAGACCTTGGCTTTGTACTTGCCATAGGACTCGTAGTCGGCGGCCTCGAGGCCCAAGCCGGTAGCGATCTCAGTGATCGGCCTCAGCTTGGCCGCCTGGGCGATCTCGATGTCCTGCGGTATAGAACGTGGCATTTTTTCCCGTGGGGTTCGTGCTGACTATCAGGTCCGCCCGGGCACCGGCGGCCGCGGCGGCTTATCTTATGCGGCAGCCCGGGCCCTGGCTCGGTCGTTGTGGCACAGTTTGCGCCCTCACCCGTTCAAGGTCCATGCCAGCCGCGGCTGTGGGGCCGGCCGCGCTGGGCGGTCAGGGCTGTCTCGGGGGCCGGGATGCAGGGCTTTCCTTGCGTCCGGCGGCGGGCGAAGATAAGACAAGGCGAACTTGGCTGTCAAAGGCAGGTCGAGCGGCGGCGGGCCCGAGGGAGGATGGTGATGGCCGGAGTCTGGAGCGTGGTGGAGGGGTATCTGAAGCGCGCGGTGCTGGGCGTTCAGGAATACAGCGTCCTGACGGCGAAGGCGCTGCGCGCGATTTTCGCGCGGCCCTTTTACTGGCGAGACACGCTTCAGCAGATGGACGTGATCGGGGTGGGCTCGCTGGGGATCGTGCTGCTCACCGGCCTGTTCACCGGGATGGTGCTGGCCCTGCAGAGCTCGATCGAGATGCGCCGCTTCGGCGCCACGATCTACATCGGGCGGCTGGTGGGAGCGAGCGCGGTGCGCGAGCTGGGTCCGGTGCTCACAGCGCTGATGGTCGCCGGCCGGGTAGGCGCAGGGATGGCCGCGCAGCTGGGCTCGATGAAGGTCACCGAGCAAATCGACGCGCTCAACGTGATCGGTACAGACCCGATCAAGAAGCTGGTGACCCCGAGGCTGCTGGCGGCGTTGATCATGCTGCCGGTGCTCACGATCATCACGGACGCGGTGGCGATCTTCGGCGGCATGCTGATCGCCGTGGTCAAGCTCGATCTGACCGCCGACCTCTATCTGCGTTCGGTGTACCAGACGCTGGCGCAGTCAGGCTTCGTGCTCGGCTGGATCCCGAAGGACGTGCTGCAGGGCCTGGTCAAGCCGTTCTTCTTCGGCGCGATCATCGCCATGACCGGCTGCTACTTCGGGCTGCAGACGCGCGGCGGTACGGAGGGCGTCGGGGTGAGCACGACGCGGGCCGTGGTAACGGCCTCGATCCTCATCCTGGCGGTGGACTACTTCCTGACTCAGCTACTGATCTCTATTCTGTTCGAGTGATGGACGAACGCCCGTACACGACGCACGCAGAGGACGCACAGCCCCGGCCGAGCGGCCGGGCGGCCGTCGAGCCGCCCGTCGTCATCGAGGCGCGCGACCTGGACCTGGCGTTCGCAGACAACGTGGTGCTTCGCGATATCTCGTTTCAGGTCCGCGAGGGCGAAGCGCTGGCGATCGTCGGCCCGTCCGGCGTCGGCAAGTCGACGATCCTCAAGATCATCCTGCGGCTGCTGGTGCCGAACGCGGGCCAGTTGCTCATCGACGGCGAGGACATCAACCAGCTGTCGTTCGAGGAGGTGCTACAGGTCCGCCAGAAGATGGGCATGGTCTTCCAAGCACCGGCACTGTTCGACTCGCTGAGCGTCTTCGAGAACGTCGCCTTCCCGCTCCGCGAACACACCCGGCTTAGCGAGCGCCAGATCGCGGAACATGTCGCCAACTCGCTCGCCCTGGTCGACATGTCACTGCAGGAGTTCGGCGACCGACTGCCGGCCGAGCTGTCCGGCGGCCAGAAGAAGCGGGTGGGGATCGCACGGGCGATCATCCACGAGCCGAAGATCCTGCTGTACGACGAGCCGACGACGGGCCTCGACCCGCTGACCGGGCGGATGATCGTGAGGCTGATGAAGCGACTGCAGGCGGAGCTCGAGGTCACGTCCGTGGTGGTCAGCCACGATGTGCGCGCCGTCATGGAGACGGCGAGCCATATCGCGATGCTGCGTGATTCGCGTATCATATTCTATGGGTCGCCGGAGGAGTTTGTGGAGGCACCCGACCCGTACATACGGGAATTCATAGACTGAGCCTCAGGAGGTCACGGACGGCATGAACGGTGTCTCGAGGATCAGCTGGAGCCAGATACGCGTCGGTCTGGCAATCGTCGTCGCACTGATCGTGCTGGCCGTGGCGATCTTCTTCATCGGCGAGACGGGAGCCGTGTTCGGTGAGCGTTACCAGCTCACCACCCTGATGCCGAGCGCCAACGGACTGATCGAGGGGGCGAACGTGCGGCTCGCCGGCCAGGACGTCGGCAAGGTCGAGGACATCAGCTTCGTCCCGGTGTCGGAACGCCGGCACCCCGACCACGTCCTGCGCATCACCTTGGCCGTCGACCGCGCAGTTGCCGAGCACATCCGCCGGGACTCGGAGGCCCGTATCCGCACCCAAGGTCTGCTGGGCGACAAGATCATCGATGTGACGCCGGGCACGCCCGAGGCCGCCGTTCTCGTCGAGGGCGACACGCTGCCCAGCTCGGTCGCCGTCGACTACGAGCAGATGCTCGCCTCGGCCTCCGAGCTGGTCGACGATCTGGCCGTGATGCTCAGGAACTTCCGGTCGATCGCCGACACCATGCTCGCCGGCCGCGGCACGGCGGGCCGCCTGCTCATGGACACGACGCTGTACGTCGAGCTGCTCAACACGTCACGCTCGCTGAACAGCTTCCTCGGTGCCGTGGGGCGCGGCGAAGGTGCATTGGCACAGCTCGCCCAGGACGAGGCGCTGTATGACGATCTACGCTCGGTGATCGCCGGTCTCGACACGCTGACGGCGGCGCTGGTCAGCGGTGAGGGTACCCTCTCGCGCCTGCTCACCGACGAGAGCCTCTACGTCGAGCTCAGTTCGACCTCGGCCCGGGCCGATTCGCTGCTCGCCGCGCTGACGACGGGCGAAGGCACGATGGGGCAGTTGCTGACGGACCAGGAACTGTACGAGAGCATGCTGAAGCTATTGGTGGACGTGCAGGCGGTGGTTCAGGAGCTGCGCGAGAATCCGAGGAAGTATGTGCCGTCGATCAGGGTGTTCTGAAATATGAGAAGTGAGATATGAAATATGAAGTATGAAATCTGAACTTCGAACTTCACAATTCAGAATTCATACCTCGGACTTCAATCCGGTCTACCCGCTCGCGCCTCGGCATAGGCACGCAGCGCGCGGACACCGCCCTTGAACGAGTAGGCTTCGTATCCAGCCCGCTGCATCTTCTCGGCGAGTTGCGCCGTCTTGAGCCCGAGGTCGCAATACAGCACGTAGGTTTGTTCCTTCTCGAGGGTCTTCAACTCGCGGAACAGCTCCCAGAAGTCGCGGTGTCTGGCGCCGGGATAGTGCCAGGCGTCGAATTGGGCGGGCGAGCGTGTGTCGATAACGACGGTCCCGGCCGCGATCTCGGACGTGTAGAGGAAGGGTAGTACCAACTCGCTGGGATCGAGCTGGCGCAACTCGAGTACGCGGCGGGCCTCGACGACGGAGTCGATGATCGACATATCGAGCCGTGCCTCCTCCGAAGCTGCGTCCCCCGGTGCGGCTTCGGTCACCGGTCGCAGCTCACTGAGGGCGCAGTACTCGCGCACCTTCTCAGACAGCGGGTAAGTCCCGATCCGACGACTCCGCTCGATGATCTCGGCTTTGTCGAAGCCCACCAGTGGACGCAGGACCGGCGCCCGGGCGCTCGGGTCGATGGCCGCCAGGTTGGCCAGGGTCTGCGATGACACCTGACCGACCGACTCGCCCGTGACGATGGCGTGGGCGCCGGTCTGCTCGGCGATGAGGTCGGCGGTCCGGTACATGAGACGCTTGAGGATCACCTGCCAGTAGCTCTCGCGCACCTGCTCTCTGAGCCGCAGTACAGGCTCTTGGAAATCGACGACGTGGATCCTCGGGGAGAGCCCGTAGCTCCATTCGTCGGCCAACAGCTTGGCCACGGCCAGCACGGCGCGCTCGTAGGCGCCACCGGCGAGGTTGCAGAAGACGTAATCGAGTGCGACGCCGCGCCTCAGCATCATCCAGGCGGCGACGGCGGAATCGTAACCGCCGGAGATGAGGGCCAGAGCGGGACCTTCCACCCCGGCCGGAAGACCACCGGCCCCCGGGATCTGGTCGCTGAAGAAATAGGCCGTCTCGTCGCGCACCTCGACACCGACGGCCACGTCGGGGTCCCCGAGGTCGACCTGGGCATAGCGATTGAGTGCGGCGCCCAGCTCGTAGTTGACGTCGCGGGACGAGAACGAATGAGTCCCCGCACGACGCGCCCTGACGCCGAACGTCCCGCCCCGCACGCGCTCGGCGTAGACGCGCTCTCCAACCTCGACGATCGAGTCGAGCCTGGCCTCCGCCGTGGCCTCGACCTCCGAAAGGGAGGCGATGCCGTAGACGCGGGCCACTACGTCGAGCGCCGCACGGCTCGACGCCCGGACATAGATCCGCCCCCAATCGTCGTGTACCTCGTACCCGGCGCCGGCTGAGGCGAGGGCGTCCTCCAGCGCCGCGACCAGGGACCGCTGGAACCGGCGCCGCGTCTGCCGCGACTTGGTCGCCAGTTCGCCTGATGGTCGCAGTAGGATCAGATGCGCGAGGTTGTTTCCGTTCATATTGCGAAATATTGGGCCAGTAGCGGAAGGTGACCAGTGGCCGGTGGTCGGTAGCCGGTAAGCCGAAACATCAACTTCGAAGCTACCGGCTACCGGCCACCGTCCACCGGCTACCGATTGCACCGGCAATCAACGAAGAAGCGCCCGGGAGCCCTTAACGCTCCGGGCGCTTCAGCCGCCGATGGAGGCGGGGGGAATCGAACCCCCGTCCGAGAGTAGATCCGGCAGAGCCGCTACGTGCGTAGCCTACCGTTTGTTGTCTTACCCCGACTCGGCCGATAGGCGGCCTCGGCGGAGCCAGCCGCTGTTGGTTCTCGCCGCCCGTGCCGCGGCCGCACGGACCAGCCAGCCCGATTTATCGACGCCTCAAGACCGGCCTCGGGCCCGGTCGATCAGGAGGCGGGCAGCCTTGTTAGGCGGCCAATGCCAAGTTGTCGTTGGCAGTTGATTTTGTGCCCAGTTGATTTACGAGGGTCCAGGCGCCCTCGGCACGCTGCTCCGCGTTCACTAAACCCGTCGAAGCCTGTTCGCCCCCAACGAGCATCTATACGAGTAATCTAGGCCTCCTGTTTCCGAAGGGAAGCCTCTCCCCCTCCCCATCGCCATCCCCATCGCCATCGCCATCGTGACTTTCGATGGGGATGGCGATGGCGATGGGGATGGGGATGGCGAGTAAGATCAAGCAGGGCCGCGGACTTCGGCGACGGCGACCGTATTGCGGCCAGCGCGCTTCGCCTTGTAGAGCGCGGCGTCGGCGGAGGCGACGGCGGCGGCGGCGTTGCGGATCAGCTCCGGATACGCCGTGACGCCGGCCGAGATCGTCACGGTCAGCGGGCGACCGGCCCACTCGATCTGCAGATGTTCTACATTGCGGCGGATCCGCTCGACGGCCCGCGCCGCGTCCTCGAGGGCGGTGGCGGGGAGCACGATCAGGAACTCTTCGCCGCCCCAGCGGCCGGCGTGGTCGCCGGGCCGGATCGTCTCGCGCATCACGCGGGCGACGGTCTGAAGGACTCGGTCGCCGGCGTCGTGACCGTAGCGGTCGTTGAAGCGCTTGAAGTGGTCGACATCGGCCACCGCGACGGCGAAGGGACCGCCGGTACGCTCGGCAACCGCGATGGTGGAAGCCAGCACGCGCTCCGTGCTGCGGCGGTTCGCAAGGCCGGTCAGGGTATCGGTGAGCGAGAGCTGCTTGACCTCTCCGAACTCGACGGCGTTGCGAAAGGCGGGCCCGACGAAGAGGGCGAGGACCTTGAGGCGTTCGAGGTCCCGTTCGACGTAACTGCGCGGTTCCTCGTACTCCACGGCCAGTGCCCCGATCGCATCGCCGTCGACGATCATCGGCACGATGATCGCCGAGCCGGCAAGCGAAGCGACACCGTCCACATAGAGTGGGAACCTCTGTCTGTGGGTCAGGTCGTCGCGCGGCAGGACGGTGGCGTTGCTCATCGCCAGACCGAGGAAGGACGACTCGCCGTCGAAGCGGACGTCAGTGAGGCCGCGCGGCACCTCACCGTCCGCAGCGACGATGTTCCCCTGCTTCGCCGCCTGGTCCCAGGACGCGACCACCGCGCCCCGCGCGCCCGCGACACTCCGCGCGCGCCGTGCCACGCCGGACGCCAGCTCGCCGAGATCGAGCTCCCGGTCGAGGTCATGGATCGCGCCGTACAGCTCCTCGTATCTCTGCACGTCACCCAGCGCCGCTTCCGTCGCTCGAACGTCGCCCAGCAGGCGGCCAGTGAGCTCGGCAGCCAACTCGAGGGCGCGCGGTGCGTCGAGACGCGGCACACCGCTGAACTCCATGGCGACGCAGCCCACGCGCTCGCCCCGGCGCTCTGATACGGGCGCCGCCACGACCCAACCCTCGGGTGCTTTGCGGAAGATGTCCCGCCGCGAGGCCCTCAGCGAGACCCCCTCGATAACGACCCAGCCGAGCGCATGGCCGTGTAGCGGCAGCTCGTCCGGCGTTTCCGCCGACTCCGGAGTGCAAAGCGCCGCGCGTAAGCGGTCGCCTGCGTCGGCCACGATCCAGAGGCACGCCCGCTCGCCGCCCAGAGCCAGGCGCAGCGACTCCAGCCAGGCCCGGAGCTCGACAGCCACCCTTTCCAAACCGCGGGTGCTCCCGCTCACGGAGGCGCTCAGGTCAGACGGTTGATGCGGGTGGCAGCGGCCGCCGCACCAAAACCGTTGTCGATGTTGACCACGGTGACGCCGGGCGCACAGCTGTTGAGCAGCCCGAGCAGGGCGGCGAGCCCATCAAAGGAGGCACCATAGCCGACGCTGGTAGGCACCGCGATCAGCGGAACCGCGACGAGACCTCCCACGACCGATGCGAGCGCCGCCTCCATGCCGGCGACGACTATGATCACCGCAGCCTGTCTCAATTCGTCCCTGCCGGCAAGCACGCGGTGGATTCCGGCGACCCCAACGTCATCCAGCCGCCGGACCGGGTTACCCATGGCGTGGGCGGCGACCGCCGCCTCTTCCGCCACCGGCAAGTCGGAAGTACCGGCGGTCACGATAAGGACGGCCCCACGCACCGCCACCTCGACCGGCTCGTCGGGCGGCAAGTAGGCCGTGCGTGCAAGCTGATTGATCTCGATGCGCGGGTACTCTTCGGCGAGTCTGCGGCGGATCTCTTCATCGGCGCGGGTGGCGAGCAGCCCGTCGCCGCGGGCGCTCAGGCGGGCGCAGATCTCGGAAACCTGGTCGGCGGTCTTGCCGGGGCAATAGACGACCTCGGGATAGCCCTGGCGAACGGCGCGGTGATGATCGACGCGTGCGAACCCGAGGTCCTCGAACGGTGCTTGCTCGAGCTGCTCGATGATCTGTTCAGCCGTGCTTTCGCCTCGCTGAAAGCGCCTCAGAAGATCCTTCAGCCGTTCCGGTCTCATACTCAGGGTGTCTTGGCGGCAGGACTAACGCTCGGCGGCAGAATATACCTGGGTAATCGTGGCAGTCAAACAGGCGGGGCCCGACCCAGGGTACGGCCTTTTGACACGTGGGGGACGTTGCGATATCTATAGGCCGTGACGACGAGCGGAGTCGGCCACCGCCCGGCTGGCTCCCCGGCTCGGTCGCTCGGTCGGAACCGGAGGGGTTCGAATGGAATTGCGAGAGTTCTTCAACGAAGATGTGATCAAGCTTGATCTCAGCGGCGACAATAAGGACGCGATCCTCAAGGAACTGATCTCCTTGCTCAAGCTGCCCAGCAAGTCGGAGGGGATTCTGTTTAAGATGCTGAAGCGGCGTGAGAACCTGGGATCCACGGGTATCGGCCGCGGGATCGCGATCCCCCATTGTCGGTCCCTTGTCGTCAACCGCCTGCGCGTCGCTTTCGGAAGAAAGCAGGAAGCCATCGATTACAAGGCGATAGACGACAAGCCGGTCTCCTTCTTCTTCCTGATCGTCGCTCCGCCCCTCGAGGTCTCGAACCAGTACCTCCCGGTGCTCGGCAAGATCGCCCAGCTATGCCGGGAGGCTGACGTGCCGGAGCGCTTGGGCGCGCTCGAGACACCAGCCCAGTTCCTCGAGCTACTCGGCGACAAGCAAGTCTGACGGGAGGTGAGTTCCGTATGCACCCTCAGCTTGAGATCCTTCTGGAGCTGCAGGACCTGAAGGCCCAGAAACGGGAGATGGAGGAAGCAGCAGACGAGCACAGCCGTGAGATCGAGCGCAAGGTTTTCAAGGTCGAGCCGGAGGATGCGGTCGCGCAACTAAAGGAAAAGATCGCCGAGATGGAGCAGGCCCTGGAGCCCGACGTCTTGAAGCGCTACCTGCTGGTCTCCGAACGGCGACCCCGTGCCGTCGTCCCCGTGCTGAGCGGCACCTGCTACGGCTGCTTCATGGACATGCCGACCTCCATGTCCAAGACAAACGAGGAGATCCGCTGGTGCGAGCACTGCGGATCGTTCGTCTATTTCGTGGATTGAGCGAAGAGAGATCCAGAGGCTCAGCGCGTCACGGCTATCCTGCTCACATCCCTCGCCCGGTTGGCCCTTATCTCGCAGAAGTAGACCCCGGACGACACGCGCCGACCAGCCTGGTCGGTCCCGTCCCAGTACGCCAAGTACCGCCCCGGCGCCTCGTACCTGAGCTCCTGCAGTGGCTGCCCGGTACCTGTGGGATGGTCGAGCGCCATCGGGATCGCGATCTCCTGATGAAGCAGGTTGTATATGCGGACCGTTACAACCACCGGACGCCCATCCTCAAACAGGTCGGCACCTAGAACGAATGGGATCCGCGTCTCGTGCGCAAACGGGTTTGGGTAGTTCGGCTCCAGTCGCACACCGCGCACCTCACCCTGCTCGGCATCTTGCAGAGACGCGGTGTTGTCAGTCTGTTGCGCAGAGACCTCGAGCGAGGCCGGGCCTGAACACAGCAGAAGAACGAGGAGCACAGCTGCCCTGTGCCTCGACACCCTCACTCCCTTCTTTGAGCAGTAGCCTAGTTTCCCGGCTTACCTCCCCGGTGGACTGATTGTCCCGAATCGGCTCGTCCCTGAGTGCAAGATAGGAACGCTTCGTTCTCCGGGCAAGAAGATGTTTACCGCGGAATTACGGCTCTCTGAGCACTCGGCCCTCCGGCGTCCGCCTGGTGAAACCGGAGACGTCGAGGTATTCAAGAAGTGGGATAAGATACTTTCTCGAGACACCCAGCACCTCTCGTAGCTGGGAGGGCGAAGCGGCAGCGCCTCCGCCCAGAATGGTCCTCATCCGTTCTTTCGCTCCGCTGAGCGCCGAGGGGTCCAAATAGAGGTCGGCGGTGACCGCAACGAGCGCGCCCTGCTCGGCCAGGAACTTCAAGCTCTGCAGGAGCTCATCATCGCGAACCCCAAGCTGCGCAGCGAGTTCCCTGACCGTCGGCGGAGCCAGTCCCCCTTGCTTGATGAGGTGCTCTGCCGCATCCGCCGTCGCCTGCTGAGCCGCGTCAAGCTGCGGGACGTGCTCGGCCAAGGCGGCGAGGGAGCCCTGGATGCGGAGGCGGCCCTGGCGCTCGAGGTCGGCCAAGGCCGCGTCGACCAGGTCGGCCGGGCGGCCGGCGGCGCTGCGCAGAGACTCGAGGCTGAGGCCCTGGGCCCCGGCATCGCGGGCGTGGCCGGCGGCCAGCAGGTCGAGCAGCGAGCGGCGCACGGCGTCGAGCAGTTGCTCGCCGAACCAGCGGTCGCGCACTCGGCGCACGGCGCCGTCAGCCTCGAGGCGGTGCAGCAGCTGGTCGATCGTAGCGGGGCTGTGCCCGACTCGCACGGCGAGCTCGTTGGCGGCGCTGCCCTGCTGGGAGGTGGAGATCGCCAGCCTCAGCCGCTCCCTCCCCTGTGCCGCGGCGAGCGCGTCCAGCTCGGCCAGCGCCGTCTTCGAGAGTCGTCCGCGGCGTCGCGCCCACGGGTCGAGGACGATACCGCCGCCGATCGTCGTGACCGGCGAGTAGAAGCGGATCACGAAGCGGTCGCCGGCCCTTGCGACGACCGGACCCTCGAGGCGAAGCTGAGCGAGCGCGCCCTCTCCGGGCTCCAGCCGCTCGCGGCCGTAGAGTACGACCCGCGCCATCGTCTCGGCCGTACCCAGGTGGAGCCGCACCCGCTGCCAGTGCTTGAGCGTCCAGGGCGAGTCGGGAACGAGTTGCAGCTCGGCATCGAGGTATCGTGTCTCGCGCCAGACCGGGTCGCCAACCAGCGTATTGCCACGGCCGACATGGGCGCGATCGAGGCCCGCGAGCGCCAGGGCGGCGCGCTGGCCGGCGCGGGCGACACCGCAATCGCGACCGTGCACCTGCACACCGCGCACCCGTGCCGTCCGCTCGCCGGGCAGGCAGCGGATCTCCGCCCCGACGCCGACAGTCCCGCTCCAGACCGTTCCGGTGACCACGGTGCCGACTCCCCGGACAGTGAACGAGCGGTCAACGGGCATTCGGAAGAGATCGTCATCGGTACGCGCGCGGGTCGAGCGCGCGCCATCCAGAATCGCAGCGCCGAGCTCGTGCAGGCCCTCGCCGGTGACGGCAGACACGGTCAACACGGGCCAATCGCTGACGCCTAGAACGCGCTCGATCTCTTCCCTGACCGACTCTCGCACGAGGTCCCGCCATTCGCGATCGACCAGGTCAGCCTTGCTGATCGCCGCCACGCCACGCTCCACACCGAGTAGCCGGGCGATCCACAGGTGCTCGCGCGTCTGAGGCATGGGCCCCTCATCGGCCGCGACGACGAGCAGCAGCAGATCCACGCCGCTGGCGCCGGCAAGCATGTTCTTGACGAAATCCTCGTGTCCGGGAACGTCGACCACCGAGACCTCCAGGCCAGCATCCCCGGTCTCCAGGCCGGCGAAGCCGATATCGATGGTGATGCCCCGCTGTCTCTCCTCTTCCCAGCGATCCGTGTTGGTGCCGGTCAGAGCCTCGACCAGCGCGGTCTTGCCGTGATCGACGTGTCCGGCGGTGCCGAGTATGACGGATTTCATCCCAAGCGCCCGTCGAGGAACCGGAAGGAATTGAGCGGTCGGCCTTCGGCCAGATGGTAGGCGACGAAGTCGCGGAGCAGCCGGCGCTGCGCCCGCCCGCTCTCGAGCTCGCCTCGATTGCCAGAGGCGACACGCAGCAGTCCCGTCAGCTCGGTGCGCTCAACAGCGGTCAGTCGCCGCAGGCTCGGATCCTTCAGCTGCGGGTGGCAGCGCTCGCAGACGATGCCGCCGTTCGCCAGGTCGAAATGCACACCCGCCTCGGCTGGCGGCGGCACCTCGCACACCGAGCAGCGGTCGACGTTGGGGGCGAAGCCGAGTCGAGCGATCAACCGCCACGTCTCCTCGAGGATCGCCCGCTCAACGTCGCCCCGTTCATCGACCAGTCGATCGAGGCCCGCGCGCAACTCCGCGAACAGGCGTTCATCACCGGTCTCCGGCGCGAAGCGCAAGACGATCTCGGCGAGCAGGCCCGCGCCCGCATAGCGAACCAACTGGCGGCCCAAGCTCTGGCGCTCGCAACGCAGCTCGAACGTTGAGAGCGTATGAAGCTCACGTCCCTCCTTGGTGTAAAACGTGGCCACACCGTCAGTGAACGGCTCCAGCAGACCGCCGAAGCGGCTCCTCGGCCGACGTGCCCCCTTGGCGATCACCGAGCAGAGTCCAGCGCCACGCGTGAAGAGTCGCAGGATCTTGCTGGTCTCGCTGTATTCGTAGGTCTTGAGGATGGTCGCCTCAGTCGTCACCAGCGCCATGTCGATAACCTAGGCAGGTCCCTAGGTCACAGCCAGGTTACTGGACCCTGCGCCAGGCCCAAACGCCCGCGACGGTGGCCGCCAACAGGACGCCGCTCAGCACCGCGAACCGCTCTCGCCATCCCGTGCCGGACTGGATGATGTCAAGTCGCAGAGCGCTGCCGGCGGCAACGTCTCTGGCCACGTAGCTGAGGCTCGGCTGCGAGGCGGGCCCAACATCTTCCTCGCGCACCAAGGCTCCCCGGGCACGCACCGCGAGTCTGCCACGATCGACGAACACGCTCACTTCGTCGACCGGCGCCGCGCTGCTGACAACCAGCGCCTGCGTCTTCGGCGGCAGTCTATACGTCACGCCGAGCTCGAACGTCGGCCGGGGCGAGCCGGCAAAGCGCGGCCAAAAACAAAAGCCGCCGAAGCAAGAAGCGACGGCGGCATGGCCTCGCGGCCCTGCGCTCGCTCACGGCGTGAACCGACCGAAGTCCTCGGGGTTGAGATTCCTCAAGTGTTCCTTCAACTGATCGGCGTCCATACCTTGCGGCTCGCCCGATTCCGCCTCTTCCGGGCTGTCAGCAACCTCGAAGTCGGACGATTGGATCTCTATCGACGCCTGCTCCAGCAGATCGTCGTGCGCGTAGATCGGCGCCTTTGCCCGCAGGGCGATGGCGATACTGTCGCTGGGCCGGGCGTCGATCGATACCATCTCGCCGTCACGCTTCAGGATCAGTTCGGCATGGTAAGTGTTGTCTACTACCTTGGTTATGAGCACCCGCTGCAGCTCGGTGCCTAGACCCTGCAGGAGTGCTGTGAACAGATCATGGGTGAGCGGCCGCGAGAACTTCATCCCCGCCAGCTCCATGGCGATGGCGCTCGCCTCGCCCGGGCCGATCCAGATGGGTAGCACCCGCTCGCCATCTGTCTCCTGTAGGATGACGACGGGTGTGTTCGTGGCTTTGTCCAGTCCGAGACTGGCGACCTTGACCTGGTTCATTCAGCCTGTTCGCCGAGCGATCGGCGGGAAAAGGGTTCTTATCATCAAGATACTAGCCCCCGTCACCGTGTAAACCCCGCTCTGGCCGTCAAGTTCCGAGGTCCCATGAGGACAGGTACTTCTGCTGTTCCTCGGTCAGCGTGTCGATGCCAATCTCCATCGTCTGCAGCTTCAGCCGGGCGATCTCGCGGTCGATGACCTCCGGCGTGCGGTGCACGGCGACCTCCAGAGCTTCGCCTCTCTGGACCAGGAACTCGGCCGCCAGCGCCTGATTGGCGAAGGACATGTCCATAACGGACGCGGGGTGACCTTCCGCCGCGGCCAGGTTGATCAGGCGGCCCTCACCGAGCACGAAGATGCGGCGCCCATCGACCACATACTCCTCCACGAAGTCACGCACTGTACGCGGCGGCCCGTCGGCGATCGCCGCCAGTGTCTCCAGGTCGATCTCGACGTTGAAGTGGCCCGAGTTCGCCACTATCGCGCCGTCCTTCATCAGCCGGAAGTGCTCCTCGCGGATCACACTCGTATCACCGCTGACCGTCACGAAGACGTCGCCGATCGTTGCCGCCTCGGCCATCGGCATGACCTCGAAGCCATCCATGACGGCTTCGAGCGCCTTCAGCGGCTCGACCTCGGTCACGATGACCCGCGCGCCCGCGCCTCGCGCCCGCGTCGCGACCCCCCGGCCGCACCAGCCGTATCCTGCCACAACGACACGTGAACCGGCGAGCAATATGTTCGTCGCCCGCAGGATGCCGTCCAAGGTCGATTGGCCGGTACCGTAGCGGTTATCGAAGAGGTGCTTCGTGAGGCTGTCGTTGACCGCGATGACCGGAAACTGCAGAACGCCATCTTGCGCCATTGCGCGGAGCCGAATGACGCCGGTCGTCGTCTCCTCGGTCGACCCGATCAACGTTCCCACGAGGTCCGCGCGCTCGTCCTTGGAGAGGCCGCTGACCCACCTGCGGACCGGCTCGGCGAGGTCGGCGACGCGGTCCAGGGCGATCATATGCAGCGAGCCGACCAAATCGGCGCCATCGTCCATCGTCAGCGTCGGCCGGTGCTCGAGCGCCGCGCGGATGTGCTCGTAGTAGACATCGTGATCCTCACCTTTCACCGAGAAGACCTTGATGCCATGATCACGCACGAGATGGGCCGCCACGTCGTCCTGAGTGGATAGCGGGTTGGAGGCGCAGAGCGCGACGTCGGCGCCGCCCGCCTTCAGAGTGACGGCCAAGTTCGCAGTTTCGGTGGTGACGTGCAGGCACGCCGACAGCCGCTGGCCTTTCAGCGGACGCTCCTTCGCGAACCGTTCCCGGATCATGCGAACGACCGGCATCGCCCGCTCGGCCCACTCGACCCTCAGCCTGCCCTTGTCGGCCAACCCTATGTCACGGATGTGGTGATCGACTGTTCCTGTAGACATCGCTTTCCTTTCTATTCGACGGCAGTCTTCAAATCATCGACTCGGTCCGCTCGCTCCCACGAGAACCCGCCATCGGGATCGGGCTCCCGACCGAAGTGCCCGTAAGCAGCGGTGCGCTTGAACACCGGCCGCAGCAGGCCGAGCGACTCGATGATGCCACGCGGCGTCAGGTCGAAAACGGCCCTGACGGCGGCCTCGAGCCGTTCATCGGGCACACGACCTGTGGCACGTGTGTCGACCAGCACGGACACCGGGTCGGCCACGCCGATCGCGTAGGCGAGCTGGACCTCACAAACATCGGCGAGTTGTGCAGCAACAATGTTCTTGGCGATCCAGCGGGCGGCATAGCTCGCGGAACGGTCGACCTTGGAGGGGTCTTTACCGCTGAAGGCGCCACCGCCATGACGGCCCATGCCACCGTATGTGTCGACGATGATCTTGCGGCCGGTGAGACCGGCGTCACCCTGCGGACCGCCGGTCACGAAGCGGCCTGTGGGATTGATGTGGATTCGGGTCGTCCTGTCGTCGTACAGGTCCGATGGCAGGACGGGCCTGATGACTTCCTCGCCGATCCGGTCGCGGATCTCGCCGTTCTCGATCTCGTCGTCGTGCTGGGCGGAAACGACGACCGCCTGTATGGCGACGGGCCTGTCGTCCTCGTACTCCACGGTGACTTGCGACTTGCCGTCCGGGCGCAGCCAGGGGATCTTCGCCGACTTGCGCATTTCCGCCAGGCGTTGCGTCAGCCGGTGCGCCAGGATGATGGGCAACGGCATCAACTCCGGGCTTTCTCGAGTCGCGTACCCGAACATCATGCCCTGGTCACCAGCGCCGCCGGTATCGACGCCCCTGGCGATGTCGGGCGACTGCCGGTCGATCGACGTGACGACGGCGCACGTGTGATAGTCGAGACCGTAGCGCGAGTCGATGTAGCCGATCCCCTCGATTGTCCCGCGGACTATTTCAGGAATGTCGGCGTACGTCTCTGTCGTTATCTCGCCGGCGACGAACGCGAGGCCCGTAGTCACCAGGCACTCGGCAGCCACGCGTGCCCTGGCGTCCCGCTCGAGGATCGCATCGAGGATCGCGTCCGAGATCTGGTCGGCGACCTTGTCCGGATGCCCCTCGGTTACGCTCTCCGACGTGAACAGACGTCTTCTCGACAATTCCGCACTCCTGACATCGGTAGCAGTCAGCACCGACCGAGGCGGCGAGCGGCCGGCCCCCGCACTAACGAAAACGAACGAAGGTACCTACTTAGCCTAAGTGTGACAAGTTGTCATCGGCGTTCGCGCCGGAAAGATCGACAATCTCGCCTAGGGCCCGCTGCATCTGGTCACGGATCTCTCGCCCCGTTTCGGCGTTCAGCAACTGGCCGACGACTTCCTCGACGTGCCCGAGCTCGATCGAGCGAATCAGCCTCTTCTGACCCAGGATGGCGCTGGGCGGGCAGGAGAGGCCGCGTACGCCGAGCCCCAGCAGCAGGAGTGCGCCGAGCGGATCGGCGGCCGCCTCACCGCAGACGCAGAGCGGCACTCCCACGGTACGCGCGGCGGCCACGGCGGCGCTGATGTATCTGAGCAAGGCGGGGTGGTAGAGGTCGAAGAACTGGGAGAGCTGGGCGTTGCCACGGTCTACGGCAAGCATGTACTGGATCAGGTCGTTGGTGCCGAGGCTGAAGGATTGGACGTAGCGGCCCAGCACGGCGGCGATCGCCACCGAGGCCGGGGTCTCGAGCATGATGCCGAGCGGGCATTCGCCGTGCTCGATGCCATCGCGCTTCAGCTCGTGCCGCGCTTCGTCTATGACGGCACGGACCGCCCGGATCTCGTCCACCGTGTTCACCATGGGGACGAGCAGCTGCACCGGTCCATGGGCGCCCGCCCGGAGGACGGCCCGCACCTGGTAACGGAACAGCTCAGGCATCATCTCGTAGATCCGAATGCCGCGCCAGCCCAAGAAGGGGTTCTCTTCCGCGATGGGAGGCAAGAACATCGGGAACTTGTCACCGCCCAAGTCGAAGGTTCGGATCGTGACCGGGCGGGGTGCCATGATATCGACGACTTCCTTGAAGGCCTCGTACTGTTCTTCCTCGGTGGGCACGGCGGTCTTGCCGACGACCAGGAACTCGGTTCGGAACAGTCCGACGCCGTCGGCGTTGACCGCCACCGCGGCGCGGGCGTCAGCGGGCAACTCGAGGTTCGCATAGAGTCCGATCCGCTCTCCGTCGCGCGTCGTAGGGTCTTCGGCGACGGTACCTTCCAGCTGTCTCTCCGTCTGCCTCGCCCGCTCATCGCGATCCTGGAACCAACGCTTCTCCGACTCGCTGGGAGCTATGACGACCTTGCCGCGCCGCCCGTCGAGGATGATCTCGACGCCGGTCTCGACGCGATGCGAGAGGTCGCCGAGCCCGACCACGCAGGGTAGCCCGAGGGAGCGAGCCAGGATGGCGGCGTGAGAGGTCCGTGTACCGGCGTCGGTGGCTACACCGAGGACGCGGTTGCGATCGAGGTCGACCATGCGGCTCGGCGTCAGCTCATGGGCCACGAGTATGACGGGATCGCCGTCATCCGCCGTGAGCTCCGGACCCGGGATGTCGATCAGCGTCGCCAGGACGCGCAACTGCACGTCGAGCAGGTCGGCAACGCGGTCCATGACCCTGGCGTGTGTGGCGTCGAGCCAGCGGGAGCGGAACTCCAGCACCCTGAGGCTGAAGGCGCGCTCGGCGGTGAGGAAGCTGTCGGTGATGTAGGTGAGCGTACCCTCGATGAGGTCGGGGTCCTCGAGCATCATGAGCTGGGGGTCGAAGATCTTAGCCTGAACCGAGCCGAGGCGGCTCTCGACCTGGTCACGCAGTCCTGCGGTACGTTCTTTGGCAGACTGGCGGGCTGCTTCGAAACGGGCGATCTCGGCCTCGATCTCGTCCGGTGCCACCGTTGCATGCGGGACCTCGAGGCGCGGCCAGCGAGCCACGAAGGCTGGCGCGACAACAATCCCCGGGGCAGCCGGGATCCCCTGCACCACGACGCCCACTGGGCTCACTCCTCCCCGAAGCCGTCAGCGACCAAGCGAGCGAGGGCCTCGACCGCCTCGCGAGCGTCGGCGCCGCGGGCGCGGATCTGAATCGTCGATCCCTTCTCTGCGGCAAGCATCATCACGCCCATGATGCTCTTGCCGTTGACCTCGAGGCCATCTTTGCTCACGAGAATCTCGGACTCGAACTTGGCCGCCAGCTTCACGAACTCGGCCGCCGGCCTGGCGTGCAGGCCGTACACGTTCGCCACCGTGACGTTTCTCACGTACTCCTGTTCGTCCACGCTCACCATACCGAGGTGCCAAGGATGACGAACATCAGCGACCCAACGAAGAGGCCGAGGACGGCCAAACGACCGGCGAACCTGGGGCGCCCGTAGCCCGCGATTGCAAGGGCGAGAGCGACGCCAATTGTGGAGAGCGGGCCTGTGCCTGCGACACCGCCGAGGGCCAGGGCCATCAGCGGCACTACGGCTCCACCGACAACGGCCAAAGGTATCGTAAGGCGATCGGGCAGGCGCCGCAAAGGCGAACCCATCATTGCGTGACCCACCCCACGGCCCTCCCGCCAACCCAGCCGCAGACCCCAGATCCGCAGCCAGAGATGGACGGCGTTGTAACTGATCAGGAACACTGCGACGGCGAGCCACCAAGGGCCTCCCACGAGAAAGATAAGAAACGCGAGCAACGAGCATAGGGGTCGCCAGCGTGCCCAAACCAGCCGGTCGCCAAGGCTACCCAACGGGCTCACTATCGCCCGCTTGAAGCGCTCCAGCTCGTCGGCACCGACATTCTCCGACTCCATGCGGGCCAACGCTCCGATGGCCACGGTCGAGAGGTAGGGGTGTGCGTTGAAGAAGCCGCTATGGCTGCGCAGCGCCTTCGCCAGCGCCGTTCCGTCACCGCGGTACAGCCTGGCGAGTGCCGGGATCATAGCGAACCCGAGACCGGCGCCCTGCATCGTCCGATAGTTCCAAGACGCCTGCACCAACAGGCTCCGCAGGAGAAGCCTGACGCCGACCAGGCGGTTCAGCGCAGACATAGACCCACGATGAGCCCGAGAGCGGCACCCAATGCCGCCGCCTTCCACACCCGCTGACCCCGGGCCATCATCCGAACGTCGACGCCGACCCCCAAGCTCGCGACCACCAAGAGGAAGAGCGCGGCGGTTCCGGCCCAGCGGGCCGGGAGGTCCGCCAAGATACCCCGCAGCAGAATGAGACACAGTACGGCGCCGGCCGTGAGAGCAGCCGCCCGCAAAAGATCTAGGACTAGCGCCGACAGGTGCCGCACCGTCAGCCGCGCCGGAGACTCCAACGCCCGACCGTCCGCCCCCACCAACCGCGAATTGAGATGTCGCAACCCGTGCACGCTCCAGCTCCCAACCCACCCCACGACCACGCCGAATGCCACGGCGATCAGCAGCGCAGGCGGCCCCGTCCCCCAACCCACGGCGGCAGCCGCGGCGGCGACGGCAGCCGGCCCCGTGTCCCAGCCACGGTTGGCGCCGATGGGGAGCTGGCGGAGGCTCAAGATCTCCAGCACAGCGCCCGCCCACATGCCGGAGATCGGGTCACCGAGGACCAAGCCGGCGAGCGGCCCGGCAACTATTGGACGAGAGATCATCGCCTGGGCGAAAGAGGCCGAATCGAGACCCGTCAGCCCGCCGAGCAGTATCAGGGCAAAGAAGGTTGAGGCTTCCAGCGCTAGCTCGCCTCTATCTCGAGAAGCTCATCGAGTTCGACCTTGCGGGCGCTCGGCACGTCCTGCGCGCTGACCCTTACCCCCGTGCGCTGCAGTCGTCGCAGTTCCGCCCGGTCATGGTCGCTGAAGAACAGATAGGACAACACACGCTCACGTCCGGGCGCGCTGTGCAGACCGCCGAGGTTCACTTCGATGTCTGCCAGCACGCCGTGCTCCGCCAGGCGCCGCATCGTCGCGATGTCGCGGGTCAGGATGAAGCTGCGCGCCGCGTTGGACGCCCAGCTGGGAATCAGCTCCACCGCCGCCTCAACGCTCGTGAACAATGCCTCGACCTCGTCGGGCAGCCCCGCCCGGTACAATTCCTGCTCCCACTCGCTGTCCGAGAGCTCGTCATCGATGACGACCACGAGGTCGAGGTCGAGTTGCGCCCCCCAACCTACGACGACCTGCCCGTGGATCAGCCGGTCATCGACCCGACACAGAAGAATCGGCATCTGTCGAGTATTCGATCGAAACGCCTACGTGCGCGCGCAACCGCTCGACGACGTCTTCCAGCGGTAGCGTGCGGTGAAAGACGAAATCGAGCAGCAGCGGTAAGTTGACCCCGCAGACGACTGCCAGCCGGCGGTGACGGTGCTTGAGCCGTCGGGCAACGTAGGCGCAACTTCCGCTCGGCAGGTCCACAAAGACCACACTCGTGCCGTCCCCAATCAGCGATTCCACGTGTTCTTCCAACGCTTCCGGTGTCATGCTGGCGTTGTCGACGGCGGTCAGGCCTTCCCGTGAGCCGGTGATTCCGGCCACGGCATCCAGCATTCCGTCGGCCAGCTTGCCGTGCCCAACGAGGATCCCTTGCACCTCATCACTCATAGTCTTCCTCGAGGTACTCGCGCACAGGAGCCATGACATCTCTCAATCTAGCGTTGAATGCAGCGGGCGCATCGACGCCCGAGTACCGGAGCAGGTGGTCCATGGCGACGACTTCCGAGATGACCGTGATGTTCTTGCCCGGATTCAGCGGGATCGTCACCCGGCGAATCGGCACTCCGAGGATTTCAGCCTGATCGGTCTCGAGCCCGGTTCGATCGTACGCTTCGTGCTGCCTCCATTCGACCAACTGCACGACAACCTCGATCCGTTTCTGCTGCCGGGTGGCGCGAATACCGAAAAGTGCCCGCACATCTACGATCCCGACCCCGCGGATCTCCATGTGGTGGCGCGACAGCTCGTGCCCGCGGCCGATGAGCACATCGTGACCCTGACGCGAGATCTGCACCACGTCGTCGGCCACCAGCCGATGACCGCGTTCCACCAGGTCGAGTACACACTCGCTCTTCCCGATCCCGCTGCGCCCTACGAAGAGAAGTCCGACGCCGTAGACGTCGGCGAGCGATCCGTGCACGTGCGTACGTGGCGCGAAACGGTCGTTCATGAACGGGATCATCCGGCGATAGAACTCCGCCGTCTTCAGCTCGCTGACGACAACCGGGGTCCCGCGCCGCTCCGCCACCTCGAGCAGCAGGGGCGGCAACTCCTGTCCCTTCGTTGCTATGATGCAAGCGATGTCGAACGAGAGCAGCGTCTCGACAGCCTCGCGGCACCTGGCATCGTCGAGCGACCGCAGGTAGGAGACATCGGTTTCGCCGAGCACCTGTATCCTGCCGCCCACGAAACGCTCGGTATACCCGGCGAGCGCCAGGCCGGGACTCGATATCTCCGCCCGTTTGACCTCGCGGGCGAGGGCCCGCTCCCCGCCCGTGACCAGGCGGAGGCGCAGGCTCTCGCCCCGGAGTTCCAGAAGTTCCTGAACCTTGAAGCTCACGATTCGCTACCCTCTACTGCCTCCTCAGCAGGGATCTCTTCATTGAGTCGCGGCGCCTTGTGATCTACTCGCCGGTCGCGGAGTCGCTTGAGCTGGCGCGCCAGCTTGTCCGACAAGCGGTTGACAGCCGAGCGGAAGTCGCCGGCGACGGCCTCGGCGTGAATATCATAGTCTCCATCTACAAAGGCGCGGGCTTCCACCCGCTTCTCTCTCTTCTCTTCGGTTAAGGTGACCTCGACCCGCGACGTGCGTTGATGGTAGCGTTCCAGGCCCGACAGTCGGTCCTCGACGTGCCTTCTCAGCGCATCGCTGAGCTCGAAATGACGAGCGGTCAGGTTGATCTTCATTTCGCCTCCGCGGCAAACTTGTTGAAGTGAGCTCGACCCTGGAGGGGGCCGCCGGCAAGAAATTCGAGGAGGAGTGACTCGGTCTCATCCGCGGTGCGGTCCCAGCCGAATCCGCCGGCGAAACCGATCGCACCCGCTTGCAGTCGCGCCCGCAACTCGGCGTCCTCCGCAATCCTTCGGAGCGCCAGCATCCAGCCCTCCACGTCATTATGAGGGACCAGTAGCCCGCTCTCCTCATGCGCGACCGATTCCCGTAGCCCCGGCGAGTCTGAAGCCAAGGCCGGTGTGCCACAGGCTGCAGCCTCTACGTTCGTAATGCCCCAACCCTCCTTAGGGGATGGGTAAACCGTCGCCCAGGCCCTGCGCAATAGGGTGATTTTCTCGCTCTCCGGGATGAACCCGAGGAACCCCACGCGACCGGGGGCCTGCAACGTTGCGTACCCGCGCAGCGCCGACTCGTGATCACCTTTACCGGCCACCAGCAGCCGCGCATCGAGACCGTCTCGCGCGAGCCGGGCCACCGCATCAATCACCGCCTCCAACCCTTTGTAACGCTTCAATCGTCCCAAGTAGACGAAAGTCGGGATCTCGAATCGGGGAACAGTCGGGTCCGGCCTGAACCGTGAATGATCGATGCCGGGGCGTATCACCCTGACGCTCGAGCGCTGTAGCCCCCGGGTCACGAGATCGTCGGCCGTGGACTCGGAGATGGCCACGAACGGGGCGTTCTCGTAGAAATGCGATAACGGGCGCTCGGCCAGCCAGACCGCGGCTGCCAGGGGCGGAGAAGCTTCCTGGAACGCGGTACTGCCAAAGAGGTGTGGAATCAGCGCGACGACAGGCGGCCGAACCCAGAGCGGACTGTACAGTGGGATCTTGTTGATGTCCTCGACCACCAGATCGAACTGGCGATCGAGCAGCTTGCGCCGGTAGTAGGGGGCGGCCCGCAGGGCGAAGCTGTGGCGACCACCGACGCGGTGGACGTTGATTCCGTCGACTACGTCGTGCATCGAGGCGCCCGGCCAGCCGGAACAGAGCAGTGAGACCTGGTGGCCACGTTGTGCGAGTCTGCCGAAGATCTCGTGCAGATGTACCTCGGCGCCGCCAGCCTGTGGGTTCCTTATGTCCTGCCAGTTCAGCACCAGCAACTTGAAGCGGACGACGCTCATCGTGCATCGCCGAGCTGCTCGGGTTCCAGTTCGCGAAGCAAGGCATCCAGCACGCCGTTCACGAAGCGTCCGCTCTCTTCGGTACCGAACCATTCAGCCAGCCGGATAGCTTCGTGCAGCGAGACCCGGAGCGGGATGTCATCGAGGTAGAGCATCTCGGCGGCAGCGATACGAAGGATATTGCGATCGACGGTGGCCATCCTGGAGAGCCGCCAGTGCTCGGCGAGGGCCTCGAGGCGAGCATCGATCTCGGGGAGCGCATCGGCGATCGTCGCCAGAATCCTGTCGGTGTAGGCACGGACCTCGGACTCGACCGGCCGCTGACCTGGCGCGGCGAGCTCTTGATCCACGTGGGCGAGGGTCTCGTCGCTGCCGCGCAGTTCCCAAGCGTAGAGGACCTGCAGTGCTCGAGCTCTGGCTTTGGTCCTACTCGCCATCCAGTTGGTCGATGAGGTCGGCCATCTCTATGGCCGCCAGCACTGCCTTCCAGCCATGGTTGCCCGCCTTGCTGCCGGCGCGCTCGAGGGCCTGCTCCATAGTGTCGGCGGTGAGCAGACCGAGCGAGACATAGGTCTCCGAGTGGGTAGCGACATTGGCAAGCCTCGAGCTGGCCGCTGCCGAGAGGTAGTCGAAGTGAGGGGTCGCCCCTCGAATCAGGGCACCCAGCACCACGATGGCCGCGTAGCGTGACCCCGGGGCGAGCCGGGCGACGAGCGGCGCCAATTCCCATGCCCCTGGTACCCAGAAGACGTCAACTTGTTCGTCGCTCGCACCGTGCTGGCGGAAGCAATCGATGGCCCCCGCCAGCAGCTGTCGTGTGATCAGCTCGTTACTCCTGCTCACGACGAGGGCGAAGCGGCGATCCTCGGTTCGATAACGTCCGAATCTTTCTTTCATACGCTACAAGTCTCCGTATCGAGAGCGCCGCTGTCCTTCCTTCAGCTGGCCAGCGGGCCCTCAGCCGGTATCAGGTGACCCATCTTTTCCCGCTTGACCCGCAGATAGCTCGCGTTGTGGCGGTTAGGGGTAACCATGATCGGCACCTGCTCGGTGACTGACAGGCCGTATCCCTGGAGCCCGATGATCTTCTTCGGGTTGTTGGTCATCAAGCGCATGGACTTGATGCCCAGGTCGAGCAGGACCTGGACGCCGATGCCGTAATCGCGCAGGTCGGCCGGGAACCCGAGCAGCTCGTTGGCCTCGACGGTGTCGGCGCCGTGTTCTTGGAGCTGGTAGGCGCGAATCTTGTTCAGCAGCCCGATACCGCGACCTTCTTGTTTCATATAGACCAGGACGCCTTGCCCCTCTTCCTCGATGCGGCGCAGGCTGGCATGGAGTTGTTGGCCGCAATCGCAGCGCAGCGAATGGAAGACGTCGCCGGTGAGACACTCGGAGTGCATGCGTACGAGCACATCCTCTTTCCCGGCGATATCGCCCTTGATCAAGGCGACGTGCTCGCGGCCGTCGACGTCGTTCGTGTAGGCGACGACGCGAAACTCGCCGAACTCGGTGGGCAGTTTCGCTTCGGCGACGCGATGCACGAGCCGCTCGGTTTTGAGGCGATGGGAGATGATCTGGGCGACGGTCACGAATTTCAGGCCATGCTGCTTGGCGAAGGCATCCAGCTGCGGTCGCCGCGCCATCGTCCCGTCGGAGTTCAGAATCTCGCAGATCACGCCCGCCGGAGTCAGCCCGGCCATTCGCGCCAAGTCGACCGACGCTTCTGTCTGGCCCACACGCTGTAGAACGCCACCTGGCCGCGCCCGGAGCGGGAAGACGTGGCCGGGTCGGCGCAGGTCTTCGGGGCGCGACTCCGGGTCGATGGCGACCTGGATGGTCTTGGACCGGTCCCAAGCGCTGATCCCGGTAGTCACGCCGTGCTTTGCGGTGGCATCGACGGAGACCATGAACGCGGTCCCCTGCGGCTCGGTGGCCTGGTCACCCATCGACGTGAGAACCAGCTGTTCGACGCGCTCCGGGGTCAGGGTAAGGCATATGAGGCCGCGGCCATGGGTGGCCATGAAGTTGATGGTCTCGGGTGTGACCTTCTCCGCCCCACAGACCAGGTCGCCTTCGTTCTCGCGGTCCTCATCGTCGGCGACAATCACCATTTCGCCCCTACGTATCGCCTCTACCGCCTCTTCTACTGAATCGAACTCGATTTCGCTCATCTCTTGGTCACTCAATCCTTGTATCGGTAGCCCAATGACCGCAAATCGCCGGTCACTGGATCCCCCAATCCGACAGCCGTTCCAGCAAGTCGCCGGGACTACCCCCACTGGTGCCGCTCTGACCCAGTGCCCGTGCGACGTACTTGCCGATCATGTCCGCTTCGAGGTTGACCTTGTCCCCGGGGGCCAGCCGCGAGAGGTTCGTGTGGTCATAAGTATAAGGGATCAGCGCAACTTCCGCAGTCCCGGCAGCGGGGAGAGCGTTGATGGTCAGCGATACACCGTCTACAGCTATGGAGCCGTGCAGGATCGTGAACGGCTCCACGCTATCCGGTAGGGTGAACCGCACGAGCCACATGTCGCCCTGCCGTTGAACCGCGGTGACGGTCCCCACGCCATCGACGTGGCCCTGGACGAAATGACCGCCGAAGCGCTCACCCGCCGCGATTGGCCGCTCGAGGTTCACCTTCCGACCGCGGCGGAACTCACCGAGCGTGGTTCGCGAGAGCGTCGTGGCGATCGTCTGCACCCTGAAGTTGCGGCGCCCCGTCTCGACAACCGTCTGGCAAACGCCGTCGACGTTGATGCTGTCGCTGGCCTTGAGATCCGCCAGCACCGACTCGGCCGAGATGACGAGCTCGCGGCCGCCGCCCTTGTCGGCCGCCGACTCTACCGTGCCAAGTTCCTCGACGATTCCGCTGAACATTTCCCTTGCGATCGTTGCTCAGGCCGCCGATGACCCGGGAGCGAGCACCAACAGTGTAACCGGTCCCAGCTCTTTGCGGCTCATCATCCGCCACTCCCGGGTCGCCTGACCTGGGCGCAGCTGGAAGGCGGGCACCCCGGGCTCCCCCAGGAGGAGCGGCGCCACGAAGGCATACAAGCGATCGACGTAGCCCGCCGCCAGCAGGGCCGAACCCAGCTTACCCCCACCCTCGCAAAGGACAGACCTGACGCTAGTTTCCCAGAGGCTCGCAAGAACCGCACCAAGGTCGAGGCCTACCCCCGGTAGCCGAGGCACCTGCCGGACATCGAGCCCCGCGTCGGTCAAGCGGCGCGCCCGCTCCGCCGGGGCATCTTCGGCCCCCACGATCAGGACTGGAACCTCACGAGCGCTCGCCACCAACTTCGTCTCGAGCGGCGTCCGAAGATTGCCGTCGAGCACGACGCGCCGCGGTGGCACGCGCGGCGCGTCCCACTCGCGGACGGTAAGGAGCGGATCGTCGGCCAGGACCGTGCCGATGCCGACCATCACAGCGTCGTACCCGGCACGCAGCCGATGTGCCTCGACAATCGCATCGCCGTGCGTCAGCCGAGTCGGTCGGCCGGGCGCCTCTGCCAAGCGGCCGTCCAGCGACATGGCGTACTTCAAGGCGAGATAGGGGCGCCGCCTTTGATGCGCGCTGAGATGAACGGCGTTCAGGTCCGCCGCTTCCTGCTCACATGCCCCCTGCTCCACTACGACCCCCTGCTCCCGCAACCACGCCGCACCGCCCTGCGCCTCCGGGTTGGCCTCCCCCACCGCATAAACCACCCTCGAGATTCCTGCATCGCGGATCGCGTGCGAGCACGGACCCGTCTTCCCCGTGTGGTGGCACGGCTCCAGCGTCACATAGAGCGTCGCCCCTTTCGAACGGTCGCCGGCCGCCTTCAACGCCTCGACCTCGGCGTGAGGACCTCCCCACGCGCCGTGGTAGCCCTCGCCGACGACCTCGCCGCCGAGCACGATTACCGCGCCGACCAGCGGGTTGGGGGCGACCCGCCCCCAGCCTCGCTCGGCCAACTCGAGGGCGCGTCGCATGAATCGCCTATCTAGATCCTCTATCACAGTGTTAGACGTATCCCTAAGGTACCAAAGAAGTTACCGGACCCGACATCGACCCCTCTCGAGGTGTCGAGCCGCTGCACCTCCTGCCACCCCGCCTCGGCCGCAATGTTGAAGTAGAGGACGATGTAGGACACGTCGACAAAGGCGGACCAGCGTTCCGCCTGCAGGTCCGCCGTGCCACCCTGGGCCGGGAGCGCTACGGGCGGCCCGGCGGGTGGCGGATTGACGACGAAGCTGACGTCGCTCCAGTAGCTGTCGTAGCCCAGGGTCAAGGCGAGGCCGAAGGCGACGAAGCTCTTGCTCAAGCCGGCGCGGAGACTGAGCGCCTTCATATCCATCTCGAATGAGCCGGCGTCCCCCTGAGCGGCATCGCCGTAGCGGGCGCGGCCGTGCCACTTGTACATCCCGGAAATCGAGATGCCGGGTGCGGTGAACGACTCGCGGAGGATTCCGACGCGGGCGCCCAGGCCAACGCCGGTCACATTGCCTCTGAAACCTTCATCGTCTGGTAGCATGATGGCCCCCAGCGAGCCGAGTAACTCGACCGCGGCCAGGCCACCCAGTGTGGTGCCGAGCTGGAGGCCGTCAAAGACTCCGACGGAGAGGTCGAGCTGGGCTGCTGGTAGGGAGAACGAGCGAGTGCCGACCGGGTCGGCGATGTCGGCGGGATAACCGAGCAAGTCGGGGAACTCCGCCCAGCCAACGGCGATGCGACCACCGATATTGAACCGCGGGATGAAGCGGAACTTCGTACCTATCGGGCTCGCCGTCCCGAGCACCGGGTTACCAGCGGTCAGCAGCATCCCCAGCTCTGGCTGGAAAAGCTGAACGGAAGCGACCACGTCGTGGCAGAGAAAGCGCCCATTGGTGCCTGCGGCGAAGGCTTCCTGGCACAGGTCGAATAGTCCCGGATCGAGCGCTTCTTGGCCGCCTGCCTGTGCCGGACTTACAAGCAGTAGCGCCGAGACCACCGGGACCAGTGTCACACGCCTCATCGGTTCGCCTCCAGCCCCAGCACTCTCACATCTGCTCGGGCGCCTCGATACCCAGGACTTCGAGCCCGTTGCGCAGAGCGATTTCCGCTGCGTGGGCGAGCAGGAGTCGTGCCTGCGTTACGGCCGGTGCCTGGCCCAGGACACGCAGCGACTCATCGCGGGTGCCAGCGTGGTACCAGCTGTTGAGCTGGTTGGCCAGCTCTTCGAGATAAGCGACGACGCGGTGGGGCTCGCGATGCCGGGCCGCCGCCTCCACTACCTCTGGGAAATCCAGTAGTGTCTTGATCATCTCGAAGGCGGCCGGTTCCGCGATCGGTGCAAGATCGACATCGTGCTCGATCTGCTCCGGATCGATGCCGCCGCGGCGGTAAACGCTCCGCAAGCGGGCGTGGGCATACTGGACCTTGTAGACCGGGTTCTTCTCCGAGCGCTCCTTGGCCAGATCGAGGTCGAACACCATCTGCTGCTGCGACCCGCGCTCGAGAAAGAAGTAGCGAGTTACGTCGGTACCGACCTCATCGATCAGATCGCGCAGTGTCACGAACTCACCCGCGCGCTTACTGAACTTGACTTCCTCGCCGCCGCGCTCGACGCGCACCAACTGCACAATCACCGCCTCGAAGAAGTCGGCGCCGAGACCGAGCGCTTCCATCGCCGCCTTCATACGAGGGACGTAGCCGTGGTGGTCGGCGCCCCAAACATCGATCGCCTTGTCGAATCCGCGCAGCGCCTTGTCGCGGTGGTAGGCGATGTCGGGAAGGAAATAGGTGAAGCTGCCGTCGCTCTTCACCAGTACCCGGTCCTTGTCATCGCCGAACGAGCTGGTGCTGAGCCAGCGGGCCCCTTCCCTCTCGAAAAGCAGACCGCGACGCTCGAGCTCGGCAAGTGTCGCGTCGATCTGGCCCGAGTCGTAGACCGCGCTCTCTGGCCGGAACTCGTCGAACTGCACGCGGAAAGCGCACATGTCGTCTTGCTGCTCGGCCTGCATGCGCTCGAGCACGAATCCACGCACAGCGCTGCGCTCATCCGGGCCCCACTTACCGCCGAGCTGTTCGCCGAGCGCCGCCCGCAGCTCGCGTGCGAGCTCGGTCACGTACTCGCCGTGATAGCCACCCTCGGGTACCTCGACGTTTTGACCGTCGAGTTGCCGGCAGCGGGCGTAGACCGAGTCGATGAGCTTCTCGATCTGGGCGCCGGCGTCGTTGACGTAGAACTCGCGCTGAACTCTATGGCCGGTCCACTCCAGCAGACGAGCGATCGCGTCACCTATGGCAGCGCCACGCCCGTGACCGACGTGGAGCGGGCCCGTGGGGTTCGCCGAAACGAACTCGACGTTGACGGCCTGTCCGTCGCCCCAGTCTGCCCGACCGTAGTCCCGACCGGCCTTCGCGATCTCACGTACCCGCCGGCGTAAGTAGTTGCGATCGAGCGTGAAGTTGATGAAACCGGGGCCGGCGATCTCCGCCCTCTCGATCTCGAGCAGGCTCAGATCGAGGCGTTCGATGAGCTCCTGCGCCAGGTCCCGCGGCTTCCGCTTCAGCCGCCCGGCCAGGATCATCGCCAGATTGGTGGCCAGGTCGCCGTGCTCGGCGACGGCGGGGCGTTCCAGCCTCACCGCGACGGCGTCGGCTCCCAGCTCCGCGGCCGCCAGCTCGAGCGCTCGGGCCAGTTCCCGGTGACGCATCTACTGCGGGTCCTTCTTCGACTCGGACTTCTTCGCGCCGCTGCCGGCATCCGCCTTGTCGGAAGGGGCGCCGCTCGACGAGCTGTCCATCGCCGTCTCCTTCTCCGCCGCTTCCTTGTAGGACTTGCTGCGGTAGTCGGTGGCATAGAACCCCGAGCCCTTGAACAGGAGACCGGCACCTCCGGAGATCAGACGTTCGGCGATGCTCCGACAGCGTGGGCACTCGACGCGGGCGGGATCGGAGATCTTCTGGATCTTCTCGAACCGGTGCCCGCAGTGACCGCACTGGTACTCGTAAGTCGGCATGCTACCTCAGGTGAAGCGACTCAAGTGAATACGCTGGCGAAAGTTATCCGAATCGATCACCGCCTTCAACTCGGCGCCCGATATTCCCCCCAGACCTGCCGCAGCGAGTCGCTGATCTCACCCAGCGTGGCTCGGACCTTCACCGCTTCCACGATGAGAGGCAGCAGGCTGTCGGTACGCGAGGCGGCCTCCGATAGGTCGGCGAGGGCACGCTGGACGTCGTCGGCGTTGCGCTGGCCGCGCAGCCCGGCCAGTCGTTCGCGCTGGCGCCTCTCGAGCTCCGGAAAGGCGGGCCCCTCGATGCGCGGCTCCGCCTCCTGCTCGCGGTAGTCGTTGACGCCGACGACGACTCGCCCTCCGCTCTCGATCTCGAGCTGGTAGGCATAGGCGGCGCGCTGGATCTCGTCGACGATATAGGAGATCGATCCCGCGGCACCGCCGCGTTCTTCGATCTCGCGCAGGTAGTTGCGCGCCTCTTGCTCCAGCTGCGCGGTGAGCGTCTCGACGTAGAAGCTCCCGGCCAGCGGGTCGGCGGTGCTGGCCGTCCCCGACTCGTTCGCGAGAATCTGCTGCGTGCGGAGGGCCAGCTTCGCCGAATCGGCGGTGGGCAGCGCCAGGGCCTCGTCGAAGGCGTTGGTGTGTAGTGACTGTGTTCCGCCGAGCACAGCCGCCAACCCCTGCATCGCGACGCGGACGACGTTGTTGAGCGGCTGCTGGGCCGTCAGGGTCGAGCCAGCCGTCTGGGTATGGAAGCGCAGCATGCAGGCGCGGTCGGAAGCTCCGTATCGTTCGCGCATGAGGCGCGCCCAGAGCCGCCTGGCGGCCCGGAACTTGGCGGTCTCCTCGAACAGATCGTTGTGGGCGGCGAAGAAGAAGGAGAGGCGCGGCCCGAAGTCCTCGGGGTTCAGGCCTCGGCGGACCGCCCGCTCGACGTACTCGAGCCCATTGGCCAGGGTGAAGGCGATCTCCTGGACGGCCGTGCACCCAGCCTCGCGCATGTGGTAGCCGCTGATCGAGATGCTGTTCCAGCGCGGCAACTCGCGGGCACAGAAGTCGAAGATGTCCGTGACGAGGCGCAGGCTCGGTTCGACCGGGTAGACGTAAGTGCCGCGCGCGATGAACTCTTTGAGGATGTCGTTCTGAACGGTTCCGGTCAGCGAGTCGCGCTCGACGCCCCGTTCATCGGCCAAGGCGACGTACATGGCGAGCAGGATTGCCGCGGTAGCGTTGATCGTCATCGAGGTCGACACGCGGCCCAGGTCGATGCCATCGAACAGGACAGCCAGGTCGTCGATGTTATCGATGGCAACGCCGACTCGTCCCACCTCGCCCTCTGCCATCGGGTGGTCCGAATCCATGCCCATCTGCGTCGGCAGGTCGAAGGCGACCGACAGGCCGGTCTGGCCGGAATCGAGCAGGAAACGGAAGCGGCGATTAGTGTCCTCCGCGGTGCCGAAGCCCGCGTACTGCCGAATGGTCCACAGCCGGCCGCGGTACATGGTGTCGTAGACACCGCGGGTGAACGGAAACCGACCGGGCAGGCCCGGATCCGCAGCGCCGGCGTTCTCTACGTCTTCAGCTGTGTAGGTGGGCTTGATCAAAATCCCGCTGGTGTTCTCGAGTCTATCCTTCACGGCAACCATCCTGCTCTTCTAAGGATACGGGGGTCTCTCTCGACACTCGACGGCGCACAGCCGATTACCGAGGTTCGGCTCCCTTCCCAGCGTTCGACAGACGATAGTCGACCGACGAAGTCCGACGTTGTGGGCTGCGACTCAAACGTTGTCAGTCGGTCGCTGAGGAATAGCCGAGAATCGATGATCGGCTGTCCAGTGTTGGCTGTCGGGGATTCAATAACGAACTGCACCGAGCCTAGTCCCCGCCCCCGTCCGGCTCTATGACCAAGAGCGTCTGGCCCTTATCGACCGCCTGCCCCGGGGCGACTCGCACTTCCACCACACGGCCAGCGGTCGTCGCTCTGAGCTCGTTCTCCATCTTCATCGCTTCGATGACGACGAGCCCCTGCCCGCGCTCGACCTGCTCCTCTTTCTGCACCTCGATCTGGATAACCAGGCCGGGCATCGGGGCCGTCAGCTCGATGGGCCCGTGGCTGAGAGCGGCGCTGCCGGCCAACTCGCGGATCGCTCGGCTCCGCTCATCCAGAGCCAGCGCGCGGTGGCGCCGCCCACCGATCTCCAACTCCCAATCGCCACGGCCGTCGCCCCGACGGGCCTGCAGAGTGTGCGACCGACCGTCGAGTACCAGGTGCCAGAGGTGCGAGCTGTGGTTGGCCTGCAGGTCGGCTTCGAGCGACTGGCCGTCGACGCTGACGCCCTGCGGGCCGATATCGACCTCGTAGGTGCGGTCTCCGATCTCCACGTAGTACTTCATCGAGTCGGGTCGTTGGAGGGCTCGTGACAGACCATCTGAACGTTCCCATAATCAGCGACTGATAGCCTGCACGCAACAGGGGTGGCTGGCGGAGCACCCAAGGCGACTGTCCAGCCAGGCCCGTCGAGTCTAGATTTGCTGCCGATGAGTGAGCACACCCACTCACGTATCCTCGTCGTCGAGGACGAGCCGGATATCTCTGCGCTCGTGGCGTACCAGCTGGCCCACGCCGGCTTCCAGGTGCGCACCGCATCGACGGGCCGCGAGGCGCTGCGCGCCCTCGACACGGAGACGCCCGATCTCGTCGTCCTCGACCTGATGCTCCCCGAGGTGAGCGGGACGGAGATCCTGCGGGCGATGCGCGCGGGCAAAGAGACGCGGGACGTACCGGTAATCGTGCTGACGGCGCGGGGTGACGAGGAGGACCGCTTGCGCGGCTTCGAACTGGGCGCCGACGACTACGTGTCGAAGCCTTTCAGCCCTAAGGAGCTCGTGCTGCGAGTCAAGGCCGTACTGCGCCGCGCCCCGCCGGCCGAGCCCGGCGCGAAGCGTGGCCGCCTGCTGCGCGCGGGGCCCATCACCGTAGATGTCGGCGCGAACCGGGTCACGGTCGAAGGGGTCGAGATCGAGCTTACGCCCAAGGAGTTCCAGTTGCTCGTCTGCCTGGTCGAGCGTCGTGGCCGGACGCAGAGCCGCTCGGCCCTGCTCGAGGCCGTCTGGGATACCACGGCCGATATCGAAACGCGAACGGTGGATATGCACGTGGGCCGACTGCGGACGAAGCTCGGCCGCGCCGGCGCGTTGATCGAGACCGTCCGCGGGTTCGGCTACCGCTTCCGATCCGAGGACTGAGCCCACCGTGCGTGTCCGGCTGTTCCTGAGCTGCACCGCCCTGGTGATGCTGACGCTAGTACTCTACCGGGTGCTCGCGTCCGCGCAGGTTCCCGGACCTGCGGCCATCACGCTGCTGGTCGGTGCCGCTATCGCCGCCGGCCTCGGCTGGCTATTCGAGCGACCGGTCCGTCGAGCGAAGGGATTCGCCGAGCTGCTGCTGTCGGGCGAATCGCCGGCGCGGCTCCCGGAGACGGCCCGCGGCGAAGCGGGCGACCTCTACCGGGCGCTGAATCGGCTATCGGAATCGCTGCAATCGCTGCTGGCGGAGCGCGGGAGCGAGAAACGGGAGACCGAACTGCTGCTGCGCGAAATGGGTGAAGGCGTGCTGGCCCTCGACCGGACCGGTCGGGTCCTGCGAGCGAACCCGGAGCTGCAGAGGATCATCGGCGCAGCCGAGGCGCCCGAGGGTCGCGCGGTCACGACTCTTTTCCGAGACCCGGAGCTCGTGGCCTTCCTGGCGCCGGACTCCACGCCGGATGAGGGTGCGCAGGGCGAGTTCGAGGTCTTCGGCCACACGATGCTGGTCACCGCACGACCACTCCCGGCCGGCGGTCTTGTCGCCGTGTTCTCCGATCTGACCGAACTGCGCCGACTCGACCGCGTGCGCACCGAGTTCGTGGCTAACGCGTCGCACGAGCTGAAGACGCCCCTGACAGCTATCCGGGGCTACGCCGAGACCCTGCAGGCGGCGAGCGTGGCTGCCGAAGACAGAAACCGCTTCGCCGATCGGATCGTCGAGCACGCCGAGCGGATGACCGCTCTCGTCGAGGACCTCCTCACGCTGGCGCAGCTGGAGGACCCAGTAGTGGCGACGCGTCGCGAGACGGTGGAGATTCAGCCGCTCGTCGAGACCATCGTCGATGCCGTCAGCGGCAGGGCCGAGGCCGCAGGCATCGCGCTAACCGTGAAGATCGAGCCCTCGGACCTTACGGTGACGGGTGACCGGGAAGGGCTGCGACAGGTCTTGGAGAATCTACTCGACAACGCGGTCAACCATTCCGGGGCGGAGTCCGTATGGGTCGTCGGCACGACCTCCGAGAGCGGTGGGGTCAGGCTGACGATCGGCGACGACGGCCGCGGCATACCTACCGCGCATCTAGAACGGGTCTTCGAGCGCTTCTATCGCGCCGATCCCAGCCGCTCACGGGCCACGGGCGGCACCGGGCTCGGCCTCTCCATCGTAAAGCACTGGATGGAAAGTATGGGCGGCAGCGTTTGGGCGGAGAGCGAGGTCGGCGCGGGCACCTCGGTGCATTTGGCCTTTCCGCCGGACGCACGCTGATAGGCGAGCGCGCCGCCCAGTCAAGCGAGGCTCTCCCCATCTGGCCTCTCAGCAGCCCCATGAGAGGGCGCTGATCGATACAGATTCGTTACATAATGCCCGACGGCCTGTGACACGGCCCCAGTACGATCAGGGCGACTCAACCTGGAGAGGAGCGATGATGAAAGCCAATAGTGTTCCCGGCCTCGCCCTGCCTGTGCTGGTCGCGGCGCTTGCCGCCTGCGGCGGCGAGCAGGGTCGGATCGAGAGTGAATCGGGGCTGAGCGGCGCCGTGCGGATCGACGGCTCCAGTACCGTCTTCTTGGTCACCGAGGCGGTGGCCGAGGAGTTCCAGATCGAGAACCGCCAGGTGCGCGTCACGGTAGGCATCTCGGGCACCGGCGGCGGGTTCAAGAAGTTCTGCGCCGGCGAGACCGACATCTCCGACGCCTCACGCGCGATCAAGGAGAGCGAGCTGGAGATGTGCCGGGCCGCCGGGATCGAGCCGAAACAGCTCACCGTAGGCTACGACGGCTTGGCCGTGATGGTCAACCCGGCAAACGACTTCGCCTCGTGCATGACGGTGGACGAGCTGAAGCGCGTATGGGAGCCGAACAGCGCGGTCGCGACCTGGCGCGACATTCGCCCCGAGTGGCCGGCCGAGGAGATCAAGCTGTACGGCCCGGGCACCGACTCGGGGACGTTCGACTACTTCACCGAGGCGATCGTGGGTGAGGAAGACGCCAGTCGCCCCGACTTCACCGCCAGCGAGGACGACAACGTGCTCGTCCAGGGCATCGCCGGCGACCAATATGCGCTGGGCTACTTCGGCTACGCCTACTACGCGGAGAACACCGACAAGCTGAAGCTGGTGGCCATCGATGCCGGCGACGGCTGCGTTGAGCCGACGCCCGAGACGGTGCAGAGCGGCGAGTACGAGCCACTCTCCCGACCGCTCTTCCTGTACGTCAACGAAACGGCGATGGAGCGGCCCGAGGTGATGGCGTTCGTGCGCTACTATCTGGAGAACGCGGCCACGCTCGTTCCCCAGGTCGGCTATGTGGCGCTCGACGACGCCCGCTACCAGGCCAGCCTGGCCGAGCTCGATCAGCCGTAGCGGGCCGGGACCAGGCAGGGCACCGCGGGCGGCTGTGCCGAATCGACACCCGCGGTGCCCCCCCTGTACTCAGACCGATGGACCCGGGCGGATGCCACCGGCCCGGAAAGGCCGAGACCATGCCGTTCAATCTCAGACCCACCCCCGCAGCGCTGCTCCTCTGCCTGGCGGCGGCGACCCTGTCGTGCAGCGGCGACAGTGAGCGATTCCGAGGCTACGGCGGCCTCGAGGGTGCAGTGCGCGTGGACGGATCGAGCACCGTCTACCTGATCACCGAGGCGATGGCCGAGGAATTTCAAGCGGACCATCCGCGTGTGCGGGTCACCGTCGGCATCTCCGGTTCCGGCGGCGGCTTCAAGCGGTTCTGCGACGGCGAGACCGATATCTCCGACGCCTCACGGCCGATAACCGAGCCGGAACTAGCCGGGTGTCGGGCGAAGGGAGTCGAGCCGATCGAGATCATGGTGGGATTCGACGGTATCTCGGTGGTCGTCAACGCGCAGAACGAGCTCGTCCGCTGCCTGACGGTCGATGAGCTCAGACGGCTATGGGAACCCGGGTCAAGCGTCTCGACCTGGAGCGATCTGCGGGCCGGCTGGCCGGCGGAGGAGATCATCCTCTACGGTCCGGGACCCGACTCGGGCACGTTCGACTGTTTCACCGAAGCGGTGATCGGCCAAGTCAAGGCCAGCCGCCCCGATTTCACCGCCAGCGAAGACGACAATGTCTTGGTGGCCGGCGTCGCCGGCGACAGGTATGCACTCGGCTACTTCGGGTACGCCTATTACGTCGAGAACACGGAGAGGTTGAAGCTGGTGGCGATCGACGACGGGGCCGGCTGCGTGTTCCCGACCCCCGAGACGATCCAGAGCCGCGAGTACAGCCCGCTGGCGCGGCCGCTCTTCATCTACATCAACAGCGAATCCGTCAAGCGACCCGAGGTGAAGGCATTTGCCGAGTTCTACCTCCGTTTCGCGCCCGACTACCTGCCGCAGGTCGGCTACGTGCCTCTTCCACTCGACCGCTATCTAACCGCCATCGACGAGCTCGCCTGGCGGTCCGGCCAGTAGCTTTCCAGGCGCAGTCGAGCCTAGCGCCGCGCGAGGGTCGCAACCGTCTCGACGTGCGCCGTCTGAGGAAACATATCGAACCCGCGGCAGGCCACGAGCTCGAAGCTCGGGCTCAGGTCGGCGAGGTCACGCGCGAGCGTTGCCGGGTCGCAGCTCACATAGACGATGGTTCCCGGCGGCTCGGCGAGCAGCGTCTCGACGACCGTGACCGAGATACCTCGGCGCGGCGGGTTCAAGATCACCAGGTCGGCGGGCAGGTAGCGAGGCAGTCCTTCCTCGACGGCCCGGGGAACGAAGCGAATCTCGGCGGCCGACTCGACGGCGAGGCCTTGCGCGGCGGCGATCGCATAGTCGTCCGAGTCTATGCCCGAGACGCGAGCACCGGCGATGGCCAGCTCGATCGCTCTCAGACCGTATCCGCAGTAGGCATCGACAGCGCTGAGCCCCGCAACATCGCCGCACTGCACGAGCACGTAGGCGTCGAGCTGAGCCGCGACACTACGGTTGACCTGAACGAAGGCTTTTCCGGTCAGCAACAGATCGTGGCCGGCCCAGCGATCCGGCAACTCGGCGAGGCCTTCGTGCCAGTCGAGCAGACCGTCGGGTCCCAACGACCAGATCGCCGCCAGACCGTCGACCTGCTCGAGCAGGTACTCTGGCGCGCCTCGCCCCTCGCCGCCTTCGATAGCCAGACCCACTCGGCCGTCCGCCGAAGCCCGCAGGGTGAGTCTGAGCTCGCGAGCGGGGGGCAGGCGTTCGGCCTCAGGGCCCCAGGCGGCGCGCAACCCTTCCCAGGCACGATTGACCGACGACTCCGCCAGAGGGCAGCGATCGATGTCGATGATCTTGCGCGGATCCCCGAGAGCGTGGAACCCGGCGACCACGCCAGCGCGTGTCCGCTTCAAACGAGGGGTAAGGCGGTTTCTGTACTCGAACTCGGCAAGCGCGGGAACGATCTCGGGCCGCTCGACCTGCTGGCCGCCGATCCGGCGCAGCGCGTCGGCGATGATCCCGGACTTGGCCTTGAGCTGCGCCTCGTAGCGCAGGTGCTGGAGCTGGCAGCCACCACAGAGATCGAAATGCGGGCAGGGAGGCGCGCGACGGTCGGGGCTGGCCTCAATGAGGCGCAGCGCCCGCGCCCGCGCCCACTGGCCGCGTTCTTCGATGTACTCGACCTCGACCCGTTCGCCCGGGGCCGTCCGCGGCACGAAGACGACGGGCCGGCCGGGTCGCCTGGCGAGGCCATGCCCACCGGCCACGATGGTCTCGATCTGGAGGGTCTCAGAATCAGTCAGCCGCCCAGTCCCCAGTTGCGGCCGCGCCAGTCCCCTACGGGCCAGCGCCAGGCATTCCGTGCATCGCCAACCTCGGCGCCGTCGTCCAACCGAACCTTGCGCCGCTCTCGATCCTCGAGTAGTGCGGCAACGAGGGCAGCGGCTCTGAGCTTCTCCCCCTCCCCCTCACCTTCCAACAAGTCGGGGTGTTCATCCAGGTAGCCCGTGTGGAAGTTGCCGGCGCGAAAGTCCGGCTCGTCCATCACGCGGCGGTGGAACGGAACGATCGTTGCCACCCCGTCGATCAACAGCTCGTGCAACGCCCGAGACATCCGGGCGATCGCCGCTTCACGGTTCTCGGCGTGAACGATCAGCTTGGCGACCAGCGGGTCGTAGTGCAAACCGATCTCGGTGCCCTGAACGATCCCGGCGTCCCAGCGAACGCCGGTGCCGCCGGGCGACCTGAGCTGTTCCACTCGACCGCCGGCAGGTAGGAAGTCGGCGAAGGGGTCTTCCGCATTGATGCGGCATTCGATGGCGTGACCTTTGGGTTCGACGGTGCCGAACTCGATCTGGTCACCGGCGGCGATACGGAGCTGCTGGTGCACGAGATCGACACCGGTAACCATCTCGGTCACCGGGTGCTCGACCTGCAGCCGCGTATTCATCTCGAGGAAATAGAACTCGCCGCCCGCCACCATGAACTCGACGGTTCCCGCACCGCGGTATTTCGCACCGCGCGCCGCAGCGACGGCCGCGTCACCCATCCGGCCTCGCAACGCCGCGGTCATCACAGGTGACGGCGATTCCTCGATCAACTTCTGATGCCGCCGTTGGATGGAGCACTCGCGCTCGTTCAGGTGGATCACGTTGCCGTGGGTATCGGCGAGGATCTGGAACTCGATATGGCGCGGAGCAACGAGGTACTTCTCCACGTAGACACGCGAGTCCGAGAAGGCTGCCTGAGCCTCGCGTTGTGCGGCGCCGAACGCCGACTCGAGTCCCTTCCGACCATCAACCCGGCGCATCCCCTTCCCGCCGCCGCCGGCCGCCGCTTTGAGCAGCACCGGATACCCGATCGCATCGCAGGCGCCGCGTACGGCGTCGAGGTCGGCGAGCGCCTCCCTGCTGCCCGGCACGACGGATACGCCCGCCCTCTCCATCGCGCGCCGCGCTTCGGTCTTGTCACCCATCAGCGCGATCGTCTCGGCGGTCGGCCCGACAAAGGTCAAGCCGGCCGCTTCCACAGCGGCGGCGAAGTCGGCGTTCTCGGCCAGGAAACCGTAACCTGGATGGACGGCATGGGCCCCTGAGCGCTCCGCGGCGTTCAACAGCCGCACAATGGACAAGTAGCTCTCGGCAGCCCGGGCCGGTCCGATCTCGTAGGCCTCGTCGGCCAACCAGACGTGGGGCGCCAGCCGGTCGACCTCCGAGTAGACGGCGACCGACTCGATGCCCAGCTCGCGGCAGGCGCGTATCACACGGACCGCGATCTCACCACGGTTGGCGACGAGGACCTTCTTGAGCATCAGAGCGGGATGTTCCCGTGTTTGCGTGGCGGACGCGGCTCGCGCTTGTGTCGTGACATCCGCAGCGCTTCGATCAGGCGCGGCCGTGTCTCGCGCGGATCGATCACGGCGTCCAGGTAACCGCGCGCCGCCGCGATATATGGGTGAGCGAACCGATCCTCGTACTCCGCGATCAACCTCTCCGTCTCGGCCGCCGGGTCTTTCGCATCGGCGATCTGCTTCCTGAACAGGATCTCCACCGCGCCCTTCGGGCCCATGACGGCGATCTCGGCCGTCGGCCAGGCGAAATTGAAGTCGCCGCGAACGTGCTTCGAGTTCATGACGTCGTAGGCGCCGCCGTACGCCTTGCGCAGGATCACGGTGAGTTTGGGCACCGTGGCCTCGCAGTAGGCGTAGAGCAGCTTCGCACCGTGCTTGATGATACCGCCGTGTTCCTGCGCCAAGCCCGGCAGGAAGCCCGGCACATCCTCGAACGTCACGATCGGGATATTGAACGCATCGCAGAAGCGGATGAAGCGAGCGCCTTTCATCGAGCTGTCGATGTGCAGTACACCGGCGAGCACGGCCGGCTGGTTGGCGATGATGCCGATCGCCTGTCCGCCCAGATGCGCGAAGCCGACGACGATGTTCTTGGCGTACTCGGCATGGACCTCGTAGAAGCTTCCCCGATCGACGACCCGCGAGATAACGTCGTGCACGTCGTACGGCTTGTTAGGGCTGTCGGGTACAATGCTGAGGAGCGCGTCGTCCATCCGATCGGGCGGATCTTCGCCCGCTCCCCTGGGAGGATCCTCCATGTTGTTCTGCGGGATGTAGTGGAATAGATCGCGCACCCTCTCCAAACACGCCGGTTCCGACTCACAGACGAAGTGTGCGACCCCCGAGGTATCACCGTGGATCCGGGCGCCGCCGAGTTGCTCGAAGTCGACTTCCTCATGCGTCACCGTCTTCACGACATCGGGGCCCGTCACGAACATGTAGGACGAGCCGTCGACCATGTAGATGAAGTCGGTGATCGCCGGCGAGTAGACGGCACCGCCGGCGCACGGCCCCAGCACGGCTGTGATCTGCGGGACGACACCCGAGGCCTGCGTGTTACGCCAGAAGATCTCGGCGTAGCCGCCCAGTGATACTACGCCCTCCTGAATCCTGGCGCCGCCCGAGTCGTTGAGTCCGATGACGGGACAGCCGACCTTCATCGCCATGTCCATCACCTTGCAGATCTTTTCGGCGTGCGCTTCGGAGAGCGAGCCGCCGAACACGGTGAAGTCCTGCGAAAAGACCAGCACCTGGCGGCCGTGGACCCGACCCATCCCGGTGACGACGCCATCGCCCAGGAACTTCTTTCCGGCCAGCCCGAACTCGGTGGCGCGGTGAGTGACGAAGCGGTCGAACTCGCGAAACGAGCCTTCATCGAGAAGCAGGTCGAGGCGCTCCCGTGCAGTCAGCTTCCCCTTCGCGTGCTGGGCCTTGATGCGCTCCTCACCGCCGCCGAGCTCCGCCTGCGCGTTCAGCTCGGCAAGCCGTTTGAGCTTTTCTTCCATCGTCATCGGCTGGGCTCTCGCTCTTTGCCGTTGCGACCGGCCCGCAACTCCTCGTAGGCCGGCACCAACTCACGGTCCTTGAACTGGAGAATGAATGGACGGCGGGTTATCGCGCCGCTCTCCACCGAGAAGATGCCCGTGGCACCGGGCAAGCCGCGAATGTCGCGGAACGACCTAGCGATCGCGGAGCGGCGCGGGAAGCCCCACGGCAGGGCGGAAAGGATCAGGCGGGTGGCGTCGTAGGCGAGCGCCGGGACCAGGTTCCCTTGCAGTCCTTTACGATACTCGCGCTCGTACATCTCTACGAATTCCTGCCAGCGAACCGACGAGCTCGAGCGGTGGAGGAAAGTCGAGATGACGGTACCATTGATGAAACGTGGCTCGACCAGGCGCAGCACTTCGGGCTCCGACCACTCGGCGTCTCCCAGGACCTGGACGCCCCTCATCCCGTAGAACGAGAACTGTGGTGCCAGCACTATGACGTCGGACGCCCTGCTGGCCGGCGCATAGATCGCCTGTGGGTCGAACGTATCGAGGTAGGCGAGTGGCTCCTGGAAGGTCGTGGCCGTGTCGTCGTAGGATACAGAGGCAACGATCTCGGCGCCGCGCGCCCGTACCGCATCGGCGAAGGCTGCGAACTGGCTCCGTCCCTCCTGGGTGCTGGGGTACATGACTCCGAAGTAATCGATCTGTAGGTCGCGCACCGCGAAGCCGGCCAGAGCTCGAGCGCCACTCGTCACACGTTCAGTCGTACTGAAGAGCGAGAACGTGTTGCGCTCGAAGCTGAGGTTCTCCGGTGCCGTCGGGCTGACGATAACCAGGTCGCGATCGCGGCGGCGTTGTGCCGCGGCCTCGAGCCCCTCGCTGCGCAGGGGGCCTATGATCGCGACCGCACCGAGCCTCTCCAGCTCGCGCATCTGATCACGCACGCGCTCGACATCGTCGGTATCGTCTCTGACCTCCAGAGTGACGGCATCGAAGTGGCGCTCGTTGTATTCGTCGATCGCCAGCCGGATGCCCTCCTCCGCCATACGGCCGTACGCGGCCAGCGGCCCACTCAGCGGCAAGATGGCACCGATAATCGGCCGCCATTGCTCCGTCTCCAACTCGCCGGAGGCGATATGCTCGGCGCGCTGACGCTCGGGCTCGAGTGGATCGAGCGTGAGGGCTCGCTCCGCTGCCTCGCGTCCCCGCTCACCATGGCCTGCGGCGACCAGCAACGAGGCCCGCTCCACTTCGAGAACCGACCGCAGCAGGTGGCTCGCGGGCCAGCGGGCGGTCAGCGTGTCGATCTCGCCGAGGCCGAGCTCGGAGACGACCTGGCGAGTCAGCTGCGCCGCCGCCTCACGGTCAGCGCCCGGCTCCAGGGACGTCGCCAGCAGACTGTCGGCCGCCTCGAGCACGCGCCCCTCGAGATGGAGGACCCGGGCGACGACGAGCAACCCCGGCGCTCGCTGCGGATCTGATGCCCTGTACAGCCTCAAGTACCGTGAGGCCTCGGAGCGGGCGCGCTCGGGCTCGTTCAGCTCGAGTGCGACCTCTGCTGATAGCAGCAGCGCCGGCCCCAGGTACCGGGTGTCCCGGTACGAGTCGACCAACGCGCTCGCCAGCGAGTCGGCCGCGGCGAGGTCCCCCTCCGCGAGCGCGTCTTCAGCCTCGCGGTAGATCCCGGCAGCCTCACGCTCGCGAGCTCGATCCTCACGAGTCGAGGGCGCCGGCGTCGGCCCGCCCGGCAGCGCGGGGCCGCTCGCCCCGGCACAGGTGAGTCCGAAGCCGGCAAGCCCCAGCGTCGCTGCGAAGGTCGCGCGACGCGTCCATTTCTTCAGGTTGAGTTGTCTCATCGACTGAAATCATACGGAACAGTTGAACATCGGGGCAATAGAGCGGGCTTGGCCCGATGTTCGACAGTCGAGGGCCGTCGACCGTGCCGTCCGCCAGTCGGACGTTGACCGTCGACCGCCGCGCCGCTGCCGGGTCACCCAACGCGAAGGGGGCGGATTCATCCGCCCCCTCGAGGTTGATGATCAACCGGCTGGAGTCACTTACTCCGGCTTCTCCTCCTCGGACGCCTCCTCGCCGGGCTCCGGCGCGTCCTCCGCCGCGGCCTCGGGTTCGGCGACGGGCTCCGCGTCCGCCTCCGGTGCAGTCTCGGCCCCGGCCTCAGACTCGTCCTCGGTCTCGGGCTCGGCGACGAGCTCCGTCTCCGCCTCCGGCTGAGCCTCAGCTTCGGTTACGGCCTCGGCCATCGTCTCGGCTTCGGCGGCCCCGCTCTCGGCTTCCGCCGCGGTCACGGTTTCCGTCTCGGCTGCCGCCTCGCCAGTGACTTCTGTGCTCTCGGTGCTGGCCTCGGCCGCCGCCGCTTCCGACTCGGCCGTCGGAGCCTGCTCATCTTCCTCCGAGCGTTCGGGCAGCGCGGTGACCTGGAGGACGATTCTGCGGTTGATGGGATCGGACTCCATCACCTTCATCTCGAGCTGATCACCGACCCTGACGACATCGGACGGGCTACGGACCTCTTGATCCTCAGCGATCTGCGAGACGGGGACAAAGCCCTCCACATCATCACCGAGGTCAACGACGACGCCCTTATCGAGCAGCCGCACGGCGGTGCCCTTGGTCTCGGTCCCCGGCGCGTATTTCTGCGCCAGGGTGTACCACGGGTCGTCCTCCGTCTGCTTCAGACCGAGGGAGATGCGTTTCTGATCGACGTCGATGCTGAGCGCGACGACCTCGACCTCATCACCCTTCTTCAGCACCTCCGACGGGTGCTGGATCCTCTTCGTCCAACTCATGTCGGACACGTGGACGAGACCATCGATCCCCGGCTCGACCTCCACGAAGGCGCCGAAACTGGTGAGGTTGCGGACCTTGCCACGGATGCGCGTCCCCGGAGGGTACTTCTCGGGCAACGCGAGCCAGGGATCTTCTTCGGCCTGCTTCATCCCGAGGGATATCTTCTCGTCCTCGGGGTCGACGCGTAGCACGACCGCTTCGATCTCGTCACCGATCGAGACGAGCTGCGACGGGTGCCGTACGTTGCGGGTCCAGCTCATCTCGGAGATGTGGACGAGCCCCTCGACCCCGCGCTCCAACTCGACGAACGCTCCGTAGTTGGTGATCGAGACGACTTTGCCGCGCACGCGCGAGCCGACCGGATACTTCTCCTCGACGTCCTTCCAAGGATAGGGTTGCAGCTGCTTGAGGCCGAGCGAGATTCGCTCGCGTTCCCAGTCGATGTCGAGGATCTTGACCTCAATCTCATCGCCGATGTTACAGATCTCGCTCGGGCGGCCGACGCGCCCCCATGACATATCGGTGATGTGCAGCAGGCCGTCCATACCGCCCAGATCGATGAAGGCGCCGAAGTCGGTGATGTTCTTCACCACGCCGGTGCGGACCTGGCCCTGCTCGAGCTCACCCTTCAGCTCCTCGCGCTTCTCACTGCGCTCTTGCTCGAGGATCACGCGGCGCGAGACGACGATATTGCGGCGCCGCTTGTTGAGCTTGAGGATCTTGAAATCGAACTCCTGGCCGACCAGCTCGTCGACGTTGGGCACGCGCCGCAATGCCACCTGCGATCCGGGCAGAAACGCGTCCACACCCATAATGTCTACGGTGACACCACCCTTGACCTTCTTCTTGATCGTGCCGCGGATCGGCTGGTCGCTATCGTACGCTTCCTTTATTTGCTCCCAAACTCGGAGGAAGTCGGCCTTCTTCTTCGAGAGGACGACCACGCCCTCCTGGTCTTCCAGGCGTTCGAGGAAGACGTCGACCTCAGCTCCCGGCTGGGCTTCCTCCGGCGAGCGGAATTCGTCCAGCGGAACGGAGCCCTCGGACTTGAAGCCGAGATCGAGGATCGCCGCGTTCTCCGTCACCCTCAGGATCTTCGCTTTGACGATTTCGCCCTCTTCGATGTTCTTCAGGGTGTCCTCGTACATGGAGAGCATCTGCTCGTACTCATCGGCTGAGTACTCCCCTTCGTCGAAGAGGTCGGGGCGGACACCCAGGTCCCGAGCCTTCTGCTCGACTTGCTCCTCTGTCAGCTCTCGCTCGGGGGGCTTCGGTTCGGGCGGCGGTGCAGGAGTCGCGGGCTCGGCAGCGCTGACTTCGGGCGTCGCCTCGCTCTGCTCAGGGCTAGGAATGTCGGACTCCGCGTCGGTCGGTGTGATGGTCTCGTTGTTTTCGTTTAGCATCAGGTTTGGCGTCCTCGCCGGCGTCCGGTACCGGCGAACCCACATCGGTTAAGAGTTCCAAATACATGACGGGCGCTCGCTGTGAATCCCGGCGGCGTACCGGACCCGCTCGCTAACCTCTTCCGCCACAGGGACTAAAGCTGCGCCCGGGAAACGACCGTGAAATGTACCCCACGGTTTCGGCCCGTGTCAAGCGCTAAGCTTTGCCCAGGAGCCGTCGTGCCGCGCCGACGATCTCCGCCACCTGCTCCTCGAAACTCAGCCTGGTGGTGTCCAAGACGACGGCGTCCTCGGCCTTTCTCAGCGGCGCAGCCTGGCGCCGCGAGTCGTGCGTGTCGCGAGCGACGAGCCGGGCGGCCTCGGCGCTCACCTTCTCTGGCGAAACATCCTCGCCGCGCTGGAGGAGGCGTCGTCGCGCACGTTCTTCCGGCCGGGCATCCATGTAGATCTTGAGCTCCGCGTCGGGGAATACCACGGTGGCCATGTCCCGCCCCTCGCAGACGATGCCGGTGGGGTGCTGGGCCGCAAGCTGGCGGAGCACGGCATTCACTTGCCTGCGGATCTCGGGGTGTGCGGAGACCTTCGAGGCGCTTGCCGTGACTTCTGCCGTCCGAATCTCTTGGTCGAGCCGGCGTCCGTCGAGCAACGGGACGATGGTTCCGCCGACGACTTCGCCCTCGACATTGACGGCAGCCAGTTCGGGGATTCGTGCCCGGGAGACGTCGCCTTCCGGGCCCACCCAGGCCCGCTCGCAGGCGGCGAGCGCGAAGGCCCGGTAGAGCGCGCCGGAGTCGAGATGGAGAAAGCCCAGCCGCCGCGCCACCTCCTGGGCCGTCGTGCTCTTCCCGGAACCGGCAGGCCCGTCGATGGCGATGATCATCGATTGGCCTCGGGACGGACGATGCGCGCCAGCTCCTCCCAGAAACCCGGGTAGGATACCTGGACGCAGGTCCTGTCATTCACCACGACGGTATTGCCGGGCACGGCGCCGAGCACGGCAAATGCCATGGCGATCCTATGGTCGCCTCGGGCCTCGACGGCCCCCTCCAGCGCGTCGCCGCCGCCCTCGATCTCGAGTCCGTCGGGAAGTTCCCGACTCGCGACGCCGAGCGTCGTTAGGTTGGAGTGCAGAGCGCTGATCCGATCGCTCTCCTTGACCCTGAGCTCCCGGGCGCCTCGAATGACCGTCGTGCCGACCGCCCTAGTGGCGAGACAGGCGAGGATAGGGATTTCATCGATGAGCGACGGAACCGACTCCGGCACGATCTCTACGCCCCGCAGTGCCGAAGGACGGGCCACTACGTCCCCAACAGGCTCGCCCGCCTCATCGTGCGTCTGCACGACATCGCAGCTCGCACCCATCGCCTCCAGAACACGCAGGAGACCGGTGCGGCCAGGGTTGAGCCCCACCGCCTCGACGCGGACCCCACCGCCGCAGCCTCCTAGCACCGCCAGCGCGAGCCAGAACGCCGCGGCAGAGAAATCACCCGGCACCGACAGGTCGATGGGCTTCAGCGGACCCGAGGGAGTCTCACAACTCACCCGCACGCCTCTCTCCACGGGTTCCTCAGCCACGCTGGCGCCCATCGCGCGCAGCATACGCTCCGTGTGATCGCGCGAGGCGCCGGGCTCGATCACGGTCACCGGCACACCCGATGCGAGCCCCGCCAGAAGCAGCGCACTCTTGACCTGGGCACTGGCCACCTCGGTCTCGTGGACGACGGGTTGCAGCGCCTGACCGTCGATCTCGATCGGCAGATGTCCCGGCTCCCCCAACTCTCGCAGCACCGCACCGGCACGGCGCAACGGCTCGATCACCCGTGCCATGGGCCGGCGGCGAACTGAATTGTCACCGTCCAAGGTCGCGCCGACCGAGCTCCCTGCTATCAGGCCTATCAACAAGCGGGCGGTGGTCCCGCTGTTTCCGCAGTCGATCACCGATTCCGGCGAGCGTAGCTCGACGGGGCCGAGAACCTCGAGCAGCTCTTCTGCCTCGAGCGGGTGCGTCGCCGAGGCACCGAGCGCCCGCATCGCGACCGCCGTCGCTCGGACGTCCGCGCCAGGCGCCAAACCACGAATCCGACTCGTGCCCCCCGCCAGTGGTGCCAGCATCAAGGCGCGGTGGCTAATCGACTTGTCACCGGGTACGCGAATCGTGATCACAGGTCGGCCGACTATTCCTCGCGAAACGACACTTCGATCGCCAGCCCATCGTGGGCGACCACCACATCGCACTCACCCGAGCAGGCACGCTTCGCCTCGCGCTCCAGCACGTAGGGTCGATCGGAGTAACGAGCGCTCAGGTGCGTGAGGACGAGCCGGCGCACACCGGCACGCCGCGCCAGTTCCCCGGCCTGCGCCGCCGTCGTGTGCCCGGTCCGCTGCGCCCGCTCCTCCTCATCCTCCGAGAAGGTGGCCTCGTGGATCAGCACGTCGCAGCCGCGCGCCGCCTCGACGGTCGCTTCGCAGGGTCGCGTGTCCCCGGTGTAGACCAATGCACGCCCGGGTCGCGGCGGCCCCATCACCTGCTCCGGCTTCACCTCCCCGCCATCCTCCGAACGGACCGGCTCGCCGCGTTGCAGTCGTCCGAAGAGCGGACCCGCCGGCACGCCGAGCGCCAGCGCCCGATCCGGGAAGAAGCGGCCCGGGCGTGCGTCCTCGCGCAAAACGTAGCCGTTGGCGCCGCCGGGGTGGCTCGCCCGGTAGGCAGAGATCATGTAGTCGCCGTGCCGGATCGCGGCACCCGGTTCGAGCGGCACGATCTCGAGCGGGTACGGAAGCTCTTCCATCTCGAGCGCCACGGCCTGCCCGAGAACGTCTTCGCCGCCGGGCGGCGTGTAGATCCTTAGCGGCTCTTCCCTGCCCTGCAGGCCCATGGTCCGCAGCAGCCCGAACGTGCCCAGGTAGTGATCGGCGTGCAGGTGGGTCAGGTAAATCTCCCTCACAGTGAAGCCGACCGTGTAGCGCATCATCTGCCGCTGAGTCCCCTCACCGCAATCGAAGAGGTACAGCTCACCCTCCCGCTGCACAGCCAGCGCACTCGTGTTGCGCGACACCGTCGGCCGCGCCGATGACGTACCCAGGAATACAACCCTCAGCATGGCCTGATTATGGGCGGATGGCCGGGGAGGGGCAACAATCCGGTGGCCGGTAGGTGCGGTCAGTAATCAGTGATCAGTGATCGGTAATCAGTGATCGGTAACAGCGTACCACGGAAGATCAACAGCAGGCCGACTGATCACTGTCCACTGATCACTGGTCACTGATCACTGATTACTGATCACTGATTACTGGCTCTTCATGCCGGCGAAGAGTCCGTCGACACCCTCCGGTGGCCGGGTCAGGCGGCTGACAATCAACGTCGCCAGCAGGCCACCAAGGAATGCGGGGATCAGCTCGTAGAGGCGCGAGCTGAGCCACGGGGTCAGCTCCCAGACGAACGTGATCGCCGTCCCGGTGAGCAGCCCGGCGATGACGCCGGCCCGGGTCGTACCGCGCCAGTAGAGGGCGAGGATTGACGTGGGACCGAACGACGCCCCGAGGCCGGCCCAGGCGAACAGCACCAACCAGAAGACCAATGCTTCCGCCAGCAGGCCGACGACGAGCGCCGCGGTCACCAACAGCACGACGGCGATGCGACTGTATAGGACGAGGCGCTCTTGGGGGATCTCCTCGCCGCGGTGAAGGATCTTCTCATAGAAGTCCCGCACGACGCTCGATGTGGCGACCAGCAACTGCGAGTCCGCAGTGGACATGATGGCGGCGAAGATCGAGGCGACCACGACTCCGAAGGCGACCGGGTGCAGGTGCTGCGCTGCGAGGAGCGGGTAGAGTTGCTCGGTGTCGGCATCGGGGAGCATGGCGACATCGGGGAAGTAGACCCGGCCGGCAAGCCCGATGAAGACCGCGCCCCATGCCATCACCACGTTCCAAACGGTCCCGACCACCGCCGACGTGCGCAGCTGGTCCGAGTCGGCGATCGACATGTAGCGGACTACGATGTGCGGGTTGCCGGGCGAGCCCAGCCCTATCCCGAGGAACCCGATGATCACGCCAGCAGATAAGGCGAATGGATCGATCGCAGTCGGGTCGAAGGCCTTCAGCTCGTTGACCACCGCGAGCAGTCCACCGCGGTCGAGGATCGCGATGGCCGGGACCACCACGAGCGCCACGATCATGAAGCACGCCTGCACGGTGTCGGTGAGGCTCACCGCCAGAAAGCCTCCCATGGCCGTGTAGGCCAGGACGATCAGCGCAGTGAGCAGAACGCCGAAGGTGGGGTGCATACCGAAGCTCGCGGCGAAGGCCTTGCCGCCGCCGACGAACTGGGCAGATACGTAACCCACCATGAAGATCAGGATGATCGCGATCAGAACGGATCGCAGCAGACCATCGCGATCGCCGAACCGCGCGGCGTAGAAGTCCGGAACGGTGACACAATCGTGGGCCTCGCTGAAATACCTCAGCCGACGCGCGTAGAACAGGAATAAGAAGACTTCCGCGGTGATATAGCCGGTCACCGCCCAGACGGCGCCCGCTCCGATCGAGTAGGCCATCCCGGTCACGCCGAGCAGCAGCCAGGCGCTGCGGCCCGAGACGACCGCCGAGAGCGCGACAACGAAGCGGTGCATCTTGCGTCCGCCGACGAAGAACTCGCTCACACCGGCGGACGAGAAGCGGGCCGAGAGTACACCGATGGCAAGGATGACGGCCAAATAGCCGAGGAACGCAGCGACAGCGATAGGGTCAGCCGAGATCTGAACGGCGGCGCCTTCCTGCATCAGTCGCCCCGATCCCTGGTGACCCGGGCCAGCAGCACGGCGGTCCCAATGATCGCCGCGGGCAGCACGAACATGATTAGGACGAATGAGAGAGTCATTACGCTGCGAATCGCTGTATTCTGGTCGGTTGGGGCACCGGTCCCGGGCAGGTAATCTTAGGGCGTGGAGCGAGAAACGCCAAGCCGGTAGTCCGGTGCTTCGGTGCGTCGGTCCGTCGGTATGCTGGATTCGCCATAGTCTCTCGGTCCCACCCTCTCCCCACCGACGTACCGGCCTGCCGACGGACCGACGTACCGATCATGAAACCACGCCAGATGGACTGGCGTAGGAAGAGTTGAGAGCACAACTTGGGAGCGAGAGAGGACAGCATGGGACCTTGGGACCCCGCGGTAATCGGGCCGATTGCCGGCGCGGTGATGGTCGTCGCCATAACGGCCGGTGTGGCCAGCGTGGCGATCCTCCGCCCGTTCACCAAGCAGCTGGGCGAGTTGCTCGAGCAGATGCGACGCGACCGGCAGAGGGCGGAGCAGCTGGATCCGGCTCGCATGACCGAGGTCATGGAGACCTTGCTGGAGCGGCTGGAGCGGCTGGAGACGCGACAGGATTTCACGGAGCGCGTGATCGGGAGCGGCAGCTGGAAGGGAGATTCCCAGGTCCCGCCGGTAGCGCGCCCGGCAGGCGAGCGTCGCGGCCGAACCGGCGACTCGTGAGCTGAACGGACGACCCTAGCAGAGAGCCGCGAAGCACCATGCCAGAGGAGCTGATACCGATCGTTCTGTTCATCAGCATCGCCGCCGTGGCCATCTTCCGGCCGCTCACAACCCGAATCGGCAAGGTGATCGAGCAATCCCAGGCGAAGAAGTCGCTCGCCCAGGATCCACAGATCCAGCGGATCATGCAGTTGATGGAGCGGCTGGTCGATAGAATGGATCGACTGGAAGATCGTGTCGACTTCACCGAGCGCGTGCTCGAGCGCCAGCGGATGCAGGCTCAGTTGACTCGTGGCCCGGGGCGTGGCGACACCGAGGAGCAGCAGAGCTAGGGTCGCGCCCGTCGGGAGCATAGATATGGAACCGGCCGCGAAGCGGAGGGACGCCTATGCCTCCTTATGACCTGGCACCTTTCCTGCTCGGCATGACCTTCATGTTGTGCACCGCAGGCGTGATCATCCTCCGTCCGCTCACCAAGCGACTGGGGGACCTGATCGAGGCGCGCAGCCGCGAGCGGGCGGCCCGGTCGCAGCTGTCCGAGCCGGAGATCGCCCGCCTCACCGAAGTGGTGGACCGTCTGACCGACCGAATCGAGTCGCTCGAGGAGCGGCAGGAGTTCTCGGAGCGCCTCCTGGAGTCGCTGGAACGCAGCGACGCCAGAGCCCGCCTGCGAGACCCGACCCAGCCGTAGCCGGTGCGGGGCGCCGCAAGGCAGACGCCGGAGCGCCTGGAACTTTCCGCACCGCCAAGCTCTTTCCATTCACGGGCCGGGCCAACGCATGCAGCGGGGACCTGGCGTCGACGGTCGAACGAAGCGAGACTTGTCGGGTCATGCCGGAAGTCTGAAGATCGACAGGAGAACGGATATGATCAGCCCGCTCACAGCAATCATCATCTTCGCCGTCCAGGCCGGCGCCCTACCGTCGAGCGCGAGCAATGACGTGCCGTTGGTCATGGGCGGCGTCACCGTGAGCGGCTCGCACATTGTCTTCTCGTATGCAGGGGACTTGTGGCGGGTCGAGCGGACCGGTGGCGCAGCCGTGCGGCTCACGGACGGGCCGGCGGAGGATGATTTCCCGGTCTTTTCACCCGATGGTCAGAGCATCGCCTTCTCGCGGCGCGGCCTCGACGACTGGGACGTCTACGTGATCGGGGCGGACGGCAGCGACCTGCGTCGCTTGACGTACCATCCGGAAATGGATATCGCACGCGGCTGGAGCCCCGATGGACTGAACGTCTTCTTCGTATCCCACCGCGATGAAGAGGGTGTCTTTCGGCTGTACACCATGGCCAGCGATGGCGTCGTCCCGGAGCCGCTCCCTCTGCCGCGCGCCTGGTCGGGATCGTATGCGCCGGACGGGGAGCGGATCGCTTATGTCCCGGTGGCCCTGCCGCTCGAGCTCATGGCAGTCGATTGGCACCACTATCGCGGCGGCATGGCCTCGCGAATCTGGATCGCCCAACTGGAGAGCGGTGAGCTGCAGGAGCTGCCGCGCCAGGACTCCAACGACCGGCAGCCGATGTGGGTCGATTCGACAGTCTACTTCGTGTCAGACCGGTCCGGAACGTTCAATCTCTACGGCTACGACTTGGGCACGCGTCTGGTCGAACAGCTCACCGAGTTCGAGACCTACGGGATCGAGTCCGCCTCAGCCGGCGGCGGCGCGATCGCCTTCGTCCGGGATGGCCGCCTTCACCTCTTCGACCGCGTCAGCGGCGCCGTCCAGACGCTTAGCGTCGAAGTCGACCCCGACAGATCGGAACTGGCCCCGCGCAGCGTGAGCGGTGCGCAATGGGTCCAGTCCGCTTCCCTTACGCGGTCCGGCGACCTGCTGGCTTTCGGATTCCGAGGTGAGGTCGTCACCTTTGACCCTGCCACCGGCGCCGCGGCCAATCTGACTCAGACTCCGGGCGCGGCTGAGCGCTACGCCGCCATCTCGCCGGACGGGCTGTGGCTGGCCTACTTGACGGACGAGCCGGGCAACTATGAGCTACGCGTGCGCCCCGCCACCGGAGGCGGCCCCGTGCGGTCATTCGCCATAGAGACGCGCCCCAGCTTCTACCGCGAGCTCACCTGGGCACCCGACTCCAGACACCTCGCTTTCATTGACAAGCGTCTGGCACTTTGGGTCCTGGACGTCGAGACAGGCGGCGCGCGCCGCGTAACGACCTCCAGCTACTCGTATCAGGATCGCTACTACCCCGCCTGGTCGCCCGACGGCGCCTTCCTGGCCTATTCGAGGGTAGAGTCGAACCGTCTGCGCGCCGTCTATCTCTACGACGTTGACAGCGGGCGACAGAGCCAGGTCTCCGGCGGCCGCGTGCACGCCGAGTACCCGGTATTCGACAAGGGCGGTAACTACCTCTACTTCGTCGCCAGCAACACCGCCGCACTCGACGAATTCGGCTGGAGCGTCCTGTCAGGCGAGATCTTCCGACCGCTGATCGCGCGGCGAATCCAGATCGTTCTACTGCGTGGCGACGCGCAGATCCCCTTCTTCGCCGTCACCGGCGAGCGCAACCCCAGCGCCGCAGCCGGCGGAGCGCCCCCACCGCCGAGCGCGCGGCCCGGCGAGCGCCGGGGGGCGGCAGGCCGGCCGATGCAACGTACGACGATCACCCCGCAGGGCATCCAGAGACGCGTCGTGCCCCTGCCCGCGCCGGTCAAAGACTACGCCGCGCTAGCCCCGGGAAGAGCGGGCGAGCTGTACGCACTCGTCCGCGAGTGGCCCGAGTCGCAGGAACCCGGCGCCCGCGCGCCGCTAACGCTATATCGCTACGAACTCTCGAACCCGCGCGAGCTGACCAAGCTGGTGGAGGATGTCCGAGAGTTCATGGTGAGCGAGGACGGCAGCAGCATCCTCTATCGCGACCGCGGCGGCTGGGCCCTGGTCCCCGGTGCCGAGCCGCCCGAGCTCGGCGCCGGCCGCCTCGACCTAACGTCAATCGAAGTCGACGTCGACCCGGCAGCCGAGTGGCAGCAGATATACCGCGAGTCGTGGCAGCTAATGCAACACTATTTCTACGACCCGAACTATCACGGCCAGAACCTGTCCGAGCTTCAGCGGCACTACGCGGCATACCTACCTTCAATCACCCGGCGCAGCGATCTCAACCGGCTGATTGGAAAGGCACTCGGACACGTTTCAGTCAGTCATCTCGCCGTACGCGGCGGCGACATCGCGCGTCCCACCGGTGAGCCCGGCCGCATCGGCCTGATCGGCGCAGACTTTGCAGTCGAGCAAGGCCGTTACGTGATGACCCGCATCTTGCCTTCCGGTCACTACAACTGGGGCAACCCGCTGTTCAGGTCGCCCCTGGATGAGCCCGGCTTCTACGTACAGGACGGCGAGTATTTGATCGCCATTGACGGAGAACCTGTCAGCGCCGACAGGAACGTCTACTCGTACTTCGAGGGCACGGCCCTCACGCCAGTCGAGCTCAGCGTTGGCAGAAGCCCGGACGGCAGCGATGCGCGCAGCTTCACCGTAGTCCCGATCCCCGGCGAGAACTCGTTGCGCCGCGTCAACTGGGCGGAGCGCAACCGCCAAATCGTGGAGGAGGAATCTCAGGGTGTCCTGGGATACGTCTGGGTACCCGGCTACGGCGCGCGGGACATCGAGCTGGTGCTACAGCAGATGCTCGAGAGCTCCGACAAACGCGGACTGATCATCGACCAGCGGTTTGCCGGCGGCGGCATCACCGCCGACTACCTTATCGAGATGCTCCGCCGTAGGCCGCTCTACTACTACACATTCCGACACGGCACCGACCTCGGCGTCCCGGTCAACTCGATGCCGCCAGCGCAGGTGCTGCTGACGAACGACATGAACGCATCGGCGGCGGAGACGTTCGCGCTCATGTTCAGGCTGGGTAACGTCGGCAGGATAATCGGCACGCGCACAATGGGCGCCGGCATCGGGCCCTATGTGTACATACCCGAGCTCATCGATGGCGGCCGCATCAGCATACCGAATCGCGCTGCCTACAATCCGGCAGGTTCATGGGGTATCGAGAACATGGGCGTCGAGCCACACCTGGAAGTCGAATGGTATCCCATGGACTGGCTGGAAGACCGCGACCCGCAACTGCAGGCGGCGATCAACGCAGCGCTACAGGAGGTAGTGGACAACCCGCCGTACGAGGTCGTCAAGCCCGAGTACCCGGTCTACCGCTAGCGTTCAAAAGAGGTCGGGCCCGGCAGAGCTCGATGCGATGCGGTAAACGAAACGTGTCTACCAGTCCTTAGCGGCAGCACTCGCCGCAGTCACGCCAATCGGGCTCACAAGCGCAAGCCAGGAGTCCCGAGGCCGCCGCGATACCGGGATCAGGCTACCCGACGGATTCTGCGCCCAGGTCTTCGCCGATGACTTAGGCGCCGCCCGACATATCGTCGTCGCAGAGAGTGGCGACGTGTTCGTGGCGACACTTTCGGCTGGGCCTACTGCTACCACGATCCCGTGCATGGCCGCCTAGTCCTGGCGCCGGAGTACGGCGGAGACGGGAACACAACGGAACGCTGGATGACGTTGTGGGATTCGCGAAGGACGGCCTGCCTGGTCGCGTCGAGCGTGAGCCTAGCGGCCATGCGACGTCTATCCGGGTCGCTCGACCACGAAGGGATTCACCTTCAGCTGGCCATCACAGCCTTGCTGCGGGCACTGGATCTCCTGCCCCAGCCACTCGTCGTTGAACGGCGTCGACTTGTTGCAGAAGGGGCAGCGGATGACGAGACCGTCGCCGAAGTCGGTGGCGGTGACGATGATCGGCCGCCGGGTCGCAGCCCTGCCGCCCGGCATCTTGTCGAGCGCGTGGGTGAAGTCATCCTGCAGCTGTAGGACGCCGGTATACATCTTCGAGACCTTGCCCTCGGCATCGGCGGTCTCGACGATGCCGACCTCGGCGGCCTTGCGCTCGAGGAAGCGGAAGTTCGTCAGGATATCGTGCACCTCGTCCCACTCACCCGCTTCGGTCAGATGGAAGGGCAGCTCGCTCAGGCCGCGGAGCGAGTCGCCCGTCCAGCTGAGATCCGCCGCCGGGTCGGCCTGCCGCCGGAAGTAGTCGGCGATCGTGCGGTGAGCCGCCAGACGGTCGCCCTCATCTTGCAGATACCGGTACTGGACGGCGGCGCGCGTCTGTCCGTGGTAGAAGTCGAGCAGCTCGCCGCGCCGCATCAGATAGGGGAGGATCAGCGCTCGCAGCGCCGCAACGTTCCCCTGGGGGTCGGGGCGCGCCCCTTCCTGATCGGCCGCCGGCGCGACGAGGTCCACGAGTTCCGCCTGCGCCATGCCGGAGCGGCCGAGGCTGAGGTAGGAGGTGTAGCGTCTCACCAAGTCCTCGCCGATCAGGCGGCCGTCCTCGTCGCGGAACCCGGGGTCGCGCTCGAGGCGTTCGAGGATCCAGGCGAACAGCGGCTGTACCTCGTCCGGCAGCTCGCGGATACGATCTGTGATCTCCTCATAAGTGCCGAGCGTCCGCAGCTCCTCCAGCGCGGTCAACAAGTAGAGCGGGTTTCCGGCATCCCGCTTGGCCAGCAGGGCGGCCCGCTGCTCCTCGTCCAGTTTCTTGCGATACCGCTTGAGGAACTGCTCCATGATCGCCGTTGCATCGGCTTCGCTCAGCGGCTCGAGCGGCATCTCGGAGGGTGGCTCTGCTCGCGACTCGAGAGCATCCAATGCGGGGCCGGGCAGTGCCGACAGAACGACACGCACGTTCTCCGGAAGTCGCTCCGGCAACCAGGTCATCGAGTGGGCGTTGTGCGTCGCGTCGAGCTGGTTGACTGCGTCGATGAGCAGGAGCACACGTTTCGCGGCGCCGGCCTTCTCGAGGAAGCCGGGAAAGGCGTCACGCAGACCGTCGTAGTCGGCGGGGACCTCCTCGTCGATCCCCGCCCCGGCGGCCAGCTCGTGACAGAGTCGGCGCAGCATCTCTCGCACGTTGGTCGCATTGACCCCGACGAAGTGCGGGACGAGAAGCACATCGTCGGCCCCGCGCTCGTCGAGGTCGTGCAGGTAGTCGCGGTAGAACTTCCCGAGCAGCGCCGTCTTGCCGCTGCCTGGCTCACCGAGCAGGCAGAGGTAGCCGTTGCCACCGCTCGCCTCGGCATGCGCACGAAGCGCGTCGAGTACCGGCTTGCGTTCTCCGACGACGTAGCGTTCCAGCCGAGTCTCGACGAACGTTTCCAGTGCGGCATTCTCCTCCGCGAAGATATCCAGCTCCTCGGGCGGCGCGGTTCCGAACTCGGCGTCGACGCTCTGGCGGAGGTCGTCCAGCACGCGTTGACCGAAATCCCAGAGGTCGACGATACGATTGGACTCGCTGTCCCAGCGGCAGGGGTACTCGTAGAAGGGCAGCTTGCGCCTCTCGACCGTGTCCCGGGCGGTGAGAACGAGGCCTTGAGTATTCTCGTCGCGGACCCGCGCCTTCAGCGCCTCGAGCGCCGTTTCCGCAAAGCTTCCGGGCCTCTCACGGTAGTCCGCTGCGTGGGGCTCGGGGATCGAGTTGGTGATATCGGGGTCGCGGAAGTAGAAGTAACGGAACGTCGGCTTGTCCAGCCTCTCCAGCGCGCCGTAGTGGACTTCCGATGCGGTGATCGATCGCTCCGCACGCGGCGGCATCCAACCGTAACGGCCGCCGAGCATGCAGATGAAGCGCGGGTGGCAGCGATCGATCTCATCCATGCACAGGTCGAAGGCGTCCTGATCGGCGGTCACGCCCCAGCGCAGGTCGACATCGACGAAGTGGATGCGGCGCTCGAGCAGCTCCTCGCGCAGCCGCGGAAAGACGAAGCGTACCAGATGGTCGCGCTCTGCCTGCATATCTTTGAACGTGGACGAGATGAAGACGCGTACTTCCTTCCAAGCCTCTGCCATTGCTCAGACTCCGAACGAGATGTCGATGCGCGAGACTACCACCGGTTGCACTTGACCGCCATGCGCGCGGATATCTGCAAACGTTCCAGGCCGTCCCACGGTTGGAATCCCTCCGGCGGTGTGATCCCGCGAGACGTCCCAGTTGCAACCCGTTCTCCCTGATCTGATTATGGGTCGGGCTGTTTGGACGTGCAACTACGGTGGCTGGTCGTCTGCGGCCGGTTGCGCGGTCCAAAGTGATTCCCTATCTCAATGCGGTTAGCACAGAAGAGTCCATCATCGAACCGGCGAACAGCAAGGAGGAACAGATGCGACCGCTGCCTCGGGCTGTAACCGTCGTAGGCATTGCCCTACTCTCGTACGCTACGTACGCGCCGGCCCAGGTCGCACAGGAGGCCGTCGACCTCGACGTCGTTCGCCGCATCCGCGAAGAGGGATTGGAACGATCCCAGATCGCCGAGCTGGCCGGCTACCTCAGCGACGTGATAGGGCCCCGGCTGACCGGTTCGCCCGGGATGCGCCGGGCGAGCCAGTGGACAGCCGAGAAGCTGGAAGAGTTCGGTCTGCGAAACGTGGTCGTCGAGCCGTGGGGCGAGTTCGGGCGCGGCTGGGACAACCTGTACTACAGCGGCCGTACAACCGAACCCTACGTCCAGATCCTCCAGGCGCTCCCGGTCGCTTGGACCGCCGGCACCAACGGAGTGGCCCGGGGCCCGGCGATCATCGTTGAGGCGCAGAGCACGGCGGACCTGGAGCGTTATCGGGGGAAACTACGCGGCGCGTTCGTCCTGACCCGCGAGCCGCAAGTCATCGAGCCCGAATGGCAGCCGCGGCCGCGGCGCACTCCGGCTGAGGAACTCCTGGCGCCGGCTCCCGTGCGAGAGCGCCCGCAGGTCGATCCGGCGCAACGCGAGCAGATGATGCAGAGGTGGCGGCAACAGCGTGCCATGCGTGACACGATCGCAGCCTTCATGCAGGACGAGGGGATCGCAGGCACGCTCGTACCGTCATCTCGCACCTACGGTATTCTGCGCGGAGGCTGGAGCGGCTCGGGGCGCGCCGCCGGCAGCGAGATTCCGCCTCCCGAGTTGGTGGTCTCGCACGAGCAGTACGGTCAGATCTATCGCAATCTGGAACGCGGGATCCCGGTGCAGCTCGAGATCGAAGTGAGAAACGAGTTCTACGAGGACGATCTGCAGGCCTATAACACGCTGGGCGACATACCGGGTAGCGACCTGGCAGACGAGTACGTCATGCTGGGCGGCCACCTCGACTCGTGGTACGCGGGCACCGGGGCAGCCGACAACGCTGCCGGTTGTGTGGTAATGATGGAGGCGGTGCGGATTATCGAGGCGCTGGGTCTCGAACCGCGGCGAACGATCCGCATCGCGCTGTGGAGCGGCGAAGAGCAGGGTCTACTCGGCTCTCGCTATTGGGTACAGAACCACGAGGAGCTGTGGCCGAAGATCTCCGCCTACGTGAACGTGGACAACGGGACGGGTCGTATCCGTGGTGTCTGGGACCAGATGAACGAGGCGGCGATCCCAGTCTTCGAACAGATCCTCTGGCCGTTCCGAGACCTGGGCGTTGTGGCGGTGCGGCACGGAAACACGAGCGGCACCGACCACCTTTCGTTCGACCGGGTCGGCATTCCCGGCTTCAACTTCATCCAGGATCCGATCGAGTACTCTTCACGAATACATCACACGTTCGCGGACCGCTACGAGCGGCTGGTGATCGACGACCTCAAACAGGCGGCGGTGGTGGTAGCGGCCACCGTGTACCACCTCGCCATGCGCGATGAGATGATGCCGCGCAAGCCTAGCGAACCGGAAACGGCAACGAACTGACGACACTATCGCTAGCAGGAGGGATCCCCGTGTACACCCGTCGCAAGTTTCTGGGCGCCATCGGTCTGCCCACAGTCGCTGCGGCTGCCGGCGTGCCGCTGACCCCGCTTCGCCCCTCGCGGGCGGCGGAGATCGCCGACGAGCTGCGCAAGCATCCGGGGTCGCCGGCCGAGGTGGCCCAGGACGAAGATTTCTGGTTCGAGGTTGCCCAAGCGTTCACCGTCGACCGCAGCCTGATCAACCTCAACAACGGTGGGGTCAGCCCGTCGCCCGGCTGGGTCCAGGAGGCGATGAAGCTGCACCTGGACTACTCGAACAAGGCGCCCGTCTACACGATGTGGCGAATACTCGAGCCGCAGCGCGAGGCGGTGCGCGAGCGACTCGCCCGCGAGTGGGGTATCGATCCGGAAGAGGTCGCCCTGACGCGCAACGCCTCAGAGGGCCTGCAGATCTGCCAGTTCGGCTACGATCTGCAGCGCGGCGACGAAGTCCTGACCACGACGCAGGACTACCCACGCATGCTCACGACGTTCAAGCAGCGCGAGCGGCGCGAGGGGATCGTGCTCAAGCAGTTCTCGATCCCCGTCCCCTGCGAGGACCCGGCGGAGATCGTGCGACGCTTCGAGCAGAACATCACGCCGCGCACGCGCCTCATCCTGATGTGCCACATGATCAACCTCACCGGCCAGATCCTTCCGGTGCGCGACGTGGTGGCGATGGCGCGGCGGCATGGGATACCAGTGATCGTGGATGGCGCGCATGCACTGGCCCACCACGACTTCAAGATCTCCGACCTCGAGTGCGACAACTACTCGGTCAGCCTGCACAAGTGGCTCTTCGCACCGCACGGCACAGGGTTACTCTACGTGCGACGCGACAAGATCAAGGACATCTGGCCGCTGATGGCGGCGCCCGAGCCGATGGACGACAACATCCGCAAGTTCGAGGAGATCGGCACGCACGCGGCGGCGCCCTACCTGGCCATCGCCGAAGCGCTCACCTTCCACCAGGGCATCGGCGGAGCACGCAAGGAGGCCCGCATGATCTACCTGCGGGACTACTGGGCGACGCCCCTGCTCGAGCATGACCGCGTGCGGCTGCACACGAGCCTGGCGCCGGATATGGCCTGCGGCCTGGCGAACGTGGAGATCCTCGGGGTCGAACCTGGAGAGCTCACCAATTGGCTCTGGCAGGAACACAGGATCATCGTCACACCGATCAGGCACGCGGAGTTCCAGGGGATCCGCGTCACCCCGAGCGTCTATACCACGCTGGAGGAGCTCGAGCGGTTCATCGCCGCCATGGAGCACGTAGCGAGGAACGGACTCCCGGGCTAGGACACCTGCTGGGGGGCTTGAAGGCAGGCCCGGTCTCTTCGTTCCCCAAGCACCGCTGGCAAAGAGGCATTGAACAAGAAGGACCCCAAAACGGCATCCGGCGACCTTCGCTCCGACTCTCTCGATTTCATCCGGGCGAAGGTCGCCGAGGATCTCAAGACCGGCAAATACGGCGGCCGGGTGGTGACCCGCTTCCCACCCGAGCCCAACGGCTATCCACACATAGGGCACGCCAAGTCGTGCTGTCTCAACTTCGGCATCGCGCTGGAGAATCAGGGCACGTGTCACCTCCGCTTCGACGACACGAACCCCGAGACCGAGGACATCAAGTACGTCGAAGCGATAAAGCAGGATGTACGCTGGCTCGGCTTCGACTGGGGCGACAAGCTGTTCCACGCATCCGACTACTTCGAGCAGCTCTACGACTTCGCCGTTACCCTGATCAGGCGCGGAAGGGCCTACGTCGACAGCCTGAGCGAGGAGGAGATCCGGGAGTACCGCGGCACAGTGACGCAACCCGGTCGGGCGAGCCCGTACCGCAACCGCCCGGTCGAGGAGAACCTCGATCTGTTCGAGCGCATGCGTGCCGGCGAGTTCGAAGACGGCGAGCACGTCCTGCGGGCGAAGATCGACATGGCCCACCCCAACATGCTGATGCGCGACCCCCTGCTCTACCGCATCAGGCATGCGAGCCACTACCGGCGCGGGGATACGTGGTGCATCTACCCGCTCTACGACTTCACCCACTGCCTCTCCGACGCGATCGAGGATATCACCCACTCGCTCTGCACTCTGGAGTTCGAGAACAACCGTGCGCTCTACGACTGGGTCCTCGACAACGTAGGAATCGAACCGCCCCGGCCCGAGCAGACCGAGTTCGCGAGGCTCGACCTCGACTACACGGTGCTCAGCAAACGAAAGTTGATCCGTCTGGTCGATGAAGGTCACGTGAGCGGCTGGGACGACCCGCGCATGCCGACGATCGCCGGCCTACGAAGACGCGGCGTGACTCCGGAAGCGATACGCGACTTCTGTGACATGATCGGCATCGACAAGGTCAACAGCCGGGTCGACATCGCGAAGTTCGAGTACGCCATTCGCAACGACCTGAATCAACGCGCACCGCGGGTGCTGTGCGTCCTGCGGCCGCTCAAGGTGACGATCACCAACTTCCCGGACGGCGAAGTCGAATTGCTCGACGCCTCCTACTGGCCGCACGACGTGCCGAAGCAAGGCTCGCGACGGCTCCCATTCTGCCGCGAGATCTACATCGAGCGGGACGACTTCATGCAGGACCCACCGAAGAAGTTCTTCCGTCTGGCTCCCGGTCGCGAGGTCAGGCTACGCCACTCGTACATCATCAAGTGCGAGGAAGTCGTTAAGGACCCCGACACCGGTGAGGTGACGGAACTGCGTTGCACCTACGATCCCGAGACGCTGGCCGGACCGCCGGCCGACGGCCGCAAGGTCAAAGGCACCATACACTGGATCTCCGCGGCCCACGCCCTGCCCTGCCAAGTGCGGCTCTACGACCGCCTGTTCAAGACGCCCGACCCCGAGGAAGTCCCGGAGGGCGGCGACTTCACCGCCAACCTGAACCCCGACTCGCTGGTCGTCTTGCCGGGCTCACTGATCGAGCCGAGCGTCGCCGACGACCCGCCGGGCACGCGCTACCAGTTCGAGCGGCAGGGCTATTTCGTCAGCGACCCGCTGGACTCGAAGCCCGACGCGCTCGTCTTCAACCGCACTGTTACCCTGCGGGATACGTGGGCGAAGATCGCCGCGAGATCCTCTTAGCGGGCCAAGTCGGTAATCGGTGGTCGGTGGCCTTCATTCGTGAATTCGCACTTCGTCGTTACCGACCACCGACTACCGATCACTAATCGACCGTCACCGGCCGCACCTCGGGCAGGTACTCCTTGAAGGCGAGGCCGTAGATATCCCAGACGGTGATGTAGAGGGCGGCGATGATGGGGCCAATGACGATACCCACGGCGCCGAAGAGCAGCAGGCCGCCCAGGGTGCTGAGCAGAATCAGCAGATCGGGCATCTTGGTATCCTTCCCGACGAGCCACGGCCTGAGAAGGTTGTCGACGGTGCCGACGACGACCGCGCAGAAGACGAAGAGGACGATCGCCGTGCCGATCCTGCCGATGGCGAACAGATAGATGGTCGCCGGGACCCAGACGAGCGCTGTGCCGATACCCGGTATGATCGAGAGGACGACCATGATCGTGCCCCAGAATATCGCCCCTTCGATCCCGGCCACGGCGAGGGCCAGCCCAGCCAACCCACCCTGGACGATGCCGATCACCAGCGTACCCTTGATCGTCGCGCGAGCGACCGACGTGAACCTCTCGACCATGCGGTTCTCGTCCTCTGCTGCGAGCGGCATGTAGTAGAGGATCTTGTCGAGCACGGCGCGCCCATCGATCAGGAAGAAGAACATCGCGTAGAGCATGACGAACAGCTGGAAGAAGAAAGCGGCAGTGCCCCGCGTAGTCGCGGCCAGCGTGTTGACGAGGAAACCGCCGATCCGGCCTGCGAACTCACCGACCTTCTCAATTATCTGGTCTCGATAGGGATCGAGCCGCTCGGCGAAGGGCAGGCGGTCCATCAGCCGATCCAGCTCGGTGGGCTCGGCAACCAGCCGCTCGATCGTCGGCCGTATCGTCTGGCTCACGTCGACCGCCTCCTTCGTTACGAGACCCAAGAAGCCGGTGAGCGGAATGATGATCGCCAGCAAGACCACGAGCAGCGTGACCCCGGAGGCCGGCCCTCTGCGACCCTTAAACCAGCGCAACAGCGCTCGGTACAGCGGCTGGCTGAGGCCTGCAGCGATCGCCGCGAGCAACACGGACACGATGAAGCCACGGATCATCTGGTAGAACAGAAGCGAGATCCCGATGGCCAGCAGCAACAGGAACGTCTTCCGGAACTTCTCCGGCTCGAAGGAATGGGTCATGTCGTGCGCTCCGTCCTGGGGTGCGGCGGCGCCGCCCGTCGTTCGTCGGTGTTGGAATCGATCGAGGCGACCTGGTGGGTCACGCCGACAGGATCGGGAAATGGACTGCGGGCGTCAACCGGCTCAGTCCGCCGCGGCGGACTGAGTCCGCTCTCTAAGCGCCACCTGCAGAGCCGAAACGAGGCCCGCGGCGCCCCAAGCGAGCAACGCGGGGAAGATCAAGGCAAGTAGGACGACGACGAGCCCGGGCAGCCCGAAGATCCCGCCCAACAGGCGGACGAGCTCGAATAGCGGTCCGCGTGTCGCGCTCGCCGCCAGCAGGAGCACCCAGGCGACGGCCGCAGCCAGCGCGGCACTTCGCCAGGGCTTGCGGCTCTGAGGGGTCGCGCCGCCCCAGACGCCGGCCACCACCGGCACCGTCCACCAGCCGAGGAAGGCGGTACCCAGCACGAACGCGACGAGCAAGACGGTCCACGCGATGTATCGGTTCATGGCTCAGCGCTCCGGTACGAGCTCGAGGATGGATGTGGTCTGCACCTGATCGAGATCGGACTCGGCCCGCGGGAACGGGACGCGATCGAGCTCGCCCGCCGCCCATTTGTCAAGTCGGTCCCGATAGTAAGGGCTCAGCGGATGGCCTGACTGGCCGCCGGGATAGATGCTCCAGGCCGAGATCTCCCGCCCCAAGTCCACCACCATCCGCCAGCTGGCGCCGCCGGTGCCGTCCCCGGAGGAGGGGTTCAGGTTGCCCGGCCCACCCTGGACCGGGAGATCGAGGGCGGATAGCGCCGGCAGCTCGAGCAGGTGGTAGATGTTAGTGTGTCGAACGTTCTCCCAGCGCCAAGCGGAACCGTCCGGCTCGCCCAGCCCACGCTTGGCGCGGTCGAGCGCTGCAGCCAGACTGGCGACGAGGATCGCGTCTCGGTCCTCGACGACGTCCTCGGTCCTGCGGTCATCCCACCAGACGCTCTGCGGGTCGTGCATCAGACTGGCGAGAACGGTGGAAGACGGTGTATAGACGCGGCGCGCCGACCGACCCTCGGCCGCGGGCCGCAGCAACTCATCCCAGGTGCGATCCGCCAGCTCGCCCATGGCGTATTCGAACAGGACCGCCCGCCGGTTCTCCTTCGTGTAGCGGCGATCCCAGTCGGCCAACAGGTTCGCGGCCTCGACCGCTTCTCGATCGGCCCCGTCAGCAGCGGCCCGACCGCGCACCGCATCGATGAAGAACGGTAGGAAGAAATCGGCCCGCGCGTTGCCGGGATCGGTCTGGAAGCGACGCATCGCGTCAGGCGTCACCGCGGAGTCGGAACTCAACAGCGCGTTGATCCGCATGGCGCGCCACGGATCCGGCCAGTCGGCGCCCATGTAGGTGGAATCGACCTGGGGATCGATGGGCTGCTGGTTCGCCGACGCCAGGTATCCCTGCTGGGGATCGACGGCGGAGGGACATCGTTCGAGCGGCCAGAAACCCAGCCAGTCTTCGGCGCTGGACCTCCCATCCCGAATCTCGAGGCCGTTGCCATCGGGATGGATCGGGTAGATACCGGTGGAACGGATCGCGATCGTGCCGTGGCGATCGGCGACGACCATGTTCTGAGCCGGTGCCTTCCACGCCTCGATGGCAGTCAGCCACTCCTCGACGCTTCTTGCCCGGGCGGCGTGCCACAGACCGATCCTCGCGCCGACTTCCTCGAGCACGGTCCAGCGCATCGAGAGCGGCTCATCCTCGTAAGCGATCAGCGGCCCGCGATGGGTGGCATGGAGCGTATCCGTGGCGAGCAGCCTGCCGTCATGCCCGCGGTACCGCTCGACGCGCACTTCCAGCGACCGCCATTCGCCGTCGACCAGATAGCGGCTGGGTGACTCGCGATCGTCCAGCTCCTCCTCATAGTAGTCGATGACGTCAGCGCCCGTATTGGTAAAGCTCCAAGCGACATCGCGGTTGAAGCCGATCATGACGAACGGCGCGCTCGGGATCGTCACGCCATAGACGTCCAGCTCGCCCGGCACGACCAGGTGAGCCTCGTACCAGATCGCCGGGAGCGTCAGCGAGAGGTGCGGGTCGCCGGCCAGCAGCGCCCGTCCGGCAGCCGTTCTCTCGGGGGCCACCGCCCAATTGTTGGAGCCGAGCACGGGTTCCGACCGCGAAGCACGATCGTCGAGGAGCGGGCCGAGAGCGGCCCACAGCTCATCCACACGTTCGAGAGCCAGCAGATCCGGCTCACCGGGCGGCGGGATAGGCACGAAGTCGAAACGCGGTTCGGTCGAGCCGTTGGGCTGAATGGGCTGCTGGATGGGACTGTTCACCGGCGACAGCGCTGCGGCGGCCTCGCTGCCCACGAGCGCCTCCAGCCGCCTTCGGCGCAGATCGGTGGTCACCCCGTAGGTCAGATTCCAGCCCATGAGCTTCAGAAGGTAGACCGAGTAGACCGGCTCCCAGCGCGAGGGCTCGGCGCCCAGCAGGTGGTACTCCAGGGGGATCTCACTTGGGCTCAGTCCGTCGATCCAGGCGTTCACACCCTGGGCGTAGGCGGCAATCTCCCGCGCCTCCGGCGATGCAGGGTCAAGGGTGGCGAAGTCGCGCTCGGCGCTCCAGGCCAGACCCAGCCTGCGCACGTAGCGGTCGAACCCGAGCGCCGCCGCGCCGGCGAACTCCGCCATGCGCCCGGCCGCCGTCCGCCAGCGCATCTCCAGCTGGAACAGGCGGTCGCGGGCCACCACGTAACCCAGCGCCCGAGCCGCATCTTCAGAGGTGGACGCGAAGATGTGCGGCACCCCGCGGTCGTCGAACGCCACCCGTACCGGCGCCTCGAGACCCGGTAGAGCGACCGCCTCCAGGTCTGCTGGTTCGACGCCGCCGGCGACCGCCCAGACGCCGTTCAGCGGATCGAGAAAGGCGCCCAACGGAGGCAGCGGGCCCGTGCGCCGCGCCCCGAGATGGAGGGCAGCCGCCAGGACTGCCGCGTAGAACACAACCCGTGTCAAAGCCGATGGCTGCACTGACATCGCTCCCCTTCGCAGATCAAGCTTCGCCTTATTTACGCGGAGCGCTCGTGCTCCTCGAAATCGCGGGATTCTACCGTCACCCGGCCCGTTCGGCCAGCTGCACCTCAGTCCACGCCGACCCTTTCGCTTCGCCGCTCCAACAGCAAGACGTCCTGCCAGCGCACTCCGAGCTTGCCCAAGCGCTCGCGCCGCCCAACGATCCTGAAGCCGTGCTTCTCGTGAAGCGCGATGCTCGCCTCGTTCTCAGGGAAGACGCCGGCCTGCAGGGTCCAGATCCCCCGCTCCTCCGACTCCGCGATGAGACGCTGCATCAGCATGGAACCGACACCGATGCCGCGCGAATCGGCGCCGATGTAGATGCTCACCTCCGCCACGCCGCCGTATACGCAGCGATCCGAGACCGGCGAAAGCGCGGCCCATCCGACTAACCGGCCCTCGTGCACCGCGACGATCCGGCAGCACTCGAGGTGCCTCTCCGACCAACTTTCCCAGTCGGACGCAGGCTCGATCTCGAACGTCGCCAGCCCCGTGTCGATCCCCTCGGCGTGGATCCGGCGCACGTCGTCCCAGTGCTCGCGCGTCATCGTAACGATCTCGGTCATCTACGACTGTGGCTCGGGTTACAACGGTCTCGCATATCGGAGCGTTGACACATGAATACCCGCTCGTCACCCGTCCGCGCCAGACCGCTTCGGACTCAATGAGGAGAGACG